>Ga0316209_1001466_pt1 | contig 24135 bp, 21 predicted proteins | sample 6monopyrite_MG_FD_204945 | JGI IMG/M metagenome (GOLD analysis project Ga0316209, IMG submission 204945) | Microbial mat bacterial communities from mineral coupon in-situ incubated in ocean water Damariscotta River, Maine, United States -... | ecosystem: Environmental > Aquatic > Marine >...
TTACTCTACCATTGGTCAGCTGATGGAAGCTGTTCACCAGTTTATGGAGAAGGCATCTGTATTATTTGGAACAGAGCTGGCATTGAGTAAATATTAGGTGGATAGGAATTGGGATCAGTTATTTAGCCTACAAAAGCCCAAATAAATACTATTGAACCCTCTAAATCCATTTGAAGGATTATTTATGATAAAGCTAGTTATTTCGGATTGGAAATCATATAGCTTATAACCTAACTAGAGGTGACTAATTAAAGACAGCTGCTCCTTTTTGGTCATTTTACTAACTACCAACTTAAATGAGTTATCTATCATGCGCTCTAATTCACCTTGGGGAATTGAGCCATCTAAAATGATCGTATTCCATTGAGACTTGTTCATATGATACCCGGGGATCACCGACTCAAAAATATCTCTCAAAATTAATGCTTCATCAGGGTCGCACTTTAAATTAATGCAGGCGTGTCCCGCCATTTTTCCATTGGTATCTTTTTCGTTGCCGGTGCCGATCACCAGAGTGGCGAACATTTTGCGCTTTACTCGAAAAACCGTGACGTCTTTACCGAAGGGAAAGTCATAAGTTGCGTGACTTTTACTGAGTAAATAATCTTTGGCTTGCTGATAGTTCATATTCGTGTCCTTTTGCAGCGCTTATCTTTTACGCTGGATCCCCTCTGGCAGGTTTTCAATTCTCCGTATTTCCGCATCATTAAATTCGACCGGGTCACTCAGGTAATCCAGCAGCATATCAAAAGCATCCAGCCCCCAGAAGTTTTCGGTACGCTCCGTTTTAAGACTAAATGTTGGAACGCCAAATATGCCTCGTTCGGCGGCCTCTTCGGTGTTTTCCCGAAGCCTTAGCTTAACAGCGGGCTTGCCGATTAATTTGTTAAGCTCGGTAAGATTAAGTTGTGAGCTCAAGAACTCTTTTGCTTCATTGCTATCGAGTGCCAGGCCGTGCTTCCAGATGCAATCAAATATTATCCGTATAGATTGTTGTTCGGCACCTGATGCAATCGCGAGTCTTAGTGCCGCTAACGAATTAAACGGATGCGACGGGGGCATTTTAAAGGCAATGGATTGTCTCTTTGCCAGCCAGTAGCAATGTTTGTAGGTAAAAATTCTTTTCGGTGGTATTTCAGCAGGGCCGATGTTTTGCCAATGTTTGAGCAAACCGGCGAATAAAATCGGTTTGTAGTTAACTTCGACATTGGCGGGCAGGCGTGAAAACTGCACGTGCTGCAGGTAAGCAAACGGCGAAATAAAATCAAAGTACCAGTCGATTTTCATTATGTGATTCTCCCAATCTAAGGTTGCTTTTGAATATAGGTGGAAGCCGTGTGGCATTTAGCCAGATTATCGCTTGTTTCAAGCGCTTATATCCAGTAGTTTTATAGCGGCACCTTCGTGCTTAAACTAAAAAACCAAAACAAACCTCAGGGAGCAATTATGAGAGATATTTTCTTTTTCGAATCCATGTTAACGCCAAAGATTATTACCGTTATTTACTGGTTAATGTTGCTGGCGGCTATTTTCGGCGGCTTTGGCAGTATGTTCACTGGCTATGGTGGATTGTCTTTCACGTCATTTATTACCGGTATCTTTGTGATCGTCGGCGGGTCAATCGGCGCAAGAGTCTGGTGTGAACTGTTGATAGTATTGTTTAAAATCAACGAAAACATTAAGTCAATCGCAGATAAACAGCAGTAAAAGCCCGTGGCCGGTTGCTGATCGCATCGGCCGTTAATTTGCGCTAAACTGATTTGTGCGCACGGTTGATATTTTTTTGGTGAAAGTGCCCTCACCCCAACCCTCTCCCAGAGGTAGAGGGGGTTTATGTCACCTCTCCTTTGAAGGAAAAGACGAGGGAGAGGTAGAAAAGGTTGGGATCGTTAAATACGCTGAATAATTACAAAAAGAGATTCAAAAAATATTTTTTATGACAGGAGCGAAAGCATGTTGAACATCAAACACATTGCCCTGATTATTGACAACAAGCTCGAAAACACTCACTCACTAACCCGTGGACTTAAAGTTGCAGAAGCGTTTGACGCTAAAATAACGATTTTGACCTGTGTTTACCAGAATAGCATTGAGCATTTGCACCACTTTAAAACTATTGATAAATCGACATTGCAGCGTGAAATTATTGAGTATCATCAGAAAGCGATCAGCAAGCTGGCCAATGAAATTCAATTTGATCGGGCCTTTGAGATTAAAGTGCTGTGGCACAAACGCTTCCACCGTGGCGTGCTCGATTTTATTAATCAATCGGATATTGGCCTGGTCGTCAAATGCGCCGGCGAACATTCGGCACTCAAGAATGTTTTCCTGCCAACCGACTGGCATCTGCTCAGAGAAACCAAAGTACCCGTTTTGCTGGTCAAAAATGGTAGTTGGCCGAAAGCCAACAATGTGCTGGCCGCGGTCAATATTGACTCGGACAGCGCCCATCAGGCGCTTAACCACGATATTATCGACGCTACCTTGCAGGTGGCGAAACTGAGTGGCGGGGAGCCGCACGTATTGAATGTGTTTCCGTGGCCGCTAGTTGACCTTGCGCAACTGCAACACATAATCATGGGCGAAGACCATTTCAAGATCATCAAAAATGCGCACCAAAAAGCACTAACGCAGTACGTAGACGGAAAACCGATTAAAGTGGACAACATTCATGTCGCCGAAGGCGTCAGCCCGGAAGAAACTATTCCGGAAATTATTCGCTCCACAGGCGCCGGTTTGATCGTTATTGGAACCGTCGGGCGGCATGGATTAAAGGGTATGACCATAGGTAACACGGCTGAGAAAATTCTCGACCAGGTTAATTGTGAAGTGCTGGCGATTAAGTAGACCAATTATTTCTCAGTGAAATTATCAGTTAAATTGACAGGCGACGACAGCAGGGCTAGTCTGTAATTGACCTTTCAAACTGCTTACGAGCTTAATCAAGGACACGATTAGTTGAAATCCGATCCCTTTTATTTTCTAGCCGACCCGGTCACCCACGCCACACTTATCGCGGACAAGTTGAGTGATTACGATGATTGCCAGGCACTGGTGCTTGTATTAAACAGCGACGCGGAAATTGTCTATTTAAACCAGTCGGGATGCGAAATACTGGGCTTGAGCGAAGAAGAGTCTCTCGGATTGTGCTGGATGACTCAGTTTATACCGCTCGACGAGCGCAACGAGATCATGATGGCGTTCGAGCAATTGATGCGAGGGCACGCTCAGGCTTACACCGAGTATTACAACGATATTCAATCTCGCGATGGTGAGATCCTGTCGTTCAAGTGGAAAAACCGATTGATTTTAGAGGGCGAGCAGAATGTGAGAGGAAGTTTCAGCGTTGGCGCAGATATCAGGCAGATCACCGATTTCGACGATGTAAAAATAGAAGTTTCACGCCTGAGAGGATAATCTGCATGGTCACTCGACTGGTCGACGCAAAAGCCGTACTCAAATTCTGGTTTGAAGAGATCAGCGAATCAGACTGGTTTAACAAAAACCCGGACATTGACCAGATCATTCGTGATCGATTTATGACTACTTATGATGCCGCAACCCGAGGTGACCTTTATGCCTGGCGACAGTCTGCATCAGGCAGGCTGGCAGAAATTATTTTGCTCGATCAGTTTTCCCGCAATATGTTCCGCGAATCAGCGAGAGCTTTTGCGTTTGACAGTGTTGCGGTGGTGTTATCACAGCAGGCTATTCAAACTGGCGACGATCAGAAATTACCGATTGTGCAACGCAAATTTTTTTACATGCCGCTGATGCACTCTGAGTCATTGATTGTGCATGAACTGGCGTTAAAAATGTTTTCCCAGCCGGGACTTGAAGATAATTTTGAATACGAGATTAAGCATAAAAACATTATCGAAAGATTCGGCCGTTATCCCCATCGAAACCGGCTGTTGGGTCGTTTATCAACAATCGAAGAGATTGCTTTTTTAAATCAGCCGGGATCGTCGTTTTAGACAAAGCTGCGGCCTGGCCCGATAAAACCATCGCTGGAGTATTTATGTCCGACCTGAAAACCAGAGCCACTCAGGATTCCGCGCTAAAGTTTATTGAGCAGGTTGAAAATCCAAAGCGAAGGCAAGACGCGCAGGCGATCCTCAAACTAATGTCGCAAGTCACCAAAGAGCGACCGGTGATGTGGGGAAGCAGCATCGTCGGTTTCGGCAGCTATCACTACAAATACGCTAGCGGGAAAGAAGGCGACTGGATGCGGATCGGTTTTTCTCCGCGCAAAGCCAACCTCACGCTCTATCTGATGAACGGGTTTTATCAGTACCGACCCCTTTTGCAAAAGCTGGGCAAGCACAAAACGGGTAAAAGTTGTTTGTACATAAACAAGCTGGAAGATATCGACATGCAGGTGCTGACCGAGATGATCCATCACTCCTATTTTGACGCCTGTCTGGGCGAAGAAAAAAGCCCGCCTCAATAACCTTTTGTTCGATCCACCAGAGACCACAACTTGTCGCCAGCAAGGTAACGACGCAAATTATCGACGGCGATCAGTTGCACCCGATGCCGTAGTTTTTCTGAGCGATAAGCGACGTGTGGTGTGATGATGACCCGCGGTTGTTGCCATAAAGGATGATCGCTCGGCAATGGTTCCGGATCAGTCACATCCAGCCCTGCTCCGGCGAGCTGCTGTTGATTAAGCGCTTCAATCAGATCTTTGGTAATCACGCTTTTACCGCGCGCGACATTAATAAAATAAGCCGATGGTTTCATCGCCTCAAAAAATGGCCGATTAAATATGCCGTGGGTTTTATCGGTCAGCGGAACCGTGTTAACCACAATATCCGCCTGCGACGCCAGTTTCAATACCTCCTGCGGCAGGCCAACGTAATTGACAAAATCCGGGCCTTTTTGGCTGCTGTTGCGTGTTGCAATGACTTTCATTCCCAGGCTACTTGCCCGCCTGGCCGTTTCTGTGCCGATACCACCCAGGCCGACCACCAGCATGGTTCTGCCGCTTATCTCCCAGATCGCGTCGCTATCGGGCGCGACATTTCTGTCCCAGTTTTTTTCGCGTTGATTCAGCGCGTACTGGTCGAGTCGTCGCACCAGTGAAAACATCAGGGCGATAGCGTGCTCGGCTATTTCTGGCGCCGATAAGCGTTGCGAGTTTGTGAGTAATGTCGTGTGTGGCGACAAGCTATCAGCGTTAACACAACCCTCCACTCCGACCGCCAAGGAGTGGATATAGCTAAGGTCGAGTTTTGAATCAAAAAGTGCGGGAATACAATAACCAATCAAAGCGTCCGCGTCGGCCAGCTCGCGTTTCACTTCTGTAACATTGGTGCTGGCAAAAAACTTTAGCTGTGGAAAATGTGACTGGTAAAATTTTAGTTGCGTTGCGTCACCCCAAAGCACAATCTTAGTTAACTTTTTCCACCCGGGCAGCTGTTCGCTCCTGAGGGCGCTCTGCTTAAGACCTAATTCAGCGGCGACATCCTGCGCCGTTGGTTTTGCAGCGGCGTTGCCGAAATAAAAACAAAAAATGATCAGGCAACTTAAAAACACTAATCCTTTGGCGTTCATATTCTTTTCCTCGGTTACGATTGGTGGAATACAGAGCAACCAACAACCGATTAATTTAACCAAAGGCGGCGTATAAGTGCAAGTAGCGGCGCAGCACTAAGGGTTGGTCTTAAAGGTTCTCTCTAATTTGCAGACTCCTGCGATGATATTTCAGTCCTTCCGCCTGTGCTATTGCGGCGGCGGCGCCGCACAGTGCATTGAGTCCGCCGTCACTGATTTGTTGCACGGTTTTGATGCGCAAAAAGCTGGCCACGCTAAGGCCACCGCTCTGCCTGGCAAAGCCTAAAGTGGGCAACGTGTGATTCGGGCCACTAATATAATCGCCCAGAGCCACCGCGCTATTGGCGCCGATAAAAAGCGAGCCGTAGTTGTTCAATTGTTCGGGCGAAATTTTGTGGTGACACAACATCAGGTGTTCGGGCGCGTAATTTTCACTAAAGCGAATAAGCGCATCGGTTGAATCGGCAAGAATGAGTTCCACCTGTTTGTTGTCCAGCAAAGCGCGGGTGTTTTCCTGCCCTTGCAGAAAATCACGCAGTTTTTCCAGCCAGCCCAGGTTGTCGCTAACCAGCAATGAGCAGGCGAGGGGATCGTGCTCGGCTTGCGCCAGCGCGTCCATTGCCAGCCATTCAATCGGCTGACGTTTGTCGCATATCGCCAGTAGTTCACTTGGTCCTGCCAGACCGTCTATTTTTACCCGGCCTTGTAGCTGCTTTTTAGCTTCGTTGACCCAGGCGTTGCCCGGCCCGACCACAATATCGACCGGTGATAAAGAATTGAATCCGAAAGTGAGGGCTGCGATCGCCTGAACCCCGCCAATTTGTATAAATTCGGTCGCGCCAGCCAGAGACGCGGCGGCCAGAAGCGCTGGATTATCGCTGGGAGAACAGGCAATGCGTACTGGTGAACCGGCAACTCGCGCCGGGATCAGGGTCATAAGCGCGGTTGAAATCAGTGGAAACCTGCCGCCTGGAATGTAGGCGCCGACTCGTTCAATCGGAGAAACAACCTGCCCATAGCTGCCGGTGTCGTCGTCAAAACTGCGTGAGTGCAGACCTTCTTTTTGAAATAAAGCGAACTTTTCGATGCGCGCCGCCGCCAGTTTGATCGCTTCTGCCAAATCGGGCGCCAGCTGATAGTTGTCAAACGCTTTGAGTTCTATTTTTTTTGGCGCAAAGCCGTCAAACTGTAACGCGTAATTTTCGATGGCGGGGTCACCTTCGCTTTTTATCTTTGACAAGATGGCCGAAACCGACGCGCTGATTTGTCCGTCATCGGCGAGCGCGGGCCGTTGCCAGTCGGCGCATTTAGTTATCATTAAAGCGGCTCCTTAATTCATCGGTTATCGCAGAAATATCGACGCCTTTTGCCAGCGCATCGGTCAGGGTAAAAAATAATAAATCAGCGGCTTCCCAGCGAACTTCTTCATAGGACTCTGCTTCAATTAACTCTTCACTTTCCTCGCGGATTTTTTCGGCACGAAGGCTGGCCGACTGAAACAGCTTGCTTGAAAATGAATCTGCTGGCAGTAGAGATTGTCTTTTTTGCAAAAGCGCGCTCAGTCGATTTAAGTCAAACCCTTTGCTTTGCGATGCGAAACAACTATAACGCTCCAGGTGACATGCGTTACCCGTTTGCCGAACGCGAAATATCAGGGCGTCGCCATCGCAATCGAAATCAGCCTGTACCAGCTGTTGTAAATTCCCACTGGTGAGTCCTTTTTGCCACAGCTGGTTGCGGCTTCGACTCCAGTATATGCCCTTGCGCGTGCTCAGCGCTTGAGTGAGCGATTCTTTGTTTGAGTACGCGAGCATCAGAACGTTTTTGTTGTCGGCGTCCTGCACAATGGTCGGGATCAGATCTGATTTTTTAAAATCCAGTTGTGACAAAAAGCAGTCCGTTAATTGCAGCTTACCGGTATAAATCGACATACCGATCTGGCCGTTTGCGCCCAGTCGAGTAAACCAGCGAATATCGTCCAGCTCGGTGATGCCACCGGCGACCGTGACAGGTACATTCGACGCGCTGACTATCTGTTCAATCCGTTTGCGGTCGAGCCCTTGTAGCAAGCCCTCTTTTTCCACCTGCGTGTAAAGAAACTCACTACATAGTGGCGCCAGCTGCGGGATTAAATCCAGTACTTTTTCGCCTTCCGTGGATTGCCACCCCTGCGTTGACCAATAATCCCCCCTGGCATCGATGGCAAAAATCAGAGCCTCTCGAGAGATTGCTTTGACCCAGTCCTGACGGCAACTGGTGCCGATAATGATCTTGCTGGCTCCGGCTTTGAGGTAGTCTCTTGCGGTTTCCAGATCCCGGATGCCGCCGCCGACGCGACAAGGCCTTTGCCTGAGCAATTTTTTGATCAGTTCTTTGTTATCACCGCGCCCGAGAGCGGCGTCCAAATCAATTATGGCGACTTCACCAAACACGGAAAAACTTTCCAGCAGTTCGAATACATCACCGCGCTCAAGCACTTTTTCCTTGCCTTGCTTGAGTTGAACCGCTTTGCCGTTCATAAGGTCGATTGAAGGAATTAACATTGTCTGGTTTTCCTGTTGGTTACTATCCGATTTATAAAGTTAAAAGTTGTCCTCACCACAAACCTCTCCCGGCGAGAGAGGGAGATTTAAACGCTGAAAATAAGAGTCGGGGCAAGGGAGATCTATACTTCCTCACATTAGGAAATAAGGAGCGGGGCAAGCGAGAACTATATTCCCTCTCCTTTGAAGGTGAGGGCGAGGGTGAGGTAGAAAAGGCCGGCACCAACAAATCTATAATGGCTGTAAAAAACAAATGGGCTGTAAAAAATAAATCCTTTTGCTCGATACTCATAAATACTTTCAATAGCGTTAACATCTGACCCTTACCCCATTGGCGCACAAGAACTCTTTGACCTGTGCCACGGTAAATTCTCCCGAGTGGAACATACCCGCCGCCAGACAGGCATCGGCACCTTCGCTCAAGGCGTCCAGAAAATGCTTTTCATTTTTCGCGCCGCCGGAGGCTATCACCTGAATGGGAACCTGTTTGCTGACCTGACGTGTCAGCTCACTGTCAAATCCGCTACCGGTGCCGTCTTTGTGCATTGCGGTGAGTAAAATTTCGCCTGCGCCCAGTTGTGCGACCTGTTTGCACCAGTCAAAAAAATCAAGCGGCACTCGTTTTCGCCCGCCATTGATATACACCGCCAGTTCATCGCCTTGCCGATTGACATCAATGGCGACAACAACGCACTGGTTACCGTAGGCAACGGCTGTCTGCCGGATGATTTCCGGATGCAGTACGGCACTGGTATTTAACGCGACTTTGTCCGCACCCGCGTCTAAAAAAGCTTTCACATCGTCAAGTTGTTTCAGACCGCCACCCACGGTAAACGGGATCGCCAGGTGGGTCGCTATGTCGCGCACCAGCTTTAGCGCCGTCGGCCTGTTTTCATTACTGGCAGATATATCCAGAAATACCAGCTCATCGGCACCTTGCGCTTCATAAGCCAACGCCAGCTCGACCGGGTCGCCCATATCTCTCAGTTGTTTGAAATTGGTTCCCTTGACCACCCGTCCTTTGTCTACGTCGAGACAGACGATAACGCGTGGCATCAGATCATTATTGGTCGGGATTTTGCCCTGCGACCCGTTCGAGATCCGTTTGCTCGATTTCATTTTAACTCTCCCTGAATCCCGGAAAGCGCCTGCCGGATAATTTGGCTTCCCTGGACGCTGGATTTCTCCGGATGAAACTGCACGCCGGTCAATCCATTGAAGCGAATTGCCGCGCAAAAGGTTTCGCCGTAGGTGGTGGTCGCGATTTCAAATTCAGAGTGTCTGATAGCAAAGCTATTAACAAAATAAACTTCGGCTTCCGGCCATAAATTGCTATTTAATCGAGCCCAGCCCACCATGGGCTTTTTGGGGAAGTTTAATGATTCCACTTTTCCCTTTAGCCAACCAAGGCCAACCGCGTCCGGATCTTCGGCGCTGGCTTCAAAAAAGATCTGCATACCGACACAAATACCCAGGATCGGTATCGCTTTCTCTTGCGCCTGTAGCAGCGTTTGCTCCCAGTTATTTTGCCGGATCGCTTTTACTACTTCACCAAAGCGACCCTGACCGGGAATAACGATACCGTCAAATTCGTTGTTGTCTGGTTTTTGCAGAAGTGTGACGTTAAATCCCAATCGCTCGATCGCCGCCTGCAGGCTGAAAAGATTACCCGCGCCAGTATCAATCAGCACAATTTTTTTTGCGTCCTGCTCTGAATTTATCACAGTAAACCTTTTGTGGTGTTATCGCCGGCAGTTGCTGTCAGAGCTTCTTTGAGTGCGTAGGCCAGCGCTTTAAAACAGCCTTCAGCCAGGTGATGATTATTTCGAAAATAAAAAGGCTTCAGGTGCAGGGTGATAGCGGCGCTTCTCGCCAGCGTACTGAAAAAGTGTTCGAACATTTCGGTGCTGACGCCGCCGATTGTTTCGCGGCTAAATGGCAGTTCACCCACGTAAATTCCTCGGCCGGAAATATCAACCGCGCTCATGATCAAGGCTTCATCCATGGGTAAAAGCCGCTGACCATAACGCTGGACAGGCCCCAGCTTTCGCCAGCTTTGTTGCAGGGCTTCGCCAAGACAAATTGCGATGTCTTCGACGCTGTGGTGGTCGTCTACATCCAGGTCGCCTTTTACTTTGAGCGATAGATCCCAGCGTGCATGAGCGGCTAGCTGCTGTAGCATGTGGTCGAAAAAAGCGATCCCGCTACTCACATCTACCGCCTGCCTGCCGTTGACGTTGAGAGACAGCGTAATTTCGGTTTCTCTGGTTTTTCGATTCACGTACACCAGATCGTTTTTGGCCGCGATATTATCCTGTTCATTGTTTTTGCTCATAGCCAGTTCTCCAGCTCGTTAATGTCATCCAGAACCACATCGGCACCCGCCTGATAGAGTTCGTCCGCATTGGTTTTTCCGATCCCGATAGCAAGGGAGTTGGAGGCACAGGCCGCTTGCATATCGTCCGGGTTGTCGCCGCACATCCAGCTCAAGGTCGAATATTTACGCTGCAACAATTGCACGCCCTGCGGCGAAGGCTTGGGTTCGGTTACATCGTCCAGACTGATCAAATCCAGTTGCTCCAGTCCAACAAGGGCCATTCCGACAATGGCCTCATTTTTTGGTCGCCCGGTGACTATGGCAAACTGCAGCTTTTGATCCTGATTAAATTTTGCGGCCAGTTGAGCGTTGATTAATGCGACCTCATTGGCAACCAGTCCATCGCGATCACCCGTTTCCGAGTCGTCTTCGCCAAGGTAGAAGCGTTGGAAAATCGCGGTAACCTGTTCAAGGGTGACTTCAACGCCGCGAAGTTGCAGCAAGCGTTGTGACAAAACCCAATCGTTATTGAAGCCCCCTGCGTTTTTTAAATCTTCGATCTCCTGTGGCGAGGGCGTATCACCACAAAAGTGCGCTACCGTTTGCGCAATGCAGGCCTGATAGCTGCCGCTGGTATCGATGAGTACGCCATCCATATCCAGACAGACCAGCTCGGGGCGTAGCACCTGTTGTAAAAGTGATTGCAGTTTTTCGAGACGGCAGGGAATCGTGATGCGAACACACTCCTGTAGCAGGGCCTCATTAAAGCAGCGTACCAGAACATTATTTTTAGCCAGAAAAGAACTCAGCGCGCGGCTTTGTTTTTGTGGCAGACGCAGAGTGATAAAGTTGGCTTCGCTGGTAAGCACTGTGATATCCATCCTGCCCAGCCAGTCGGTAAGTAGAGTTCGGTTCTCAATTATTTTTTGACAGTAGCGGCTGACTTCCAGTCTGTTTTGCTGCGAGAGCGCCTGAGTGGCGATGGTCAAACTGGGCTGGGGAATGTTGAACGGCATACAACGTTTTTCAAATTCCTGAATAAGCGCCTGGCTACCCATGATATAGCCGACCCGAATACCGGCCAGCCCGAAGGCTTTGGAGAGGGTTCTTAAAATAACAAGGTTGTCAAAACGGGCGAGCAACGATTGGGCGAGGCAGGGCTGCCGACTAAACTCGATGTAAGCCTCGTCCAGAAATACCCAGCCGCCTGATTTCTTCGCCGCGGTCAGGATCGAAATAAGGGCATCCTCACTGATTAGCTCGCCGGTTGGGTTGTTCGGTCGGGTGATGATAGTTACCGAATTGTTGCGCCTTGAATTTTCAGAACCTGAACCTGTTGATTGGGAAATTGCCTCAATGGTTGCGACGACGTCGATGTTCAGGTTTTGTTCCGGCGCGACCAGTTCCGCGTCCAACTGCCAGCTTTCTACTCCCCAGGTATATTGAGAAAACGCGGGCAACGGCAGGATCAGGCGAGCTGTCTCATTAATTAGCCGCATTAAAATCATGATGGCTTCGTCGCCGCCGTTGGTACATAACACCTGTTCGGCCTGCAACTGATTTATTCTGGCTATTTTTTCCTGTAAAACCTGCCGCTGTGGATAGCGCCACAGCTCCTCGCCTGCCAGCGTTTCAACCGCCAGCGGGCTGACGCCGTCGCTGCGTTCGTTAAAATCCAACTTGAGGAACTCGCTCATTTGACTGCTCCGGTTATAGCGCTTTACGGATAGGTGTTTCTAAAATGTCGGTGGCTCCGGCTTCTATTAATTGCGGGATCAGGCTGCGGATTTGATTTTTCTGTACCGCGGCTTTTACCGCAAACCCCTTATCCTGATATAGCCGAGAAACGGTGGGGTAACGCATAGCTGGCAACAGGTCGACGATGGCGTTGATCTGGTCGTTGGCACAATTCATTTCCAGCAACACCCGGTCGCGACCATTAATCACGGCCTGCATTAAAGTCTGCAGATCTTCAATTTGCTGGCGTTTATCCGGGTCGTCCAGCGCCTGTCTGTTGGCTATAAACTGGGTTGAGCTTCGCATGACGGTATCGACAATTTTCAGTCGGTTGGCGCGGATGGTAGTGCCGGTAGAGGTGTTGTCGATGATCATGTCGGCATCTTCCGGCGGAAAAACTTCGGTAGCGCCGTAGGAGCGTAACAATTGATAGTCTACTCCCAGTCCGTCAAGGTAGTCGGTGCTGACATTTTTATATTCTGATGCGACGATCAGGCGTCGTTTTTGCATTTGTTGCCAGTCCCAGTCCTCTGGAATGCAGGCGACGATATCGACCGGGTCAAACTGAAGGTCGCGAATGATCTCAACTTTGCTGCGGCGCTCGCTGATCCAGTCCAGCCCGGCAAAGCCAATGTCGTGCTGCCCGATTTCCACCAGCGACGGGATGTTCTGGCTTTTAAGTAGTTTTACTTCCAGGTCAAAACCAAAGGCGCTGGGGCGATAATTTCGCTCGTCGCCGATCAATTCCACACCGCAATCGGATAATAGTTTAAGCACCTTGGTATTGATGCGGCCTTTGGGGAGTACCAGTTTAAGTGTCATTATACTTTGCTCGCGTTTCAGTTAATTTGTTGGTTGATGTTAGTGATTGCTGGTTTTCGCCGGGCATAAAAAAAGCCCCGTTTTGTCGACGGGGCTTTTTGAAAATTTGTGTAGTTAAATTAGCCACACAGTCGCGTAAGCACCGTCATTGAAAATGATGATGGTGGTGGAAGGCGACAGATGCGCGCAATAGTGTGCTCAGGAATTTCATGGCTCGATTATTTCAGTCTTTACTCAGGACTGTCAATATCAAAAACTTATAAGGGCGTTCGATGCCGATCCAGCGGCGCGATAAAGCCTGGCCGCGGGCCAGATTCAGTTCACGATAAACTATGCTATGATCGCGCCAGAGAGCCGTAACGCAGAGCCAAAGCAAAATGAAAATTACCCTGCCTGATTTTGAAAAAGCCAAAGTTTTAGTGGTCGGCGACCTGATGCTTGACCGATATTGGCACGGCGGAAGTTCGCGTATTTCGCCGGAAGCGCCGGTACAAGTGGTCAACGTCGGCCAAATTGAAGAACGTCCCGGCGGCGCGGGTAACGTCGCGCTTAATATTGCCAGCCTCGGTAGTCGCGCCACTCTGGTCGGGATCACCGGTGACGACGAAGCCGCACAAAGTCTGCAAACCAGGCTTAGCGCGGCCAATGTCCGCTGTGATTTTGAGCGAGTTAAAGACGTGCCAACGATTACCAAGTTACGCGTAATCAGCCGTCAGCAACAGTTGATCCGTCTCGATTTTGAAGAGCACTTTAAAGGCCGCGGCAGTAAAGGACTGGGCGAGCGCGTCGAAAAACACATTAAAGGTTGCGGCGCGCTGATCCTGTCAGATTACGCCAAAGGCACGCTGGAGGATGTTCAATCTCTGATCGAACTTGCCCGCGCTAATCAGGTCCCGGTGCTGGTTGACCCCAAAGGCACCGATTTTTCGCGCTATCGCGGCGCGACTTTGATTACCCCCAATTTGCACGAATTTGAAGCGGTGGTTGGCCCTTGTGAAAGCGAACAAATGCTGGTGGACAAAGGCAATCAATTATTGCAAACGCACCAATGGCAGGCGCTACTGATCACCCGCGGTGAGCACGGCATGACTCTGCTAAGACAGGGGCAGCCTGAGCTGCATCTGCCGGCGCTGGCGCGTGAAGTGTTTGACGTAACGGGCGCGGGCGATACCGTGATCGGCACCCTGGCGAGCGCACTCGCCGCCGGTAGCACAATTGAAGAGGCGGTTGCGCTGGCCAATACTGCCGCTGGCATTGTGGTGGTCAAACTGGGCACGGCGAGTGTCAGCGCTCACGAAATCCGGCGCAAATTACGCACATCCGGCGACACTGGCACCGGGGTAATGAGCGAGCAACAGTTAAAAATGGCGGTGGCCGAAGCCAAAGCCCACGGCGAAAAAATCGTTATGACCAATGGCTGTTTTGATATTCTGCACGCCGGACACGTCGCCTACCTGCGCCAGGCCAAGTTGTTGGGCGACCGCTTGATCGTTGCTGTTAACAGCGATCAGTCGGTGCGTAACCTGAAAGGCGAGGGACGACCGGTTAACCCCGTCGACCGCCGGATGTCAGTGCTGGGTGCGCTTGGTTCGGTCGACTGGGTGGTGCCTTTTGAGGAAGAAACGCCACAACGACTGATTGGCGAAATTTTACCGCAGGTTCTGGTCAAAGGTGGTGATTACCGCGCCGAGGACATCGCCGGCGCGAGCGAAGTGATCGCCTCAGGCGGCGAAGTTAAAATTTTACAGTTTGTCGACGGCGTTTCCACAAGCCAGATCATTGACAGTATTAATCAAAATAATAATCCCTGATATTGGCACACGCTAAAGCGCTCCTATCAAGCCGATCGTACCTATAACGGCGCGGCGGATAACTTTGCCCATGTACGCGAGGGCTTCGAGCAAATAAAAACAGTCTTTTTGTGCACAAAAATAGCGGCACCTGCAAAAAACTGAACTATCCTTAATTAACAGACTGTTGTGCTTTATCTGCAGCAGCCAGTCAAACCATCACTGTCATTTGTAGTCCCAGCCCAGCAGGTGGAATAATGAAAGTATCGCAGTATCACTATCAAGGTGGAAAGTGGTCGCCCCAGTTACCCGCCGACAATCAGTCCCAATTGCTGTTGACATTTGGTGAACGCACTTTGATCACAAATGAATCCTTTATCAGCGGTTTGAAAGCAGCTTTCCCCGTCGCAGAAAATATCGGCTGTAGCTCCAGCGGAGAAATTCTGGGCGACGAGGTCTATGATCAAACCATGGTGGTGACGGCGATTACCTTCGAAAAAACGCCAATTAAAATCGTCAGCGGAAATGTAGATGGTTATGAAGGGAGCTTCGACGCTGGTCAGAAGCTCGCGCAGCGGCTGCCCGAGGAAGATTTGAGCTATGTCCTGGTACTTAGTGATGGTCAGCTGGTCAACGGAACTAAACTGGTCGCCGGGATCTCTCTCGCGCTGCCACAAAAAGTTCTGGTCACTGGAGGGCTCGCCGGTGATGGCGAGCGTTTCGAAGAGACCGTGGTTTGGCACAACGAGCAATCGGGATCGGGAAATATAGCGCTTTGTGGATTTTATGGCGACGCACTGAAGGTGGGGCACGGTTCTCTCGGCGGTTGGAGTACCTTCGGTCCGGAGCGGGTGATTACCCGATCGGAAGGCAATGTACTGTTTGAGCTCGACGGTCAGCCCGCACTGGATTTATACAAATCTTATCTAGGCGAATTCTCACAACAATTACCATCTTCAGCGCTACGTTTCCCTTTGAGTCTGCAGCTGGAAGGTGAGGCCGAGTCGGTAGTCCGGACGATCCTCGGTGTTGACGAAAAAAACAAGAGCATGACTTTTGCTGGAGATATGCCAGAAAATGCGGTTGCCAAACTGATGAAATCAAATTTCACTGGTTTAATCGATGGCGCTTTGGCGGCCGCCGAGCGTTCGCTCGAATCATTGCTGACTCACCGGGCTGAGTTGGCGCTGCTGATCTCCTGTGTCGGGCGACGGCTGGTGTTGGGGCAAAGGGTTTTTGAAGAGCTTGAGGCTACTGGCGAAGTCATTGGCGAGGAAGTTCCCACTTGCGGATTTTATTCCTATGGTGAAATCTCACCGCTGCTTGAGTGCGGTTCGTGTCGTCTGCATAACCAGACGATGACCATTACGACGTTCAGCGAAATTTCAGATAGCTAGCCCGGGTACAGGCAGTAAACACAGGTCAATCAGTTGCAGGACAAATCATTTCATAAGCTAATCAGGCGACAACTTAAACGCCATCTCGATGCTGGTGTTCCGGTAGATAGTCTGCACTCCCTGCTGGCCGCGGTGAGCGAAGCTTACCTGGATTTTGATAATGAGCGGGCGTTATTGGAACGATCTTTAGAGCTGGTATCAGAGGAACTTAATCAGCGTAATCTTGAGCTGAGAAGAAAACTTGGGCAACTCGAGCAGACGCACATAGAACTCGGCCACTCGATGGCGGTACTTGATAGCATTTTTGACGCCACCGGTGAAGTGATCCTGGCCTTTGATCAGCAGGGGCATCTGGTACAGCACAATCGTGCAGCCCAGGACTTTTTACAAATTGACCAGCTGGCAACGCTGCGCACCAGGAAGCGCGCGTTATTTAAATTGTTAAACTCCATGAAAAACAATAGCGAATTTAAGCTACGTCTGGCAAAGCTGCGAAGAGACCCGTATGAAGCTTTGTTCGGTACGACCGAACTCAAGGATGGACGCCTGCTCGAATATCATACTTCACCTCAATTGACCGGCAAGATACTGAGCGGGCGCGTCTGGTGTATTCGCGATGTGACCACAGTGAAAGAAAACGAAGCGCTGATCCAGTTTCAGGCCTACCATGACGCTTTGACAAAGTTGCCTAACCGAGTCTTGTTGCTGGACAGAATCAAGCACGCCATCGCGCAGAGTAAACGCTGTGATTCGTTATTGGCGGTTTTGTTTATCGACCTGGACCACTTTAAGAAAGTCAACGACACCGTTGGCCATCAGGTAGGCGATTTGCTGCTGGTTGAGGTTAGTGAGAGGATTCGCGCCTGTCTGCGAGATCACGATACCCTGGCAAGATTTGGCGGAGATGAATTTGTCGTGGTGCTTGAAAACATCCAGTCACACCAGATCGCTATTCGCGCCTGTCAGCGAATTATTCAGCAAGTGCTGGCGCCTTTTAAAATTGGAGGCAAAGTTTTTCACATATCTACCAGCATTGGAATTAGCGTCTATCCACGCGACGATCTGAACGCAGAAGAGCTAATCCGCAAAGCCGATCTGGCGATGTATCACGCCAAGGACAACGGTCGAGGCCTGTTCGAATTTTTCAATCCCTCACTTGAACGGATTGCTAATCATCAGCTTGACCTGGAAAATAAATTGCGGCTGGCGCTAAAAAATCAGGAGCTGGTGGTTTACTACCAGCCTCAGGTAGAAACATGTCGACTCAGAACCAACCGAATGGAAGCCCTGTTGCGCTGGTTTCCGCCGTCGGGTGCAGCGGTGTCGCCAGCGGATTTTATTCCGGTTGCCGAGCGTGCCGGGCTGATTATTGAAATTGGTCGCTGGGTTTTGTTGCAAGTCTGCGCGCAAATTAGACAGTGGCGCTCACAGGGATTCAACAACATCTGCGTTTCGGTTAACCTGTCAGCACAGCAGTTTAGCGACACAAATTTGCTAAACGAAGTAAAAAACATGATTCGGGAATACGACATCGACGGACATAATCTCGAGTTTGAAATTACCGAGTCGATCCTGATGGAAAATATGGAGCAGGTAAGCCGCGTACTTCAGGCTTTTCGCGATCTGGGGATCAGTGTTGCGATCGATGACTTTGGAACCGGATATTCTTCACTGAAGTATCTGCAAAAACTGCCAATTGACAGTGTGAAAATTGATCGCTCTTTTATTAATGAACTCGCCGCCCACCCGAATGACCAATCGATTGTCAACGCCATCATATCCCTCGGTCATAATTTGAATTTAACTGTAGTCGCCGAGGGGGTAGAGACGAAAACCGTGGTTGAATTTTTACGCCAGCGCCAATGCGATTTTATTCAGGGCTTTTATTTTCATAAACCGATGCCATCAGAGGCAATAACTTTATTGCTGTTGAACGATGTGGAGGACTGACCGAGCCATGCGGCAATAAGTGTAACTTCAAATACCAGATAGCTTGCACAACACCCAACTTGTGGGCTACTGTCTCTAGCTGATTCCCCACCCTAGTAGCTACGAGCTTTTGATAGTATCAATATGAGCATAAAACTAACCGAATACAGCCACGGCGCCGGTTGCGGCTGTAAAATATCCCCTGCCGTTCTCAAGCAGATCCTGACCAGCGAACAACCAATTTTTGAGCATCCTCAGTTGCTGGTTGGCAACGATACCAGCGACGACGCCGCCGTTTTTGACCTGGGCAACGGCACTTCGATTATCAGCACCACCGATTTTTTTATGCCGATTGTGGATGATCCGAACACATTTGGCCAAATCGCCGCGACTAACGCGATCAGCGACATTTACGCGATGGGGGGTAAGCCGATCATGGCGATCGCCATTCTCGGTTGGCCGGTTGAAAAGTTAGCGCCGGAAATCGCGCAACAGGTGATTGAGGGTGGTCGACAAAAATGCGCGCAAGCCGGGATCTCACTCGCCGGTGGGCACAGTATCGACAGTCCCGAGCCTATTTTTGGCCTCGCTGTTACCGGAATAATCGATACCGACAAAGTGTTGCGAAATTCCACCGCGACCGAAGGCTGCCAGCTTTTTCTGAGCAAGCCTCTGGGTGTCGGCATCGTTTCCACCGCGCAAAAACAAAAATTACTGCAGCCTGAGGATCAAGGGCTGGCCGAGTCTTTTATGTGTCAACTCAACAATAGCGGTGAGGCGTTTTCTCGTCTGACGGGCGTTAAGGCGATGACCGATGTCACCGGATTTGGATTGTTCGGCCACCTGCTAGAAATTTGCAGAGGCAGTAACCTGTCTGCCGAAGTCAATTTTGACAAACTACCGCTGATTGAACAGGCGGAAAAATATCGGTTGCAAGGGGCCGTTCCCGGTGGAACGCAGCGCAATTTTGACAGTTACGGCGAACACATCAACCATCTCTCTACACGACAAAAACACTACGGCTGTGACCCGCAAACCAGTGGCGGCCTGTTGGTAGCGGTAGAGCCCGCAGGTGTCGACGAATTTATTGAGTGCGCACGGCAACAGGGAATGGAACTGCAATCCTTTGGTCGAATGGTGGCGGCGAGCGAAACTTTAATTAGTGTCGTCGAGTAAGTCTGGTGAGTTTTAATAAAAGAGATACCGATAAACAAAATGACAATCGTCGAGAAGATAGCGAAGATTATCGTCAGCTATTTTTAAGCGACGCGCCCATGCTCGATTTGAGAGCGCCAGTCGAATTTTCCCAGGGAAGCTTTACCACAGCCATCAATTTACCCTTAATGAGTGACGACGAGCGGCATCAGGTGGGGTGTTGCTATAAGCAGCAAGGTCAGCAGGCGGCTATCAAACTGGGACATCAACTGGTTAGCGGCGAAGTCAGACAGAGAAGACTGGCAAGCTGGATAGATTTTGTTAAACAGCATCCACAAGACGGTTACCTGTTTTGTTTTCGCGGTGGACTGCGTTCACAGACAGTACAGTCGTGGTTGGCTGAAGCGGGTTATCATTTTCCACTGGTGGCCGGTGGTTATAAGTCCCTTCGGCGATTCTTAATTGACAGCTGCGAGCGCTTGACCGAAACCCTGCCTTTTTACATATTATCCGGGTTGACCGGGTCGGCCAAGACGCCACTCTTGATCGAGCAGAATTATCATATCGATCTGGAGGCATTGGCCAATCACCGCGGTTCCAGTTTTGGGCGACAGGTTACGCCCCAACCGACACAGGTCAATTTTGAAAATCAGTTAAGCATTTATTTGCTGAAGCTGGAAGCAAAGGGCTCGCCTTACCTGTTGCTCGAAGACGAAAGCCGTCTGATAGGCGCGCGCTCGACACCCATCAATTTTTACCAGAAAATGTGCCAAGCACCTTTGATCCTGTTAAATGAAACGCAGGAATACCGAGTCGAAAATATTTTGCAGGAATATGTAAAGGGTATGCACGATAAATTTTGCGCCAGCGACTCACCCGATCCTTTTACTGACTTTAGTAAATACCTGCTCGGCGCGTTAGATAAAGTCAAAAAGCGTCTGGGCGGTGAGGGACATCAAAAGTTAAGAAAGCTAATGGAAGCCGCGTTAGCACAGCAGCAAAAAAATCAAAACAGCGACCTGCACCGCGCCTGGATAGGTGGACTTCTGGGTGAGTATTATGATCCTATGTACCGCTATCAATTACAGAAGAAAAAGCACCGGATTATTTTTCAGGGCGATCGAGTTGAGGTGAGGGAATATTTCCGTTCGCTGCAAAAGCAGGCCGAGCATCATTATCAATTCTGACCAAGCCGCCTTACCTTTTTATGGCTATCGAATAGTCGCCATTACTGGCGCGGCAATCCTGTCAAAAACACGCGATAATTCCTTAAATCGAGTACTGCAGCAAAATCGCACGGGCGTCTCGTGTGCGAGATCTCCTACAGGCCTTGTGAGATATCTCTGCATTAGAGTGGGGTGATCGTCGCTTTGTGACTACCGAAATTCGACCAATCTTGTGCTCATATTTGGCTAACCATCTGATTTGTAAGTGTAATTACTGTTTTTTATTGCGATACCTATTTTAAGCGGAACAATGCTGCGCGATCATTGACTTGTATGAAATAACAATAAGCGTAACCTGACAATCAAGCGTTACGGATAACGCGGGACGAGAAGGAAGCAAGAGAAAGGAAACTCTATTCAAGGAACTGAAGGTCATGGATGTTGCAGGGAGCGAATCTTTCAATGGATGAAAGAAAAGGAATGGGAGAGCGACTTAGGTCGCTCTCTTTTTTTTTGCCTCAAATAAAAGTTTGGGTGCTCGCTAATTGGCCTACTTAGCGGCCTGACAAAGCAATCTGGCCCGATCACTTGCAGGCTATTTTTATTAGCAGAAAGAAACGGTTAGAATGATCCTAGTTAATCTGAGCAGGATCATTGATGAGTCAACGAATAGCACAACTGATTGAGCGAAATAGAAAATGGGCGACGCAGTTTGAACAGGATAATCCGGGTATTTTTGATAAGCTTGCCAAACAGCAAAATCCCGGTTACTTATGGATCGGTTGCTCGGACAGTCGTGTACCGGCCAATACCATTGTTGGCTTGCAACCCGGTGAAGTGTTTGTCCACCGTAACGTCGCCAATCTGGTCAATCATTCTGACCTTAGCGTGCTGTCAGTGCTGGAGTACGCGGTAAAAGTACTTCAGGTTAAAGACATTATTCTTTGCGGGCATTATGGCTGCGGTGGCGTGAAAGCGGCGCTGGAAAATCAGGAGCACGGAATTGTTGATAATTGGCTGCGTTCAATCAAAGATATTTATCGTGCTAACCGTCAACACTTTAATGAAGTGACAGAAGAAGCGGAAGAAGTCGATCTGTTGTGCGAGCTAAATGTAGTCCAGCAGGTGCGAAATATCTGTCACACACCTATCGTGCAGAATGCCTGGTTAAGCGGGCAAACTCTTTCGGTTCACGGCGTGATTTACGGTGTCGAAAATGGTCTGCTCAAAGATCTGGACGTGACCACCAGTTCGATGAATGAGATTGAAGCCATTTATCAGATCGGTGTGGATTATTGATGAGCCAGATTCTGGCGACCCGGCTTGGTTGTTGAAGTTAACCGTCTTTACCTCACCCTAGCCCTCTCCTTCAAAGGAGAGGGAATATAGACTTTTTCCGCCCTCACCAGTGAGTTCGAATGAGTGGATATAGACTCTCTCTTCTTCTGGGAGGAAGTCTGGGTGAGTGGATATAGACTCTCTCTTCTTCTGGGAAGAAGTCTGGGTGAGTGGATATAGACTCTCTCTTCCTGGGAGGAAGTCTGGGTGAGCGGATATAGACTCTCTCTCCTTCTGGGAGGAAGTCTGGGTGAGGGGATATAGACTCTCTCTCCTTCTGGGAGGAAGTATGGGTGAGGGGATATAGACTCTCTCTTCTTCTGGGAGGAAGTCTGGGTGAGGGGATATAGACTCTCTCTCCTTCTGGGAGAAAGTCTGGGTGAGGGGATATAGACTCTCTCTCCCTCTGGGAGGAAGTATGGGTGAGCGGATATAGACTCCCTCTCCCTCTGGGAGGAAGTATGGGTGGCGGATATAGACTCCCTCTCCCTCTGGGAGAGGGCTGGGGTGAGGGCACTCTAAGCTTGTTATTGAGACCTTTATCTCAAGTAATAAACCTGCTGATTAGTGACAATAAACCTAGCTCTCGCCCACGGGGTCAACTTCCACTCGCCAGCGGACTTTTTGCGCGCTTTTCAATTTTTCAATGTCAGACAAGGTTAAATCCAGCAGCTGGTGCAATTGATTGCGACTGCGGCTTTGCAGAAAAATCTGATATCTGAACTTGCCCGCCTTTTTGGTGTAAACGGCCGGTACCGGCCCCAATATTTCAACTTCAAGATTTTGATAAGCGACCAGCAATCGCTTTACCTCGTTTAAAAAGATCTGCACCTGTGGCAACTGCGTTGATTCGGCGTGAAAAACCGCGGCAAAGCAGTGGGGTGGCAGTTCGGCTTCGATACGTTCGGCCAGCGCCGACTCGGCAAATTGGGCGTAACCTTGATGAATGATTTGCTGCAACATGGGATGGTCTGCGTGGTGAGTCTGGATTAAAACTTCGCCGTCTTTCTCATCGCGTCCGGCCCTGCCGGATACCTGGGTAATGAGCTGCGCGGCCAGTTCGGGCGCTCTGAAATCGGCGCTGTAGAGAGCGCCGTCCATATCCACCAACGCCACCAGCGTGACCCGGGCAAAATGATGGCCTTTGGCCAGCATCTGGGTGCCAATTAAAATGTCTATTTCGCCCGCCTTAACCGCGCCGACAAAATCTTTCATAGCCGATTTTTTACGCGTCGTGTCGCGGTCGATGCGGGCAATTTTTGCCTGTGGAAATAACGCCTCGATACTCTGTTCCAGCCGTTCGGTACCAAAACCCACCGGGATCATCTGTTCACATTGACACTGAGGGCAGGCTTTGGGTGCGCGCCGGCTGCTGCCGCAATGGTGACACTGCAAGTACTGATTGCTGTGATGGTAAGTGTGATGGCTATCGCAGCGTTTGCAACTGCTCGACCAGCCGCATTCATGGCACAGGAGTACCGGGGCGTAACCACGTCGGTTTAAAAATAAAAGTACCTGCCCCTGTTGAGCCAGGTGGCGGCGAATGGCGTTGATCAATTCGGCAGACAATCCCAAATTCATCGGCTGCTTTTTCAGGTCGATAATATGGTAGCTGAGGGGCGAGCTGCTTCTGGCTTTTTGCGAAAGAGTGAGCTGTTTTATTTTTTGCTTGCTCACATTCATCAGGGTTTCCAGCGACGGTGAGGCACTACCAAGCACCACCGGAATAGCTTCGATTTGCGCGCGCATTAACGCACTGTCCCTGGATGAATAGCGGAATCCCTGTTGCTGGCGGAAAGAGCGGTCGTGCTCTTCGTCTACGATGATAATGCCCGGATTTTTTAACGGGGTGAATAACGCCGAGCGGGTGCCTATGACAATTCTGGCCTGACCGCTGCGCGCTTTGAGCCAACCCTGCAAGCGTTGCTGTTCGCTCATACCGGAGTGTAACAGGGCTATTTCTACGTTAAAACGTGATTGAAACCGGCTCAGAGTTTGTGGCGTCAGGCCGATTTCCGGAACCAGAACCAAAGCCTGCTTGCCTTGCTCGAGTACCTTTTGGATCAACCTGAGATACACTTCGGTTTTGCCGGAAGCGGTCACCCCAAAAAGCAGAAAGCCGGCGTAGTGTCCGAGCGCCGCGCTAATGCTGTCAATGGCGTGCCTTTGTTCCGCATTCGGCTCGATAATCTGATCAAGCGCGCTGACGTTGAGCAGTTGCTGGTCGCCTTCGCTCGCCGCCTGGAGATTATTTTTCGGGTAGACCCTTTCGATCCAACCTTTCCCGGCCAGGGGTTTTAAGTGCGACAAAGTAAAACCAAAATCTTTTAGCCGGTCGTGCGCGATTCCGTCACTAAAATCGAACAGCCGCCGAAGCACCTG
>Ga0316209_1001467_pt1 | contig 24118 bp, 19 predicted proteins | sample 6monopyrite_MG_FD_204945 | JGI IMG/M metagenome (GOLD analysis project Ga0316209, IMG submission 204945) | Microbial mat bacterial communities from mineral coupon in-situ incubated in ocean water Damariscotta River, Maine, United States -... | ecosystem: Environmental > Aquatic > Marine >...
GTCATTTATGCACAAACCTTATACGCGCAATCGGTAGATGTGGGTTATGTCAGTGCAGACAAGTTAATACTCAATGTAAGAAGTACAGGTGATAATAGACAAAGACTCAGGCATGAATTGCTTAAATTACCTGAGATATCCTCTGTGGTTTACTCTTCTGAGTCACCCACCCAAGATAACGAAAATAATAATCAGTTTACTTTGCTTGATGGTGAACATGTAGTAGGTGAAAACCCACAAGCTTTGCTTAATTACCATGATATGGGATATGGCTTTTTTGAAGCCTACCAAGTTAAACCTCTTGCCGGGCGACTATTCAGTGAGGATTTTGGTAGCGATGAAATTAAACAAGATACCGATGGACAGAATGGACAATTGAGCGCATCTGTCATCCTAAATGAGTCGGCGTTGCATAAATTTGGCTTTACATCACCCGAGCAAGCAATAGGAAAAACACTAGAGTCAGGCAACTATAAAGGGCAGGCACTGACGATTATTGGCATAGTGCCTGACATTTATTTTCGTTCAATAAAATTTGGTGTACGACCAACAGCATACACAATGAACACTAATCGCCTTCGCGTGGCTAGCTTAACCTTTAGCAGCAATAATGTTGCTGCGCTGATGCAAAAAGTGGGATCAATATGGAAGCAAACCATCCCTATGCAGCCAATCAACCTGCAGTTTTTAGATGAGATGATGAAAGCCCAGTATGCAGAAGAGTCCATACAATTAAAAATGTTTTCGGTTTTCTCGTTATTGGCCATAGTCATTGCTTGTTTGGGATTATACGGGTTGGCATCATTCACCACTGAGCGCAGAACCAGAGAAATTGGTATTCGCAAAGTGATGGGGGCCAGCGTTAAGGATATTGTCGCTTTATTAATTTGGCAGTTTTCAAAACCTGTCATAATAGCCAACCTGATTGCTTGGCCAATCTCTATTTACGCGATGTTGATTTGGCTTGAATCCTTTTCTTATCGGATAGATATATGGTGGTTAGGTCCGATATGTTTAGTAGTAGGTGGCAGTTTACTGTTAGTCGCATGGGCAACAGTTGGCGGCAATGCAGCGAAAGTGGCGAGAGCCAACCCTATTAAAGCCTTAAGACAAGAATAATGGGGTGATTTGGATTTTTGGGTAACTTTGAATTGTTGCAAATCATATTCAGTTAATGATCAAGAAAGCCCTGCAGGAGTTTTCTTGATCATTTCAACGTGCAAACGTTTATTAACACTCTTAGCACCGTCTGAACTTGCTCTAACAACCGTGATACCAGCATCTGAAATATATTGCTCTAGAAAATTCGCAAATTTATCTTCCAACTTACACTCATTTTTTACTGCAGACTTAATGTTAGCGTCTTTTGCAAAACTTACCTTGTCATCAATCACCACTGATCCCGCTAATACCCAAATGAAAATATCCTGGGGTCGTGTAATCTACTCTTATATTGAGCCTATATTGCACGGGCAATTCTGTTCGGGGTAACTGATACATGCGCAGACAGTGCCACTTAATTCACAGGTATACATGAGAACAGTTAATTGATAAGGATCTTGGTCTAACCATAAGTTTGATATACAGTAATACCCACTTAACACAAGGGTAGAAAATTGATGAATGACACTATTATTGGACTTTTAGGCTATGTCACTTGGATATTAGTGTTGTTGCTTTGGCTTGCCGTATATCGCACATTATTGGTGGCAAAGAAGCAGCAAGCGGTGAATGGTTTTAAAGCCGATGGATCTAACTCCCCAGCTTTTGGTGAACGATTAGCTCGTGCTCAGGGAAATTGTGTTGAAAGTTTTGCTTTTATTGGAGGTTTGATGTTACTGGCCTTAGCGACTAATTCGGCTGCAATCACCAATGGATTAGCCTTACTGTTGCTGGCCGCTCGTTTAGGGCAGTCTATCACCCATTTGTTGTCGACTAGTGTATTGGCAGTGCAAATTCGTTTTGCTTTTTTCTTGGCTCAGATTGCTATTTGTTTTTATTGGGCGGTGCTCTTCGCCTTCAAATTTACAGGCGTTTAGCAAGATGCCAAAACCGACAACTAAACAGCTGCTAGACCTCTCTCCTTGCGAATATTCAGAAGGGTTACCAAGAGAGCAGTTTATCGACCCCGCCATTCATCAAATGTGGTCGCCCATGCCACGGATTGCTGGCCCTGCTTTTACGGTGAAATGTGGAAAAGGTGATCATCTGAGTTTACACGCCGCAATTTATCGGGCTAAAGCGGGTGATGTGATAGTGGTTGAAGCCGAACCTGATTATGCCAGTGCCGGTGGAAACGTTTGCGCTATCGCAAAGCAGCGGGGTATTGTTGCAGTGATTTTTGATGGATTTATTCGTGATATTGGCGAAATTCGTGATGCGCAGTTTCCTGTTTTTGCCCGTGGTTTAATGCCCAAACCTGGAGCCAAGGAACAAATATTTCCATTTAATCAAGCTATTCAGTGTGGTGGTGTGACAGTTAATGCCGGTGATTATATTGTGGCGGACGAAGACGGTATTGCGGTTATTCCAAAAGATAGGCTCAATGAGGTTTATAACCTCGCCAAGGCTCGTACCGATAAGGATGCGGCGATGAACTTAGCTGAATGGAAAGCGCAACATTCGAAAAAAATTGCATCGAAACTACAAGAATTAGGGTATTCTGACTAACTATTTTGAATGCTGTACCCTAAGGTCAATATTCCCCATGTTTGCATTTTTCGAACGGTTAACTAATCCGTTTCCGGTTGAACATCCTAAGCAACCCCCTAAAACCATCATTGCTTTTTGCCTTTATTATTCTAAGGGCATGTGGCCAGTTATTTTTACCGTCTCTTGCTTGGCTGCGACTATTGCCATGTTAGAGGTGACCTTATTTGGCTTTTTGGGTCAATTAGTCGATTGGTTGGCTACCAGTGACAGATCCACATTTTGGCAGGACCAGTCATCAAGTCTTATTTGGATGGGATTGCTGATATTAGTGATCTTGCCGACTTTGGTGATTTTACAGTCGTTATTGTCCCATCAAGGGTTGATGGGTAATTATCCTATGCAAATTCGCTGGCAGGCCCATCGTTATATGATTGGGCAAAGTTTGGGTTTTTTCCAAAATGAATTTGCTGGTCGTGTGGCCACTAAAGTGATGCAAACCGCCTTATCCGTGCGCGAGGCAGTGATGAAAACCCTCGATGTGCTGGTATATGTCAGCGTGTATTTTATCAGCATAGTGTTTTTGGTTTTTTCTGCCGATTGGCGTTTGACTATACCTTTAGCTGTGTGGTTTTTGGTGTATTTGGTCGTGTTGCGTGCCCTTATTCCCAAATTGAAACGGGTATCACAAAAACAAGCTGATGCGCGCTCGATGATGACAGGTCGCATAGTCGACAGTTATACCAATATCACCACAGTTAAACTTTTTGCCCATACTAGCCGTGAAGCTGACTACGCCAAAGAAGGCATGATGGGCTTCTTAAAAAGTGTCTATCCACAGATGCGTTTGGTCACGGTTTTGTACGCCTGCGTTTGGTTTAGTAATGCCCTGTTAGTGTTTAGCATCACTGCTTTGTCGATTTATTTATGGACCTTGGAATTGGTCACTCCGGGGGAAATAGCCATAGCGGTAAGTTTGAGCCTGCGCCTTAACGGTATGTCCCAGTGGATCATGTGGGAAGTGTCATCACTGTTTGAAAATATTGGAGTGGTGCAAGACGGCATTAATAGTTTGTCAGTGGCTGTGGATGTGCAAGATGTAGATAATGCCAAAACATTAGAGATGAATGGGGGAGCGATTCATTTCAACAATGTGAACTTTGGTTATGCGGGGGCGAATGATATTCCCATTACCGTCTTTAAAGATCTTGATATCAAAATCAAGCCAGGAGAAAAAGTAGGATTGGTTGGACGTTCAGGCGCAGGTAAGTCTACTTTGGTCAATCTACTGCTGCGCTTTTATGATATTCAAAGCGGCAGTATCACTATAGACGGACAGAATATCAGTCAAGTCCAGCAAGAAAGCTTACGCGCCAATATTAGCATGGTGACCCAAGACACCTCGTTATTGCATCGCTCAGTGCGCGATAATATTTTATATGGCCGTTTGGACGCTAGTGAGGAAGATATGTTACGGGCAGCCAAACAAGCCGAGTCCCATGAGTTTGTGCAAACCTTATCAGACTTGCAGGGTAGAACGGGATACGACGCTCATGTCGGCGAGCGAGGGGTCAAACTGTCTGGCGGACAACGCCAGCGTATCGCCATAGCTCGAGTAATGTTAAAAGATGCGCCGATTTTGATTTTAGATGAAGCGACTTCGGCTCTGGATTCAGAAGTAGAGGCGGCGATCCAGCAGTGCCTGAATAAAGTCATGGAGAATAAGACAGTGTTAGCTATTGCCCACAGACTCTCAACTATTGCCCAAATGGATAGACTGCTAGTACTGGATGAAGGGCGAATAGTCGAGCAGGGCTCACATACAGAATTGCTTAAACAAAATGGCATTTATGCCAAACTCTGGGCACATCAAACCGGTGGCTTTATTGGTTTAGAATGAAATAATGCCAAATAAAGAGGTCGTCAGGCTAGTGAGAATGACATCATAGACAGCTTCGTTGCGCCAGTTTGTCTCGAACAAATCGAAATATTGTTTGAAGATGAATATCTGTTGGCAATCAACAAACCTAGTGGTTTATTAAGTTTATCCGGTAAAAATCCTTTGAATAAAGACTCTGTTCATCACCGTTTGGTACAGCAATATCCGGATATCAGGTTAACCCATCGCTTAGACCTTGGCACTTCTGGGATAATGTTATTAGCTAAAAACAAAGTGATGAATGCAAATTTGACCAAGCAATTCCAAGCTCGAAGTGTGATTAAACGTTATGTGAGTATTTTGGCTGGTGGGGTGTTGGATAATGAAGGGCTGATTGATTTGCCCATTGCCAAGGACAGATTACTTTTCCCTCGACTTAAAATTTGTCATCAAGATGGCAAGTCAGCCCAGAGTCACTTTCAAGTGACTGAAAGGTTAGATGCGCCAGTTAGCACTAGAGTGATTTTTACGCCTGTAACCGGCAGAACCCATCAGTTGCGTATTCATAGTCAGGCCATTGGACACCCCATTATAGGCTGTGACTTATATGGTACTGAAGCAACTCAGAAAATGGCCCCTAGGCTTATGTTGCACGCCTTGGATATCACTTTCAATCATCCGCAATCGCAACAGCACATGACCTTAAGCAGTCCTTGTTCTTTTTAGACGTTGAATAAGGCGGCCAATAGACCAATAAGTCCACCAAATACACCGCCCCATACCACTAACCAACCTAAGTGTTCTCTGATCATGCTCTGAATAATGTCTTTCACCATCTTGGGTGTGAGTTCATCTAAACGTTGTTCAACAATCTGCTTGATTTTGACATGTAAGTCTTGCTGAACGTCTGGCTGGGTTAACTCTTCTTGCAGAAGCAATGCAAACTTAGGATCTTGAGTAATATCTGTCAAAGCCGCCCCCATTTTATCGACAAAAGGTTGTCGCATCGGCTCTAAGGCTTCAACACCGCCGAACATCCCTAACATCTGTCCAAATGACGACGCCTTAATAACCTCAACTAATGAATCAAATGTAGGTGCCAAGTCCACTTTTTTGATTATAGGGGCAAAGTCCACATGTATAGGCTGGTTACTGTCAGCTAAAAAACGTTGAATGTTTTCTTCACTAAAAAATTGTTCCATCACCAGCGTACGAATGCCGCTTTTAAAATCTTCAAAGCGTTCTGGTATCACCCCAGACCCATATAAACCGGGTACTTTTTCAAACAGCATATGCACCGCTATCCAATTGGTGATGGCTCCCGATACCGCAAACAACCCAACGGTTTTAACGATGACGTTGTCCAAGAAAAAACCAACCAATACTAAGGCAAGGGCTAATCCATTGGTGATAATACTCTTGTTCAAAGAAAATACTCCAAGACTGTTAAATTAGGAAGGGTTTTATATCAGTAAAATGTTTGCTGTCAATATGCTGGGGCTATAATACTTATCTTAAAATTGCTTGTTCTTTAAATAATTTGAACATAGTTCGACCATTTACCACTAAAAAGAGTCCTTCAATGATCACGCCACCTATTGAGCCGACTAAGTAGTTATGGCTAAACCAGCATACTGTTCCTATCGACATTAAAAAACGCATTCGTATGCCTTTTTCTCTAAAAACAGCCCATGTGCCGAGCGATACTCCTATTACCGGCAATAGATGAACCCACTCACTGCTATTAGGTATGGCTATTAGCCAAGCCGCCAATAGAAATGTCAACATCACCCAAAAGTTATTCGTTAAGCTGGATACATAACTACGAGCACTTCCGAGTAACGCCATAATAGCCGCGGTCCACAGACCTAACATGAAAAAATGTATGGACATAAGAAAGGTGAATGCCGTCAGATAGTATCTGAGTTTTTGATCATCTCTATGTAAGAATGCTCTAACGCCAACAATTAACGCAATAAATCCGATGATTTGTGCTACTGGGTCGTGCCAAAACAAGGCATTAAGTGATTCAAAGGTAGCGATAAAGTGATTCAATAAAAGTTACTCTGCATTTGAAATATTAGTAGCCTTTTATCGGCCGATTGAGAAGTCATAATGATAGCATTGAAGAGCCTTCGAAGTTGAAAATCAAATACATTTTCATGAGGTTTCTATGGCGTGCAATTACCTTCTGCAATCTTTCTTCTTGAATCCCCGATGCCAATAAGTATAATACGCCTCCCTCCTTGCTAGTGATTCAGAATTTTTCCGGAAAAATCGATGATTCTACAAGGTTGATGTAACTAAAATTTGCGTTGTTGGATGATGTTTTTGATGTCCGATAATTGCTCTGTGTTTTAGGGGTGTAGTTCCAATTGGTAGAACAGCGGTCTCCAAAACCGATGGTTGGGGGTTCGAATCCCTCCACCCCTGCCAAATTTTTTGGCAAAAAGAGTCCCCATATTAGGTGACGATGCAACTAGTAAGAGAGTTAGGGTTTAGCATGAGCGAAAATACAGAAAACAATTCCAATCCATTAGATATGTTGAGATGGTTGGTCATATTTGGTTTGTTAGGCGGCGTAGTGGCTGTTAACCATTTTTTTCCAGAACTCTCGGTTCTGTACATTGCCCTTATTACTGTTGCTGCTGTAAGTATTGCCGGTTTTATAGCGTCTACCACAGTTAAAGGCAGCACCTTTATTAATTTTGCAAAAGAATCACGCATTGAAGTACGCAAGGTTGTGTGGCCCACTCGTCAAGAAACGACCACTACTACTATGATTGTATTAGCCGCGACTATTGTGGTGGCACTTCTTTTGTGGGGACTAGACGGGATTATTGTTGAAGTGGTCTCATTTATAACTGGATTGGGAATTTAAGCTATGTCAGATAAAAAATGGTACGTGGTTCAAGCTTTCTCTGGTTATGAAGGGCGCGTTCAAAAAACTTTGCTAGAACATATTAAAATGCACGAAATGGAAGACTACTTTGGCGAAATTTTGGTGCCTACCGAAGAAGTGGTTGAAATGCGTGCCGGGCAACAACGAAAAAGTGAACGTAAGTTTTTCCCTGGTTACGTGTTAGTGCAAATGGATATGAATGAAGATTCATGGCATTTAGTTAAAAGTGTTCCTCGAGTATTAGGCTTTATTGGTGGTACCTCTGACCGTCCAGCCCCAATTACTACAAAAGAAGCTGACGCCATTTTGAACCGTCTTGAAGAAGGCGTGGATAAGCCAAAACCAAAAACTTTGTTCGAACCGGGCGAAGTGGTACGTGTTACCGATGGTCCATTTGCCGATTTCAATGGTGTGGTCGAAGAAGTGGATTACGAAAAAAGCCGCTTGAAGGTCTCTGTACTTATATTTGGTCGTTCGACACCAGTAGAATTAGAATTTGGTCAGGTAGAGAAAGGGTAAAACCAGTCTCTTTAGGAGCACTGCTCCGCCTGGTTTTACGAGCACACACGGATGTGTGGTCCGGGAGAAGATCATCATGGGTTAAGTCAGATTCTTTAGCTGCACAGCAGCGCCTGACTTAACAGCCAAGCAAGGATGCTTGGATTGGGTGAAGGTCATCAAGGATGTGTATTTGACTGCCATAATTTTATCTATCCCAATATCTTTTGCATTCCACCTGTTAAATAAGCATAAATTAGTAATTTGTCAACAATAAGACTTGTGCCAAGCTAATGGTTCATCTATAATTTGCGACCCATTTTATTAGAACGGGAAGCCGATAGAGTAAGCATGCTCAGTGTTTACAAGGCGTTACACCCAAATTAGAGAGTATTATCATGGCGAAAAAAGTCACTGGCTTAATTAAGCTTCAGGTCGCGGCAGGTGCTGCAAACCCTAGTCCCCCAGTTGGTCCTGCACTAGGTCAGCATGGTGTGAATATCATGGAATTCTGTAAAGCGTTTAACGCAAAAACAGAATCTCTAGAAAAAGGCGCTCCAGTACCAGTAGAAATTACTGTATACGAAGATCGTTCTTTTACCTTCTTAACTAAAACTCCTCCTGCTTCTTTCTTACTTAAGAAAGCTGCTGGTATAAAGAGTGGTTCTGGCCGTCCTAACACTGAAAAAGTGGGTAAAGTGACGCGCGCGCAATTAGAAGAAATTGCTAAAACCAAAGAACCTGATTTGACTGCAGCAAGCTTAGATGCAGCAGTAAACACCATCGCTGGCTCCGCACGCAGCATGGGCTTAGTGGTAGAGGGATAAGACATGGCTAAATTATCAAAACGCGCTCGCTTAGTTCAAGAAAAAGTTGACGTGACTAAAGAATATGCATTTACCGAGGCGGTTGCTTTGTTAAAAGAATTGGCCACTGCTAAGTTCGCAGAAAGTGTTGACGTTGCTGTTAACCTTGGTATCGATGCACGTAAATCTGATCAAAACGTTCGTGGTGCCACTGTATTACCAAATGGTACAGGTAAAGATGTGCGGGTTGCAGTATTTACTCAAGGCGCTAACGCTGAAGCCGCTAAAGAAGCCGGTGCTGACATTGTTGGTATGGAAGATTTAGCCGAGCTAGTGAAAAAAGGCGAAATGAACTTTGACGTGGTTGTTGCTTCTCCTGATGCAATGCGCGTTGTTGGTCAGTTAGGTCAAATTTTAGGTCCACGTGGCCTTATGCCTAACCCTAAAACCGGTACGGTTACACCAGACGTTGCCACAGCAGTTAAAAATGCTAAAGCAGGTCAGGTTCGTTATCGTAACGACAAAAACGGTATTATCCATGCAAGCATTGGTAAAATCGCTTTTGAAGCAAACCACATTCAAGAAAACTTGGCAGCATTGCTAGAAGCGCTTAACAAAGCTAAGCCTTCCTCAGCTAAAGGCACTTTCATTAAGAAAATTAGCCTAAGCACAACAATGGGTGCGGGTGTTTCTGTAGACCAAGCTAGTTTAGAAGTTAAGTAAGTTTGGTTTTAGCAGATAGCCAATAGGTTATCTGTTTCTCTGTAAAGGTTATGGGTTGGAGTCTGGGTTGAGCTTTTTGCAAAATTAGCTAAACCACAGACTCCCGTCCAAGACCGCAGGCGTAAGTTGGTGAATGAAGTAAGAGAGCATTTACCTAGGTAGTAATACCGCAAACAACTTACTTAAAACGCAAGCCTGCGCAGACGGTGGTTTCGACTCAGACTCTCTGGGATTAACGAACACCGTAGAGCGGTGGATTTACTTTAGCTAAACCTTTAGTAATGATATCAATCTGTGAATCCTGAAACGGATATTTCTAATAGAAATGATGTTTCAGACTTTAAGAGGTGAACTCAGTGGCATTAGGCTTAGCAGCAAAAAAAGAGATCGTAGCAGAGATAAACGATGTTGCATCTCGAGCTCTATCTGTTGCCGTCGCTGAATACCGTGGCATGGAAGTGGCAGAGTTAACTGACCTTCGCATAAAAGCCCGTGAACAAGGTGTTTACTTACGAGTAGTTCGTAACACCCTTGCAAAACGTGCTTTAGCTGATAGTAAGTTTTCTGACATGGACAGTGCTTTAACTGGTCCGTTAATTTATGGTTTTTCCATAGATGCACCTGGTAGTGCTGCTCGTCTTTTCAAAGACTATGCAAAAACTAACAGTAAGTTAAATGTAACTGCACTTTCTATTGGTAGTGGTTTATTGGGTCCAGAAAAACTGGATGCAGTAGCGTCACTTCCTACCCGCGACGAAGCGTTGGCAAGATTACTTGCTACCTTCAAAGCACCTGTCGAGAAATTCGTTCGTACTATCAACGAAGTTCCAGGCAAATTTGTGCGCGTATTGGCGGCGATCAAAGACGAAAAATAATTTTCGACTTTGGCATTATAAATTTTTAACATTAAACCCAGGAGTTTAGAGAAATGGCTCTAACTAAAGATGATATATTAAACGCTATTGCTGAAATGCCAGTAATGGAACTAGTTGAACTAATTGAAGCGGCTGAAGAAAAATTCAACGTTTCTGCTGCAGCAGCTGTTGCTGTTGCTGGTCCAGCTGCAGCTGCAGAAGCTGTTGAAGAGCAAACTGAATTTGATGTTGTTATGACATCTTTCGGTGCTAATAAAGTATCTGTAATCAAAGCGGTACGTACTGCCACTGGTCTTGGATTGAAAGAAGCTAAAACATTAGTTGAAGCTGCTCCAACACCTGTAAAAGAAGGCGTTGCTAAAGAAGAAGCTGAAGAACTTAAGAAGACGCTTGAAGAAGCTGGCGCTGAAGTTGAGCTTAAATAATAATCTGCTTAAACACAGATTGTTAGCCTGAAATGGCATAGGCTGGTGGCTTTTTAGTCACCAGCCTTTTTGCGCTGTAGGATTAACTATTTTCATCCTTTGATATTAGTCCTAGTGAAGAAGCGCAAATTGTAGATAAAACTAAATAAAACCAATAAGTTAAGTAAGCCTCTTAATGACTTTGGTAAAGGTTTTTCTGCAAACTTAAAGGGTAGCGGAAGTTTGTTTAATTTTATGTCTGTATAGACATCTGGTTAAGCAGGTTGGGTCAAAAATCGGCAGGCTGAGGAACCCATGGTTTACTCTTATAGCGAAAAGAAACGTATCCGTAAGGATTTTGGCAAACGTCCACAGGTATTGGAAATACCGTATCTACTTTCAATCCAGTTAGATTCTTTTAAGAAGTTTATTGACCTAGATGTAGATGGTCAACATGGACTGGAAGCAGCATTTCGATCAGTTTTCCCAATAAAGAGTTACTCCGGTAACGCTGAGTTGCAATATGTAAGTTACCGTTTAGGTGCGCCAGTATTTGATGTGAAAGAATGTCAAATCCGTGGTGTGACATATTCTGCACCATTACGTGTGAAATTGCGTTTAGTGTTGTTCGATAGAGAAGCAGCACCAGGCACAGTAAAAGACATTAAAGAGCAAGAAGTCTACATGGGTGAAATTCCACTCATGACCGATAACGGTACCTTCGTTATCAACGGGACTGAACGTGTCATAGTGTCGCAATTGCACCGTTCACCAGGCGTGTTCTTCGATCACGACAAAGGGAAAACTCACTCATCAGGCAAAGTATTATATAACGCGCGCGTTATTCCTTACCGTGGTTCATGGTTAGACTTCGAATTTGACCCTAAAGATAATTTGTTTGTACGTATAGATAGACGCCGTAAGTTACCGGCAACTATTATGTTACGTGCATTAGAAATGCCTACCGAAGAAATTCTTGAGTTGTTCTTTGAAACCAACCAAGTGCGTATCGACGGTGAAAAGTATTTGTCAGATATCGTGCCAGACCGCCTTCGTGGTGAAACAGCGCAATTCGATATTCTAGATAATAAAGGCAAAGTAGTTGTTGAAACAGGTCGTCGTATTTCGGCACGTCATACTCGAGCGCTAGAAAAAGCAAAAATAACAGAGCTCGAAGTACCTGCTGAATATTTAGTAGGTCGTGTATTTGCCCGTGACTACATCAATAAAGAAACCGGTGAAGTCATTGTTAGTGCAAACGATGAATTGACACTGGAAAATCTTGTTGAGATGACTGAAGCAGGTATCAAAGCATTTGATACGCTTTACATCAACGAACTTGATCACGGTGCATATATTTCAGATACCTTACGTATCGATGGCTCAAGCAATAAGCTAGAAGCCTTGGTTGAAATATATCGCATGATGCGTCCTGGTGAGCCACCCACTAAAGATGCGGCTGAGACTTTATTCAATAACTTGTTCTTCTCAGAGGATCGTTATGACTTATCTGCTGTTGGACGTATGAAGTTCAATCGCCGATTAGGTCGTGAAGTATCGACTGGCAAAGGCGTGTTAGATAAAGCCGATATCGTAGCGGTAATGAAACAGCTCATCACTATCCGTGATGGTAAAGACGAAGTGGATGACATCGATCACTTGGGTAACAGACGTATTCGTTCTGTTGGCGAAATGGCGGAAAACCAATTCCGTGTTGGTCTGGTTCGTGTAGAACGTGCCGTTAAAGAGCGTTTGAGCTTAGGTGACCTTGATGCAATCATGCCTCAAGACTTAATCAATGCCAAACCCATCTCTGCTGCGGTTAAAGAGTTCTTTGGTTCAAGCCAATTGTCGCAGTTTATGGATCAGAACAATCCGCTTTCAGAAGTGACGCATAAACGTCGTATTTCTGCCTTAGGTCCGGGTGGTTTGACCCGTGAACGTGCTGGTTTTGAAGTACGTGACGTACATCCGACTCACTATGGTCGTGTTTGTCCAATAGAAACGCCTGAAGGTCCAAACATTGGTTTGATCAACTCGCTTGCAAGTTTCGCCCGTACCAACGATTTTGGTTTCTTAGAAACCCCATATCGTAAAATTGTTGACGGTGTAGTGACTGACGAAATTGACTATCTATCTGCGATAGAAGAAGGTCAATATGCGATTGCACAAGCAAACGTAGTACTCGATAAAAAAGGTAAGTTGACTGAAGACTTAATACCTTGTCGTTTCCGTGGTGAAACCACGTTAATGTCAGTGTCTGATATCACTTACATGGATGTGTCACCGCAACAAATTGTATCTGTTGCTGCGAGCATTATCCCCTTCCTAGAGCATGATGATGCTAACCGCGCACTCATGGGTGCCAACATGCAACGTCAAGCCGTTCCTACATTGAAAGCTGAAAAGCCGTTAGTTGGAACAGGTATGGAAAAAACAGTTGCTGTAGATTCTGGTGTAACCATCATTGCTAAACGCGGCGGTTCAGTTGATTACGTTGACGCAAGCCGCATTGTTGTTAAAGTTAATGAAGATGAGATGACAGCTGGTGAAGCTGGGATCGATATCTACAACCTGACTAAATATACTCGTTCTAATCAGAATACTTGTATTAACCAAAAGCCTACTTGTAATGTTGGCGAACCTGTTGTTGCAGGTGATGTATTGGCCGATGGCCCGTCTACCGATATGGGTGAATTGGCATTAGGCCAAAACATGCGTATCGCGTTCATGCCTTGGAATGGTTACAACTTCGAAGATTCAATCTTGATTTCTGAACGCGTAGCGATGGAAGACAGATTTACTTCAATCCACATTCAAGAATTAAGCTGTATCGCTCGAGATACCAAGCTTGGTCCAGAAGAAATCAGTGCTGATATCCCTAATGTGGGTGAATCTGCGCTAGGTAAACTGGATGAGTCTGGTGTGGTGTATATTGGTGCTGAAGTTAAAGGCGGCGATATTCTGGTAGGTAAAGTGACACCTAAAGGTGAAACCCAGCTGACCCCAGAAGAGAAACTTTTACGAGCCATTTTCGGTGAAAAAGCCTCTGACGTTAAAGATACTTCGTTACGTGTGCCTAACAGCGTACATGGAACCGTTATCGACGTTCAGGTCTTCACTCGTGATGGTGTTGAGAAAGATAAACGCGCTCGTGAAATTGAAGATATGCAATTACGCGAAGTGAAAAAAGACTTATCTGATGAATTCAATATTTTAGCTGACGGCATTTTTGCTCGTGCAGGTAACTTGTTGCTTAAGGCTGGTATTGAACAAGCAAAACTTGACAGTATGCCTCGTGATAAGTGGTTTGACTTAACGCTTGACGATGAAGATGCACAATCTGATCTTGATCAAATTGCTGATCAGCACGTCGAAATCAAAGCTGACTTTGATACTAAGTTTGAAGTTAAACGTCGTAAAATCACTCAAGGTGATGACTTAGCACCAGGTGTGCTTAAAATTGTTAAGGTTTACCTTGCAGTTAAACGTCACATACAGCCTGGTGATAAAATGGCGGGTCGTCATGGTAACAAAGGTGTTATCTCGACTATCAAACCTGTTGAAGACATGCCTTACGATGAAAACGGTACACCTGTTGATATCGTACTGAACCCTTTGGGCGTACCTTCGCGTATGAACATCGGTCAGGTACTTGAAACTCACTTAGGTATGGCTGCTAGCGGTATTGGTGTGAAAATTGATCGCATGCTCAAAGAGCACGAAGAGATGGCCAAACTGCGCAGCTTCTTACAAGAAGTATACAGTGCCGGTAAATCTCATCAGGCAGTTGATTTAAGTACCTTCAGCGATGATGAAGTAACACGTTTAGCCGGTAACCTTCGTAAGGGTGTGCCAATGGCAACACCAGTATTCGACGGTGCAACTGAAGCTGAAATCAAGCATATGTTGACCTTGGCAGATATCCCAGAAAGCGGACAAATTACTTTGTTCGACGGTCGTACCGGTCGCGCATTTGAGCGTCCTGTGACTGTGGGTTATATGTACATGTTGAAACTGAACCATTTAGTAGACGATAAAATGCATGCTCGTTCTACTGGTTCGTACAGCTTGGTTACACAGCAACCGTTGGGCGGTAAAGCGCAGTTCGGTGGTCAGCGTTTCGGTGAGATGGAAGTATGGGCACTTGAAGCTTATGGTGCCGCTTACACCTTGCAGGAAATGTTAACCGTTAAGTCTGATGACGTGAATGGCCGTACCAAAATGTATAAAAACATTGTGGATGGTGATCATCGTATGGAACCTGGTATGCCGGAATCCTTCAACGTATTGTTGAAAGAAATTCGCTCGCTTGGTATCAACATCGAACTAGAAGAGCAGTAAGCTGCTCTTGCTGAGCATATAGACAGGATGGTGTAGCATTTGTCAGTGCAAGTGTTACACCTTTGCAATTGACTCCGCTGGGAGAGAAATGTGAAAGATTTATTAAAGTTTCTTAAGCAACAACATAAGACTGAAGAATTCGATAACATCCGAATTGGTCTTGCATCACCGGATATGATCCGTTCGTGGTCATTTGGTGAAGTTAAGAAACCAGAAACTATTAACTATCGTACGTTTAAACCTGAACGTGACGGTTTGTTCTGTGCACGTATTTTTGGTCCTGTAAAAGATTACGAATGTTTGTGTGGTAAATACAAGCGTCTTAAACACCGTGGTGTAATTTGTGAAAAATGTGGGGTAGAAGTTACCTTAACTAAAGTACGTCGTGAACGTATGGGTCACATTGAATTGGCAAGTCCAGTTGCACATATTTGGTTCTTGAAATCATTACCATCTCGTATTGGTTTAATGTTAGACATGACCTTACGTGATATTGAACGAGTACTTTATTTTGAATCATACGTGGTGTCAGAGCCAGGTATGACCACGCTTGAGCGCAGCCAACTTCTAACTGAAGAAGAATATTTGGATGCACTAGAAGAGCATGGTGATGAGTTTGAAGCAAAAATGGGTGCTGAAGCAGTTTATGAATTGCTTAAAGCCCTAGACGTTGATGCTGATGTTGTCTCTATGCGTGAAGAGTTACCTTCTATTAACTCTGAAACAAAGCGTAAAAAAATCACTAAGCGTTTGAAATTGTTAGAGTCTTTCCAATTGTCAGGTAACAAACCTGAGTGGATGATTTTAACAATACTACCTGTGTTACCACCTGACTTACGTCCTTTGGTTCCACTAGACGGTGGTCGTTTTGCGACTTCTGATCTGAACGATTTATATCGTCGTGTTATCAACCGTAACAACCGTTTGAAGCGTCTTCTAGATCTTGCTGCACCAGACATTATTGTACGTAACGAAAAACGTATGTTGCAAGAAGCAGTGGATGCCTTGCTAGATAATGGTCGTCGTGGTCGTGCAATAACAGGTTCTAATAAACGTCCTCTTAAATCTTTGGCCGATATGATCAAAGGTAAACAAGGTCGTTTCCGTCAGAACTTGCTAGGTAAACGAGTCGATTATTCAGGTCGTTCGGTTATTGTTGTGGGTCCTACATTGCGTTTACACCAATGTGGTTTACCTAAGAAAATGGCACTTGAGTTATTCAAGCCGTTTATATACGGAAAATTAGAAGGTCGTGGCCTTGCTACAACCATCAAAGCCGCTAAAAAGTTAGTAGAGCGTGAAGATCCGGAAGTATGGGATGTATTAGACGAAGTGATCCGTGAACACCCAGTATTACTTAACCGTGCCCCCACACTTCACAGATTAGGTATCCAAGCATTTGAACCTATCCTAATCGAAGGTAAAGCTATTCAGTTACACCCCTTGGTGTGTGCTGCATACAACGCCGATTTCGATGGTGACCAAATGGCGGTGCACATTCCGTTGACGATTGAAGCACAGCTTGAATCTCGCGCCTTGATGATGTCTACCAACAACATCCTTTCACCAGCCAATGGTGAGCCAATTATCGTACCTTCACAGGACGTGGTAATGGGCTTGTACTATATGACGCGTGATCGCGTTAATGGTAAAGGCGAAGGTATGATGTTTACCAGCCCTCTGGAAGCTGAAAAAGCTTATCGTACTGACACGGCAGAATTACATGCTCGCGTTAAAGTACGTATAACTGAATACGAAACGGATGCTGAAGGTAACAAAATTGAAAAAGTGACGCTAACTGACACTACTGTTGGTCGCGCGATTTTCTCTTCGACTTTGCCAAAAGGCATACCTTTTGAAATCATCAATAAAGCGATGGGCAAAAAGCAAATCTCTAAATTGTTGAATGCTTGTTACCGTACCTTAGGTTTGAAAGATACAGTAATAGCAGCTGACCAAATCATGTATACAGGTTTCCACTACGCGATGATCGCGGGTGCATCTGTTGGTATAGATGACATGGTTATCCCAGATGCTAAGAAAGATATCATCGAAGATGCAGAAGCAGAAGTACGTGAAATCCAGGAACAATTCCAATCTGGTCTTGTCACTGCGGGTGAGCGTTACAACAAAGTTATCGATATCTGGTCAAACGCCAACGAAAAAGTGGCTAAAGCCATGATGGATAATTTATCGATTGAGACAGTTAAAAATCGTGATGGTGAAATGGAAGAGCAGAAGTCTTTCAATTCAGTATTTATGATGGCTGAATCTGGTGCTCGTGGTAGCCCCGCGCAAATCCGTCAGTTAGCTGGTATGCGTGGTCTGATGGCGAAACCAGATGGTTCAATCATCGAAACACCTATTACCGCTAACTTCCGTGAAGGTTTGAACGTACTTCAGTACTTCATCTCTACTCACGGAGCACGTAAAGGTTTGGCTGATACAGCACTTAAGACTGCTAACTCGGGTTACTTAACCCGTCGTTTGGTTGATGTTGCGCAGGATTTGATTATCAACAACGATGACTGTGGCACGTTTGAAGGTGTTAAAATGACACCTCTAATTGAAGGTGGCGATGTTGTTGAACCACTTCGCGAACGTGTACTAGGTCGTACAGTTGCTGAAGACGTATTTAAACCAGGTACTAAGGAAATATTAGTTGAACGTAATGTTCTACTAGACGAAGCCTTGGTAGACATGCTTGAAGTTAACTCTGTTGACCAAATTCAAGTACGTTCTGTTATTACCTGTGAAAACGACTTTGGTGTATGTGCTAAATGTTACGGCCGTGATTTGGCTCGTGGACATATGGTGGGTCATGGTGAAGCTGTGGGTGTTATCGCCGCTCAGTCAATCGGTGAACCTGGTACACAGCTTACTATGCGTACCTTCCACATAGGTGGTGCGGCATCAAGAGCATCAGCAGAAAACAACGTACAGTTGAAAACTACTGGTACCCTGAAACTGCATAACGCTAAATTTGTACGTAACTCTGACGATAAAGTGGTCATTGTTTCTCGTTCAACTGAGATCACCATTATTGATGATCAAGGTCGTGAAAAAGAACGTTATAAAGTGCCTTACGGTGCAATTTTAACAGTAGATGATGGCGCAAAAGTCACTTCTGGTGAAGTGGTCGCTAACTGGGACCCACATTCACATCCAATCGTGACTGAACGTGCTGCGAAAATTAGCTTCTCTGACGTTGATGATAGTAACACTGAGATGCAGCAAGATGACTTAACAGGTCTTACTCGTATCGTAGTAAATGATTTGTCTAAAGCCAATGCGAAAGAGCCTAAGCTCATTCTTGAAAGCGAAGAATTTGGTTTACAAGAGATTCGTCTACCCAGTTTTACGACCATCGAAGCAACGGATGGTATGGAATCTAAGCCAGGTGATGTACTTGCGCGTATTCCACAAGAAAGCTCGAAGACTCGTGATATTACCGGTGGTCTGCCACGGGTAGCTGATTTGTTTGAAGCGCGTAAGCCTAAAGAGCCAGCTATCCTAGCCGAAGTATCAGGTATGATTGGTTATGGTAAAGAGACTAAAGGTAAGAAACGTTTAACTATTACCCCTAAAGGCGGTGATCATTACGAAGAGATGATCCCTAAATGGCGTAACCTCAACGTGTTCGAAGGTGAAAACGTTGAAAAAGGTGAAGTTATCGCTGATGGTGCTGAGTCTCCTCATGACATCTTACGTCTACGTGGTATTAGTGCCGTTTCTAACTATATCGTTAATGAAGTACAAGAAGTTTACCGCCTACAAGGGGTAAAAATTAACGATAAGCACATCGAAGTGGTTATTCGTCAAATGTTGCGTAAGTGTATGATCACTTATGCCGGTGACAGTAAGTTCTTAGAAGGCGAGCAGGTTGAAGTGTCTAACGTGAAGATCGCTAACCGTGAATTGGAAAGGCAGGGTAAAATTCCTGCTCAGTACGCTCCACAGTTATTAGGTATCACAAAAGCATCCTTGTCTACTGAGTCATTTATCTCAGCGGCATCTTTTCAAGAAACAACCCGTGTTCTTACCGAAGCAGCAGTGCAAGGTAAAGAAGATGAATTACGTGGCTTGAAAGAAAACGTTATTGTTGGACGTTTGATACCAGCTGGTACCGGCTTCACGCATCACCAAAAACGTGCTGCTAGAAAACTAGCAGAGCTTCAGGAACGGGAAGAACCTTCCGTTTCTGCATCTGAAGCAGAATTAGCACTCACCGAAGCACTTAATGCTGAAGTTAGTGATACCCCTGCCGACGACTAAAAAATAAGATCACAAAGTGATCTGGATGATGAGGATTACTGACTAAACCCATATTTAATGCAGTTTAGCAGTAGTCTTACTTGACAGGTCACACATTGATCATTAGACTTCCGCGACCCGAAATTCGATGACTTTATCGTCAATGAATTAGGGCTCGCGGATTTTTCGCGTTTTACGCCCTCAAAAAAGGGCAATCAGTCGTAATTTTAATCAGGAGCTAGTTAATGGCAACAGTTAACCAGTTAGTGCGCAAGCCCCGCAAACAACCTGCGACGAAGAGCAACGTCGCGGCTTTGCAAGCCTGCCCACAACGCCGTGGAGTATGTACTCGTGTATATACCACCACACCAAAAAAGCCGAACTCTGCATTACGTAAAGTATGTCGTGTTCGTTTGACCAACGGTTTTGAAGTATCTTCATACATCGGTGGTGAAGGTCACAACCTACAAGAGCATAGTGTTGTTCTTATTCGTGGTGGTCGTGTTAAAGATTTACCAGGTGTTCGTTATCACACAGTTCGCGGTACATTAGATTGTGCAGGCGTAAGTGATCGCAGAGCCGGCCGTTCTAAATACGGCGCAAAAAGGCCTAAGTCTTAACGGTTCTCCGTTAGTAAGGCCAAACTAAAGTATTAATTGAGTTTTGGGAATACCCTGAAAATTCTACGGAGAATTTGAAATGCCAAGAAGAAGAGTCGTAGGTCAACGTAAAATCCTACCCGATCCTAAGTTCGGATCAGAATTACTTGCAAAATTTATGAATGTCGTCATGTTAGACGGCAAAAAATCGACTGCTGAAAAAATCGTTTACGGTGCACTAGAAATTGTTGCTGCTAAAGCTGACAAAACGCACTTAGAGGTATTTGAAGTCGCATTGGACAATATTCGCCCTACGGTCGAAGTTAAATCTCGTCGTGTTGGTGGTTCTACTTATCAAGTTCCAGTAGAAGTGCGTCCTGTTCGTCGAAATGCTCTAGGTATGCGTTGGTTGGTTGAGGCTGCTCGTAAACGTGGTGAAAAATCAATGGCTCAACGCCTTGCAGCTGAAATGCTCGATGCTGCTGAAAACAAAGGTTCTGCGGTTAAGAAACGTGAAGACGTTCACCGTATGGCCGAAGCAAACAAAGCTTTCGCTCACTACCGTTGGTAATAAGAGAAAGTTATGGCTCGTAAAACGCCCCTTGAGCGTTATCGGAATATTGGTATTGTCGCTCATGTGGACGCGGGTAAAACCACGACCACTGAACGCGTTCTTTTCTATACTGGCTTGTCTCACAAGATCGGTGAAGTGCATGATGGCGCAGCCGTTATGGACTGGATGGAACAAGAGCAAGAGCGCGGCATTACTATTACTTCGGCAGCGACGACCTGTTTTTGGTCGGGTATGGACAAACAATTCGAGCAACATCGAATTAATATCATCGACACCCCTGGACACGTTGACTTCACTATTGAAGTAGAACGTTCTTTGCGTGTGCTTGATGGTGCAGTCGTTGTGTTTTGCGGTTCGTCAGGTGTAGAGCCTCAGTCCGAAACAGTTTGGCGTCAAGCTGATAAATACCGCGTTCCACGCATAGTATTTGTCAACAAGATGGACAGAGCTGGTGCAGACTTTGAACGCGTGGTAAAACAAATTGAAACTCGTTTAGGCGCCAATTGTGTGCCTATTCATTTAAACATCGGTGCTGAAGAAACCTTCAAAGGAATTGTTGACCTCATTAAGATGAAAGCCATTAATTGGAATGATTCTGACCAAGGTATGACCTTCACTTATGAAAGCATCCCAGCTGAATTACTGGACAGAGCGCAAGCATTGCGTACTGAACTGATTGAGGCCGCGGCCGAAGCTACCGATGAGTTGATGAATAAGTATTTGGAAGGTATTGACCTTACCGAAGACGAAATTAAATTTGGTTTACGTAAACGCACACTTGCGAATGAAATAGTACTAGCTACTTGTGGTTCGGCATTTAAGAATAAAGGTGTGCAGGCGGTTCTTGATTCTGTAATCGAGTATCTACCAGCACCTATAGATGTGCCTGCAATCACAGGCGTGCTAAACGACAAAGATGAAACAGTAGCAGAGCGTCCGGCAGATGATGCTGCACCTTTTGCTGCATTGGCATTTAAAATTGCCACTGACCCCTTTGTTGGTACGTTAACGTTCTTCCGTTGTTATTCTGGTGTAGTTAACTCAGGCGACGCTGTTTACAATCCAGTAAAAGCTAAACGTGAGCGATTTGGACGCATTGTGCAAATGCATGCCAAGGATAGAGAAGAACTTAAACAAGTACGTGCTGGTGATATCGCCGCCGCAATAGGACTAAAAGATGTAACCACGGGTGACACTTTGTGTGATCCCAACCACATCATTACCCTAGAGCGCATGGAATTCCCTGAACCGGTTATTTCTATAGCAGTAGAGCCACGCTCGCAACCAGACCAAGAAAAAATGGGTGTTGCCCTAGGTAAACTAGCGGCAGAAGATCCATCTTTTAAGGTGCATACTGACGAAGAATCAGGTCAAACAATTATCTCTGGGATGGGTGAATTACATCTAGATATCATTGTTGACCGTATGAAGCGTGAGTTTAATGTTGAGTGTAATGTAGGTAAACCTCAGGTTGCCTATCGCGAAACCATCCGCAATAAAGTCGATGTTGAAGGTAAGTTTGTTCGCCAGACAGGCGGCAAAGGCCAGTTTGGTCATGTTTGGTTAACTATCGAACCCAATGAAGAAGGCGCTGGGTACGAATTTATCAACAAGATTGTCGGGGGCGCAGTTCCAAAAGAATTCATCCCTTCAGTTGATAAAGGTATCGAAGAACAGATGCAAAATGGTGTGGTAGCTGGATACCCGGTGCTTGATGTAAAAGTCACCTTGTTTGATGGTTCATATCATGATGTTGACTCTTCAGAAATGGCGTTTAAAATCGCTGGGTCGATGGGGTTCAGGAAAGGGGCTGCAGAAGCAAATCCTGTATTACTTGAGCCAACTATGAAAGTTGAAATCACCACACCAGAAGACTGGATGGGTGACGTAGTCGGCGACCTTAACAGGCGTCGCGGTATGATTGATGGCATGGATGACGGTGTGGCGGGTATTAAAATAATACATGCTAAAGTACCGTTATCGGAAATGTTCGGCTACGCTACTGATTTGCGCAGTGCAACTCAAGGGCGAGCGTCATATTCAATGGAATTTTTTAAATACTCAGAAGCGCCCAATAATGTCTCTAAAGCCATTACTAACGCGCGAACTTAAATTTTAATGAAGGTCTGATCCGCTACTCAAAACTGAGGTCGGATTTTTAACTTAGGAAACCAGTAAAATGGCAAAAGCAAAGTTTGAACGTACTAAACCGCATGTAAACGTCGGTACTATCGGCCACGTTGACCACGGTAAAACAACATTAACAGCCGCAATCACGACTGTATTGGCAAAAACTTACGGTGGCGATGCATCAGCATTCGATCAAATCGATAACGCTCCAGAAGAGCGTGAGCGTGGTATTACTATTTCAACGTCTCACGTTGAATATGACACACCTGCACGTCACTACGCACACGTAGATTGTCCTGGTCACGCCGATTATGTGAAAAACATGATCACTGGTGCTGCTCAAATGGACGGCGCGATTTTGGTTGTAGCTGCCACAGATGGTCCTATGCCACAAACCCGTGAGCACATCTTGTTAGGCCGTCAGGTTGGCGTACCTTACATGATTGTTTTCATGAACAAATGTGACATGGTTGACGACGAAGAATTACTAGAATTGGTAGAAATGGAAGTACGTGAACTGCTAACAGAATACGAATTCCCTGGTGACGACTTGCCAGTAATCCAAGGCTCAGCCCTTAAAGCTCTTGAAGGCGACCCAGCCTATGAAGCAAAAATTCTTGAACTAGCTGAAGCATTAGATACTTATATCCCAGAGCCAGAGCGTGATATCGACAAGCCTTTCCTACTGCCAATTGAAGATGTATTCTCAATTTCAGGTCGTGGTACTGTTGTAACAGGTCGTGTTGAGCGTGGTATCGTTAAAACGGGTGACGAAGTTGAGATTGTTGGTATCAAAGATACTACCAAGTCTACTTGTACTGGTGTTGAGATGTTCCGTAAGTTGCTTGACGAAGGTCGTGCAGGCGAGAACGTTGGAGCGTTGTTACGTGGTACTAAGCGTGAAGACGTAGAGCGTGGTCAAGTATTGGCTAAGCCTGGTTCAATCAACCCACACACAAGTTTTGAAGCTGAAGTATACGTACTAAGCAAAGACGAAGGTGGTCGTCATACGCCATTCTTTAAAGGTTACCGTCCACAGTTTTACTTCCGTACAACTGACGTAACAGGGGCTGTAGAGCTTCCTGAAGGCGTAGAAATGGTTATGCCTGGTGACAACTTGAAATTCAAAGTTGAGCTTATTCACCCCATCGCGATGGACGAAGGTTTACGCTTCGCCATCCGCGAAGGTGGCCGTACTGTAGGTGCTGGCGTAGTCGCCAAAATCCTTTAAGTAGAAGCTTACTTATTCAAAAAAGGTCACTTAGGTGGCCTTTTTTATTGGCTGCAGGAAAATATGGCTGCGCCATTAATAGCAGTAGATAGAAAGTAAGCGTCTACTAAAGACCGTCTAGCTTAACATTCTATGGTAGAAGCTGCTCAATAACAGGCGCAGGCTGGCTAAATTGCTCTAGCAGATGGGTGATGTAGTTATAGGGTATCAAGCCATTGGCTTTTGCACTTTATACCGAAAGAGAAACTAT
>Ga0316209_1001469_pt1 | contig 24063 bp, 17 predicted proteins | sample 6monopyrite_MG_FD_204945 | JGI IMG/M metagenome (GOLD analysis project Ga0316209, IMG submission 204945) | Microbial mat bacterial communities from mineral coupon in-situ incubated in ocean water Damariscotta River, Maine, United States -... | ecosystem: Environmental > Aquatic > Marine >...
GCAGCGGTAACAATCCACTGATTCGTAATAGTGAGTGGCGCTTGCTGGTGGGCTATGAGCGGGAATTGCTAGCGGAATTTACGGGATCAGTGCAATATTATCTGGAACACATGGAAAATCATGACGCCTATCGTGCCAGCTTGCCTGCGGGCGTTTTTACCAAAGATAAGAACCGCCATGTGATCACCGTTCGGTTGACCAAATTGCTCATGAACCAGAACCTGACCTTGTCTTTATTCAATTTTTACAGCCCATCGGACGAAGACGGCTACCTACGCCCCCAAATCAATTACAAGCTGGATGATAACTGGACATTGGAGGCAGGCGGCAATCTCTTCTTCGGCAAGCGTAATGAAACGTTTTTTGGCCAGTTTGAGGATAACAGCAATGTTTATGTTTCTGTGCGCTATGGTTTTTAAGAAGTTCGATTGTGTCGCTACCTACTTCGCTATAAAAACAGTATAAAACGTGGTTTACGGTTGTCTGGAATGGTCTGGAAAAATGGTGCCGAGGAGAGGACTTGAACCTCCACGGGGTTGCCCCCACTAGCACCTGAAGCTAGCGTGTCTACCAATTTCACCACCTCGGCGTGTTGAATTCGCGGTTGCGTTTTCATGGCGTTGAAACTAAGGGGCGCACTGTACCGATTGGCAGCTGGGTTGTCAATTGCGGCCGTGGTGGTGTTTGAGGCTGAGGGTTGTATCTGATCAGGTCGCTTGCGCTAAGTTTTGGGAAAATGGCTTTGGCTCGGTTTTTATCGTTTAAACCTTTGAAATTACTTGATTGCACCGGTTCTGCGCTATACTACGCGCCATGAGCAATAAATCATCTGAAAAAGACAAGTTTGCCGAGCGCGAGGCACAGAAATACGCGAACCCCATTACCAGCCGAGAGGGCATTTTAGAGCTCCTTGAGGCGTGTGATCGACCGCAGAGTTTACGGGCGATTAGTGAGACGTTGGGGCTGGTCGAGGATCAGGACCTGGAGGCCTTACGTCGCCGCCTGCGTGCGATGGAACGCGATGGACAATTGGTCCGCAATCGCCGTGATGGTTATGCGGCTACGAGCCGTATGGATCTGATCCGAGGTCGCGTGATTGGTCATCCGGATGGTTTTGGATTTGTGGTCTCTGATGAAGGTGGGGATGATACTTTTCTTTCTGCGCGCCAGATGCATGCGGTGATGCATGGTGATCGTGTGCTAGTGCGGGTGATCGGAATGGATCGACGCGGCCGCCCTGAAGGGGCGCTGGTTGAGGTGCTGGAACATGCACATCACGAGATCGTCGGACGCTTCTTTAAAGAGAGTGGCGTCGGTTTTGTTGAATCGAGCAATAAACGCATCACCCATGAAATTGTGATTCCTGCTGAAAAACAGGGTGGCGCAGTGACCGGACAGATTGTGGTGGCGACGATTCTGGAGCAGCCGACACGGCGCTCGCAGCCGGTAGGCCAGATCACCGAAGTGCTGGGTGATCATATGGCGCCGGGAATGGAGATGGAGATTGCGCTGCGCACGCATGAATTGCCAAATCTCTGGTCGCAGGAGGCTGAGGACGAAGCAGCTGCTTTTGGTAGTGACGTGCCGGAGTCAGCGAAGGGTGGTGGGCGTGAGGATATTCGTGAGCTGCCACTGGTGACGATCGATGGTGATGATTCGCGTGATTTTGATGATGCGGTCTACTGCAAAAAGGTTAGCAATGGCTGGACGCTGATGGTCGCGATTGCCGATGTGTCTGCTTATGTTAAATCGGACACCGTGCTTGACCAGGAGGCGTGGTTACGCGGTAACTCGGTCTATTTCCCTGAGAATGTGATCCCGATGCTGCCGGAGATTTTGTCGAATCATCTCTGCTCATTAAACCCCGATGTTGATCGTCTCTGCATGGTGTGTGAGATGTCGATTACACCGGCCGGTAAATTGCGCAGTTATCGCTTTTTTGAAGGGGTGATGCGTTCACATGCGCGCCTTACCTATACCAAAGTGGCTGCAATGCTGGTGGATAACGACGCTGATTTATGTCGTGAATACGAACCGTTGATGCCGCACCTGAATGAACTTTATAACCTTTATCATGCGATGCGTAAGGCACGTAGCAAGCGTGGGGCGATTGAGTTTGATCGTGCTGAAACACGTATTGTTTTTGGCGAAGGGCGTAAAATTGAGCAGATTGTGCCGACGGTCCGCAATGATGCGCATCGCCTGATCGAAGAGTTTATGATTTGTGCCAATGTAGCGACTGCCAAATACTTCGAAGAGAATCACTTCCCGATGGTCTACCGTATCCATCAAAACCCAACTGAACAAAAGCTGACAGATCTGAAGCTCTTTCTATCGGAGATGGGATTGACGCTGGGCGGCGGTGAGGAACCTTCGGCGAAAGATTACGCTAAATTACTGGATGAAGTGCAGGCGCGAGATGACCGTCATCTGATTGAAACGGTGTTGCTGCGCAGTATGAGTCAGGCGGTTTATAGCCCTGAAAATATTGGTCACTTTGGTCTGGCGTTAGAGGCCTATACCCATTTTACTTCACCGATTCGTCGTTATCCTGATCTGCTGGTGCATCGTGGTATTCGCCATCTGATCTCAGGTGGCACCGCAGATAATTTCAGATACGACCATTCAAACATGGAAGCGGCGGGTGACCACTGTTCGATGACAGAACGCCGCGCCGATGATGCGACGCGTGATGCAATCGACTGGCTTAAATGTGAATATATGATGAGCCGGATTGGTCAGGAATTTTCCGGTATTATCACCTCTGTGACTGGTTTTGGGCTGTTTGTTGAACTTGATGAAATCTTTGTTGAGGGGCTGGTGCATATCACCTCGCTTGATAATGACTACTATCATTTTGATGCCAAACGTCATGAAATGAAGGGTGAACGCAGTGGTATGACCTATCGCCTGGGTGACTGGATTAATATCCGTGTTGCGCGGGTTGATCTCGATGAAAGCAAGATTGACTTTGCCTTGTTGGGATCATCTGACGACGATGGCGATGAAAAGAAAAAACCATCTAAAAAACGTTCGGGTAAAAAAAGAGGTTCACGCGCTAAAGGAAAGAAGCCTGAAGGTGTCGCTGTCGCTGTCGCTGATGCAACGACTAGCGAGAACTCTTCTGAGGCGCCGGCAAAAAAGAAATCTCGCCGCCGTCGTTGATACGTATCTCTTTTGATTTAACCTGTTTAGTAGTGCGATGAATAAATCTTCTGATGACGATTACCTGTTTGGCATCCACGCCGTTAGTTCGGTGCTGGAGAAGGATGCTGCGCGCGTACGCTCGTTGTGGATTGCACGCGAGGCGCAGAAAAATCAGCGTATTAAGCGCCTGCAAAGTCTTGCGGATAAGGCGGGAGTATCATTGCAGGCATCAACCAATGCCAGGCTTGATGAGATGGCCGGCGGCGAACGCCATCAGGGGGTTGTTGCACAATGCAGTGCGGCGGTTTCGCCTCAGCTGGCATTGAATATTCCAGAGCTGTTATCGGGGCTTGATGAAGCGCCTTTTCTATTAGTGCTGGATGGGGTGCAAGACCCACATAACCTGGGTGCCTGTTTACGTAGTGCGGATGCTGCTGGTGTGCATGCCGTGATCGTGCCGAAAGATCGAGCGGTTGGCATCACCCCCGTGGTGAGTAAAGTGGCGTGTGGTGCAGCCGAACATGTGCCCTTGATTCAGGTGACCAATCTTGCGCGCGCACTGCGCCAGCTACAGGATGAAGGTGTCTGGTTGCTAGGTGCGGATGAGCGTGGTGAAACCCCGTTGTTTGATGCTGATTTGAAAGGCCCACTGGCCCTGGTGTTGGGCGCTGAAGGGCAGGGACTGCGTCGCCTGACCCGTGAGCAGTGTGATGTGTTGATTTCAGTACCGATGGCCGGTTCAGTGTCGAGCCTAAATGTCTCGGTGGCGACTGGTGTTTGCCTGTTTGAAGCGGTGCGCCAGCGGGGGTTATAGCGTCTGTTGTGAGTCACACGGCTCTTGCATTGCGTAGCCGCAGTAGTTCTTTTGGTCTTTTAATTGTCGGCCTGCTGCCGCTCTCTTTCTGGAATTGTGAGCAATCTTAAAGACGAAATTAAGCGCCAATAAATCATGGGGTTATGTGGTGTCTGATGTGAGGGTGTTGCTGGTAATGGTGGTGGATACGCGGGATTCTTAATAAATAGCCGTTTCATCAAATGGTTATAATGGTGCTCCCTAGGGGACTCGAACCCCTGTTCCCGCCGTGAGAGGGCGGTGTCCTAGGCCACTAGACGAAGGGAGCATTGCAAGAACGGCTGGCAATTTGAGATGAATCTAATAAAATTAATAAGATACCGCTCAGTTTTGCGGTATTATACGCACCATTAAGCGATCCACAAGCTGAAATCATGGATGGCACTAAAATATACAAAGACTAGGACTGACTGTTATTAACTCCAGAATTATTCCTCGCCCTGAGCATATGTTATCGCGTGCGGGCATCTCTGAAAATGCACTAAAAGTGCTTTATCGTCTAAAGGACGCCGGTTACGAGGCTTACCTTGTGGGCGGCGGCGTACGCGATCTTTTGCTGGGTCGTGAGCCTAAAGATTTTGATGTGGCGACGGACGCGCATCCAGAGCAGATCAAAGAGGTGTTTCGTAATTGCCGTTTGATTGGGCGGCGTTTTCGCCTGGCCCATGTCCACTTTGGCCGCGAAATTATTGAGGTGGCCACCTTTCGCGCAAATCATAGTGAGACTGAAGAAGGTGGGGTGACGGAAGAGGGGCGGATCGTACGAGATAATGTCTATGGTACGGTTGAAGATGATGCGGTTCGGCGTGACTTCACTATCAATGCGCTTTACTACAATATTAAAGATTTCTCGGTGGTCGATTATGCGGGCGGTATGGCTGACCTTGAGGCGGGTATGTTACGTCTGATTGGTGATCCGGAAGTACGTTACCGTGAAGATGCGGTGCGTATGCTACGAGCTGTTCGTTTCGCAGCGAAGCTCGGTTTTCGCATTCACCCGGAGGCAGAGTCGCCGATATTTGAGCTTGGGCATCTGTTGAGAGATATCGCACCGGCACGCCTTTATGAAGAGGTGTTGAAGTTGTTTATGGGCGGTAGTGCGGTACAGACCTATGAGATGCTTTGTCACTATCACTTACTGCAGTACCTTTTTCCGCAGACAGCTGATGCACTGGAAAATGATCAACATGGTTTTTTTCACGCATTAATTCTGCGAGCGATGGAAAACACTGATAGCCGAATTGCCGTCGGTAAGCCAGTTACGCCAGCTTTTTTATATGCGGTGCTAATGTGGATGCCGATGCAGCATCGTGCAAAAGAGCTGCGACGTGAGGGGATGACCGAAGTTCAGTCGATCTGTGAAGCAGGCGGTGAGGTGTTGGCGGCGCAGAGTCAATGTGTCGTGTTCCCAAAACGTTTTAGTTTGCAGACGCGAGAAATCTGGCAGCTGCAGCCTCGCCTTAAACGAACCACGGGCAACGGCCCGCTGCGTTTATTAGGGCATCCTCGTTTCCGCGCCTCATATGATTTTTTGTTGCTGCGCGCGGAGGCAGGGGAGACACATCAGGAGTTGTGTGACTGGTGGACGGAATTTCAGGTGGAAAACCCTGATGTGATTGCGAAGGCCGCAAGTCGTGCGGTGCCTAAAAAACGTGCGCGTCGTCGTTCTCGTAAAAAACCACCTGTCAGTGATGCGGGTGAGTCTGCGTAAAGCAGTCAGTTTGCTGGAGTCTAGTTAATGGATGCACAAGGTGTTGAGGTGTGGATTGGCCTTGGTAGTAATTTAGCTGACCCTGAGCGGCAGCTTGAATTGGCATTGGCAGCGTTGCGGCAGTTAGCGCTGGATGGTTCGCTGTGTTGTTCCTCTTTTTACCTGAGTAAAGCATTGCTTGCGGATTCGGCAAATGAAGAGAACGGACAACAGCCTGATTATGTCAACGCAGTGGCGACGCTGCGCACAACGCTTCTGCCGCACGATCTTCTGGAGCAGTTGCAGTCGTTAGAGACATTACAGGGCAGGGTGCGGGATGAAGCTACGTTGCGTTGGTCGCCGCGTACACTGGATCTCGATATTCTGCTTTATGGCGATCAACAGATTGATACGCCAACACTGACGGTACCTCATCCGGGTATTCGCTTGCGTGAATTTGTGCTCTATCCTATGTATGAGCTGTCGCCCGCGTTGGAAATTCCACTGCTGGGTAGTCTGGAACGATTAGTTCAACGCTGTCCTAAACGCGGTATGCGTTTGCTAAAGGCACACGACGCGGAGAGGTCTGTTGAGAGCACCTCCTGATTATATTGTTGTTGAAGGGCCGATCGGAGTAGGTAAAACAAGTCTGGCGAAGAAGCTGGCATCGACCTTTAATACTGACTTACTGCTTGAAGGGGCGGATAAAAACCCCTTTCTTGAGCGCTTTTATCAAAACCCAAAAAGTGCCGCGCTGCAGACACAGCTGTTTTTTCTGTTTCAGCGGGTGCAGCAGATGGAAGCGTTACGTCAGGGGGATATCTTTCGCTCGGTACGGGTGGCGGATTTTCTGATCGAAAAAGACCGTCTCTTTGCACAGATTACATTGGATGATGACGAGCTGCGTCTCTATGATCAAATCTATACCCAAATGGTACTGGATGCGCCGAATCCGGATTTGGTGATCTATCTGCAGGCACCGGTTGATGTGCTGATGGAGCGTATACTTAAACGTGGCTTATCGCAGGAACGTTTGATTCAATCGGAGTACCTTAAGAAAGTAGTGGAATCTTATGCGCGCCTGTTTCACTATTACAGCGCATCACCGCTATTGATTGTGAATGCGGCGGAGTTCGATCCAGTCACTAATGAACAGGATTATGAATCGCTGCTAGAACGAATCTGTACGATTAGCAGTGGCCGCCACTATTTTAATCCGTTACCGTTGAAGTTCTAAAAGACCTTAATTTAAAGGTTAAGCGAGGAAATTTATGACGTCAGCCATTACCCTGTCGACTTTACGCGCGATGAAAAAGCGTGGTGAGAAATTTGCGACGTTGACCGCTTATGATGCAAGTTTCTCATCGATTCTGGAGAGTGCTGGTGTCGAAGCCATCTTAGTGGGCGACTCGCTTGGTATGGTGGTTCAGGGGAACTCAACTACCGTGCCGGTGACGATTGATGAAACGATCTATCACACCCGCTGTGTCAGGCAAGGGAGTCGCAATACGCTGTTGATTGCCGACATGCCGTTTATGTCTGATGCGACGCCAGAGCTTGCGCTTGCCAACGCTGCACGCCTGATGAAAGAGGGGGGTGCGCAGGTGGTGAAGCTTGAGGGGGGCGCAGTGATTGTGGATACCGTGCGTCTGCTGAGTGAACGCGGTATCCCTGTTTGTGGTCATCTCGGTCTGCTGCCTCAGTCTATCAATAAGCTCGGGAGTTATCGTGTTCAGGGGCGTGATGAGGCCTCGGCAAAGCGGCTAATGGAAGATGCATTATTACTTGATTCTGCGGGTGCTGAGCTTTTGGTGCTGGAGTGTGTGCCTGCGGCGCTTGCAAAAGCGGTGAGTGAACGCTTAACGATCCCTGTGATTGGCATTGGTGCAGGTGCTGATTGTGATAGTCAGGTGCTGGTGCTTTACGATTTGCTCGGCATTACGCCGGGTAAGCGCCCGAGCTTTTCGAAAAACTTTTTGGCGGGTGCAGCGTCGATTGAAGCCGCAATCGCTACGTATGTTGCACAGGTGAAGTCGGGTGAATTTCCTGCCGCTGAACAGATCATTGCATAGTCCTCTTAATCTTATCGGGATGAAGTGATGCAGCGTTTTAACGAGATCCAGGATATTCGTCAGCAGTTGAACGTGTGGCGGATGGCTGGGGAGCGCATTGTTTTTGTACCGACGATGGGCAACCTGCATCAAGGACATCTGCGTTTGGTTGAGCATGCTCATCAGCATGGGCAGCGTGTTGTGGTGAGTATCTTTGTTAATCCGAAGCAGTTTAATGATAAAGATGATTTTGCGGCTTACCCGAATACTCTGGAGCAGGATGAGGCGAAGCTGAGGTCGGCTGGGGTTGATGCGCTATTTTTACCCTCTGTTGAGGTGATTTATCCTGATGGTCATCAGAGGAATAGCGAAGTGATCGTGCCGGGGCTCTCGGATATACTGTGTGGTGCGCATCGCCCCGGCCATTTTGTGGGCGTATCTACCGTTGTTGCGAAGTTATTTAATATTGTGCAGGCCGATGTCGCGGTGTTTGGCGAGAAGGATTTTCAGCAGTTGATGGTGATTCGTCGTATGGTGAGTGAACTCTGTTTTCCGATTGAAATTGTGGGTGTGCCGACTGAGCGCGAAAGTGATGGCCTGGCGATGAGTTCGCGTAATGGCTACTTGAGTGTTGCAGAGCGACAACAGGCATCGTTGCTATATAAGGTGCTGCAGCAGGCGAAATCGCAATTGGAAAACCGTGATGAAGGTATCGCCACGATTGAGGCGCAGGCGCTAGAGACCTTACAAAACGGTGGTTTCAGGCCGGAATATTTTAGTGTGCGCAGCGCTCAGGATCTCTCCCGCGCTCAGGGAGATACTCAAGATCTGGTTATTGTTGCCGCTGCGTGGTTAGGAAAGGCGCGTTTGATTGATAATATTCGCTTGAATTTGGGGTAGTTAGCGTCGATTTATATGTTAAAATGTGCGTCAACTCCGTTATCGGTCTGTTTTTCCGATGACTGATTTAGAAATGATAAGCCTGTTTTAGTGAGGATAAGTTAGAACAATGCAGCAAACGATGTTAAATGCAAAACTTCATCGCGCCTGTGTCACGCATGCAGAGCTTGAATATGAAGGTTCCTGTGCAATAGATAGTGATCTGTTGGATCGTGCTGGTATCCGTGAATACGAACAGATCCAGATCTACAACATCGATAACGGTGAGCGCTTTGTCACCTATGCGATTCGTGCGGATGCTGGATCAAAGATTATCTCTGTGAATGGTGCGGCTGCGCATAAAGCGTCACCGGGTCATCGCGTGATCATTTGTTCTTATGTTTCCCTTAGTCAGCAGGAACTGGTTAGTTTCAAGCCGACGCTGGTCTATTGTGATGAGCAAAACAACGTCACTCACTGCCGCAACAGCATTCCATCTCAGGTTGCCTGAGCGCGAGCTGATCAATTCAATTAGTGTTGTTTCTCTTCAGGGGCGGCGCGCCAGATTAGCGCGCTAGCCGAGTAAGGCAATGCTGCCAGGTTACTTTGCTGACCTGGCTTATTCGAAAGTTTCTACCTTATGTTCGATGTTCTTATTCAAATGGCAGCGCTGATCGCCTGTGGGGTGTTATGGCGCGCCATCACGCCAGGCGGCGTGAGTGTTGATGCCTTACGTCTTGCGTTAACCTCACTGGTCTACTATCTGCTGCTGCCCGCGCTGGTGTTAATGGTGTTGTGGCAAGCGCCGTTGGGGCTGGAGTCGCTGAAAATTTCAGTGGCGGCGATGGTCGGTATCTTGATTAGCCTGTTACTTGCCTGGCTCTGCTACCGTCGTTTTAATAATTCTGCATTTGTCGGCGCGGCGATTATTGCGGCGGGATTCCCTAATGCTACTTATCTTGGCTTGCCAGTGTTGGAGGCGACATTTGGTGAGTGGGCGCGCGCTACCGCGATCCAGTATGATCTTTTTGCGAGTACGCCGCTGCTGCTGACCGCCGGTATCTTGATTGCGCGTTATTACCGCAGCGGTGATACGGGTGGTGATGAAAATCCGCTGATGGCATTGCTCAAAGTGCCACCAATCTGGGCGGCGGTTGCGGCGGTGATGTTGAACGTTGCGGGTGTGCCGATGGTGCCTGCGGTGGAAAATTTCCTTGATACCCTTGGGCATGGCGTGGTGACATTGATGCTGATATCGCTGGGGATGAGTCTGCGTTGGGATACTTTGCGTTTGACACGAATTCCAGTGATGGTGCCAGTGCTGCTGATCCAGTTAATGGTGATGCCGCTGGTCGTGTGGGGAATGGGTAGTCTGTTAGGGTTTTCAGGAGATCACCTTACCGCGCTGGTACTGGAGGGGGCGATGCCCTGTATGGTGCTGGGGATGGTGATTTGTGATCGTTATGGCTTGGATACCGCGATGTTCGCTGCTATGGTGACGCTCTCGACCTTGTTAAGTATGTTGACGCTACCTTTCTGGTTTGCACTGCTTGGCGTGTGATTTTATTTTTATTAATTAATTAGTTACGTTTGTAATCTAATCTTTATTCTGGTTATTTATGGCGAAAAAGAAGCGTAAGTTTGATATCGAAGCCTTTCTCGATGAGGAGGAGGGGGAGTTGCAGGCTAGCGATGAAGGCGAGTTTGAGGCGGATGAGAAGAGTCGTTCTCAGCTTAAACGTGAGCAGCTGGCACGGCGAGACCTTGGTGAGCAGTTGGTTGCGCTGAGTGAGGCGCGCCTTGCCAGGCTGTCATTGAGTGAGCAGACGCTTGATGCGGTGCGCGATGGCCAGCGCTTTACGCGACGTGCACTTCAGCGCCAGCTGAGCCGTATTGCGGCCTTGATTAGCGAATTTGATGACGAGCAGGCTATCCGTCAGGGGCTGGAAAATCTCTATCAGCCACACCGTGATGAAGTGCACCGGCACCATGAGGCGGAGCAGTGGCGAGATGGATTAATTGCTGGCGACAATGCTGTGATGGAGGCGGTGACAACGCGCTTTCCAGCGGTTGATCGGCAACATTTGCGTCAGTTAGCACGTAATGCGAATAAAGAGCAGGAACGTCAGAAGCCGCCCAAATCGGCGCGCTTACTTTATACCTATTTGCATCAGTTGATCGAGGAAGATACTTAAATAACAGTTAGTTGCTATTGTTAGTTAATTTGAATGGTATCCCTTGTTGGGTGCCACTATAAAAATCTAATTTGTACTTAGTGTGACTTTGCGCTATAAATCTTGACCGTTAAACTAGGTTAATCTCAAACTATTCATTGAAGGAAGGATTATGACAGTCAGTTCGTTTCATCCACCACAACGTACGCTGATGGGGCCTGGCCCTTCGGATGTAAACCCACGCATTCTTGAGGCGATGTCGCGTCCGACCATTGGCCATCTGGACCCTGCTTTTGTTGGCATGATGGATGAGGTAAAGGGCTTATTGAAATATGCCTTTAAGACGGAAAATGAATTAACCATGCCGGTATCAGCACCAGGCTCAGCTGGCATGGAGAGCTGTTTTGTCAATCTGGTTGAACCTGGTGATAAGGTGATCGTCTGTCAAAATGGTGTCTTTGGTGGTCGTATGAAAGAGAACGTCGAGCGCTGTGGTGGCGTTGCTGTGATGGTTGAAGATAAGTGGGGCGACGCGGTTGATCCGCAAAAACTGGAAGATGCCCTGAAAGCGAATCCGGATGCGAAGGTCGTCGCCTTTGTGCATGCGGAGACCTCCACGGGTGCTCAGTCCGATGCGAAAACCTTGGTCGAAGTTGCTCACAAATATGACTGTCTGACGATTGTCGATGCCGTCACTTCGCTGGGTGGTACTGAAGTGCAGGTCGATGAGTGGCAGATTGATGCCATTTACTCGGGTACTCAGAAGTGTCTGTCATGTACGCCGGGGCTCTCACCAGTGAGTTTTAGTGAGGCGGCTCTGGAGAAGATTCGTAATCGCAAAACAAAGGTTCAGAGCTGGTTCCTCGATCTTAATCTGGTTATGGGCTACTGGGGCGGTGGCGGTAAGCGTGCTTATCACCATACCGCGCCGGTTAATGCGCTTTATGGTCTGCATGAGGCGTTGGTGATTTTACAGGATGAGGGGCTGGAGCATTCATGGGCGCGTCATCAGAAAAATCACCTTGCGCTACGTGCGGGTCTGGAATCGATGGGGCTGAGTTTTGTGGTCGATGAGGCGCACCGTTTGCCGCAATTAAATGCGATTACCATTCCTGATGGGGTGGATGACGCAGCGGTACGTACCGCGCTGCTGCGTGACTATAGCCTTGAAATTGGTGCGGGACTAGGTGTGATGGCGGGTAAGGTATGGCGCATTGGTTTGATGGGGCATGCCAGTAATTCGCGTAATGTTCTGCTTTGTCTCGCGGCGCTAGAAGATGTGCTGGCACGCGTGGGAGCCAAATATGAGCGTGGTGTGGCGGTGGGGGCAGCTGAACGCGCGTTGGCAGCGGCATAGTCTAGTCTGTTTTAATCTTCCCCCGAGAACCCGCTTCGGCGGGTTTTTGTTGCTTAAGTAGGTGGTAAAAGCTGCTCTTTTCATCGGAAAATCGAGGTTAAACCTAAATAAAATCAGTTCATTAAAGTGCCTGTTAGCATCGATTTGATATTACTGCTGGCAACCATTAGGATGGGGTTTCACTGGAGGGTGGGGCGGCGTGATTGAGCTGGGATGTCAGTGTTCGATGCGCTAATCGAGAACTATCAGCAAGACGAAAATTATTATGCTTAGAACATTTAGAATTATCAGTATGGTCGAGGGGATCTCTTTTCTGTTGCTGTTGTTTGCAGCAATGCCAGCCAAATACTATTTGGGTGTGCCAGAGGCGGTAACGGTGATGGGCTGGGCACATGGCCTGCTCTTTATGTTTTATATTGGTTCGGCATTTATGGTGACGCAACGGTATAAACTACCGGATAGCACCACCGCTTTAATTATGATGGCTGGCATCACTCCTTTTGTCTGTTTCTACCTCGAAAAGAAGCTGCGTGAAATACCAGCGCAACCTTCGCCTGAAATAGCGTAGTACAGAATAAGCCGGCTTAATCGCTGGCTTTTTTAGTTTTAGTTTTTTATTTTGGCCGAGATTTAACAGGATGAACTGAGATAGTGTTGAATCGTTTTGTTTTCACGCTGCTATAATCGCAATACCATCTGTTATTTATGAGTGAATTGTTATGTTGTTAGTGATATCCCCTGCCAAGACACTGGACTACGAGACCCCCGTTACCACCGCTGAGCACACCATCCCTGACTATCTGGATGACGCTGCGCTGCTGGTTAAGCGTGCGCGACAATATTCTGTAGATGATGTGATGTCGTTGATGGCGGTGAGTGAGAAAATTGCGCAGCTTAATGTTGAGCGTTTCAAGAAATGGCGTCGGCCTTTTACGCCGAAGCACGCAAGACAGGCGATGTTGGCCTTTAAAGGTGATGTCTATGTCGGCCTGGATGCTTTTAGCATGGGTGACGGAGACCTGGCGTTTGCGCAGCAGCATCTGCGAATCTTGTCAGGGCTCTATGGTGTGTTGCGGCCGCTTGACCTGATGTTGCCGTATCGCCTTGAGATGGGGCGTAAAATAGATACCGTGCGCGGTAAGAATTTGTATGAATTTTGGGGTAATAGTATTACGGAGGGTTTAAATAATCAGTTTCAGGGAAAAGAGAATAAATACCTGATTAACCTCGCATCGAATGAATATTTCAAAGTGATTAAGCCTGAATTGTTGCAGGCCGAGATCATTACACCGCACTTTAAAGATTATAAAAATGGCGACTACAAAGTGCTGGGGGTCTATGCCAAGAAGGCAAGAGGAATGCTAAGCCGTTATATTATAAAACATCGTATTGAAGAGCCGGAAGCGATTAAGCAGTTTAGTGAAGATGGTTACCGTTTTGATGCCGCTATGTCGAGTGAGTATGACTGGGTGTTTACACGGAAGAAGTAGCAGGCCCTTTTTAGTGTTAATTATTAACGCTTGATTCTCTTTTCATGGTAACTTCACAAGCTATATGTAGTTGCTGGTATGGGTATTAGGTGAGTAGAAATAACAATAAAATCCTTAAGCATCATAACCTGGCCAATATCGACCTGATCGATTCGTTGCAGCGTTTGAGTGATGTGAGTAATAGCGCTTCTAGTCTTGAAGAGGTGATGAATAATTCGCTGTCTGAATTGTTAGATATTTTTGGATGTGATCGCGCATGGTTATTGTACCCCTGTGACCCAGATGCAGCGTTCTTCGATGTCAAAATGGAAAAGACGCGGCCGCAATGGCCGGGCGCATGGGCCTCTGATACCTCTGTTGAAATTACCCATGAGTATAAATTGGGTCTTGAGAAATTCCTCGCATCATCTGGCCCTACTGTTATGGATACACGCATTGACATCTTTGCACGCGAAGCAATGGCGGTGCACGCGATAAAATCACAACTGTCAGTCGTGATCAAAACCCGTATGGGTAAGCCCTGGCTACTCGGTGTGCACCACTGTGAAAATCATCATGACTTTAGTGATGATGAAATTATGATCTTTAATGAGCTAGCAAATCGTCTAACCGAGGCGTTAAATGGCATGCTGGCATTGCATGCGGCAAGTCGAAGTGAAGAGCGTTTTCGCACCCTGGTTGAGCATGCGCCTGAGGCTATTCTGGTGCTGGATGTTTCATTGGGGCGTTTTATCGATGCCAACCTGAACGCCGAATTATTATTCGGCTATTCGAAAGCTGATTTGATGGCGCAAAGTTTTTCAACGCTTAGTTCTGAATTAGAGAAGGATGCCTCTGCCGCAGATTTGATGGGTCAGCAGATAGCGCAAGCTGTGGTTGGTGAAATCTGTCTTTTCGAATGGCTGTTTGATAATGCCACGAAAAATAGTGTGGTTTGTGAGGTACGTCTGGTGCGCTTACCTTCGGATGACGGTGTTTTTCTGCGTGCGAGTATCACTGATATTAGTGAGCGCAAGATAAACGAATCCCGGATGCATAAGCTTTCAACAGCACTGCAACAGACGGCTGATTCGGTGGTGATCACTAATAGTGAAGGGATTGTCGAATATGCCAATTCAGCTTATGAGGCGTTGACCGGTTTTGGTTGTGAAGAAGTGATCGGGCGTCGCTCTGATTTCTTTGATTCAGGTGCTCATGATAGCCATTTTTATGAAGAACTCTGGGCGACTATTAAGGCGGGGAAAGTATTTGATGATGTGTTGATCAATCGCAGAAAGGACGGTGTGCTATTTTATGAGGAGAAAAGGATTGCACCGTTAAAAAATTTAGCGGGCGAGATTACTCACTATATTTCAACTGGGCGTGATATTACCGATCGTATTGAAGCGCAGGAGCGTCTGCGCCATATGGCGCATCATGATGCGTTAACACAACTGCCTAATCGTTCGATGATGATGGATAGATTGAAGCAGGCGATTGCACGTGCTGATCGTGATGGTTCGCTGGTTGCTATCCTCTTTATCGACCTGGATCACTTTAAGATGATTAACGATACATTGGGGCATGATGTCGGTGATCATGCGATAAAAGAAGTGGCTCGCTTACTGCAGGAATGCTTGCGCGCATCAGATACCGTGGTTCGCTTTGGCGGCGATGAATTTGTTGTGTTGCTGCCTGAAATTCACTCGCAGAAAGAAGTCGCACTACTCGTGAATAAAGTGCAGATGGTGTTGAACGCACCAATCAATATGCAAGGACAGGAGTTATTTATGTCGGCGAGTATTGGCGTGGTGCTTTGCCCCGATGATGGCGATGATGTGAATACGCTGCTCAAGCATGCTGATATCGCAATGTATCGTGCTAAAGAGCGTGGGCGTAATCGTTATGAGTTTTATTCATCGGAGATGGGGGAGCGTGCTGTTAAACGCCTGACGCTTGAAACACAGGTGCGTAATGCCGTTAAACGAGAGGCGTTTGAACTTTATTATCAGCCTCAGTTTACGATAGCGGACGGCTCATTAATTGGAGTTGAGGCCTTGTTGCGTTGGTTTCCTGAGCCTGAGGGGGAGTCGTGTGGTGATATGTCACCGGATCTGTTTGTACCTGTACTGGAAGAGACCGGTTTGATTCTTGAGGTAGGCGAATGGGTGTTAAATACTGCCTGTGACCAGCTTAAGTTGTTACAGCAGTTATCGTCTTCGCAAGTCAGAATGTCAGTTAACCTCTCAAGTCGTCAATTCAGAGATGCGCAGCTGGATCGTAAAATTGAACAGGTGATTGTTGCGCGTGGACTAGCGCCCACCGCTTTAGAATTGGAAATAACTGAGACGCTGTTGATGGATAATCATCAGTTGGTGCATGATATGTTGAATCGCCTAAGCGAGATAGGGGTGCGACTTTCACTCGATGATTTTGGCACAGGCTATTCATCGTTGAGTTATTTAAAGCGATTTCCTATTGATACCTTAAAAATCGACCGCTCTTTTGTGCGCGATATCTGTGATGACCCTGATGACCGCGCTATTGTGACCGCCATCATTGCGATGGCGCGTAGTCTTAAGTTGAGCACGATTGCTGAAGGGGTTGAAACGGAAGCGCAACTGGCCTTCCTTCAGGCGCAGCACTGTGATGCCGCTCAGGGGTTCTACTACAGTGAAGGTGTGAGTGCTAGCGCCCTTAAGTCGCTGGTGGATGACTGGCCCCCCCATTGAGGCAAAGTGGTCAACCATAAAACGGTGAGTTGAGGCTGAAATGATGACATAGGATTATTCTGCTTGTTGAGTTAGAATAATTGCTCGTATGATCTGAACCAAAGAGCCAGGCAATGTTGGGAATATTTAATAAGCGAACAAAAAAGCCAACTGCTGATAAACAGCCTTTATTAAAGGCTGAGCTAGATAGTGATGGGCTGGCCCGTCTGCTCCCTTTTTTCCCGATTGGAAATAAGCTTCGTTACTACCCTGAGTATAGTCAGGAACTGACGCTAAGTACGGCGATCATCGCCTATGCGATCAACAATGAGCTGGTCTATTCAAGTAGTGATGTCAGTTGGCAGGAAGAGGGTGGTAAATTTCAGCTCTATCTGTTTGGTAAGCAGCTTAAGAAAATTAATAGTTTCTATTTTATTGTGCCGACAGTCGGACGAGGTGTAGAGGAACTAGACTACACGCGCAAAGAGCGTTTGGGTAAAGATGGCGGTTTCATCAAAGGCAATAATATTACGCTCAAAGGCGAGCAGAATGATGGCCGGCTTCCCGTATTAGATGCGTTGGTCAGGAAACAGGTGGTTTTGAAGGAAGGTCATTTTATTGGCCATAAAGTTGCGATACTGGATATCGATCCTGCTGCATTCAAGCTGATTGAGCAGCGTCGTCATGTGCGTTTAAAGACCGATATTGTTGGCCAGATACAGACCAGATCTAACCAGGTTCCTCAGCGCTGTACGATGGTCGATTTTTCAGATCGTGCCGCAAGAATTATCCACGACAACACAGATAGCGAGCTATCACCTTATAGCGAAGGCTCTTTGATTACGCTCTCGTTTGATTTGCCTAAAAGTGCTGAAGCGCGTGTGATTCGAGGTAAGGTCATTAGGCAGCATGATGCCACGGTGGTGATGACACTGGACAATATCATGCGTGAAAAGGATTTCGAGAAGGTAGAGCAATTCGATATTATGGAAATTAAAGCCAACCTGCTACAGCAACAACTCTAGCTTTCTATTAAATTCAGATGAAGTGCCTTCGCGCTCATCTATGTCGGATGTCCGTTTAATGTCAAAAAGTTCTGATACAGAAATGTTGATTGCTCACCTACGGGACGAGATTAATCAGCATAATCACCGCTATTATGTGCTTGATGATCCTCAGGTTCCCGATGCAGAATATGATCGTTTAATGCAGCAGTTGCAGGCGCTCGAATTACAGGCACCTGAACTTATTACACCTGACTCACCTACGCAGCGGGTTGGTGCGAAGCCCTTAGGCGGCTTTGAGGAGGTGCGGCATGCAGTCGCGATGTTGTCGTTAGATAACGCCTTTAATGATGATGATATGTTGGCCTTTGATGCACGCGTTAAGAAGGGATTAGAAGTCACAGAGATCACTTACTGCGCCGAGCCAAAACTGGATGGGCTGGCGGTGAGTTTGCGTTATGAAGACGGCATTCTGGTGCGCGCTGCAACCCGAGGTGATGGGCGTGTGGGCGAAGACATTACTCAAAATGTGCGTACGATTAGTTGTGTACCATTGCGCTTGATGGGGAATGATTATCCACCTGTGCTAGAAGTGCGTGGTGAGGTTTATATGCCGAAAGCGGGTTTTAATGCATTAAATAAGCGCCAGCGTGATCATGATGAAAAGCCATTTGTGAATCCACGTAATGCGGCTGCGGGGAGTCTGCGTCAGCTTGACCCTAACATTACCGCAACACGTCCACTGGCAATGTATTGTTATGGTGTTGGCGAAGTGACTGCGGGTGCTGAGTTACCTGCGTTTCATCGTGATGTGTTGGCGCGGTTAAAAACGTGGGGATTGCGTATCTCACCTGAGACTGAAGAGGTCTCAGGAGTTGCTGGCTGTCTTGAGTATTACCGCAAGATCGGTGAAAAACGTGATGCACTGCCTTATGAAATAGACGGCGTGGTGTTTAAAGTTAATTCGCTTAAACAGCAGCAGGCGCTTGGTTTTGTGTCGCGTGCACCGCGCTGGGCGATTGCCCATAAATTCCCAGCGCAGGAAGAGATGACGCGCCTTATTGATATCGACATTCAGGTTGGGCGTACGGGTGCATTAACACCCGTTGCACGTCTTGAGCCTGTTTTTGTTGGTGGGGTGACGGTTACCAATGCAACGCTGCATAATGAAGATGAGGTGCGGCGCAAGGATGTACGTGGCGGCGATATGGTGATTGTGCGCCGTGCAGGTGATGTGATTCCCGAGGTGGTGAGTGTTGTGCTGGCGCAACGACCCGATAATGCGCGCCCTTTTATGATGCCAACCGACTGTCCGGTCTGTGGCTCTGAAGTGCGTCGCGTCGCAGGTGAAGCGGTGAGTCGTTGTAGTGGTGGCTTATACTGTTCAGCTCAGCGTAAAGAGGCGATTAAACATTTTGCATCAAGGCGAGCGATGGATATCGAAGGGCTTGGTGATAAATTAGTGGAACAGTTAGTTGAGATGGGCTGGCTAAACAGCGTCGCTGACCTTTACGATCGTACTGCGATGCCTCATGCGAAACTGGCGGGAATGGAGCGCATGGGTGACAAGTCAGCAGAGAATTTGATTAAGGCGATCGATAAAAGTAAAGAGACTACACTGGCCCGTTTTCTATTCTCGCTAGGTATCAGAGAGGTGGGGGAGGCAACGGCTCAGGCGTTGGCGAATCATTTTGGCAGCCTGCCGGCGATTATGGATGCCGATGAAGAGGCGCTGCTTAAAGTGGCCGATGTTGGGCCGGTAGTGGTGGCTAACTTACGCGCCTTTTTTCACGAAGCGCACAATCGAGAGGTGATTGAATCGCTACAGCAGCAGGGAGTGCGATGGCCTGACGTCGTGGCGACGGTCGATCAACCGCAACCGCTGGCAGGTCAGACCTTTGTGCTTACCGGTACTATGGAACAGATGACGCGAGATGAGGCGAAGGCAAAGCTACAGGCACAGGGTGCTAAGGTGACCGGTAGTGTCTCAAAAAAAACCAGCTATGTGGTCGTGGGTGCAGACCCAGGTTCTAAGCGCGACAAAGCCGAGAAACTCGGCGTACCCATACTCGATGAAGCGGCCTTGATATCACTGTTAAATGAGCTTTGAGGGCAGTTAGTGCCCCAGTTTTTTCAGACTGGCATTCATATTACGCTGAGCATTGGGGTGATTGGGGTTGATTTTCAGCGCTTGCTGATAGTTTGAAATGGCCTCTTCATACTGTTGCAAACCATACAGAGAGTTTCCAAGGTTATAGTAAGCATCGGGATTGGTGGGGGCGAGTTCAATCGCTCTGCGAAAGCTTTTTACCGCCTCATGAGGTTGCTGGATACTGCTTTGGGCAATGCCTAAGTTGTTGTATGCGGCAAACAGATTGGGATTAGCTTCAATCGACTGTTGATAGAGTTTGATCGCGTTACCAATATCGCCTTGCTGTGCATTGATCACACCTAATAAATGCAGCGCATCAGCTTCGCCTGGTTTGAGCTTTAATATCGCCTGGTAGCCAGCTGCTGCGGCATCAAGATTACCCGTTTGATGTAGTGCGATATTCCTCTCAAGCATTGTTTTGATTTGATCGCTATGATCAATGGGTTTTTCTATATGTGATGAAGTCGTATTATTTTCATGACGCCACTTATCCCATGCCCTGATTAGGGCCGCTTCAAAATTTTCACAGAACCTTTGATTATCAAATAACAGGCTGGTTTCATGTGTCTTAATGAGCCGCTCTTTGAGTGGCTGTAATAGCGCTGGCTCAGAAGCGAGCTTCACTGCAAGTGTTTCATAGTCCTCGAGTGAATCGACAATCGTTTCGGGTACACCAGCCGCATGGGTGAGACCTCTCGCCATGCGTGATACGAATGACTTGCCTGGCAGTGTCAGCACAGGAATCCCCATCCACAATGCATCACAGGCGGTTGCACCGGCGTTGTAGATCAATGTGTCGAGGAACAGATCGGCCAAACGTAGTCGAGCCATATGATCTTCAGTCTTCAGGCGTGGTGCAAATATTAACCGTTTAGGGTCTATGTCGCGTGCTTTCGCTTCTCGGCGTAGGTTCTTTTTAAGAATGTCGCTTTCATCAACAAGCCATAATATGCTGTCAGGCACTTTATCCAGGCAGCGCATCCAGACGTCAAAAAGATCAGGCGTAATTTTATAGGTGTTGTTAAAACAGCAAAAAACAAAGCCTGTCTCGGGCAAACCTGCCTCTTTTCTACTGGGGGTGTGGTCTGATACAGGACGCCGTCTGTCATGAGTCATATAAGAGGGGAGGTGCATTAATTGCTCGGTAAAAAAAGGCTGTAATTCATTGGGGACACTAACCTCATCAACCACAATGTAGTCCATGAAGCTTGCGCCCATCGTGGCGATATACCCCAGATAATTGATCTGAACGGGTGCCGGGCGCATGGCAAGAATATGAGGTTGAGCGCCCATGGCATAACCGCCAAGATCAACGAGTATATGAATGCCTTGTGCCGCAATCTCTTTAGCGATCTCTTCTTCATTAAGGTGCCCAACCTCAATAAAGTGATCAAAGGCCATTTTTAAATGCTCACGCATTTCGCTGTCATCAGCGCGTCCTAGCGCAAAGCCAAACACCTCGAATTTTTCACGATTATGCAATTCAAATAACTCAACGGTGAGTTGTGATACGACGTGGTTGCGGAAGTCATTTGAGATATAACCAATGCGGATACGGCCATTGCTTAAGTTTGGGATTGCGTTAATTGGCGTGACATTTGGGATGATTGTGTTGTCAGTATAGTTTTTTGCACACTGGAGTTGCGCACCGGGGTCATCGAGCCAGGGTAATAGATGGAAGGGGAGCGAGGTGTCTGGTTTCGAGGCGCGTTGAATGACCTCGTTTTTGTAATATTCGTAGTTGCTCCAGTCACACATTGACCTGATGGTGAGCGCTAATTTATCAAATGCTTCAGCATTACCGGGTTGGAGTGCGACAGCTTTTTTGAAATAGAAGGCTGCATCAGCGGGCTGTTTGAGTATGTTGTATTGAACGCCGAGTTTTATATAAGGCGTCACAGGTTTCGGGTTTAATTTAATGGCTTTCTTGTAGTGCTTTATTGCTTCTTTATTATGATCTTGCAGGCTGAGTAAGTTAGCGATATTGGTATGTGTGTCAGGGTTGTTGGGTGTAATCTTGATTGCCTGTTGAAAGCTTTCGATTGCTTTTGTTCGTTCGCCAAGGTGATTAAGTGCAGCCCCTCTATTATGATAGGCACCTGCAAATAAAGGGTCATGTAAGATTGCCTGATCATAGTATTCGATGGCTTTTTTGTAGTCATCATGGTGTGCGTAGAAGAGTCCGAGTAAATGAAGTGCATCGACATTGCCAGGCTGAAGTATCAGTATTTCACGATAGATGTCTGCAGCCTCATCTATTCTGTTTTGTTGGTGTAGTGCCATGGCTTGTGAAAGACGATTGGCAATATGAGCGGGGTTTGGCTGTGCAGCGGTTTGGTTGCTCGTCTGCTGGTGCTTTGGTGTTTTAATTTTAGCGCTTGATTTCTTTTTGCTCGTTTCGATATTTGTTTTTTTATGGGTGTCGTTTAATGATGCTTGCCAGTCATTAAACGTGGTTGTCAGTGCTGCTTCAAAGTGATTGCAAAATAATTTTGGATCAAATAGTGGGGCGGTATTCTGATTGGCAATGAGTCTGCTTTTTAGCGCCTGTAGTTGCGCTGGATTTGTCGCCAATTGCACCGCAAGTGCCTGGTAGGCCTTTAGTGAATCGACAATTAATTCAGGGATACCGGCCGCATGCAGTAACCCACCGCCCATGCGTGCAACAAATGTATTCCCTGGAAAGGTGATGACAGGGAGCCCTTGCCACAGGGCATCGCAGGCAGTCGCGCCTGCATTGTAGTTTAAGGTGTCCAGAAATAGATCCGCCAGTTGAATGCGGGCTAAGTGCTGCGCGGCATCAATGCGTGGTGCGAATATTAATCGTTCAGGGGCTATGCCGCGTGTCTGCGCTTCTCTGCGGAGATTGTTCTTTAGCTCATCGCCATCATCGACCAGCCATAGCACGCTATTGTGAACCTCATGCAGGCACTTCATCCAGATGTCGAAAATTGTCGGTGTGATTTTATAGGTGTTGTTAAAAGAACAGAAAATAAAGCCCTCTTCAGGAAGCCCGCATGAGCCACGCGTTAATTTTGCCGGGCTAATTTTTCGCTTGGTGTCAGTCACCATGTAGCATGGCAGGTGAATCAGTTTCTCATCAAAAAAAGGCTGTTGTTCAGCGGGAACACTAAATTTATCGACGATTATATAGTCGAGGAATTCGGCACCGGTGGTGGCAATATAACCAAGGTAGTTGATCTGAATTGGGGCGGGGCGATAGGCCAGTATGGCTGGTCGAGCACTTTGTGTATGCCCCATTAAATCAATGACGATATGAGTGCCATTATTTGCGATCAGTTCAGCTATTTCCAGGTCGCTCATCTCATCAACGTCATGAAAGTGATCAAAGGCATTTATCAGGCGCTCTCTGATAGGGCTAGCGTCTGGTGACCCGTATGAAACTGCTGAAACTTCAAATTGACTACGGTCATGCAGTTCGTACAGTTCAGCTGTGAGGTACGCAATAGGATGGTTGCGAAAATCAGCTGATAAATAGACGATCTTTATCTTCCCATTATTAGCGGATGGTGCTGTCGTGATTGGCTTTATCTCATCACTAATAAGGCTTTTAACGTAAGCTCGCGCACATTCCTGTTGAGCTGCGGGGTTATCAGACCATAGCAAAAATGAAAATGGATTGGGTATGAACTGGCCGTTCTGTTGCCATTGAGTGATCGCTTTTTCAGTGCGATCAAAATCACGCCAGTCACAGAGTTGACGTAGATTTTTATAGAGCAGGCTGTGTGCATTTGAATGCTTAGGGGTGATTTCAAGCACACGACGAAAGTAGTCGCATGATAGTGGAAGTCGTTTCTCTAGCATGCAGATGATGCCGAGGTTGTTTAATGCTCCAGTGTGGTTTGGGTTTGATTTAATGGTGCTTAAATAGTGTTTTTCAGCCTCGTTGAACATTCTTTTTTTGCTGAGCATAATACCCAAATGATAGTGTGCTTCTGCATGATCAGGGACGATGGTAATAATGTGAGAAAAACACTCTTGAGCATCTGCTTCACGATTTAACTGGTTAAGAGCATTACCAAGGTTTAGATAGGCATTAATATTATCTGGTTCGATCTCAATGGCGCGCTGGAATTCCGGTAGCGCTTTTTCATATTGAGAGAGGCTGTTGTAGGCGATACCCAGATTGCAGTATGGGGTACTAATGCCAGGTTCAATTGCAATGGATTTCTGATAGTAGACGATTGCTTCTTGCTGTTTTCCCTGTTGTGCGTGAAGTACGCCTAAATGATGCAGCGCCTGGTGATGATGGCTATTGTTATCAATAATGCTTTGATACGCTTTTTTCGCCTCCTCAAAGCGCTGCCCTTTAAGAAGTTCGACGGCACGGTCAAATAAATTTTTTTCGTCAGTAGTATTCATGTTCAATTTTCAGGTTCAGAATCGTTGTTATTTTTTTCATGCTGGAGTGTGTCACGCCATTGGCACCATACTGTGGCGAGCGCTTGTTCAAAATTTTTGCAAAATGCTTTGCTGTCGAAAAGCGGCGCGCTAGTGCGATTAACTTCTCTTTCACTTTGGTTAGCATAGCTGGATTGAGTGCGAGCTTCACTGC
>Ga0316209_1001471_pt1 | contig 24058 bp, 22 predicted proteins | sample 6monopyrite_MG_FD_204945 | JGI IMG/M metagenome (GOLD analysis project Ga0316209, IMG submission 204945) | Microbial mat bacterial communities from mineral coupon in-situ incubated in ocean water Damariscotta River, Maine, United States -... | ecosystem: Environmental > Aquatic > Marine >...
TCAAGCACCAGGCTGACGGCATCCAGTTTAAATTCTTTTGAATACTTTTTTCTTACTGCCATTTCGATTCCCTCAGTTAAGTTAATTATCCTTAACTGGGGTGTATCAATCAATTAGACCACGTCAAATGCAAAAAAGAAAAAAGGAGTCGGCCTGTAAGCCGGGTTCTGTCAAGAACAGTCATTCATCTGGGATGCACGTCACCATACACCTCATGCGACCTACCCGGGAACAGCGTGGGCCACGCTATCGTTCCCCTATTTGGTCTTGCTCCGGATGGGGTTTACCCTGCCACTGATGTTGCCACCAGCGCGGTGCGCTCTTACCGCACCATTTCACCCTTACCCTGAAGCATAAAACATCAGGGCGGTATATTTTCTGTGGCACTGGCCATCGGCTCGCGCCGCCCAGGTGTTACCTGGCATCCTGCCCGATGGAGCCCGGACTTTCCTCCACTCCACTATAAATAACGAAACAGCGACTGTCCGGCCAACTCCTTGGGCACTAGGGTAAAGAGCTAAGAGGTAAGAGTAAAGGGAAAAGAAAAAACAGCTAAGCCTTAAGTTTGCAAGCCCTTATCCCTTAACCCAACCGCCATCTCATAAATCTGATTACGCTTACCACCCGTTAATTTCGCAGTCAGCGCCACGGCTTGCTTCATTGGCAACTCGTCCAGCAACACTTGCAAAACCTCAATAAACTTTGCGTCTTCCTGATCTTTTTCTGGCTCGACACCCTGTACAAGCACCACCATCTCACCTTTTCTCTGATTCGCATCCTGTCGCACCTTTTGCAATAGATCGTGCAGTGTTTCGGCAATTACCGTTTCAAACATCTTCGTCAGTTCTCTAGCTAAAACAGCTTGACGCTGACGTCCAAAGGCATCACACATATCCTGTAATGAAGCCTCAATGCGATGCGGCGACTCATAAAATATCAAAGTGCGCGATTCATGAGCCAGAGATTGTAGATGGCGTTTACGCGCAGCCGCGCGCGACGGAAGAAACCCTTCAAAAACAAAACGATCACTCGGCAGGCCGGACACGGACAGGGCACACACCAATGCGCTTGCTCCCGGCACTGGCACAACCGTACAACCCTGCTTACGTGCTGTCGCTACTAAATAAAAACCCGGATCACTGATTAGCGGTGTGCCGGCATCGCTGATCAGTGCAATGTTTTTCCCCGCGCACAAATCAGCCACCAACTTATCCGCAACACGTCGTTCATTATGCTCATGCACTGCCACACAGCGCGTTGAAATATCATATTTCGATAACAGCGTTCGACTGTGCCGCGTATCCTCAGCAGCAATCACATCCACTTCAGCTAAAACTTTTAGCGCGCGACGACTGATATCATCCAGATTTCCCAACGGGGTAGCCACCACATAAAGAATACCCTCACTCATTGACACCCCTTCCTCTCATCTAGATACTTGTCAGCCTTGCAAGCAAATTTACGATTGATCAATCAAAGCTGACACCATGAAGCACACCGGAACCCGCATTCATCTACGCAATGCTTATCATTTAATTTTGCCCGCTATCTTAGCACTTGTCATCAGCGCCTGCGCCACCACAACACCCCAGCAAGGCTCACAGCCCACTGAATCTGAGCTATTGCAGAAAGCGCAAAAAGCACAAAAAAAAGGGGATCTGGAAGCTGCCGCCCGAGAATATCTACGCCTCGCGGACACCAGCTCATTATTAAAGCAGACTGAATATCAGCTTAAAGCGGCTGAAATCTTACTCAGCGGTAACTACACGAAACAGGCAAAACGCATTTTGCAACGAATCAATGATGAATCACTGCACCAGCATCAACAAATTCGAAAGAAAATCCTTTCCGCCAAAATTGCTCTTGCCAACAACAATGCTAATCGTGCGCTGAACATACTCAACATACGCCTCGGCCCACGCATCCCATCAAACCTGCAAAGTGAATTTTATCGACTGCGCGCCGAAGCCTATACACGCATTGGCAGCCTGCTGAGTGCTGCACACAGCCAAATGCTGCGCAGCCAATATCAAAACGAAAGTGAAATCGTTTCAACACAATACGCCCTATGGCAAACTTTATCAGCCATTCCTGAACTCACTCTGCAACAACATCTCAGCACCCTCCCGAGAAATGAATTCAAAGGCTGGATTGACCTCAACCTCATAGCCAGAGCTACTGAAAACAGCAGCACCTCTGACACCGACGCAATGATCATCGCCTGGCGTGAACACTACCCAAAACATTCTGTAACAAATTCAATCATCGCATCACTACTGGCACGCCAACAAAAAACACTGAGCTATCCAGACAATGTCGCATTATTGCTGCCATTAACCGGCCCATACAGCAAACCGGCCCGCAGCATACGCGATGGTTTTCTCGCAGCTCGCTTTCAACGTAACAAAACCAATACTCCGACTATTCGCATCTACGATGTAAATCAGTTCAACTCAGCGAAAGCTGCTTACCAGCAAGCTGTAAATGAAGGAGCCGAACTTGTCGTCGGCCCATTAAGCAAAGATAAGGTCAACGCCCTTTCCACTCAAAACCTGCCCGTGCCCCTTTTAACACTGAACTACAGTGAACAGGACAAAACAGGCTCCGATAACGTATATCAATTCGGCCTGTCACCCGAAGATGAAGCACGACAGGTTGCTGAACGTGCCTGGCTTGAAGGCCACAATCAGGCCATCACCTTTACGCCTGAAAGCGATTGGGGCGAACGTGTTCTTGAAGCATTCAAAGAAAACTGGAAAGCACTGGGCGGAATCATTCTTGAGAGTCAACGTTACCCCTCCAAGGATAATGATTTCTCTAAACAACTGCGCGAACTTCTCAACATCAACTTAAGCCAACAACGCAACAAAAGATTACGCAGACTGGTTGGCAGTGAGCTCAAATTCGAGCCTCGCCGCCGCCAAGATGCAGACTTTGTGTTCCTCGCCGCCTTCCCCCGTCAAGCTCGCTTAATCCGCCCGCAATTAAAATTCCATTTCGCCGGGGCTTTGCCTGTCTACGCAACTTCGCATATTTTTAGCGGCAAAAAAAATCGTCATGATGACCGTGACATCGACGGTGTTATCTTCCCAGATATTCCCTGGGTACTAAGCTCAAAAAATAACACGAGTAGCGGCAGCTTAAAACGTGAGATTGACCAACTATGGCCTGACAATGCAGCGCAATACACACGTTTTTTTGCATTAGGCATTGATGCTTTTAATATCATTCCCCGCCTTGAGTTTATGAGCACCTATCAACACGAACAGTTTGCCGGCGTTACTGGATTACTGCGCTTTACTGACAAAAATCGCATTTTCAGGCAACTTCAGTGGGCACGCTTTAAAAACGGCCTGCCTCGCAAACCGTAAGCCAACTGCCGCAAAACTATCGAATGCTAACAAGCAAACAACGCATTGGTAATCTGGCTGAAGACATGGCCTGCCAATATCTGCTCAAGCAAAAAATGACACTGATACAGCGTAACTATCGCTGCCGACAGGGTGAAATCGACCTCATTATGCTTGATGCAGCGCAACTTGTTTTTGTAGAAGTACGCTCCAGGCGCAGTACAAAATTTGGTAGTGGCGCAGAAACGGTCGACGCACGTAAACAGCGAAAATTAATCGCTACCGCCTCACATTACCTACAAAAATACGATGCACGCTCAAAGCAAAGCAGCCGTTTCGACGTTATCTCTATCAACACTTCAGCCAGCGATGCACAAATTCTATGGATTAAAGATGCCTTTCAAACCTGAATAAAATGATCGTCAAGATACTCGGCACAAATTGGCCTCGACCACACAGCATGCTAAAATAAGCCCTATTAAAAAACCCAGCTACCGAAACTCAGTCTGCACAGAATCCCGCTGGCACAAAACTCAATTAAACAGCAGCCCCGAGGCTCAATAAAACAATATGGATATCCCTACACGCATACAAGAGGGTTCACATTGTCATTATTCATTGCTTATGCGATCTTATAGACCATCAATTATTAGAACAGGAGAGTTAAACCAATGAGCAATAATACAATTGCTATTGCTTTTTTATTGCTGATTATTTTTAGTCTGCAAGCCTGCGCACCTATTATTATAGCCGGAGCAGCAAGCGGTGTTTCAGTTGCCAATGATCGCCGTAGCAGCGGTACCATCGTTGATGATCAAGGCATCGAAAGCAAAGCCAGCTTCGAATTGAATAGTGACAAAGAATTAAGAGCGAACTCACATCTATCAGTCATCAGCTACAACAAAGTGGTACTTGTCATCGGTCAGGTTGCGAACCAACGCCTGCATGATCGCGCCATATCAAAAATTCGCCAGCTGCCAAATGTAAAAAAAGTCCACGATGAAATTAGCATTGGCACGGCGACCTCACTTAAAACGCGCAGCAATGACGCATGGATTACAACACGCGTAAAAACTGCCATGATCCGAGATACAAACCTCAACGCACTGCGCATCAAAGTGATTACAGAAAACAGCCTGACCTATCTTATGGGCATGGTGTCACGAGCAGAAGCCAATGTTGCTGTAAAAGTCGCCCAGCAAATAAAAGGAGTGCGCGGCGTAGTGAAGGTCTTTGAATACATTGAACAGTGATCTTGAGTACTTCCTTATCGCCCTGTCCAAGTTAGCAGGCAAAGAAAATTTATTAACTGATAGCGCTGACTGCTGGCCTTACGGTTACGATAACAGCCGCAGGCATCATCTTCCCGATGCTGTCGCTTTTGCTACAGACCACGAACAAATCAGCTCAATTATCAAACTCTGCTACCAATACAAAATTCCCGTGGTCGCCCGTGGCCGAGGCACTGGCACCACAGGCGCAACCACCCCTGTGCGCGGCGGCCTGGTATTGTCCATGGAACGCATGAACCGCATTCTGGACATCGATCCCGATAATCGCAGCATCACTGTTGAACCAGGCATCACCAACCAACAGGTACAAGATGCTGCCGCAGAACACGGTTTTTTTTGGCCACCCGACCCCACCAGCGCTGCATTTTGCAGTGTCGGCGGCAATCTGGCCTACAATTCAGCCGGCCCACGCGCTGTCAAATACGGTACTCCTCGCGAAAACACACTAGGGCTGCGCGCCATTACAGGGACTGGCGAATCAATTCGCACTGGCGTTCGTACCACAAAAGGAGTGGTGGGGTATGACCTGACACGGCTGTTGATCGGCTCCGAAGGTACACTCGCCATCATTAGCGAAGCAACACTTAAACTGTCACCAAAAGCTGAAAGCAAGCACACCATGCAGGCTATTTATGCCAGCATAGACGGTGCCTGCCGTGCAGTATCAAGCATCATGGCTCAACCTACCATACCCTGCGCACTGGAATTCATCGATGCCGCCGCAATTGAAATGGTACGTAACTATTCGCAAGCTAAACTGCCTGAGCAAGCTGGCGCACTATTAATGATCGAAGTGGATGGCCCAAAAACAGGAATAAAATATGCTGTCGACGATATTCGACAAGCAGCTCAAAATGATGACCTGATTGAATTTATCAATGCTGAAACCGAAACAGAAGTCGCCGACCTGTGGGCAACACGCAAAGCCCTGTCCCCCGCACTACGCACAGTTGCGCCAAAAAAAATCAACGAAGATGTTGTCGTACCCGTCTCACGCATCCCGGAACTAATCAACGGTTTGCAAACACTGGCATCACGGCATAACATCAAAATCGTAAACTTTGGACACGCCGGTAACGGCAACATTCACGTTAACTTGCTCATTGACCCAGACAATCTACAGCAAATGCAACGCGCCGACGCCTGTCTGGATGAGGTGTTTTCTCTGGTTCTGGCATTAAATGGCACCCTCTCTGGCGAGCACGGCATAGGCCTGGTAAAACGAGAATTTATCGCCCGAGAAATTGATAGCGTTTCATTAAAACTAATGAAAGACATCAAGGCACAATTTGATCCACACGACATCCTCAACCCGGAAAAAATATTTCCCATTTAAGATAAACCATCGCACAACGACAAAACAAACAAAAAAGCCTGTTGAACACACGTCCAACAGGCTTTTTTAATACCGTTAAAACTGAATTACTTTACTAACTCAAGATGCGGTTTACCCGGTTTTTTCGACTTTTTATCGGACTTCACTGTATCCGCACGCTCCACGTCATCTGAACCGGATTCCACCTGAGTAAGTTCAATTTTTGACTCTTTTGATTTAGGTGATTTAAGCTGCGTTGGATCAGTTGGCGAAGCAGTAACGCCTCCTTCGTCTTTATCAAGCACCATACCTTGCCCATTTTCCTTAGCATAAATAGCTAACACTGCACTGATGGGCACACTGATATCCATCGCATGACCATTAAATCGCGCGCTGAATAATATCCAGTCATTATCCTGATGCAAACCCTCCGCCGCACGCTCACTAATATTCAGCACAATCTTGCCATTTTCAATGAATTGCTCGGGAACCACAGCACCTGAAGCAGAAGCATCAACAAGAATGTAGGGGGTCAAACCATTATCTGAAATCCATTCGCGCATAGCACGAATCAGATAAGGTCTACTGGACATCATTGCCGTCACTTCCAACCCCCCTAAATTTAGCCTATTACAGCGCTAATTCCCGCTCTACTTCAGACAAGCTTGCAGAAAATCCGTCGCGCTCAAAAATACGCTCCGCATAGTCCATAATCGGCTTGGCCTTAGTAGGCAGTTCAATACCGTAATTCGGCAAGCGCCATAAAATAGGAGCCAAAGAGGCATCAATCAAGCCAAATTCTTCACTCATGAAAAACTTGGATTTTACGAACACTTGAGAGATAAGCACCAGACCATCACGCAACTCTTTTTTCGCCTTGGCGACCAACTGTGCATCTTTGCCATTTATTGCATCCAGCAACCCATACCAATCACTATTAACACGAAACAACATCATCCTGGCGCGCGCACGCGACACAGGATCAACAGGCATGAGCGGTGGGTGAGGAAAACGCTCATCGAGGTATTCCATGATGATATTGGAATCATACAAAACCAGGTCACGATCAACCAATGTTGGCTCTGTATTGTACGAATTGAGTTCAATCAAATCTTCGGGCAAAGCATCGATATCAACATCGATGATATCTGCCGAAATATTTTTTTCTGTTAGTACTATTCTGACCCGATGACTTAGAGGGCAATCTGTCCTCGAATATAAAGTCATAACAGGCCTTCTATTGGCAGCCGCCGCCATACTCCCCCCGTACTTCAATTATTATTTAGAAAAATCATTATTAACCAGCGCAGATTTTATCATATTTGAATAGCTTTCGTCACAAACGTCTTCCCAAAAAGACACTTTCACCCGTATTTTTGCTCGGCATCAGCACCTCAAAAAACTACCGGCCTACGGCCAAAAACCTTTACAAACGGGCGCTACAGAGCACTATGCCTTACGTACCTTGCGAATATGATCGTAGGCTTGTTTAATTTCATGTGTTTTATCTGCCGCCAGCTTCATCATTTCTTCCGGCAGACCTTTTGCCACTAATTTATCAGGATGATGTTGATTCATTAAGCGACGATAGGCTTTTTTCACATCAGTATCACTGGTCTGGGCAGAAACATTAAGCATTTCGTAAGACTTCTCCAGCTCCAGCTCTGGACTGTCGCCGTCGGCACCACTAAAACCCGCCCGAATCATCGATTCCAGCTGAGAAAATTCCTCGTGAGAAAACCCAAGCTGTGCAGCAATATGAAGCAACAACTTCTTTTCTGCTTGGTGCAGTACACCGTCTGCATAACCCGCCTGTATCTGCACTTCCAGAAACATACGCAACAAAGTACGGCGATGACGACATTCGCGCTTCAATTGATCAAGCACGTCATCAAGCGGGAAATCAGCCTGTTTGCCTTCATCGAACAATCGACGGGCTAACTTTCTGAGCCGCTCATTCAATTGCATCTGCGCCATCACAGCCTCGGCTAATCGTATTTCATCCTCAGAAACACGCCCATCCGCTTTAGCCAGATGCCCCATAACAGAAAAGGTGGCCGTAAAAAAAGCAGTTTGGATACGCTCCGAACCACCCCAGGATTGACCGCCAGAACCAGAACCCAGGCGACCTATTTTTTCATCCAGATTATGTCCTAATGCCGCGCCTATCAACGCACCTAGCGGGCCACCCAACATGAAGCCAAAGGTTCCACCAAATAATTTACCCCACCAACTCATTTGTCACCGTATTTTTTAAGATTATTTAACAACTGCAATTCACAGCTGAAACTCAGAATATCAGAAAGCACCTTGCCGGCACAGAGCGATAAATTTTGACATAAACACCAAAAGCTCTGCATGGGCAATTCTGACAGCTCAAGATTTATACATCCAAAACCACCACACAACAAAACCGGCTAAAACAAGTGCTGCCAAATCAATCATCAACAGCATCAACTACTTCCTTTCAATTTCAACATAGCGCAGACGGTTAGCATTACTCACCACAGTCAACGATGACATCGCCATCGCAGCGCCCGCAATAATAGGGTTCAGCATCAAGCCAAACAAGGGATATAAAACCCCTGCTGCCACCGGTATGCCAAAAATATTGTAAATAAATGCACCAAATAAATTTTGTTTAATGTTTTTCAAAGTAGCACGTGAAATTTTCAACGCATCTACTACGCCATGCAAAGAACCGCGCATCAAAGTGATATCCGCACTTTCAATGGCCACATCCGTCCCACCGCCAATAGCAAAACCTACATCTGCCTGCGCCAACGCTGGCGCATCATTAATACCATCACCTACCATACCAACAACGTAACCTTGCTGTTGTAATGCAGACACCGCACTGGATTTATCCTGTGGCAACACTTCCGCAATCACTTCATCAATGCCCACCTGCCGCGCCACTGCTTCAGCTGTAGCCTGCTGGTCACCTGTGATCATCACCACCTTCAGACCAATAGCATGCATGCGTTTTATGGCCATTTCGGAATCCTCTTTTAGCGGATCCGAAACAGCAATAATTCCAAACAAACGTTTCTCAACCGCCAGTAACATCGGCGTCTGCGCCTGTACGGCGAGACTATTCAAATCTGCCATAACGCTACTCACATCTATGTCATGCGCTTGCATTAATTTGCTATTACCAAACAAAACAGTTTTCCCATCAACGACAGCTCGCACACCGTGTCCAGTTATCGCTTCAAACGATTGCACCTCAAAAAGAGCGACATCACGTTGTTTCGCTTCAGCAATAATCGCAGTTGCAAGCGGATGCTCCGAGCCCGTCTCAACGCTTGCCGCAAACTGCAATAGCTGCGTTTCACTGCAGCCATCAAAACACTGCAACGTTGTTACTGCTGGTGCACCTTGTGTCACCGTTCCCGTTTTATCGAGCACTACAACGGCTAAATTACCTGCCTGCTGCAATGCTTCACCGTTACGAATCAACACACCCTGTTCCGCTGCCTTGCCAACCCCAACCATAATGGACATCGGCGTTGCCAAACCTAACGCGCATGGGCAGGCAATAATTAACACTGTCATCGTCGCCACCAATGCATAACTAAATTGACCGAAAAAATGCATCCACAAAACAAAAGTAAGAATGGCAATAAGTAATACGGTTGGCACAAACACCGCTGAAATTTTATCTGCAAGTCGACCGATAGCCGGCTTACTCGACTGCGCCTGGCGTACCATTTCTATTATTTGCGCCAGCACTGTATCCTTACCGATTCTTTTTGCTTGATACAAAAATGAACCCGCAACATTAATCGTACCGCCCACCACCTCATCGTCAATTTTCTTCATCACAGGCACAGGCTCACCTGTCAACATCGACTCATCCACCGTTGAATAACCATCGATCAATTTGCCATCAACAGGAATTCGTTCCCCGGGGCGTACACGCAGGGTGTCATCAAAAACTACCTCACTAATCTGAATATCCTGTTCAACACCGTTTCGCACCACCCGAGCTGTCTTCGGCTGCAATCCAATCAAACGTTTAATCGCTTCAGAAGTACGCCCCCTAGCGCGCATCTCCATTGCCGAACCAAAATTAATCAGCGCAATAATAATCGCTGCTGCTTCAAAATAGGCATGATGGGCAAAGGGAGGAACAAGATTCGGCACGGCAATAACCACCATAGAAAACAACCAGGCAGTACCCGTACCCATAGCAATCAACGTGTCCATATTGGCATTGTGAGCACGAAAGGATTTTAGTGCTCCGCTAAAAAAATGGCCGCCCGAATAAACCAAAACAGCTAAAGTAACGACACCGGAAAAAAGCCAGAACAGGCGGCCCGCATCACTGGATATATCTGGCAACACCCCCACCATACCCGCAACAAACAATGGTAAACCTACCAATGCAGCGACAATAGCACGCGTCAATAATGTTCGGTAATAAGCTAATTCGATCGCTTCTTTTTCAGACTGATCATCTTCATCACGCAGCTCAGCTGCTTCGAAGCCCGCCTGCACAACCGCCTCGGTTAACGCCGCAGTTGACACAGCGCCTTTAACCAACGCAGTATGCTCAGCAAAATTAACATTGGCTTCTATCACGCCCGGCACAGATCGTAAGGCTGTTTCCACACCCGCTACACAACCCGCGCAACTCATGCCGCCAATAGATAAATGTATATCTTCTGATATTTGCTCTGGACTACGACCCACAATCAACACAACTCCTTTTTTAAAACAACATACCAAAGTCTTTATACATAGACACTCAATCATCTTCTTACATAGCTCAAGTATAACAAACTCACACAGCAATAAAGTGGCACCAAATTTTCTCTAATATAAAACTGCTCTCGCAATATTTTCTCTTTTCAGCATAAAAATTTTGCTGAGACAAAAGAGCGAATGCGTTAATATATGCAACTTGAAAGAATGAATGCGTTAATTAGTGCGGCTCAATGGAAGAGGAATAACAATAATGGCACTCACTGCAAAAGAACTCGTATCTGGATTTCTGCACCTGGCATCCCTGCCAGCCGTCGTTATCCGCGTAAATGAAATACTTGACAGCCCGCACTATTCTGCTGGAGACGTCGGCGACGTCATCAGCAAGGATCCAGCTATGTCTGTACGTTTACTAAAAATTGTAAACAGTCCTTTTTATGGTTTCACATCCAGCATCGATACAATATCCCGCGCCATCACAATCATTGGCATTGAAGATCTGCGAGATATCATTTTTTCTTCGTCAGTCGCCACTATATTCAAAGGTGTTCCTAACGATCTTGTCGACATGGAAACCTTTTGGCGCCACAGCATTTACTGCGCTGTCATAGCGCGCCTACTAGCCGGCCACCTGCAACTTCCCAACCGCGAACGTTATTTTCTGGCTGGACTGCTGCACGACATTGGTACTCTGGTTATTTATCACCGACTACCAGAATTAGCACGCGAAGCATTATCACAGGTAAAATTTAATGACGCAGAACTCACCAGTGCTGAGCGTCAATTGCTCGGCTTCGATCACGCACAGGTTGGCGCTGAATTATTACGCAATTGGCGATTGCCAGAAAATCTGATCACTGCGGTTGATCACCACCACAATGCCGACTACAATTCAGACCACCAAGCCGAAGTTCAAATCACCTACCTTGCCAACTGCATTGCCAACAACACACCCCACGCAAGAAGTAGCGATACCAATCACCCTGCGCTGGACTCATTAAGCTGGACACTACCGGGATTGTCTCTGGATATTCTGCGTCAGACTATGATTGAAGCAGAAGGACAGTTCGAGCAAACCTTACACATGCTGTTCCCACCCAATCAAAAATAAAAAACCGGCCACAATGTAGCCGGTTTTTCGGTTGTTTCAACGTTAACTGAACAATATTAAAAAGCCATATCTACACCCAGCAGCGCTGTGTTACGCAAGTTAGTCGCAGGATGCTGCCCCCCCCCTGCCCCTGCCGCCAACACGGTTGTATCCTCAAGATTCTGGTGATAACGTGCGTAGAATGCGATATTCGGACTTGGGTAGTACTTGCCGATCACAGCCAAGAACGACGAATCAATTGCCATAGCTTTCATGCCACCCGGCGACATCTGGTCATAACGAACCCCCACCATCCAGTTTGCATGCAGACGCCAGTCACCTTCTAGAGACAGTGCCGAACCCGACTCCTCCCACATGGATGGATTCATAGCTGCAGATGTATCGATTTCGTCAGTTACATAGGTACCATAAACATCGAATTCATCCCATTGAGCGCGTGCTGCTACCCCCATACGGGTGATATCTGTCATACCCTGACTATTAGCTGCATCCATCATACTGGTAAATGATGCCGCATCTGGGGCCTGGTAATAAAAACCGGACACCTGGGTCGCAATACCACCAGCATCAAAATCATAACGTCCCATCACGTAGGTATCAGTACGCTGCTCGCCACTAGTATCAGAATTTTGTGCAAAACCAACCTGATAAAGAAAACCATGATTATCACCAAACGGACGGCCATGAACCGAGATACCACTCTGTGATGGCGCATTATAGAGAGACGGCTGGAACGGCAACAAAAGCTTAGTAGCGGTGCCCGAGGTAGACTTTAAGCCATACATTTTATATGTAAATGCTAATGGCACCAACGGTATACGATTAATATCCGCAACGGTATCTGCTTCAGCCTTCTCATCCCCAGAAACATCGTTAGCTAACTTTGGACCAATCGGATTTAACTGCTGACGATGGGTTGGGAAAGAATATAACGATGCCGGATCGAACTGCCCAACCTTGACATTAATCGCACCCTGCTTACCACCGACATTGCTAAACTGTAAGTAGCCCCTGTCCATTCCCAACGTTTCTTCAATTTCTGTCTCAAGCAGATAGCTAATATTTTTTGTTACCGTACCTGCAAAATAAACGTTGACCGTACCCGGCACATCAATAACCGTATCCTCAAGCGCGGGATCAGCAGAAGCATCATCAAATGATGACGTACTGATATCAGCGCGAACACGGACAGCCATCATATTGGAAAGCTGATCTATCGTTGCGGGTCCCTGTGCACCATCAAGCACAACTTTGGCAGCAGAATCACCATCCTGCGTTCCCGGAAATTGATAACCATTGGATAAAAACTTTTGACCAAACGGTGTTAAACGAGGCTCATTGCTGTGGCACAACGCACAATTAGCCTGATATTTTCTTGCAAAAGCGGGAATGGCTTCAGCTGTATCAATCTCTACAAAATACAACATGCCAGCTGTTAATGTCATCGTTAGCCCAGCAACAATCCCTTTCCTGCTAAACAGTGAACTTATCCTCATAATCATCAATCTCCTTAAGATAGCAACTACATAAACCTATCTCAATAATCGACAGCTATATGAAAAATCTTTAATAAATCATCGCATTACATACATAGCAACGTATGTATGTAATGCGACATAAAGTAATCCACAAAAATTTCGAAAATCCAGCTATTTATTGATTCTTTTCACTTTCAGCAATCACCTTTACCCATGCCATGGCGTCAATCATCACAACCAGCGGCGTGCACACCAGCCAATCGCCTCAAGAAAATGTTGAAAAAAAGATCGTTTCGCCCATTTAACTGAATAAATTTCCTCCGCCTGAAGCAAATCCTGTTCAAAACATTCATCCAGAAAGCCGCAAAACTCTAATTCGCGCACAATAAGATTCAACTCATAATTAACAAAAAAACTACGGTAATCCAGATTGGCTGTGCCCAATGTGGCCCACTTACCATCAACAACCGCTGATTTTGCATGTAATACTCTCGGTAAATATTCAAAAATACGCACCCCGGCAGCCAGTAATGGCGCATAAGCCGCATGAGCTGCCCAACGTGCTAGCCTGACATCCGTTTTTCGCGACAACAACAAACGAACCTCCACACCACGTCGCGCCGCCGCCATCAAAGCCTGCTGAGTACGATGATCTGGAACAAAATAAGGAGTGGTCACATTGACTGAAGTACAGGCATTATCAAAGCCATCGGTATAAACACAGCGCATTCTGCGTCGGCAACGACGTGTATGATTCGGCACCAGCATGGCATTGATATCTTTAGATGCTTCAACCCCTTCAACCCAGCGCCTGCGACGGTTCCAAAAATCATCAAATATGACAGCCGCTTCAGCAGCAAGCTGACCCATAAAACAAACATGAGAATCACGCCAGCGTTCATCACCCACCAAACGCCTGGAATTTTCACGATGAATATTGAAACCACCTAAAAAAGCAATCTGTCGATCTACTACTAATAATTTTCGGTGATTACGGCGGTTATATCGCAATGGCCTGCGCCAACTCCAACGATGAAACCAACGTACCTTCACACCTTGTTTCTTAAGCTGATAGAATAGGCGGTGAGCACCCCAGAATAGAGAACCCGCAGCATCGACATGAACACGAACATCAACACCCTGACCTGCAATTTTAATTAACGCCTGACAAAACAAATGGCCTATCTCGTCATCTGCCAGAATGTATGTTTCAAGAAAGACACTTTCATGCGCATTGGAAATCGCTTCCAACATAGCATCATAAAGCAAGTCACCTTCAATAAGCAGCTTCAATCTCGGCAACGCTCAAAAACACAAAGGCTCACAGAATCTTTCAATCAACCAATCGCTCTTACCATTTTCATTTCAAACACCCACATTTGAAATTTACACAAGCAACAAACGAGACAGTCACTTATTTCCTAACAGCTTCGCCGCCCCGCCAGAACCAGATTTGATATAAAGAAATTAAAATTTGCGCTGACAATGAAAACCCCAAAAGACCACCGGCAATAACAATAGAATAAGCAAACACGGGATCCCACTTCGTAACAAACCAGGCCAGTATATCTACAAATATTGATATAAAAGGGAGCAATATTAGCAAAGTCTTTAACCACTCCAGCATTTCAACACGACGAAAAATCATTCCAACCGCAAGCAAAATTAAAGCAATACCAAATAAATGTATGTGAGAAATACGCATCAACGAATGAAGAGAGACACCTGTATCAACGTCAGCCAATTTTTTAACTGCATTAAAATTTGAAAGATCTATCCCCACAAAATTTTGTGCGCTCGCCCCCCCGTGACACTGAAAACAATCTTTTTTAAGAATTGGCAAAACATCCTGCTTAAAAAATTTTTCCTCCGCACCCGACTGCAGCCAGGAAATAATGATGCGCTTATTTTCAATATCAGAAAAAGCTGACATCGGGCCACGAAGCGCTGCCTCAAGTCGTGTTCCACTTCGATTTCCATAGTAATTTTCAGCAACATCATCCACAGACAAACCTGCTTTGCCATCCAAACCTTGAAAACTAAAATACAAATAGCTTAAAGCCATTAAATAACCAAGCCCAACCAATACCAAAAAAGCGCTATAAAGCGCTTTTTCACTCGCATCACAATCACAAAATCGCCTAGGCTGAACCATTTTTTTTCCTCAATTAATAATTATTATATTCATGACACCCAAACATTCACCTCAAATTCCATTTATTTTGCTATAAAAGATCCCATAGACAGTAACAACTCAAAAACGACCGGTTAATGACAACCGTCTCTATTTAACCCTGAACCTACTTCCATTCCAGCCAATTGTTCCTCTTCCACAAAATCGATCCAGGCTCTACGCAAGCGGTCGCCCCAGCCATCTCCAAGAGAAATGCCAAATTGAACAAACTGTTCTTCAATTTGAGCGGCTGTTGCCTGAAGAAGATCATAACTAACTATAACTGTACTACCATTAATTAACACTTCATTTACACCCATCATGGCAAGCAAGGCATCTCGAAAATCTTGTTCAGAATTTTCAGGCATTGGACACGATAAATTAATTTTACGCTGTTTTATTAAAACTTCACCGCGCTGTTTTGCAGATTTCGATCCAGGTGTTCCAACATACAGACGTGGATTTTCGACAAACCGATCACGGCATTGCATACTGCAAAATGAAAAATTCATCTGTAAATATTCCAGCGATAGCTCTCCGCTATTTACCATCATTCCACACACAGGGTCTTTACTCTTTCTTTCATTTCCTCTCATATCAACAATCACCTCATGATTTTTTTTCATTATCAGACTGATCAAGATCATTCAAAGTCCAGTCATGATCAAAAAAACGAACAGTTACTGATGATGCAGTAAGAAACAGTAAGGTGTCAGGATCAACATAGCCCTTCACAAATTCCAGCACACCGCCAGCATTGGAAAACAACGCCTCATCTTTTTCTAAAATCCATGACAGCGTCAGTATTTGTTTCGTTTTATCGTAATATAAACCTTTTTTATTATTTGAAAAAAATGTGCGAATCATACGATCTAGTTGGTCATTAATATTTTCAGCTGTAAACGGCTCAATAATTCTATCTGGACAACTAACTGCGGCACAGCTAACGGCGAATACTATTCGATTATCTAAAAAAGGTTCAAGCAACATTTCCTTTTCAATTTTCTTTAGCGAATAAAGCTCTGAACCAACACGAACTGATTTTATTGCCCAAGGATATTTCAATAAACTAATTTTTAAACTGCGAATCGAGTCCACAGGATAATTTTTTATAACCAAGCGCATTGCGGCATAGTTATAAACATTAATCCAAAATGCCTTAACACTATCTTCTCTTCCTAAGAGCGTTAAATCTATTTTTTCAAGCGCATCATCGATTTTATTAAAAATAGAGATCTCTTTTTTCGCATCAACGGCCATTGATTTATAATCAAATACTGTTGTTTTTACGCCATGAATACTTACCTGCGGATGCCAGTATGTCCGTAACAATTGACCGTACAAATTTTCAAAATCTTTTTCCGCTGCTGAAAACACCCAGGATGGGTATAATAAAGACAAAACAACAACTGAAAAAACAAAACGAAACCTCACACTGACACCCACCTCACAGCATAAAGCTGCGCTAATTACTTATACTTTCAATATTAAGGTCATGTGCTAGGCACAACTTCAAACAGTATTAAAAATACCTCTAAATCTACTCTGAAAATGATTCAATCAAGTGACAAATTGACGCGCCATCTGGAACCCCATCGGGCATAAGCTGCCATTTTCTCAGCGCATCTTTCATACGTTTATCCAGCGCCAACATTTCATTCAACTTTCGTTTATGCTCTGCGATTCGCAACTCCATAATTTCCCTTACAAAAGGACAAGGAGATTCACCCCTCGCACTATCTTTCAAAATTTGTTTTATCTCTTTCAGGCTAAAACCCAGCAACTTTGCTCTGCGGATAAAACGTACACGTTTAACATCCGCAACCGAAAATTCACGATAACCATTAAATGGATTCCGCACTGGCTTTAATAATTCCAGCTTCACGTAATGTCGCACCGTATCGGAGGTAACCTCCGATTGCACAGCAACTTCCTTAACTGTAATCATTCATTACCTCGCAAAACCATTTGATGAGCCACACCACTGCCAATACTTATTTCCTTAATTATCTTTAAGCTGTCCGGATCAAGCACCCATATTAGAGGTAATTTTCGACGTAAATTCCAAGGGTTATAGATTACACCAAATTAAACTGAAATGTGAACTCAGAACGCTGAATTTCAAAACGGGGAATGAAAACAAAAGAACACTAAAAAACTAACTATTTACTGTGGAAAAATGCACATCCTTGTGCCTCCCTCTCCACGCTGACCAATTTTATAAAATACATATATAACTACACTTCACTTCATCCCATCCCAAACAAGATAGGAGAAAAATTAAGGTGGCACATCCCTGTGCCACATCTCCGGTAAATCCTTATACCAGACAACCACCACACGGGGGTTCATTCTACAGCGAGCACTATTGAGCAAGTGCTCGCTGCTCTCGATCAAACCAACTTGCATACACTGGATCAGGCCATAACGACTGAAACCAACTAATAACCGCATCAAGCTGTTGATCATCTAACTTATTTTCCCAAGCAGGCATTTTACCTTTTGCACGCCCCTGCTCATCACGCACACTGCCATATTTAATTACGTCCTTCAGCACCATACTCGAGTGATGCCAGGCATGACCGCTACCATCCAATGGCGGCGGCGGGTAAAAACCATCAGCATCTGTCTGCTTCCAATTTATTGCTCCCTGTGCATTGGCACCATGACAACCCTTACAGTTTTCCTCAAAGATCCATTTCCCTTCAGCAACAAGCATCTCATCCAGCACACGGCTTACATTAGTACCGCTTAATGTTTGCAAATTTTTACCGTCATTGAACGAAACGTCGCATCCAAATTGCAACAACATCACAATGACAATAAAAAATAATAACGTGCCACGAAAAAAATAAACCTTCACTTTATTCAAAACGCACCCTACTTTGCATCCATAAAACTAAAGCCATTGAGCTAAGCTCAGTTCAGCCTACTGTTAGCAAATTATTATTGTTATTGATTAACTTCGTTTTTGCTTTCCAGCCTCATCTATTGCTGAAAATAACCACCAAACAAAAACTATAGATACAAGCGATTAATGATGGCTTAATCCACAAGGATTAATGCCAAACATTAACAAAGGAATTTCAGACTTGGGGGGGTTTAAATGCTATGACAGCAGCGATACCGCTGCAAACTACAGGGGATATAAATGATGGATGAATGTGAACTGATCGTATTTCGTGCGGTGTAACAGGTACTGCTAAACAGCAATGACCATCTTCAGAACAATCCGAACCATTATTAGAAAGGTTATCGTGATTGTCATGGCCAGACATGTGATTCATTGGTTGACCAAAATCTGATGCATCCATTGATTCACTTAGAGCATCAGAAGGATGCAATGACACGCTAGACATAGCACCATGCATGGGAAGCAGGGATACCAAGAGGGCAAAAACCAAACCCATCAAAATTGTCTTTTTGGGCCGCATTGCTTAATACTACATGACATTTCGTATGAAGGCAACATTTGCACATAATCTAAACTAATACTCGAAACACAACTCACAAAAACCCGTCTTTAGCGTATTTTTCCCGCAAAGCCTCCAAAATCTGTACAATCAGTCACCTTTAAACATATACGTAAGATCCATGGCCGACCCTATTAAAGAATGCCCTGAACCACTGACCACCATCCGTGTTAGTGAAACCCAAGTCACACTGCTCGGAACCGCACATATTTCGCAAGCCAGCGCAGACAAGGTAAAAGCGCTGATCAACAGCGGCGATTATGACGCTGTTGCGATAGAACTGTGCCCCAGCCGGCACAATGCCATCGTCAACCCCGACACTCTGGCCAAAATGGACCTATTCCAGATCGTGCGCGAAGGCAAAGCTGCCATGGTCGCAGCCAACCTCGCATTAAGCGCTTACCAACAGCGCATGGCCGACCAACTAGGGATAGAGCCGGGCGCAGAAATGCGTACCGCGATAAATTCCGCCGCTGACGCCAAGCTTCCCATCGTGTTAATCGATCGCGAAATCAGCGTGACCCTAAAACGCATCTACCGCAATGTCGGTTGGTGGAAACGCATCAACCTTCTTGCCGGCCTGGTTACCAGCGTGGTTTCACGCCGAGAAGTATCCGAAGAAGAAATAGAACGTTTAAAAGAAGGTGACATGCTTGAATCTGCCTTCACAGAATTCGCTGAACAATCACAGGAGTTATATATCCCGTTGATCGACGAGCGCGATCGCTATATGTCTGCGCAATTGCAAATTGAAGCTGATAAAAATTCGCCCAAACACATCCTTGCCATCATCGGTGCAGGGCACATGCGTGGCATGCAAGGTTATTTACAGGAAGCTAACGAAAATACCGCGCAAACAATCAGGCAACTAGATACTTTGCCTGCCGCAAGCCCATGGCCAAAAATAATTCCCTGGCTCATCGCCGCTTTAATCTTGATTGGCTTTAGCATCGGATTTTCACGAAACACCGAGCTGGGCCTACAGTTAATGCTTGACTGGGTGCTGATAAATGGCGGACTAGCTGCCCTCGGCGCGTTGATTGCAACCGCACACCCATTAACGGTTATCGGTGCTTTTATCGCCGCCCCTATTACATCATTAAACCCAGCCATCGGCGCGGGCATGGTCACTGCGGCAATAGAAATTTATTTACGAAAACCTAATGTAGAAGATTTCAGCAATCTTAGACAAGACACATCAAAATTACGTGGTTGGTGGAAAAACAAAGTAGCTCGAACACTGCTAGTGTTTTTATTCTCGACGATCGGCTCAGCGATTGGAACTTACGTGGCGGGCTTCAGGATTTTAGAGCGACTCACTTAAACAACCGAGCTATATCAAAACTAAAATAATAATCGCAATGAATTTTAAAATTAATTTGAGTAGGCAATGGCCTGCTCAATCAAGCCAACTGCTTCAAGCATTTCTACTTGAGTAAAAGGCTTCGACAAACACATTTCAGCACCCAATCCCTGTATTCGCTTCTCAGTCTCCGGAGTAGGAAAGCCCGTCATCGCAATAATACGGATTGAACACGTTTCAGGATTAGACTTCAATAAACGACACACTTCAAAACCATCCATGCCTGGCATTTTCAAATCAAGCATAACAACATGAGGCTTAAAGCTGGACACCTGTCGACCCGCATCAAACCCATCCTGAGCCGTTTCCACGTCAATATTATTTGAGATAGCCAGTAACATTTCACAAAGACAAATCGCCATATCACTATTATCATCGACTATCAGAATCCGAAAACGATCATCCGATCTCAATAAAGTTATGTTATGGGATTGTGCGAAACGCTGCACTTCATGATGAGAAAAACGACGATGGCCACCGGGCGTGGTTTCTGCGCTTAACATGCCTTTTTGCGCCCATTGACGAACTGTCACAGTAGACACACGTAATTTTTTTGCGACATCTTTGGATGTCAGGTACGGTTTATCATTCATAGCTACAGACTTCTTAACACAACTTCAATACTACTGTTAACCGTTCGTATCTTGGCCACACTTATTAAAACCTATAACTGAAAATATCCTTCATCAGCTACACGTAGCGACGTCCTTGTCACTTAACTTCTCCATGTGTTTGAACTATACCTTTGCCGATACCCTTTTCCATTCCTGCATCCTTGCAGAGCTTAGGGGCAAGCCCACCTGCCGTCAAGCCTTTCCTTTTACTAAATTCACAGCGCCATCATTCCTGACCAGCTGCCAACGGGTAATCATCCTGATCACCCCCATCCTTGAATCAACTCGATTCTCCCTTCGTGTTGCCGCATCCCTGCTTTACTCGATAGAATTAATCCATCAACCCTATCAAATACCCTTTTTATCGAAAATAACGTTTCAATCTATTCCTTCGTTATAATCGTTTTCGACAGGCTGCAGCGAAGCTTTAAAAAATATTAGCTATTTACTCAATAACTAACGACAAACAAAAACTTAGTAATTTTTAGCTAATCTACATAAGAGCCATGCTGACGAACCGGCTCATGATGTGGCAAGCCAGTACACAACATAAACCGTGCATCCTTATCTGCAGACACACTTACAAAACTATTTTCTTCCGAAAAAAACACCTGCCCTGCTAATAATGGCTGCTCATTAACTTGCACAACACCTTCGACAACAAACAATAAGCCACGCTTTTCTAAAAAGTATTCACTTACATCAAAGACACCTTTTTGAATTTTGATATCCAAATAAGTTACCGGCGTATGCAGCTGTAGCGGAGAACCTTCACCCACAATCGTGCGCAACCGTACAGGGCCAACAACAGTCACCGGCAGATCTTCAGCCTCCACCTGCTGATAAGCAGGCTCAATGCCTTTCAGTCGTTGCGGCAAATTTATCCATAATTGAATGCCGCGTGTTTCTCCTTCAGCTGCTGGCATTTCAGAGTGCTGTATGCCACGCCCGGCTGTAAAACGCTGTGCACCTGAAACACCAACAGTAGAAGAATTTCCCAGATTATCTTCATGCTTCATACTACCTTCAAACAGATATGTAATAGCTTCAAAACCACGATGAGGATGAGTCGGAAAACCACTGCCAGCCCCAATTGTAAAATGATCCCACAACATAAACGGGTCATAGTTCATGAAACCAGAAATAGGAAACAAGCGTTTCACCCTGGCCCCCACTCCTTCATTCATATCTAACGCAGTGCGAATATTAATATCATGTTTCATCACACACCTCCTTTCATATTAATTCATTGAATATTTTCGCGATCATGCGGCAAAGAAAAATCTTGCACTGGACCACCAGGTACAATTCTGGTCGGATTAATCGCCACATGACTGTAATAATAATGCTGTTTGATATGCTCGAAATTAACCGTGTCCGCGATACCCGGAATCTGATACAGCTCGCGCAAATAATTAGACAAATTAGGATAATCTGCGATACACCGTAAATTACATTTAAAGTGACCAACGTACACCGCATCAAAACGAATCAAGGTCGTAAACAAACGCCAGTCAGCTTCAGTCAATCTATTGCCCACAAGATAACGATACTGCGATAAACGCTGATCCAAATTATCCAGCATTGAAAACAAACGTTCAAAAGCTCGATCGTAAGCTCGCTGATTGGTTGCAAAACCACAGCGGTATACACCGTTATTCACATTGGCATAAACCTGCTTATTAACTGCATCAATTTCTTCACGCAATGATTGCGGATAATAATCTGCATCATCATCCGTAAAATCTCCAAACGCATTATTTAGCATACGAATGATTTCTGAAGATTCATTATTTACAATAGTCTGTTGCTGTTTGTCCCATAAAATCGGCACCGTCACACGACCCGTGTATTGCGCATCAACCTTCTGATAAAGCTGATAGTGATGACGGAAACCATTAACCACATCTGCTGTGCCTTCGCCCGTTACGGCATACTGCCAACCGTTTTCTAACATATGCGGCTCGACAACTGACAACGAAATCACATCCTGAAGCTTTTTCAATTCACGAAAAATCAAAGTTCGGTGCGCCCAGGGACACGCCAGCGAAACATAAAGATGATAACGCCCAGCCTCTGCGGCAAAGCCACCCACACCAGTCGGACCAGGCGAACCATCTTTAGTAACCCAGTTTCGAAACTGTGAATCTTCGCGAATAAATTCACCCTCATCCGAACGTGTGTCGTACCACTTATCGTGCCACTCACCGTTGATTAATAAACCCATTTCAAACTCCGTGTATTTAAGAGCAAAATAAACAAGCTTCGCCTAATTGATGTATAAATTTTCAACAAACTAACCTTCGCTTAAAGAAGCACGCCGTGACGTTTCGGCCGCACCATCAAGGCTATAAGCACCGGCACCGTGCGCCAGCAAAAACAATAAGCCACCTGCTATTGCAAAATTTTTCATGAACATAATCATCTGCATCTGGTCTGCAAAATTATTGTGAAAAATCAGTGCTGATACTACTGAAAACCCCGCCAACGCTGCCGCCGCCCAACGCGCCTTCCAACCAATGATCAGCGCCAAACCACCACCAATTTCTAGCGCAATAACTAGCGGCAACAACATGCCAGGCAATCCTACTGACTCCATATACCCCTGCGTACCCTCATAAGCTCCAATTTTACTAATTCCTGCCAGCAGAAAAATTTGCGCCATTAATATACGTCCTGCAAATGTAGATAACTTTTCCATTTTTATATCCTCTTGGTTAATTGAACTGTGTTTCTGACACCTATTATCATCAATAAAATTAGATATAAAAGCGCAAATATGCGATATTAACCATCAATTAAACTGATATATTATTATGAACAAACAACGAACAACATTGGAGCAATGGAAAGTACTGCAAGCTGTTGTCGATCACGACGGTTTCGCGCAAGCCGCTGCGCACCTGCATCGCAGCCAATCAGCCATCAGCTACAGTATCAGAAAATTACAGGATCAACTCGGCATTCCACTGCTTACTATCGAAGGTCGAAAATCACAGCTAACGGAAGCGGGAACCCGCCTACTAAGGCTATCAAGGCATTTAATCAGCGAAGCATCTGACCTGGAAAACATCGCCGCTTCAATGAAAAAAGGCTGGGAACCCGAAATCCAGCTCGTCGTAGATGCGGCCTTCCCAACACAAATACTCACAAAAGCCCTGCAAGAATTTTCACCCATC
>Ga0316209_1001472_pt1 | contig 24048 bp, 19 predicted proteins | sample 6monopyrite_MG_FD_204945 | JGI IMG/M metagenome (GOLD analysis project Ga0316209, IMG submission 204945) | Microbial mat bacterial communities from mineral coupon in-situ incubated in ocean water Damariscotta River, Maine, United States -... | ecosystem: Environmental > Aquatic > Marine >...
AATGACACTATAATTGCATCTAAAATCAAGAAAATACCGCAAAAAACAATGATAGAGACGCCAATTTATGCGGCGGGGCGCCTATTTGCTTTTTAAGATGTCCTGAAATCAAGCATGCAACAGCCCCCTGTTCATATAGATTCTTATGATTACCGTGCAATATGCTTGTTTTTCGCATGTCTTATATATGCTCTTTTTGGATCACCAACCCCAGATAGTCTAAGCATTGTTGAAATATTAGTTGGGATTTTACTTACACTTGCCATAGGGATAGGTCGGGTGCGCGATGCAATCCTGCGCCCTGTGCGCTATCGCTTTTGGAAAAGTGCAGGGCAGTTATTTTTGCTCTATGGCTTGTCAGTGCCATTTATTGTTGCCGTATTAAATGGGTATGATTTAAGAGCTATATTGAGAGACTTCATACCCTTTTTATTCTTGTTTTTGCCCTTATTTTTATTACCTCTAATCAGGGCGCGCCCATATTATTTCCGCTCTATATTATTTGCTTTTATCTTGATAGGGCTGTTGTTTTCTATGCGCTCAATTTTGATGCGCTATGATCTTGAATGTAAAATCTGGTGCGTTGATGAGCTGTTATATCTTGAAAATATGCCAAGTGTTTTATTTGCAGCGTTGTTTTTAATCGGCTCTGCCATAGCGGTAATGACGCGGGGGCTAAATATAAAAAATGTAATTATCTTTTTTGCACTTATAGCACTAAGTGTTTTGCCGATTGTCGCAATGATTAGCACTATTCAACGCGCAAGCCTTGGGGCAGTGGCTTTATATATCATCGTTATTCAAGGATATTTTATATATAAATCCCCTGTACGCGTTGGTAATGCTATATTGATGATGGTTATTGTAGCCATCGTTATAAATTTTTCTTTTACTGCCGTGTTTACATCGCTTTGGGATAAAACCCAAAATGTTGGCTTAAATATGCGCCCGCAAGAAATGGAAGCTGTCTGGCAGGTTCTTACAAGCGATCTGCTTACTTTTTTATTTGGCATTGGGTGGGGCGGTCATTTTAACTCTCCAGCGGTTGGCGGGCTTAGTGTTAATTTTACACATAATTTTTTTTCTAGCATCTTTTTAAAGACGGGAATAATTGGTCTTACTTTATCAATCGCTTATATAGCGGGGCTTTTAGAGCGTTTATCGCGCGTTATAATTAAAAGCCCTGTGCTAGGATTGGCATTATTTTTGCCTATTTTGATTGATTTAACTCTATATGCGAGCTTTAAATCACTTGATTTTGGTTTAGCAATTTTGATGATCTCTGGCTCTTTGGTATACTTCAGGCAACCCGAATCAGTTTCAGAAACTTTAAGTTAAAGACCCGATATATGCGCAGGCCAACTATTTTGTTTATGAACCGAGTATATCCGCCTGTGCGCGGGGCAACTGGTCGCGTTTTAAAAGATTTGGCGCGTTCATTTGCTCATGAGGGGTGGCATGTCACAATAATTTCCTCTGGCCCTGATGCGGGTGAAACTAGGGAAGATGGGATTCGTATTATCCGTGTAAAAGGCGCAGAAAAGCCTAGTGGCTCGGTTGCTTATATATGGGTTTGGTTAAAGATGTTAATTCTGGCGTTGCGTTTAAAACGCCGTCATATATTGGTAACTATGAGTGATCCGCCGTTGCTTGTTTATGCTGGCTATATTATTTCGAAAATCAAGGGCAGCCGTCATATAAATTGGTGCCATGATCTATATCCAGAAGTAGCCCCTGTGCTGGGGATTAACTTATCTGCATATAAAATGCGATTTTTTACGAAATTACGACGTAAATCTATGAATGATTGTGACAAAGTGATTGTTAGCGGACGTTGCATGGCAAAATATCTTACAAGTGATGGCCTTGATACACGCAAAATTGCTATGGTTCCTAATTGGCCTGATCTGGAGCTTACCGATCCCGAAATGATTGATGAGCAAGGTGCGCCCTATGAACCACAAGAATTTGATGGGCTTCGACCCTTTGAAAAGCAGCTAAAAACAAATCAGCGTTTCAGGATACTTTATGCTGGAAATATCGGATTGGTTCACCCGATTGATACTATTTTAGACGCAGCGCAAAAGCTTGAAGAACAAGATAGCGATGTCGAGTTTGTATTTGTTGGTGATGGTGCGCGTTTTGATTTCATAGTGGAAGAACGCGCGCGGCGCGGGTTAGATAATATCCGTTTGTTACCTTATCAACCAATTTCCCAATTACGCGAAGTTCTTGAAAGCGGCGATGTGCATTTGATTTCTATGAAGGAAGATGCAGCAGGTTTTGTTGTGCCAAGTAAGCTCTATGCCGCATTGGCAGTTGCTCGCCCATCTATATTTATTGGCCCTGAACAATCCGAGACCGCCAAAGTTATCCATGATTTTGAAACAGGGGAAGTCATTGAGCAGGGTGATGTTGATGCTTTAGTTTCTGCGATTACTAAATATCGTGAAAACGGCGCGGCATGGTTCGAGGCACATCGCGGCGCTGTTAATGCTCGTGATGTTTTCACTCCTCAAGGGTCTATTGAAGCATGGATGGAAAAGGCATGGGACGTAGTTAAAAACGATCTTGATGCTTGAGTTTTATAAAAAATATTAGCCCTTTTGTAAAATTGTATATTTGCGTATGATATTTTCATGAATATTTCACCGCAGAGCAATAACTCCCCCAGTAATTCGCAAATAGCACGTGAAAAAACTCTTTATGATGTGCTTCGTGATGTTTGGAAAGCCAAATATTATATGCTTGGGTTTTCTGTTGTTATGGTTATTGCTGCGTTTTTGTTTTTATCCTTGGCAAATAATTATTACCGCGCAGAGATGGTAATAGCGCCTGCCCGCCCAATGGGGCAGAGCCTTATATCTTCTTCAAAAATCAGCGAAGGTTCATCGCAGATTCAAGAAGGTGATTTGCAAAGTAGCTCAGCTTTTTTACGTTTTGAAAATATGTATAACGGCGTTTCTGTTGCTAAGTTTTTGGCGCAGGATAAGGATATTATCGCTGGCGTTTCTTCTGATCTGGCTTTTGAGTTTTCAAAGCCTAAAAATGATTGGAACGAGCAAAGATTGTCAGAATATTTAAAAAAGCGCGTTAAATTAGAGCCTGTAAGCGGCACTCCATTAAGGCGTTTGATTTATCTGCATTCTAATGAGGCGTTTGCAGCGGATATGGTAAAGCGTATTCATCGTATAACTGATGAGATGATACGCGCGCGTATTTTGGTAGAAACCAAGCAGCGCATTGAGTATCTTCAATCTTCAATATCTAAAACTACAAACCCTGAACATAGGCGCTCTCTGGCTAATTTATTGATGGAACAAGAGAGGTTAAAGATGATGGTTTCACTAGATCAGCCTTTTGCGGCAAGTATTATAGAGCCAGCCTTTGTTTCATCGCGTCCGCGTTGGCCTGATCCATATATAATATATTCGGTGTTTACCTTCATTGGTTTGCTGTTAGGTTTTGTGGTTTATGGTCTGCGCCATCATGAGTAAGATTCCTGTTAGTGTTCTTGTTGTAACAAAGAACGAGCAAGATCATATAGCGCGGTGTTTAAAAGCACTTTCAGATTTTGATGAAGTTATTGTTATCGATTCATATAGTGATGATAATACCGTTGAGTTAGCGCAAGCTGTTGGCGCAATAGTTAAAAATTTTAAGTGGAATGACAGCTATCCAAAAAAACGCCAATGGTGTCTTGATAATATTGAAATAAAGCATGATTGGGTGTTTTGGGTTGATGCAGATGAGGTGCTAACTTCTGATTTAATTGAAGAAATTAGGTGTTTGTTTGGTAATAAACAACAATGCGCAGGCTATTTTGTAAAGGGCAAATATATTTGGCAGGAAAAGTGCTTAGAACATGGTTTAATGAATAATAAGCTTGCGCTGTTTGATCGTAGGAAAATAGAATTTCCTGTAATAGATGATTTGGATATTAAAGGCATGGGAGAGATTGAAGGCCATTATCAGCCCATATTAAAATCTGCGTATAGTAGTGAAAAAATCGGGCAGTTAACCGCAGTTTTATTTCATTATGCCTATGATGATGAATCGCAGTGGCTTGCTCGGCACAAAAGATATGCGCATTGGGAAGCGCAAATGAGTTTTAATGAGGCTTGGCCTAAAGATCCTGTTGCTTGGCGAGACGCCATTAAAAAATTAACACGTACATCAATTTTTCGACCATATATGATGTTTATCTATTCTTATATTATAAGATTAGGTTTTTTAGACGGTAATAAAGGCTATAAGTTTGCATTAAGCCGCAAGAAATATTGTGAGATGGTTCTAAAAGAGCTTAGGAAGTAGGTTTTTTAGACTTTTTTGTAACTTTACGTTCTTTCCAAGCCAAAATAAGGGATTTTAAAAATCTGTAAAGCGGTGGTGATATGGTTTTTAGTCTCCATGAAAGAATTTGTATAAAACCAATCCATAAATTTTGTGTTTGAGAAACAATTTCCAGATTTTCGCGGATTAAATATTGCTCATATCTGCCTTTGGAGGCTTTTTGTTGGGAAATACCACCCTGCTCAAATATACAAATTGGCCTTGGTATATAGAGCATTTTTTTACTTTTTTGTAAAAAACGCAATGTGAAATCATAATCCGAAGCTATTTCATATAGCAGGCTGTAATGGAGTTTGTGATCACGTATTACAAGCCTGTTATATATCATTGCTTGGTGATGCGTAATCATACCCCATTTCAAATCCTTATAACGCCGTGCTTTTTTATATATATGTTCTTGCTCTTTTTTTATTGGTGGTTCTAGGGAATCTCCGTAGATAAAGGCTGGTTTTTTCTCAGTAAAAGGGGCTATGACAGATAGAATATCACTTGAAGCTAGTTGATCTCCTGCGTTTAAGAATAATATATATCGTCCTCTAGCTTCTTTTATGCCTGTATTCATTGCATCATAAATCCCTTCATCAGACTCACTAACAAATCTGAATGGGTTAAGAGCTGTACGGGTTGCGCTGCGTTTTGCTCGTAAGAATTCTACTGTTTCATCGGTTGAGCCGCCGTCAATTACAATCCATTCAAAATCTTCAAAATCTTGAGATTCTATAGAATTATATGTTTTTTGAAGTCCAGCGTAGTTATTCAACGTAACGGTTACTATTGTAAAAACTGGAAAGTGTTTTTTCACGATGCTCATATTTATACTTTATAGCTTTAATCACGGATATTGTTAATAAATACTGATGTTACCGCTAAATTTCCTAATATTTGCCCAATTTCTTTTACTCCTTCAATAAATCTGAAAGGTTTAGGATCGCGCGGTACTATAATCGTAGCTCCAGGGGGAATGAAAATTGGTTTATGATTCCATCTACTTACTTGTAAGGGCTGCGCGCTGCCATCAGGGTATAGAACAAAGGCGCGGTTTTTATCTGCATGAAAAGTAAATCCACCAGCTTGATGTATGTAATCAATAGGCTTTTTATCAGATGTAAATTGTAAGGCAGAAGGTGATAGCACTTCACCGCTAACGCGAACTGTAAGCGGACGTTTTGGTATATAAAGGCGATCACCTTTTTCAAGTAACATATCAAGTTCAGGTTTGAGATCTAGAATATCTGGATTTGCTTGCACAGTAATTCGACCTACAGCTTCTATATTAGATAGCTCATCAGCTAAAGATTGAGCAAGTTCCATTTGCGTAGCATTGGGTTGATTTTTTTCACGTTGCATAGCTTTAGCTAAAGAGCGTTTTATATCCTGTGCCGCAGATCTAAATCTTAATTCTTCTGCTTTGCGTTCTGATTCACGGCTGAATATTGTTCCTTCTGGATATGCCTGACCTGTTAGTCCTCCTGCTCTTTCAATAAGGTCTGATACATGATCGCTGGGAAGTAAGTCGTACTCACCAGGGCGTTTAACTTCACCGATTATTAGCACCGTATTTTCTTCTATTTTATCAAATTTTTGGTTTACCCTAATTGTATCGCCAGAGTGAATCGTATAGTTTTCTGCCGGAGATTTGTTTAAGCTTATAGTTGTCCTCTTGTTTATTGTGTCCGTTCCATTACCATTATAAATTTTAGATGATATTTCAATTGAGTCTAAATCGGCATCAAGCGTTAAGCCTCCCGCAACAGCAATAATATTATCAAGCGTTATACCATCAGATATTGGGTATGATCCTGATTTTCTTACAGCCCCACGAATTGTAACAGATCGCTCTTTTAGGAAAGATAATAGAGCCTTGTCATTTGTTATTTTACTATCATAAAAACTAGATCCTTGTTCTTGTATTTCGATACCCTCTGTTTGTATTTTATTATTGTTGTAAATATCTGATATATCACTATTTGATAGGATTATTATTGAGTCGTTATCATTTAGGTTAATGTCAAACTTCTTTTTCAATACTGATCGAACCGGAAAGCTTAAATATGCGGTTGTAAGCTGTTCAGAATTCCACCTTTCAATAACCCCTATTAGTGGGTATGTATCTTTATCTAGAATATCTTGAGTCTGTAACAATGATGACAATGTTTTATTACGTGATAAATCATATATACCTGTTCTTGTAACATTACCAATAAGCTCAATTTTACCTCGTCTTTTTGCTTTCCCAGATAGTACACTCAAGATTGTTCCATCACTGAATATTTTTTCAAATGGGTCACTGATTTCAGTAACTATTTCTTGTCCATTATTTGTCGGTGCAAGCATTATAAAACGGTTTTGGTTTGGGCTTAAAACACCACCTGCAAAATCAAGCATGGAATTAAGGTTCAGCTTCTCACTTACTGGATTCATATATTGGTTAATCCCGTTTGAGATTTTTTTGATCTCATATATAGCCGGCCTTTTTACCGATCCAGATATGGCAACTGTTGGGCCAATGGGAGGAACTATAAGTCTATCACCATCTTTTAAGTCCATATCTATATGTGGCGCGCCATGAAGTAGTAGGGCATAGAGATCAATAATTGTGCTGCGCCCACCTCTAACAAGCTTTATTTGTCTAAGTGACCCATCTTTTTTGATGCCACCAGCATAATCTAGTGCGTCAAGTACACTGTGAAAGGCATTGAGTGTTTTGCGTCCCGGCTTTTTAACATTGCCAACTACAAGAACATTAATCTGTCTAACTGATGAAAGGGAAATATAACTTTGCGTATTTGGTGTTGATGATAAGGCCGAATTAAGTGAGTCGCGTACTTGCTTAATTGTTCTGCCCATCGCAGGAATTGGCGCAAGATCTTTGATTATTATCATGCCCCGTGAATCGATCTTATATGTGTTTTGATCTGTGCGCTGGCCTGTGAATGTTATAAGAAGATCATCTCCGCTGCTGAGTACAAAATCGTCTTGAACTGCCCCCATTGGAGTGTTTAGCGTTATAGCTTTGTTATGCTCATCTTGAGTGAATAAATCATATCCAAATTGCTTAGGTTCATCAATAAGCCTATCGGCGTACATTTTTTCAAGGGCAGAGGGTGGGGCGGTTGTATTTATTCTTTCATTATCAAAGATTGCATCATCATCGATTATTGGTAATGCACTAGATAAAGATTTGTCGTCGGTTTTTGAGGATTCCTGTTTATCGCCAAACCATGGCGGGTATTGTGATTGTACTTGCTGTTGTGCCAAAGCCAATATTGGAATCAGGCTCCCAATATAAGTTAGCAGTAAAATTAGTAGTATATTGGAACGCAACATAAGAAACTATCGAATCAAGATTATGAAATGACATAATCATAATACATGCTTTTGTATTCTTTGTGAATCCCTGTCGCTTTTAATGGGTACTTATTCTTCTATAGGGCTTTCTTTGCGCTCATCTTTATGCAATTCGGCATTATCTAGTATTGAGTAAGCTACAGAAGTGATATAGCTGTTGATACGTTTGTAATCGCGAATAATATCGGTGTGTAGAGAGCTAGTAAGGTGGGTTTCTTGCACTCCTTCACGTAATCGTTGAAAGTGTTTCTCCGCGCTTTGCTGTGCAGCTTTGCGAACGCTATCTTTGCCCTCTACCAATTGACGTGCAAGCTTAGGGTCTTCGGACATGAAAATGGCTTGTGCAATTTTGATATTGTTTAAAATTATATGATGGAAATTTTGTATTTCTTTAAAGCCTTCTTTGGAGAATCGTTTTTGTTTTTTGATTTTGACCTGTACCAACTCACTTAGGCTTTTATCTATGATATCTCCGATATGCTCTAAATTAGTAGAGAAGGTTAGAATTTGAACAAAACGGTCAGATTCTTTGGGATCAAGAGATTCCTCGCTAACACGAATGAGGTAAAGTTTGATTTTAGTATGAAGTGTATCAACGCTATCATCGGTGGCTTTAACTTTTTTCAGCATCTCAAAATTTTCGTCTTTGAGGGCGCTCATGGTGTCTATAAGCATTGTTTCGACTATATTGGCAACGCGCAAGGTTTCTCGCGCCGCGCTGGCTAGAGCAATGGTTGGCGTTTCTAATGCGGTTTCATCAAGATATAAGGGCTTTATCTCCTTGTTATTTTCCTCTTCTTGATAGGGCAGTATCTTCTTACAAAGCGCGGCAACTTTATTCACTAGTGGTAGAAATAATATGGCGAGTATTACATTGAATAATGTATGGAAATGTATGATTTCACGCGCAGCAGCAATCTCCAGATTATTAAATAAGGCCATGAAAAAGCCTAGGAATGGTAGTATTAGCAAGACACTGCTAACGCGCATAAGCAAATTACCAATTGTTATCCATCGTGCTCTGGTGTCCATTGTATAGGTCATAACAAATGGTATTATGGCCGCCCCTAAATTTGCGCCAAGAACTAGTAATAGCCCAAGCTTGAGGGTTATTAGCCCGCTAGATGTGAATGAAGCAATAATAAGAACTGAGGCTAGAGATGAGTGTAATAACCACGTCAATCCTGCTGCAAATATCAAAGCTAATAATGGTTCTCTTTCTAGTGGGTGTAGTATAATGGGTAGGATTTCAGATTTCCCCAGTGGCGCAGCACTTTCTTTTATGATGGTTAGTGAAAGAAGCACGAGGCCAAGTCCAATAAGGGCGCGGGCTATGTGCTTTTTGCGGCCTTTATTTTCGTATTTGTGGTGCATGGCAACGCCAACAAAAAGTAATAAGGGTATAAGCCATGAAAGATCAAATGTAAGGATTTGGGCAACTAATGTTGTTCCAAGGTCTGCCCCAATCACAACAGCAAGCGCAGCGGTTGTTCCAATCATATTCTTAGATGCAAAAGACGCGCAAATCATGGTTGTGGCAGTAGAGCTTTGCAGTATAGTTGTTACGCCAAGTCCAGATATAAAGGCTTTAATGCGGTTGTTTGTGTTGGCGGCAATGATTTTCTGTAAAGACGTAGCATAAGCGCGTGTAAAACCATTTTTGATCATACGCGTTCCCCATAAGAGTAACGACACAGCGCCAATTATTTTGAGTAATATAAGTGTAACAGAGATCTCTTGTCTCCTTAAATATAAGTTTTATTCCACATGGAATTCACCCGTAGAGGATAAATGTTGTATCGTGAATAAGGGCGTTTTGCAAGGGGTAGGGCTTTAAAATAGCCTGAGAATGGATGCCTGTGATCTCGCCGCAAGGTTTAGTGATGTAATTCCAAGTGATTGTCGTGTTTGGGTTGCTAAGAATTCTGCCCCATCTTTGTTTTGATCTGATACAGTTAAGTCGTCCGCTCCAGAGCTATAGGTGTTAATCGTTTGTTTTGTAAAGTCTAGTCTGGTCTGAAGAATTGATATATCTGTGCTTAGGGTGCTTCCAAATGACCTGACTATCTTTTTTGCCACGTCTAAGGAATCTAATATTTTATTTACATCATTAAGATCATTAAAGTCATAACGTTCTAGTCCTAAGCCATTTACGGTAAGGTCTTGTCCTTGCGTTTCTAGGGTGTTGTTTCTGTCAGGGTTAAAGTCAGTTATTAGGTTTTCACCTTGTAGTAAATTTATGCCGCGGTAATTGGCGTCAGATGCTATTTGGTCTATTTGAGCAATAACATTTTCATAGTCACGGTTTAGGTATAGCGTGGTGTTTGAAGAGTTTAATGCGTTGGCATGGTCAAGTAATTGAGAAGAAGTAAGCGCTTGGTTGTAAATTGCTACATCTGATATACGCCCTGCAAAGTTAAAGCCGTTTGCAACTCCTGTTTCACCATCATGAAATTGCGCGCCTTGGCTTACCCCACCTATACCGATATTTCCGCTATGCGTTGGGAATACGGCATCTCCTGCCAAAGTTACTGACCCAATTAGCTGCCCATCTAAATAGCCAGAGAAAGTGTTACCTGGTGCATCAAGAACAAAGCTTGCTATATAGGTTTGTCCAGCAACAATTGGTGCGTTAATGTTTATGTCGGCATAAGTGTTTACCCCATTATCATCTTCTGCTGTGACGTAAAGACTGCCATTATCGATATATATAGTCAGCCCGTTGAGCGTAGCCCCTTCTTCATATAATACCTGCCTGCCTGCTGTATTATCTGCGTTAAAGACAAGTTCTACGGTTCGTTGAGCAGTTGTTTGCGTATTGATTAAGGTGGAATCATCCACTGAAATTCTATCATCTACGCCATCAAATTGTACGCTAGGGCTTGCGCCATTTGTATAAAGAGCTGTGGCATTTGGCGTCGCGCCATTTGTATAGGTTGCACCCACGGGGCCAGCTCCCCCTGAACCGGAATCAACGATAGGGCCAGCAGTTTCATTAAGGCGATAATATACGTCAGGGCTCAAGCTTAATATTTGAGTGCTAAGTGGAGCAGGGCTGGAATCTATGCTCTCCTCTATAATGGCGGGGTCTGTTTCACCAGCAAGAAGAAAATCTCTGGATTTTTCTGCTATAACCTCTCCTTGCTCTATAAGTTTTTCTATAGAATTTAATCCTGTGAATGCTGTTTCTATGGCTCTGGTACTTTGGCCGATATCATCAAGTAGGCGTGAATAATCACTGGCTGAATTTTTCAAGGCGCGTGCAGCAAAAAAGTTTTGAGGTTGATCCAACGCCGAACTAACGCTTAGGCCACTTGCTAAGCGTTCGGTTATAACATCAATAATACGTTCTGTACTATTGAGGCTTGCTAGTGTGCCCCTAAGGGCTGAACTTAATACAATGCTACTCAATACTTAATCTCTTTCTGAGAGTATAAGGTTAATTATAGCACATTCAGTTGTGTGTACATATTTTAGAGTAGCTATAAGCAGAAAAGGTGAGGTTAATTTATAATGGGTTTTTATATGTTGTAATATAAATATATATTTCGCTTCAAATAAAATCATTATTATTCAATGCGTTATCTTATTTGAGATAAAAAACTTAAAAAAAACTTAAAAAAAAATCAAAACATGTTTGACAGGTGAGAAAAGAGCCGTTATAACCGCCAAACATTCAGACGCACAGAGATGCAGATGACTGTAAAAGAGCTGGGAATTAAGTTACTTAATAGGTCGGCAAAAGCAGAAAATAAACCTTCTGTGCTTCTATAAAAAACTCTTAGGTTTGAAGCTTCTAAGGTCTTGAAAAATTAGAAATTATTTTCTTTTTCTTTAAGATTTCGATTGACAGATAAGAGGGTATATGTTTATATCCCTGCTCAATCAAAAAAGTAACAGATCAAGTGATTGATCGATTTTGCGGCCTGAGGCAGGTGAAGATTTGTTTCGGGTGGTGCGGAGTTCTTGTACATCGTAAATAGGAAAGAAGAGATACGCAGGCAGCAGTGCCCGTTCTTGATTGCTTCGGCAGAAATAGATCGGTTAGGTGCATTGAGTGCATTAAACAATAAGGCCCTGTTTGTACTGTGTATCAACTATGACGCACGTGACTACTTAGGTAGTCACAAACAGTAAAAATGTAATGTCAGCTTTTAGCTGGCGCTACATCGCAAGCAGGTCTTTTGAAGATTATATACTTCAAATACCAAAAACAATTTTTTTGAGTGATTTGATGGGATTAAACTTAAGAGTTTGATCCTGGCTCAGAACGAACGCTGGCGGCAGGCCTAACACATGCAAGTCGAACGGACTCTTCGGAGTTAGTGGCGCACGGGTGAGGAACACGTGGGAATGTACCCCTTGGTAAGGAATAATATCTGGAAACGGATACTAATACCTTATAATGACTTCGGTCCAAAGATTTATCGCCAAGGGATCAGCCCGCGCATGATTAGTTTGTTGGTGAGGTAATGGCTCACCAAGACTACGATCATTAGCTGGTCTGAGAGGATGATCAGCCACACTGGAACTGAGACACGGTCCAGACTCCTACGGGAGGCAGCAGTGAGGAATATTGCACAATGGAGGAAACTCTGATGCAGCCATGCCGCGTGAGTGAAGAAGGCCTTAGGGTTGTAAAGCTCTTTCAATAGTGAAGATAATGACGGTAGCTATAGAAGAAGCTCCGGCTAAATTCGTGCCAGCAGCCGCGGTAATACGAATGGAGCAAGCGTTGTTCGGAATCACTGGGCTTAAAGCGTGCGCAGGCGGACTTGAAAGTCGGGAGTGAAATCCCAGGGCTCAACCCTGGAACTGCTCTCGAAACTCCAAGTCTAGAATTCGATAGAGGTTAGGGGAATTCCTAGTGTAGAGGTGAAATTCGCAGATATTAGGAGGAACACCAGTGGCGTAGGCGCCTAACTGGGTCGATATTGACGCTCATGTACGAAAGCGTGGGGAGCAAACAGGATTAGATACCCTGGTAGTCCACGCCGTAAACGATGTGTGCTAGTTGTTGGAGTCTTAAGGCTTCAGTGACGCAGAGAAATCATTAAGCACACCGCCTGGGGAGTACGGCCGCAAGGCTAAAACTCAAAGGAATTGACGGGGACCCGCACAAGCGGTGGAGCATGTTCTTTAATTCGAAGCAACGCGAAGAACCTTACCCACACTTGACATCCTTCTTGGGACTTTCAGAGATGATTGTCTTCGGTTCGGCCGGGGAAGTGACAGGTGCTGCATGGCTGTCGTCAGCTCGTGTCGTGAGATGTTAGGTTAAGTCCTGCAACGAGCGCAACCCTTATCGTATGTTACCATCAGGTTAAGCTGGGGACTCATGCGAGACTGCCGGTGACAAGCCGGAGGAAGGCGGGGACGACGTCAAGTCATCATGGCCCTTACGTGTGGGGCTAGAAACGTGCTACAATGGATGTGACAGTGGGCAGCCACTCCGCGAGGAGGAGCTAATCCTCAAACACATTCTCAGTTCGGATTGTACTCTGCAACTCGAGTGCATGAAGTTGGAATCGCTAGTAATCGTGCATCAGCATGTCACGGTGAATACGTTCCCGGGTCTTGTACACACCGCCCGTCAAGTCATGGGAGTTGGTTCTACCCGACGGCCGTGCGCTAACCTTTTAGGAGGCAGCGGACCACGGTAGGATCAGCGACTGGGACTAAGTCGTAACAAGGTAGCCGTAGGGGAACCTGCGGCTGGATCACCTCCTTTCTAAGGATGCTATTTGGTGTATCTATTGCACTGCTCGCCCGCCTATCTCTTCTTTCCTGCATAGGTAACAAGTGCCCTGTAATATTATGGCTTTTGCTATGGGCTCGTAGCTCAGTTGGTTAGAGCGCACGCTTGATAAGCGTGAGGTCGCAAGTTCAAGTCTCGCCGGGCCCACCATTTTCCATTTAATTGGTAACTAGGTATCTACACTTATTGGTAAGGGTCCTTAGCTCAGCTGGGAGAGCACCTGCTTTGCAAGCAGGGGGTCAGCGGTTCGATCCCGCTAGGATCCACCATTATTCTGTTATCTTTAAGATATCCTTGAAATTAGAAACAAGTCGTTATTAACGCTTTGTTTCTGGTTTTACCGGAAAAGTTCTTATACATCGTAAATAGGTTTGAAATGACATCATAAGGTGTTAATAGCACGTTTTGTGTCGCAGTTTTCTGCAGCACATAAATAATTCTATTAGCAAATTATGAAATCTCCAAAAATATAAATTTTGTAGGTTTGGGTCACAGAAGTTGCGGATTTATCCGTAAGTGAAGTGACCTAAATGTAAACTGAATTCAGTAAAATGAATTCAGTCTTAATGTCTAACAAGATCTGAGAAAGTTCTAAGCATCAATAACTTAGAACGATTTAATGAACAAGCAGTGGATTTATCCCTGCGCGTGATTTGAATTCAAGCGTTTTGAAGGGCATCTGGTGAATGCCTTGGCAATTAGAGGCGATGAAGGACGTGGCAGGCTGCGATAAGCTGCGGTAAGGGGTCAACACCCGTTAACCCGCAGATCTCCGAATGGGGAAACCCATCTCTTTATGAGATATCTTACACTGAATACATAGGTGTAAGAAGCAAACCAGGGGAAGTGAAACATCTCAGTACCCTGAGGAAAGGAAATCAACCGAGACTCCGTTAGTAGTGGCGAGCGAACGCGGACTAGCCCAGTGGCTAGTTTTTAATAAGCAGAAGTGGATGGAAAGCCACGCCAAAGTAGGTGATAGCCCTGTATGCGTAAAAATGAAACTAGTCCTTGAGTAGGACGGAACACGTGAAATTCTGTTTGAACATGGGGGGACCATCCTCCAAGGCTAAGTACTCCTAATTGACCGATAGTGAACAAGTACCGTGAGGGAAAGGTGAAAAGAACCCCGATAAGGGGAGTGAAATAGACCTGAAACCGGATGCCTACAAGCAGTGGGAGCATCTTTAAGATGTGACCGCGTACCTTTTGTATAATGGGTCAGCGAGTTAGTCTATCATGCGAGCTTAAGCCGTTAGGCGCAGGCGTAGCGAAAGCGAGTCTTAAATGGGCGCTTAGTATGATGGATTACACCCGAAACCCGGTGATCTAGTTATGGGCAGGTTGAAGGTACAGTAACATGTACTGGAGGACCGAACACACGTATGTTGCAATATGCGGTGATGACCTGTGACTAGGGGTGAAAGGCCAATCAAACCGGGTAATAGCTGGTTCTCCGCGAAATCTATTTAGGTAGAGCGTCAGACGAATACCACCGGGGGTAGAGCACTGGATGGGCTAGGGGAGCGCGAGCTTTACCAAACCTAACCAAACTCCGAATACCGGTGAGTACTATCTGGCAGACACACCATGGGTGATAAGGTCCATGGTGGAAAGGGAAACAGCCCAGACCAACAGCTAAGGTCCCCAAGTGACAATTAAGTGGAAAAGCAAGTCGGAAGTCCATGACAACCAGGAGGTTGGCTTAGAAGCAGCCATCCTTTAAAGAAAGCGTAATAGCTCACTGGTCTAATTAAGACTTCTGGCGGCGAAGATGTATCGGGTCTTAAATTGTCCACCGAAGCTTTGGATTTACACGTTTACGTGTAAGTGGTAGCGGAGCATTCTGTAAGCCTGTGAAGGTTATCCGTGAGGATGGCTGGAGGTATCAGAAGTGAGAATGCTGACATGAGTAACGAGAAGAGTGTGAGAAACACTCTCGCCGAAATCCCAAGGGTTCCTGTTTAAAGTTAATCTGAACAGGGTAAGCCGGCCCCTAAGGCGAGGCAGAAATGCGTAGTCGATGGGAACCACGTTAATATTCGTGGGCCAGTGGATGTGTGACGGATCGAGTAAATTGTTCCTCCTTATTGGATTGGAGGGGCTGTGAATCGGTTCCAGGAAATAGCCTCCACATTAGACCGTACCCCAAACCGACACAGGTGGGATGGTAGAGAATACCAAGGCGCTTGAGAGAACTGTCCTGAAGGAACTCGGCAAATTGCATCCGTAACTTCGGGAGAAGGATGCCCTGAATCGAGGCAACTCTTTTCAGGGGGCACAAAATAGGTGGTGGCGACTGTTTATCAAAAACACAGGGCTCTGCGAAGTCGTAAGACGACGTATAGGGTCTGACGCCTGCCCGGTGCCGGAAGGTTAAGAGGAGGAGTGCAAGCTCTGAATTGAAGCCCCGGTAAACGGCGGCCGTAACTATAACGGTCCTAAGGTAGCGAAATTCCTTGTCGGGTAAGTTCCGACCTGCACGAATGGCGTAACGACTTCCACACTGTCTCCAGGGCAGACTCAGTGAAATTGAATTCGAGGTTAAGATGCCTCGTACTCGCGGTTAGACGGAAAGACCCTATGAACCTTTACTATAGCTTCGCAGTGGCAGTATGACTGTAACATGTAGCATAAGTGGGAGACTTTGAAGCCGGGACGCTAGTTTCGGTGGAGTCGCCAGTGAAATACCACCTTTTGCTTTTGTACTGTCTAACTACGATCCATTATCTGGATCTAGGACCCTGCGTGGTGGGTAGTTTGACTGGGGCGGTCGCCTCCTAAAGTGTAACGGAGGCGCGCGATGGTTGGCTCAGGACGGTCGGAAATCGTCCATCGAGTGCAATGGCATAAGCCAGCCTTACTGCGAGACTGACAAGTCGAGCAGTTGCGAAAGCAGGTCATAGTGATCCGGTGGTTCCGCATGGAAGGGCCATCGCTCAACGGATAAAAGGTACTCTAGGGATAACAGGCTGATAGCGCCCAAGCGCTCACAGCGACGGCGCTGTTTGGCACCTCGATGTCGGCTCATCTCATCCTGGGGCTGTAGCAGGTCCCAAGGGTATGGCTGTTCGCCATTTAAAGAGGTACGTGAGCTGGGTTCAGAACGTCGTGAGACAGTTCGGTCCCTATCTGCCGTGAGAGTTGGAGTTTTGAGAAGAGTTGCCCTTAGTACGAGAGGACCGGGGTGAACGAACCTCTGGTGTATCTGTTGTTCCGCCAGGAGCATCGCAGAGTAGCTATGTTCGGACAGGATAACCGCTGAAAGCATCTAAGCGGGAAGCCCCCTTCGATACCAGAACTCCCTATCAGAGCCGTGGAAGACCACCACGTTGATAGGCTGGATGTGGAAGCTTGGTAACAAGTGAAGCTAACCAGTACTAATTGCTCGATTGGCTTGAATTTAAATTATGCATAGGTATTTACAAAAGGCCTATGTTAGCGCGCAGTGGTAAACACACTGCAAAGCATTAAAGTTCAGGTTTTTGCAGACATTAAGAATAAACTATAAAATTTATGAGGTATGAGTTTGAATGATCTGGTGGTTATAGCGAGAGTGAAACACCCCATCCCATTCCGAACTGGACCGTGAAACCTCTTAGCGACGATGGTACTGCATCTTAAGGTGTGGGAGAGTAGTTCGCTGCCAGATCTTTCAAGCTCATGCTTGTTTGGAGAATTTCAAACCAATTTATGAATTTGAATTTTAAAAGCCGCTCTTTTTAGGGCGGTTTTTTTGTTACTTAAAATTTATAACTAGCACTTTTTTGTACCGCCTGTTACGAATTTATAATGATTACTACACAAGATGATATTGTCTCAATATTTAATATTTTCCATGATGGAAGCATCGTTGAGTATCAGAGTCTTGGTGATGTTATAATACTAACAATTGAGATACTATATTTGTCAGAGAGAATTGACCCTAAATTTAACTCGTTTTATCTTCATCTCCGTGGTGTCGAAAACTTGAAGTTTGTGACGTGGCCGAATATTGCAGAAAATGAGCCAGATTGTTTTTCAGATTATTCAGAGATATTTAAAGTTGATTTGGAAATTCTTTCCTGCAAGTTTGCTAATGATACGTTTAATATTTTTTGTAATCAAGCAGACTCAGTATATGATTTTTGTGGTGGTGAGCTATCATTAAATGTTAATTCGGCAGAAGTGCTTGATGAAGCACAGAAGGAGTATTCTATAGATGAGCTTAGCGAGTTGTGCTCTGGTTATTGGGAAGATTGGGAACAGAAAAATAAAAAAAATTAATAATGGCGTTTAAATACTGCCCATTTTACTACGTCATTCCAACAACAAGAGTATGCTGGATAGTAGTTCCATCTTTAGAGCTATAGGCATCAAAATCTTTGGTTGTTTGCAATTCTATTCCATTTCTTTCGAACAATCTTTGTACATATGAAATTTGGTGAGCCTGTTGTTCGTTAGGTTTTGATGGTGGTGCGCCTTCTGCTGCCGGCAAAAATGTAAAAGCAAGCACACCTCCAGATTTGAGTGTTTGTACTGCTTCCTTTACAACTTTTCCCAACTCATTATCCGTTAGATACTCTGCAACGCCAGTTGCTGCAACAATATCGGTAGCCCCTTTTGGCAAAGACCAAGGCTTTGTAATGTCTTGGTGAATAAGGTGATCGGCTATTCCTTTTTTTTCGCATTGTTCTAACATGGCTGGTGAAAGGTCAGTTGCTGTAATTTTAAGGGATTGTCCAGTTTCATCAGATTCACGAAATGCTCTTGTCAATGCGCCAGTCCCAACGGCAAAGTCGACAACTTTTATATCGGGGGCTACAATCTTCATGTCGTAGAGAGTTTGTGCCAGAATGTTGGGGGCGTTCCAGCCACATTCTTCGCTGCCAGAATCATATCCTTCTGCCATATTTTCATATTCTGCTAAAATTGATTCTTGACGCGAACCTGCTTCAAGCGTGATTGGTTTACCATTGTGCATAGTATAAAGCCTCATTTGAATACGTATTTTATTATATGTAATGTAATCAAATTTTTCAAATTTAGTTGCTATGGAACAGAAATAACGTTGAATGGAATTGAAAAAAATGGATAAAAGATAAAAGTGGGAATTGGGCAGAACACGATTTACCAGCATCTAACCCGTGGAGGAGCTTTTGGTAGCATAGAGTATCTATAATAAATTATTTAGGCTTAGGATTTTTTTTACCGCGCATAACTTCATCAATTTCATCTTCTGGTAACATGTACGAACCTTCAACATGCTTACCACCCCATTTAACCATCTCTATTAACAGTGGTTTTAGGTTTTTTCCTATATTGGTTAGGTGGTATTCATAACGTGTTGGCTTAGTTTGATAGGATTTTTTAGTTATAATGCCAGATTGCTCTAGTTTATTAAGCCTATCTGCTAGAATATTGGTTGATATTCCTTCATCAGATTTAAGAAATTCATTATATTGAGATTTACCAAAAACCAGCATGTCGCGGATAACTAGCAATGTCCATTTATCACCAATAATATCAAGAGTATTGGTGATAGGGCATTTGGAGCGCTCGCAATTATTTTTGAGTTTATGTGTATTTTTATCATTCATATCATATTCATCATACGCCTTTAAATAATGACTTGCAAAATAAAAGCCATTAAGTTACATTTAGTTACTTGCAAAATAAAAGTCTAAAATATGAGGAAGGTAAATATTATGAAACTCTATATTGTTCAAGGAGCTCCAAATGCGCGTAAATCTCAGGCAGTTGTTAATCATTTAGGTTTAGAGCCTGAAATTATAAGAAATGATTTTTTTATGGGGGATATGAAACAAGATAATTATATGGAGATTAACCCAAATGCAAAAACCCCTGCTTTGGTTGATGGAGATTTAAATTTATGGGAAAGCGAAGCCATAAATATTTATCTTGCCTCTGAAAAAGCACCCGAAAAGGGACTCTTTAAGCCAGAACATCGCCCCGATATTTTGCGCTGGCAATTTTGGAGCGTATCACATTATAACCGTTTTCTTGGTACTATCGCGTGGCAGTGCATATTTAAACCTGTATTTGATCTTGGGGATAGAGATAATAAAATAGTTAGCGAAGCTATGGAGCAATTTACGCCATTTATGGAATTATTGGATAATCATTTAGATGGCCGTGAGTTTATGGTAGGTGATGATTGGAGTATTGCTGATTATTCAATAGCTATGTTTGAATCTTTTGTAAAGAATGATGCCATGCCGTTTGTTTTGTCTGACTATAAAAATGTTTTGGGCTTTTATGAGCGCATGAGCAATAACCCATACTGGAAGGCAACAGAAGTTGAGCCAGAGAAAATTGGCAGAGCGGCCTAGAGTTAGGGAGCTTAATTTACAGAGTTACTAGCGGAATTACACCGATAAAGGACGTCCTTATATTCTTTTGTTAAGTTAGAAATCAATTCCTCTATTGAGAGGGCGTCTTTTATCGCTCCTACCCCTTGACCCGCCGACCAGATGTTTTTCCATGCTTTGGTTTCATTTTTAAGCAGTTCGTCCAAAGCATCGTAATTTGTAGGGGAGTTTATATCAATTCCTGATTTAACCAAACTCTGTTTAAGGAAATTAGCAGGGATTCCACTGATTTTGTCTGTATATATAACGTCATTAGTTCCAGAGTCTTTTATCATCTCTTTATATTCGTTATCTGCGCCAGCTTCACTTGTGGCGATAAAACGCGTTCCCATATAGGCAAAATCCGCGCCCATAACTTGAGCAGCAAGAATATCGCTTCCGTTTGATATACAGCCAGCAAGAGCAATAAAGCCACTATAAAAGCTCCGTAACTCTCCGATAAAAGCAAAGGGGTTAAGCATTCCTGCATGTCCGCCAGCACCGTTGCAAACGGCAATCAGTCCATCTACTTCGGAATCAATAGCCTTTTTCGCATGTATGATATTTGCTACATCGTGAAGGACAATTCCGCCATAGTCATGCACTGCATCTATAAGATCTTGGTTAATACCAAGCGAAGTTATTATGATCGGTACTTTATGTTTGATACATATTTGAAGGTCGTCTTTAAGGCGGGGATTGACTTTGTTAACTATTAAGTTGACGGCAAAGGGCACAAGAATCTTATCGGGATTTTCTTCTGCAAATATTTTATTTCCTGATTTTATTTCTTTTATCCAATCATCAAGCCCGTCAGAACTGCGTTGGTTAAGGGCAGGGAAGCTACCTATAACGCCGTTTTGGCAACATGCCATGACCATATCAGGGTTTGATATTAAAAACATTGGCGCAGCTATGACAGGGAGCGAGGTCGCGCTACAAAAAATATTATTTTGTTCATTGGTGATTTTATTCATATTCATAATATAGCATAGCAATTTGCTCTATATCCATTATTACTATTATAATCATGTAAACTTTTTAAAGGAATTGGCAGTTGAAAAAAACATTATTGATTACTGCGTTAGTGTTTACAATTGGATATGCAGATACTGCTTATGCAAGGGTAAAATGTGGTGATATTGATAGAAAAGTATCCGCCAATGTTTTTTATGCTGCTGAGCAGGTAGAAAATCATTTCAATATTAAAGATAAGCTAGAGGAAACTTGTTTATTTCTTAAAAATATCCGCAAATATGAAAAGAATTTGCCAAAGGCTTATATGAGTAGAAAGTATCGCAAAATCCGTGATGGGCGTATAGAAACCATAGAAAATAATATGAAGGGCATAACCTCATCTTTGCAAGTATATAATACATGGCTTCATTACAAGGCGGTTGGGTCTTTAGAAAAGTCTAAACGCCGTATATGGATGGAGAATTCGAAACGTGATGCTACATATTATCTTAGGGATATTGACGATAGAATATATGATTTAAAACGCCTTATGATGCTGGTAAAAGATGAGAAAAGAGAGCAAAATACTGTTGAAGCTCCAGTTCCTAAAAATGATACAAAGTCCGTGGTAAAACGTGTGTTAGACCATGTAGTTGTTGAGCATCACTAATCTTTGGGGTTTTTCATTTCTTTGATGGCTTTTATCATGCCATTTATATGGGGCAGCAGCGCATCTTCATATTGCAATTTTTTATCAACGGAAAGTCCGGTAAGTAAACTCTTGGTTAAGGCAACAGCCATATCGTCAATTTCAGAGTTTTTTAATGCTTTTTGAGTCTCGATATTCTCATAATATATAATTTTTTGAATTGCCTGATTGAGGACAGTTGAGATACTTTTATCTGCCCTAGCAAGGCGTTTTTGGAAATCTTGGCGCGTTATACTCACGACTGTGCATGCTGTTAACGCCTCATACCCAAGTTTTGTCTTTTCATCAATTACTAAACCCATTTCACCAATTATTGTTCCAGAGCCAAAGCGATCAACTTCCACTTTACGATCTCCATCCATCATGAAAGCTCTAACTTCACCATTTTGTATTATATAGGCACGCGCAATTTCTTCTTCGGGTCTTATAAAGACTTTACCGGCTTGAAGAACGCTTCTTTCTAAAACATTGTCATTTGTGCTCATTGGGTTATTTCCAGATTCATATTATTTAGCAGTCTATCAGACTTTTTATTAAATATTCATACGCAATCATTCGCTTATGTCTTTATCCCATGAAAAAAAACATAACTTTTATCACTCTTTCCTTGCGTTTTATATCAAAAAACAGTTTAATGCGCGATATCTTTGGGACTAAGCTATCTTGGAATTAAGAACAGCTGAATATCACGAAGAGCTGTTTTTTTTAATATAAGATAAGTTAAGGAGTTTTAAAGTAATGGCACAAACAGGAACCGTTAAATGGTTTAATACAACAAAAGGTTTCGGTTTTATCGTACCTGATGATGGAAGTAACGATGTATTCGTTCATATCTCAGCTGTTGAACAAGCAGGCTTGAGAACATTGAATGAAGGCCAAAAAGTAGAGTTTGACCTTCAAGAAAATCGTGGCAAGCAAGCTGCGGCTAATCTTAAAGAAGTAGACTAATCTATTTCATATTTATGAATTTGAAGCGTCCCTGTGGGGGCGTTTTTTTTATGTAGTTATAATATTAACTTTGTATATTTATTATACTTAAATAATTCATTACCTTTTGCTTATATTGCGACGCGTCACATCAAAAGTTTGTGAACTGAAATAAAAACCGTTACAATCCGCAGCATAACAGTTAAATGCAGGAGGCTATAATGGAAGTAACCGCATATGCTAGTGGCTCTGGAGGAGTTATGTTCGTTCCTGAAAAGATTGAACAAACAATGCCGAGAGTTAAGGTGCGTCGTTCTAATGACAATATAACTGAAGACAGAGAAAAGAATGAAGAGCAGGATTAATACTCTCTTGTCTTTTATTAATTTTTGAACAAAAATCCTTGCTGTTTAAGGGGGCTACTTGTATGAATTAGATTATACATAGTCAGTGTAATTAACCCCTTATATAAGGACGTGGTATAAATGGATATTTCAAAAATTTCAGTCGGCAAAGATGCTCCGAATAATATAAATGTAATTATAGAAAATACAGCAGGTGGTAGTCCTGTAAAGTATGAGTTGGATAAAGATTCCGGCGCTCTGTTCGTTGATCGTTTTATTCATACATCTATGGTTTATCCTGCTAACTACGGATTTATACCGAATACTCTAGGTGGTGATGGTGATCCTGTTGACGTTCTTGTCTATGCGCAGCATGCGATTATGGCAGGGGCGGTTATTCATGCTCGTCCAGTTGGCGTTCTGGTGATGGAAGATGATGGTGGGCAAGATGAAAAAATCTTGGCTGTTCCGATTGATAAAACCCACCCCATGTTTTCAAATATTAAAGAGTATAGCGATCTTCCTCAGATATTACTTGATGAGATCGAGCATTTCTTCACCCACTATAAAGACCTTGAAAAAGGAAAATGGGTGAAAATGCAAGGCTGGGAAGGTTCTGATCGGGCAAAAGATCTTATCATGGAAGGCGTTGAAAACGAGAAGGCTAAAAAAGCTGCATAACTTTCAGTAGAATAATATAAATAAGTATGGCGCGAATGATAATTTTGCGCCATTTTTGTTTGTACTGCTAAAAAATATATTGAGTTATATAATGAATATAGAATTAAATAAATTTTCAAATGAATTTGAGCTTTCTCCAACGTTGGCTGCTAATGAAACTGTTTTACGATTAAGAGATAAGGGCAAACCAATTATCCATATGGGCTTTGGTCAAGCGCCTTTTCCTGTACCAGAACGTATTAAAAAGGCACTTTGTGATAATGCTTATAATAATAAATATTTACCGGCTCTTGGACTTAAAGAGTTAAGAGATACTATATTGCATTATTATAGTGGTCTTGTAGGTATCGATCCTGATAAATATCAGGTTATTACTGCCCCGGGAAGCAAGCTAATTTTATACGGCTTACAAATGGCAGTTAAAGGCGATCTGCTTATGCCTATGCCAAGCTGGGTTAGTTATGCACCTCAAGCACGTATGCTTGGAGATGAAGTTATAAAAGTGCCGACAAAGCTTGATGGTGCTGGCTATCATATAAGTGCAGATCAATTAAAGGAAACAATTATTTCTGCGCGTGCGAGAGGGCTTAATCCAACAAAAATTATATTAAATTATCCAAG
>Ga0316209_1001474_pt1 | contig 24042 bp, 23 predicted proteins | sample 6monopyrite_MG_FD_204945 | JGI IMG/M metagenome (GOLD analysis project Ga0316209, IMG submission 204945) | Microbial mat bacterial communities from mineral coupon in-situ incubated in ocean water Damariscotta River, Maine, United States -... | ecosystem: Environmental > Aquatic > Marine >...
GCCGCCTCAGTCGAACGTCACGTCCCGATAGCCCTCGGCGGCGATCCGCGTCGCGATCTTGCGGTACTTCGGCGCGCCGCCGTGATAGGCGGGGTGGCGGATGCGACCCGCCTCGTGGCCATCGACGTTCGAGTTGTAGCCGGTGAACCAGCCCTGAGAGTCGCGGAGCAGCATGCGCTCTTGGGCTTGCACGACCTCCTCGCCCCATTCCTGCTCGGCGACGCGTGAGATCTCGAAGCGCGTGTGCCCCGCTTCGCGGGTGCGGACGAGAAAGTCCGTCACCCAGTCGACGCCGACCTCGATCGCGCGGGGGTAGTTCGTCGAGCCGGACACGCTCTGGGGCCCGCCGACCATGAGCAGGTTCGGGAAATCGTGCGTGAGCAGTCCGAGCCAGCACGTTGGCTCGTCGTCCCACTTCTCACGGAGTGAGGCGCCGCCGACGCCACGGATGTCGATCTTCTCCCAGGACCCGGTCATCGCGTGAAAGCCGGTCGCGTAGACGATCAGGTCGAGGTCGTAGTGTTCGGCAGTGGTCTGGAGCCCTGTCTTCGTGACGCGCTCGATCGGCGTCTCTTTAAGGTCGACGAGGTGGACGTTGTCGCGGTTGTAAGCCTCGAAGTAGCGCGTCTCGAGGGGGATGCGCTGCATCCCGAAGCCGTGGTCCTTCGGGATCAGCTTCTCCGCGACGGCGGGGTCGTCGACGCGCCCGCGGATCCGCTCCGCGACGTAGTCCGAGAGCTCGCGGTTCGCTTCGAGCTCGAGAAAGGTCTCGGTGAAGTTGGCAGAGAGGAGGGCGAAGCCGGGCGTGTCGTAGAGCGCGTCCCAGAGCGCGCGGCGCTCTTCGGGCGGGACGTTTGCGAAGCCGCGTCGGTCGGGGACGTGCTCGAAGCCGCCGGGGGACTCGGCACATCTCGCGAAGATCTCATCGTAGCGGCCGCGGATCTCGGCCATCTCTTCGTCGGAGATCGGCGAGTTGTTAAGCGGCGAGCTCCAGTTCGGGCGACGTTGGAACACGTGGAGCTCGCCGACCTTGTCGGCGATCTCCGCGATCACCTGGATCCCGGTCGCGCCCGTCCCGACGACACCGACGCGGCGACCCGCGAGCGGCACCGACTCCTTCGGCCAGTGGTAGGTGTGGAAGGAGTCGCCTTCGAAGTCTTCGAGGCCTTCGTAGCGGGGGAGGGTGGGGGCGGAGAGGACGCCGATGCCTGTGATGACGAAGCGCGCTGTGTACGCGGCGCCGCCCTCGACGTCGAGGCGCCAGATCCGCTCGTCGTCGTTCCACGTCATCGCCGTGACACGGGACCGGAACTGCATGTGGCGTCGCAGGTCGAACTTGTCCACGACGTAGTTCAGGTAGCGAAGGTTCTCGGGCTGGGGCGAGAAGCGCTCCTTCCAATGCCACTCCTCGAGCAGCTCCTTCGAGAACGAGTAGCCGTAGGTGTAGCTCTCGGAGTCGAAGCGGGCGCCGGGGTAGCGGTTCCGGTACCAGGTGCCGCCGAGGTCTTCGTCGGCTTCGAGCACGATCGCGTCGATCCCGAGGTCGACGAGGCGCTTGATCTGGTAGATGCCGGCGACACCCGCGCCGAGGACGATCACTTCGTGGTGGATGGCTTGCGTCATGGGGCCGATTCTGACACGACTCTCCCGCGACTGTCGAGACGCAGAGTACGCCTATCGCGAGCGTCTCGACGACAGTCCGGCCCACGCCGCGCCTTTGCGGATCGCGTCCCTAACGCCCGTGGCTTCGCATCTGGTACCGATTGGTGGTCGTCGCCACGACGACGCCGTTCGCGTCCTTGAGTTCGCATTCCCAGTCGTAGTCGGCCTTGCCCTCCGCTTCGGCCTTGGCCGCGATCTTCGCGGCTTCTTCCTCGGAGAGACGGACCTCGACGGTGATGTCGGTCGTCGCCGGCTTCAGGTAATGGATATCCATGCTCTTGACGATCGGATAGAACTTCTTGGCGTTGAAGGTCGTGACGAAGATCGCGCCGCCGGGCATTTCGGCCAGCGTGAAGAGCGCTCCGGCGTACATCGTGCCGACGTGGTTCGTGTTCGGGTCGATGGGCATACGCATCTTCACGTAGCCCACCTCGAGTTCGTCGACCTGGATCTCCGAGCGACCCACAAAGGGAATCATCTTCTCAAGCGACTGGCGCATCGCAGCGCGGGCATTCTCCGAAAGCGGCATCGAAATCCTTCCAGCGGGGTGGGCGGGCAACCCTAGCCACGAAGGTCTGCCGCGCAAATTGCGTGAATCCACACCTTTTTCTCGACCGGGACTCAGCAGAGTCGAGGGAGTCTCTGAACAGAAGGACTCAGCGCATGCGGTGCATACACGCGGCGCATAAATGGCGGTGGGGGGAGGCGAGTGCGAACCCGTCTCCAGCGTCGTTCCCTGATTTGCAGGGAAAGTACAGGGAAATCCTCCGGCTTCGCGCCTCGCGGAGCCTCGTGTCGACGAATTTTCTCTGCTGTGCCGTACAGTTGGAAACGAATTCCCTACGGACACGAACAGGGAATTTTCCCAACGAAACAGGGAACTTTTGGAGAAGAACAGGGAAACGGAACCCTCTCTCCTGCTTGCGATCACGATGTGCTGAGGTGCCTCGAGCCGACTTCGCGACACCGCCTATTCTTACGATTCCGATAAATTGTCGGCCTGGGTGCTCCGGTCTCGCCTTGGGGCTACGTGATTTGCGGCGGCTGTGCCTGCGTATCCGGAAGGGATTCGCGGCGAAGCCACCTGCGAAGCGGGTAGAGCAACTGCCCGAACAGGCTAGGCGGGAGGCGTTCGCCGGACAGGCCATAGGCGGCGAACTCGCAGTCGTCGGGGTGACGAAACGTCCCGAACGCGACGTCCCAGAGCGAGGTGACGCCCGAGAAGTTGCTGTCCTGGAGTCGGCGCTCGCGAGCATGATGGACGTGGTGGACCTGCACCGTGGGGACCAGGTAGTGGAACCAGGAAGGGAATCGCTGAGCGGCGTTGCTGTGATTGAGGTTGCCTTCGAAGTTCATGAAGAGCCCCACCCACACGAATACGGGGGTGGGCGCTCCGAGGAGCATGAGAGGCGTCGTCACGAGGACGAACCGGATCAGGCCTTCGAGCAGGTGGAGCCTTCCGGCCTTGAGGACGTGCATCTGGTTCGTGTCGTGATGGATCGCATGAATCCACCAGAGTGCGTCGATCGAGTGATAGGCACGGTGCTTCCAGTAGTCGAGGAAGCTGTAGATTGCGAGGGCGAGGGCCAGTTGCGCGGCGAAGCTCCACTCGTTCGGCCAGATCGCGATCCGCGTCATGAATCGTTCGCTCGTTGCCCCACCGATCGCTGCCAAGCCGAGGACTGATAGGCCAGCTCCCAGCGGTCGTCCGACGGTCGTCAGCAACACGCCGTGCCCGATGTCGTTCCATATCTGGCGGTCGCGAAGCAGGCGGTAGCCAGCTCGCATTGGAAGCAGCTCCTCGATCAGCGCCACGAGCATCATGTTCGACACAGTTACGAAGAAGCCCCAGGTGCCGGCCGAGTATCCGTTCGCGAGCCCCCAATACGCCAAGAGGACGGAGAATGTCATCACGGTCGGGTAGACCAGCGCCGTTGCGACGCGTGTCGCGGTCACGACGCATCGCCTCCGCGGGGCGCCGGCAATGGGGAAACGGGAGAAATCTCCTCACGGCCCACGCGGACCCACGTCGTGGTCCGACCCAGGAGAGAGATCCCGATGAACCCGCGAAGAAGGAGTCGATCGTTGCCGTCGAGGCGAATCGTCCCCTGGTAGGTGCGACCGTTCCCAGGGTCGTACACGCGGCCCCCGTTCCACGTCCCAGGATTGTCTTCTTCTTCGCGGAATCCGGACAACATCTCGATACCGACCACTGTCCGCTTGTGTCGTTCGGGATCGGGGTGGTTGATGTCTCGCAGCGCCCGCCCGTCTTCTCCGAAGGGAGCGCGAAGCCATACGATCGTTCCGACGAGCTCTTCACCGCGCGCACGAATCTCGACCTGTGCCGACCCGGAATCGGCCCACCACAGACCGACGACCTGCTCCGTGTTCGCACGCGCATTCGATACCAGGCCGAACGCGAGTACGATCGTGCCGAGTGCGGCCACGGTCGACGCGCGGCGGACTCGCGTCAGCGCCGCAGCGCGCGCAGACATGCCGAGGGCGAACCGCATCGGCGAGAAGGGGCGGACGGCGCAGTGGTACACGCCGAGCGTGGCCGTGATCGATATCGCCAGCACCAAGGCGAACTTGCTTGCGACCGCAAGGTCGAGGCCGACCACGTAGAAGGCCGGTACCACGATGGCGACTTGATGCAGCACGTAGACTGGTAACGACGACTCGCTCAAGTACGCGAGCGCACGGCTTCCGCGTCCGAGGTGCCGCATCGCGAAGCCGGTGAGCGCGACAACCATCCCGAATCCCGCGACCGCGGTCACGGCGAGGAGGGGTAGAAGAGAGGCCACGAACGTGAGGCTGATGGGTGTCTGGCCGAGGGGCAAGCTCCCGTCGAAAACGACGATGAGGTACGCGGCCATCGCGACACTCGCAGCCATCGCCATCCCGCCGGCGCGGCGCCACTCGGCTCGGATGAGAGGCTCCCACCTAGGATCGCGCCCGACCTCGAATCCAAGCAGGAAGTAGACGGAGTAGTAGGCGAAGTTCGCCCAATCCCACACGAGGTTGAGCGAGCCGGGCCACACGAGACGAAGCGTCGTCTGGATGAGGACGAGCCACACCAGGGGTGCGTAGAGATCACGCGTGCGCGGTTCCTGCTGGGACGGCGGAGCGGAGAGCCGCGTCACGCAGCGCTTGCGATAGAGCAGCGTGAAGGTGAGCAGGTACGCAACGAACCAGAGGTGTGCCCAGGTGAACCGGTCGAGGCCAAAGAAGAAGCTTGGCCAATACGCGAGGAAGGGCTCGTTGAAGTCGACGCCCGTTTCGAGGCCGGCGATCGACAGGTTCATACCCGAGCGCAGCTCGTAGTACTTGATCACCGGACAAATCGCGACGATTCCGAAGAGCAGGGGCACGAAGAGCCGACGCATCCGCTCCTGCACGATGCCATCGGTTCCTCGCTTCCGGAGCGACGCGCAGAGCGACCACCCCGCGAGCGCGAACAGCAGTGGCATGTGCCATAGGTGGACGAAGTGCGTGAAGAGATCGAGCTGCGAGATCAACTGGTCGTTCTTGACGTGATAGAAGGGCGCCACGTCGAAGACCTTCGCGACGTGGAACAGAAAGAGGAGATAGGTGGCGAAGACACGGAGCCAATCAGCGTCGTGACGGCGTTCGTGATCAGACATGGAAATGCCTCCGAGAAGGGCGCTCGCGGGATCAATGGCCGGCTGAGATCAGCACTATATATAACTGACTCAGTCGGTCAATTAAAAAGGTCCGAGAAGTATCCTGATTCAAGGAGTCGCGCGGACTCAGCCGCCGCAGGCGGATCCGAAACGGCAGTAGGCTGCGCAGCCCCTTGTTTTCATTGCAGAAATCCCAGGCCTACGAATCTTGGGATCACACGAATGCCTCTCATCGGTCGCGGATGCCTGAAGATTCCGGCCTGGCGCGCTGCATCGCTTCGATCGAAACCCAAGGGCGGCTCACCCGGTGGGGAGCGGCGCCCCGCCATTCTGGACCGTCGGAGGGGAGCAGGTCCGAGAGCGGCCTCTCGGCAAGCTCCGCACGCGCTCGACCTCCGACCGCTACTCGCCTCGGAAGCGGCCACGCGCGGGAAGCGCGAGCACACCTAGGGTTCCGAGCGAGCTCGGGAGACCGGGAAGCCCGGTCTCCACCGGCACACTCGATCGGCTGCCACCAAAGGAGCCGAAGAGCCGGTCCCACAGCGAGAAGATCGTGCCGTAGTTCGAGTCGAGCAATCGCGCTTGTACGCTGTGATGCCGTCGGTGGAGTGCGGGCGTGATGACGACGAAGCCGAGTGCCTGTTCGAGCCTTCGTGGGAGCCCGATATTTCCGTGTTCCCAGAAGTTGGCGAAGGCGAAGACCACCTCGAAGACGATGATCCCGGTTACGGGAACCCCGAGCACGACGACCGCGAAGAGTCGCGCCGGCAGCGCGAGCAGCAGCTCGCCCGGGTGAAACCGAAGCGCTGTGGTCACCGTGTACTGCGAGTCCGAGTGGTGCGCCTGGTGGAAGCGCCAGAGCAGTGGCACACGATGATTCGCGCGATGCCAGCAATAGGAGACGAGATCGAGTCCGCAGACGCTGACCGCGATCCCGGCCCATAGCGGGACGGAAACCTCGTTGAGCAGCCCGACTCCTTCGCGACCCGCCCAGATCGAGACTGCGCAGGCACACCCCCCGCATACGAGACCCAGCACGGCTGCGTTGACCGCCCAGAGTCCGGCATTCGTATGCAGGCTCCCCCTCTGCTCGCCATGCGGACTCCACCGCTGTAGCGCGGCTGCCAGGAGCAGAGCCGAGACGAACCCCGCTGATTTGATGATCTGAAAGTCCATCTCGGTCACGGGGAATGTCCCAATCGCGGTTGATCTTCTAGAAAAATGGAGCGGCGGCTCCTTCACCCTCCGTGTGTTACGGAGGGGGTCTCTACACCAAGAAGGAACCGCCTCAATGACCAAGCATGCCAAGAACTCGAGCCATCTCCAAGCCGTCGATCAGCTGAAGACGATGGCCGTGGAAGTCCCGCTCCCTCTGCTGGGAGCCTTCGCCAACATCGAGAACTCGTTCTTCGAGCTCTGCATCGACGCCGGCCAGCAGGTCCTGGCTGCGATGATGGAGCAGGACCGAGAGGACCTCTGCGGTCCCCGATGGCGGCGCGATCCCGACCGTCTCGCCGGACGGGCCGGGACGACGAAGAGCGAGGTCACGCTCGGTGGGCGTCGGATCCAGATCGATCGACCCCGTGTCCGGAGCAAGGAGGGGCAGGAGCTGCCGCTCCCGAGCTTCGCCCAGGCGGCGAAGCGCGACCCGCTCGACCACCACGCGCTCAACGCTGTCGCCTGTGGCATCTCGAGCCGCAAGTACGCGCGGAGTCTCGACTCGCTTCCGGAAGGCATAGCGGAGAGATCGACGTCGAAGAGTTCCGTCTCACGCCGCTATATCGCGATGACGGCCGCGCAGATGACGAAGTGGCTGACGACGCCCCTCGGCGATCGTCACTTCCCGATCGTGATGATCGACGGCATCCACCTGGGCGACCACCTGGTGCTGATCGCCCTGGGCATCGATACCGAGGGGAAGAAGCAGGTTCTGGGTCTTCGAGAGGGAGACACAGAGAACGGCCAGGTGGCTCGAGGTCTGCTTCGGGACCTCATCGATCGAGGCCTCGATCAGGAGCGCGCACGCCTCTTCGTCGTCGATGGAGCAAAGGCGCTCACCTCGGCCATCCGGAAGATGTTCGGGCCCCTGGCGGCCATCCAGCGCTGCCAGATCCACAAGCAGAGGAACGTCCTGGGGCATCTGCCGGACGGTCTGCACGAGAACGTCAAAGCGGTTCTCCGAGAGGCGTGGAGCCTCGGCGACGCGAAGGTGGCGAAGCGGCGGCTCGAGCGTCTGGCCTCCTCCCTCGAAGCCGACCATCCCGGAGCGGCAGCGTCGGTTCGAGAAGGACTCGACGAAACGCTCACCCTTCAGGCCCTCGGCATCGGCGGGACGCTCTACAAGAAGCTTCGGACGACGAATGCGATCGAGAACCTGAACAGTGGGATCGCGACGTACTCGAAGAACGTGAAGTGCTGGAAGAACGGATCGATGGTCGTTCGCTGGACGAGTGCCGCGATCGTCGAGGCCGAGAAGAAGTTCCGCCGCGTTCACGGATGGCGAGATGTCGAGAAGCTCGTTCGAGCCTTCGATCTCATCGAAGCCAGCCAGCAGGATCGGGAGGCGAAGGCAGAGCGCGTCGCCTAAGGTCCATCAACTCGGAGCTGCCGCTCGGAGAAGATCAACAGCGGGCGGGACATTCCCCGGTCACGTCGACGGTGACGATAGACCTTTCGACTGGCGCTTGACGGCCTGACTGCCACGCGATCGGCTCCGCGCGGGGACCGTTCACCAGCCCTGAACTCGGATGAAAAGCCGGACCTCCCCAACACGAGGAGATACCCATAGATTTCAGCTGGTTATACGATTCGGCGCCGAGATGATCGGGCGAGGATCCGCGGGCTGCGAAGACTGCGCAGTCGATCTTTCACGTTTTAACGTAACGATTGATATCTGATCGACGCTCTGGGATCGCGACTAGATTCAGGGATCTTGGGACAGGTAGTCCGTAAAATCGCGAACGGTGTCGAGCTCGGTGAGCACCATCGAAAGATTCCCATCATCGAGAACGTGCACGAGCGATGAGTCGGGGGCGACGTCACCAACGGCGAACGGGAAGGCAGAATCCCCAAGGTGCTCGTCTCCAGAGAGAGACGGCATCACGATGAGGCTTCCACGGTCCTCTCCACCCCAGAACTCTGCGCAGGCCGGCCGCGCGCCGTGCGCGACGACGCGCATGTGCGTAACGCGCGTCGCAAGGGGCGGCAGCTCAATCGGGAGTCGCTGCGTGCATTCAGCGTCGACGAAAACACGGTCGGGCTGAGTCTCGAGCCAGCGGCGAGCGCCCTTTAGCTGCTTGGCCGAGTTTCGGATGGCCTTCTTATACCAACGAGGCCACGAAGTGCGCACGTCGTCGCTCTTCGTCCAGGCAATCGTTTTCTCGCTAAACATTACAACGTGATTCCCGCAGACGACGAGAAGGTCACAATTCTCCTTGCCCTCTGTCCCCGCGGCAGAGCGTTGGTCGCGGTGCGGGTTGGGGTAGGACCAAAGGTCGAGGAAGGTCCCCTCGGCGAGCCGAGCAAGACGCCTCTCGGAGGGCGTCGTTCCTGTGCCCCTTAGAATGGAGGTCATGGAGGTGCTCTTTCCAGGCGCGATGCAATCCGAGGGACCAGAGCCCCTCTGTCCGTTGCCGATATCGGTCCAGCCGGAAATCGCTGAGCTTCTCCGATCCGGCGCCCGATCGATCAATTGCCGAGGGTAGTCCCTTCCGGAGCGAAGATTCAGTCACGTACTGAGTGTCAAATCCGACCGGAATGCGCATCGCTATGTGGCAGCTGGTCAGACGCGTCGCGATCGCCCTCTGATGTGCCGCGGCCTTCTTTCGAAGCCGAAGCAAGCAAGCTATCGCACGTGACGTGTCCCCATATTCCGAAGCAGTTGAAGTGCCATCTCTCCGAGAGATACGACCGATTGACTCCCTTGCGAGACGTCAGGGCGACGTCTCACTCGTCGTAGTAACCATCCCACCACGAAGATGTCTCGGCGCTCGCGTATGGGTACGTCCCGCTGAGTGACGCGCTCTCCACAGCATAGGCACGGTACGACTAAGCTTCAGATCGCTTCCACACGGTCAGTCCATTGTGTCCAGCCTCGATCCCTGCAAGAACTCTATGAACGAGTTCGACGTCGAGGCCTGTCTCGCGTGCGACGCTTGCGTACATGAAGCTGCGGCAATCGCCCCCGCCCAGATTGGCCGGCCCTGCGAAACTGGGTCCAGTCTCTGAGTTAGCCTTTTTGGCTGATCGGAGACGAGATGAAGCGGAAGCGATTCACGGAAGAGCAGATCATTGGCGTTCTGAACGAGGCTGAGCAGACGGGGAACATCCGCGAGGTGTGCCGGCTGCACAATATCTCGGAGCAGACGTTCTATCGGTGGCGAACGAAGTTCGGCGGGATGGACGTATCGGAAGCGAAGCGTCTGAAGGAGCTCGAGCGTGAGAACTCGGAGCTCAAGAAGATGGTCGCCGATCTGTCGCTCGACAATCGGATGCTGAAGGACCTGAACTCGAAAGAATGGTGAGCCTGGCGGAGCGACGACGCGGAGCAGAACACCTCGAGGCAGAGCACGGCGTGTCCGAGCGCCGTGCGTGCCAGGTGATCGGGATCGCCCGTAGCACGAAGCGTCGTCCGTCAGGCCGCATCGAAGAAGCGAGGCTGGTTCGCCGAGTCCATGAACTTACGGAGCGCTATCCGCGCTTCGGCTATCGGAAGATCCATGCGGTTCTGCGGACCGAGGGCTTCGCGATCGGCCGAGACCGCCTGCGCTTGATCCGGAAGCGAGAGGGCCTCCAAGTGCCCAGGAAGCAGCGCAAACGGCGTCGGCGAGGCAAGAGCACGACTGATGTGGACCGCGCTCTCTACCCTAACCACGTCTGGAGCTACGACTTCGTGGCCGACCAGACGATCGATGGACGAAGGCTCCGCTTCTTGACGGTGATCGACGAGTTCACTCGCGAAGCGATCTGGATCGAGTGCGGGCGGCTGTTGAACTCGCGCGACGTGGTTCGCGTCTTAGGCCAGTTGGTCGAGAGCCGTGGCCATCCGGCGATCATCAAGAGCGACAACGGTCCGGAGTTCGTGGCCGATCGGATCCAGGAATGGATCGAAGATCGTCCGGTCGACACGCGGTTCATCGAGCCGGGAAGCCCCTGGCAGAACGGGCACAACGAGTCGTTCAACGGCGTGCTTCGTGACGGCTGCTTGAACCGCTGGGCCTTCGGGTCGGTTCGCGAAGCCCGGCTGGTCGTCGAGAGCTGGCGCCAGGAATACAACGAGGAGCGACCACACGGCGCTTTGAATCAGATCACACCCGCCGCGTACGCGGCGGGTGTGGAGCAGGAGCAGAGGGAAGCGGCATGAGGTTCATGCCAAGATCCCAACCTTGAGACTGGACTCGTTACGTTGGGCTTGCCAACTTTTGGTTCTCGCCACCGTGGGAGAACCATCGATAAAGCGCGGGGATGACGAGGAGTGTGAGTACGGTTGATGTGATGAGCCCCGCGACGTTGACTGAGTTGCGCAGCGACGGCGTCGATCATCTCTTCATGCTGACCGGTGGCAACGGCGCGACGGCGGAGGCCATCGCGGCGGGGTTGAACCTCGGCGAACTCCGTGCGGAGCTCCTACCCGAAGACAAAGTGCGCGCGGTCGACGAGCTGGTCGCGGAGAATGGAGACGTCGCCATGGTGGGCGACGGCGCGAACGACGCCCCAGCCATGGCCAGGGCCACCTTCGGAATGCCGTGGCGGCAGCAGGGAGCGATGCCGCAATGAGACCGCGGACATCGCGCTCATTTCGAACGACCTTTGCCGCGTTCCGTGGCTGATAGCGCACTCGAGATGCACGCTTCGCAACATCGTGTAGAACATCGCTGCCGCCGTTATCGTGAAGGAGTGCTTCGTGGTATTGACGTTCGTCGGCACGGCGTCGCTATGGAGCACGATCGCCGCCGACATGGGCGCTTCGTTGCTGGTAGTATTCAACGGACTACATCTCATGGGCGGGCCGGCAGCTACTCAGGTGAGCGACTGACCGCAGCCGCGAAGGAGCGTCGTTGGCCGCGGCCGCGAGCGAGCGGCGCGGCCGCGATCGGGCAACGAGTGAGTGATGGATCTAGACGTTCACACGATCGCGATCATCGGGATTATCGCGATTCTTCCGGCGATTACGGTGGCATGGGTGGGGTGGAGAATCTATCGCTTCAGGTCACCGGGCCGCCGCCCGAACGACCCGAACGCCATCGATGCGAATGGCGAGGATGAGACATAGCGAATCGGCGGTTGGATCAACTCCTATCGCCCCTCGCCGCCGGCCACGCTTTCCAAGGACATGACGCGCCGGGAGATTTTCCGTTCGTGCGGATCAGCGCGCCAGCGAGCCGATCTTCGACGCCGCGGAGTCAGCCACGGTCGGGCTCCTCGTGCCCAACCGCCGGGACTTCATGATTCTTCGATGCCTCCCGCTCGAGTTCCAGAGTCGCGTGCTCGATTCCGAACTCGTCCGCTACCGCCTGCTTGACCGCTCGTTTGATCGTCTCTGCGCGCTCCCAGGCATGATCGCCAATCACCACATGTGCATCCAGCGCGGCCTCGTGTTCCTGCATCTGCCAGAAGTGCACGTGGTGCACGGACGAAACGCCGGAGACGCGATTCATTGCCTCCACTACACGGTGGGTGTCGACGCCGGGTGGACTTCCGAGCGCAAGCGTGCGAATCGGATTCCCGATCTCCTGAAACGAGATCCACAAGATGTAGGCCGCGATCCCCAAGGTCACCAGCGGGTCAACGAGTGACCAACCAAACAAGAGGATCGCAACGCCACCTGCCACAACGCCAACCGAAGCGAGCGCATCGGATAGGTTGTGCAGAAAGAGCGCTCGGATGTTCACGCTCCCCTTTTGAAGCGTCTTCGTGAGGAAGACGGTCGCAGTATCGACTACTAGAGCGATTGTGCCCAGAATCACGACCGTCCACCCCTCGATCGCCGGCGGATCGATCGAGCGCATCAGCCCCTCATAGATCAGATAGAAGCCGATCAGGATCAGGGACGTGTAGTTGATGACCGCGGCGACCACTTCCAAACGGCCATACCCGAAAGTCATCTCCCCGTCCGCGGGGCGCCGAGCGATCTTCCGCGCGACGAACGCGATCACAAGGGCTCCCATATCGGAGAAGTTGTGGATCGCATCCGCGATGAGCGCGAGGCTTCCCGAGAAGAGCCCCCCGATGATCTGAGCGATGGTGAGCGTCAGGTTGGCAGCGATCGCGATGCCGACCCTTCTGTCGCCGGTCGCGGCGTCCAGTCGGTGATCATGAGCCATCGATTTTCCAGGCGTCGCTAGAAGCAGCCATTCTCCGGTCGCCCTCCAACACTGATTCCCCGGTCGAATTTCCGCCCCCCTGAGGCCGGTCGCGCAGGCATGGAGAATTTCCCGTGCCGCCGGGGCCAGGCGTCATGCGACGCCTCCACGGAGCGGCACGGTCAGTCGCCGGTCGATTGGCCATCGTGTTCCCAGAGTTCCCGAAGCAGCGGCGCAAACCCATCGAGGTGAATCGTGTACTCCCCAAAACGATCCGGCAGAAGGGGCACGAGCGCACTCAATGTCGAGCCTTCGAGCAGCTGGTCGAATAGGCCGCCGGGTTCGACGGCGCCCGTCCGCGGATTCGTTCCATCGACGGGGAACGACGTTCCCGGCATCCGCGGGTTGAAGCCGCGGCCCCACCGCGCCCCGCGTGCCGTCCGGGGCGACACCGGTTGATTCGCGTCGACTCGAACGTACGCGACGATCCCCTGCCGGGCCGTCCGAAGCTTCTCGTGCGGCAGCGCAATTTGGATGACGAGTTGACCCCCAGAGCGCCGAAACCAAAACCTTGCATCCTTCGTTTCGTCGGCCTCCGACGCGCCGCAGAGCGTGAGCGTGTGGCGACCGGTGACCAGCTCCTCGTCTTTGTACAGCGTCCAGTTGGCCTCGGGCTGGTCCCCCGCCGAGTGAAGCGTATGCCCCCACACCGGCGGCGGGACCGGCATCAGGGCGCAGCCCGCACCGATCGCCGCCGAGGCGAAAATGCCGATCAGAATCGCGACTTGCTTCATGCCAGACTCCACGCGCCGCCGTAGACCTGAATGCCTTCATAGGCACCGGTCCCGTCGTGTCAACGACGACGCCGAAGCCTCGCGACCGCCTCGAAGAAGCGTTCCTCGCGCGCCGTATGCTCAGTAGTTTCTGAACTCACTTTCTCGGCGGCCTTGAGTGCCTCCTCGCGTCCCTCCTCTCGGATCAGATATCGCAGGCGCGAGATCTCTTGAGAGAGATGAACGTGATCGCCGAGCAGTCGGGAAAGATCGTCCTGAAGCGCGGGAGGGAAGGATCCGACGAGATCAGAATCGGCGTCGCCTCGATCCACGAGGTGGTTCGCCCGGTCTCGGCATTCCTTACCAGCGGGTGCAAAAACGACCTTGCCGTCCCGATCGTAGACGCACGAGCCGCCCGCGTCGCGTTTGGGATTTCCGCGAAGCACTGGATCGCGCGACAGCGAGCGTGCTCGTTGCGCGGTTGAGTCCGTCGCGACGAACACGAGCAAGACCGAAGTGATCAGCACGGTCATGATGGGTTTGAGGTTGCGCATCTTTCGTCTCCGAGTTGTTGTATCGAGGGTTTGATCCGTACGGACCGTCCCGTGGGGTGCTCGGGCGAGGCCCTCCGAGGGTGGAATCGGTCCAACTTGGCGTTCGCTGAAGCGAGGAGCCTTCATTGTCTCGCTTCCAGCCAGAGCTCTGCCTCCGCGGAGGACGCACCACCTCGCCGCCCGTGCAGACGTCGTGTCCTGGGCACTGTTCGCCAACCTGCTCGACGAGACGCTCGACGGCGCCCTTTGCACGCTGCAATCCCTCGTGGTGTCGCACACGCCAGGTCTTCGCTCCCTCAGCTTCGCGTTCCGCCTGAGCGCGAAGCACCTCCAGGCGCTGCCGACATTGGTGCTCGTCGCGGGTGACGCCATCATCCACATCTAGAGACATACCGGAGACGATCAAGGTCGAGCGGCGGAACCTTGTGGCCGTTGTCTTGTTCGGCTACGTACGTGATTTGCCGATCGTCGTTTGAATCATCAACCTCTGCCCCTCGCCGCGTGGCTAATCGAGAATCTGTCGCATTTCCCGTATCGCTATCTGCGCTGACGCTAACGCTCCGAACTGTATGCGAGCAGACGCAACGCGTTGAGCACTACGACGATCGTTGATCCCTCGTGCATGGCGACGGCCGGGCCAATCCCAAGGCCCGCGATCGTGGCCGGCACGAGCAAAACGACGACACCGAGGCTGACGAACAAGTTCTGCCGGACCACTTTACTGGTCGCTCGACTCAACCCGACGGCAAAAGGCAGATGAGAGAGGTCGTCTGCCATCAACGCTACATCCGCAGTCTCGAGCGCCACATCCGAGCCTGCAGCACCCATGGCGATCCCCACCGTCGCGTTCGCCATCGCCGGGGCATCATTTACCCCGTCGCCGACCATCGCGACGAGAGCTTCGGAACGGAGGTCCTTGATCGTCTCGACCTTATCGGCGGGCATCAAGTCGCCACGCGCTTCGTCGAGACCCACCTCGTACGCGACGGAACTCGCAACCTGCTGATTGTCGCCCGACAGCATGATCATGCGCCTGATCCCGAGGTCCCGGAGTTGCGCGATGACGGATCTGGCTTCCGGCCGAGGGGTATCCATGAGACCGATCACGCCGATGTATCGGTCGTCCTCCCGAACGATCATCGTCGTGCGGCCAGACGCCTCGAGGGCGTCGATACGTTCAGACAGCGACGTCGGGACGGGGGGGCCATCGATCTCGTCGAAGAGGTCGTCTTTCCCAATGAAGACCGGCGTCGATCCAATCTTCGCTTGCACGCCACGCCCCGTGATGCTCTGGAGAGACGCCGCCACCAGAGATGACTTCCTGCCCAAGCGCTCCGTCCCGTCGCGAACGACCGCCTCGGCCAGCGGGTGGTCGCTCAACGCTTCGACCGCAACCGCGATGTCTAGGAGTTGCTTCTCGGTTGCTCCTTCTGCGGGGACGACATCGACGAGCCGCGGCTTCCCTTCCGTCAGCGTACCTGTCTTGTCGAAGGCGATGGCTTCGAGTCGTCCAAGATTCTCGAGAGGAGCGCCTCCCTTGAGGAGCACGCCGCCTCGCGCCCCTCGCGCCACTCCGCTCAATATGGCGCTCGGCGTCGCGATGGCGAGCGCGCAGGGACTCGCCGCGACGAGCAGAGCCATCGCTCTGTAGAAGCTTGCACTGATGGGCTCGTCGATGATCAGCCATGCGAACATGGCCAGAGTCGCGGCCGAGAGGACAGTCGGAACGAAGATACGTTCGAAAAGATCCGTGAACTCCTGGGTCGGGGATCGGTTCGTCTCCGCTTCACTCACCATCTGAACGACGCGCGACAGAGTTGAATCTGCGGCAGCCCGAGTGACGCGAATCTCGAGTGCGCCTGCGCCGTTGATCGTCCCGGCGAATACACGACTCTCGGAACCGATCTTGTCGGGCTGATGGGCGGCCTCTGCCTGATCCACGACAGGCTGCTTGTCGACGGGCGCGCTCTCTCCGGTGATCGGAGCTTGATCGACACTACTTTCGCCGAGCACGACGAAGCCGTCGGCCGGAAGACGCTCGTTTGGCTTGACGACTACGATGTCGCCGATGCGCAGCGCCTCGACTGGTATCTCGGTTTCAACGCCGTCCCTCTTCACCCGGGCCACGGCAGGGGTGATCTCCGACAGCGCCTCGATCGCCCGTCTCGCTCGGGCCATCGCGTAGCGTTCGAGGGCATGGCCCAGGCTGAAGAGGAAGAGCAACAACGCGCCCTCGGCCCACTCTCCCAGCATGCCCGCGCCAGCCGCCGCGACGAGCATCAGAAAGTCGATCTCGAACCGACCTTGCCGAAGGTGCGCGATCGCTTCGCGGGCCGTGAAGAGCGCCCCGGAAGCGAAGGCCGTCACCAGGAGCGCAGTCGCCGCGGCGCTGGGAGCCGTCGTGAGCTTGGGGAGCAGCCACCCCGCGAGTAGCGAGCCACCGCACAGTGCCACGGCCACCAGTTCGGCCCGCTCTGCGAGGACCCCGTGTGCGTGCTCTTCCGCGGGTCGGGCTGCGGGCGTCGCGGAGATCGGCTCTGCGCCCGAGCCCAGCGCCTTTTCCAGGGTCGAATGAAGCGTCTGCTCCTGCGCGTGCTGCCGATCGAACTCGACGCGAACCGCGCCGTCCGGCGAGACCACGGCTTCGAGGACCCCTTCGAGCCGCTGGAGCTCGCGCGCGACCCGGCGCGCCTTGCGCGCGGCCAAGCTCGGCACGACGAGGAGAATGTGTCCGTACCGATCGTCGAGTGCGGCCCCGGAGCGCCTCGCAAACTCGCGAAGTTCTGCCACCGAAAGCTCGCGCGAATCGAAGTGAACGCAGAGCGATCCCGGCTCGTCGACGTTGGTCTCGATCACGTGCGACGCCTCTACGCCGCGTTTGGCGGCAAGGAGCTCGCTCAGGCGCGCGACACAGGCATCGTCGGAGTCTGCGAGACCGGGGATCAGCGTCCGGAGATCGATCTCGATCGAATCAGCCATTTCGTCGCTCTCCTGCGCGTTGCCTACGTGGATTCGTTCGCGTCTCTGTCGTCGTTCGTGTCGCCGTGATTTGTTTTCTGATATCCGGGTACGTGGTGGAGTGCGAGCACGGCGTAGGTCAGGATCGAACCCAGGATCGCCAATGGGTACATCCCGAAGCCCACCGCCATTCCGACAGCGGCGGTTGCCCAGAGCGTCGCGGCCGTCGTCAAGCCGACTGTCCGATCGCCGGCGCGAAAGATGATCCCAGCTCCCAAGAACCCGATTCCCGTGACGATGTTGGCAGCGATCCGCGTGGGGTCGGCGCCGGGCACGTGCCCCGACACGAGCGAGAACATGCAAGAGCCCAGAGCGACGGCCCCGAACGTTCTCGTACCCGCCTCCCGGCCATGGCGCTGACGTTCCCAGCCCACAGCGGCCCCGAGGATCGTCGCCAGGAGGGCTCGTGCCGTCAGTCGGCCTTCCACAGTCCAGTCGAGTCCGAGCAGCCCATCAAGCATGATCGTCTTGGCGCACCGCCGCTGCTTCCTCCAAGGTTCGCTTCCGCTCCTCGAACTCTTCGGTTGAAATCTCGCCCTCCGCGTATCGGCGTCTCAATATCTCGAGTGGGCTCTCCCGGGGTCGTCTCTCGCCGGGAATGTCCCACGGCAGGACGAAAATCCACGCGAGCAGAATGGCCCACAAAACCCACCAGAAGAGGTGCATGCCCCAGAAGTGCATTGGATCTACTCCTTTGTTCGTGTCACTGACGCTGACGGCTTCGAGATCGCCCGCCGTTCCCCGACCCCACCAGTCTCCGGGTCTGGCGATATCTCCGACAACCTAGCTGAAGTTTCTCTCAAGACGCGAATCTGGTCGTACATGTCTTGGATCTCGCGCTTCGCGTCGAGATCATCCGAACCCGCCGCCTCGAGCGTTGCTAGACCGAGCGTGAGGCGCCGAATGGGATCCTCGAGTTCCCGGCGCACGCGCACCGCGACGAGATGCGCGGATCCGTGCCGCGCGCTCCGTACGGCCGAGGCGAGGCGCCGGCTGAGATCGGCGAAGTGGTCCCCGAGGATGCCAATCTCATCTCTCCTGCGTGTGAGCGGACGAATGGGTTCCCAATCGTCTCCTTGGGCCATGGCATCGGCGGCAGCGATGAGCCAATGAACGGGACGAACGACGAGCCGGTGACAGATCAAGGCGACGGCGAGAATCGCCGCGGCGGTAAGCAGCACTCCAAGCATGAAGTGCTCCCCGAGGCTGGCAATCAGGAGCGCTCGGGTGTCGGGTCGAGGCTCCACCGCCATCAACTGCCAACCCTTGCCATCGGGTGTGGCCGGGATGCGAACGGTGGTGCTCATCATTCCCGGTGAGCCGAAGTCGCTCTGGGAACGACTGTTCGGAGACTCCTCGTGATCCCCACTGAACAGGACTTTGTAGGACGGCCCCGTAGCCGTCGTTCGATTCCAGAGTCCGATTGCACGTTCTCGCTCGGTTGGCGCAATCTCGCTCAGGAGATTCCCCGCGAGTTCAGCAGAATGCTGCAGGTGATCACGCTTCAAGGCAACGAGGTTTCGTTGCTCCCGAAACGCGAACACCGTCGCGAGGAGAATCGTCGAGACGATCAATATCGCGGCCAGGCTAGAGACGAGTTTGAGTCGGATACCCATCGGGCCTCGATGCTTGTTGAGTCATGATGTTCTTAGACGAGAAAGACCGTTCTAAACGAGTTCTTCGGTGCGCTCTCGGTCGGATTGATCATCCCGATCAGAAGCAAACCACGGAAACACCGCGGGCAGAACCAGGAGCGTCAGCAGCGTCGATGAGACGAGTCCTCCGATCACGACGGTCGCGAGCGGCCGTTGTACCTCGGCGCCAGCACTGGTCGCGAGCGCCATCGGAACGAAGCCAAAGGACGCGACGAGTGCCGTCATGAGCACGGGGCGAAGACGGATTCGTGCAGCCTCTTGCGCAGCCTGGTCGGGCGCCATTCCCTGCTGCCGCATCTCGACGATGTAGCTGACGAGCACGACTCCGTTGAGCACGGCGATTCCGAACAGCGCGATGAAGCCCACGCCGGCTGAAATCGAGAACGGATACCCCCGTAAAGCGAGCGCGAAGATTCCACCGGTGACGGCCATCGGCACATTCAGATAGATGAGCGACGCCATTCGCCCTGAGTTGAATGAGCTATAGAGCAGCACGAAGATCAACAGGAGCGCGAGGGGTACGAGGACTGCAAGTCGCTGCGAGGCGGCTGCGAGGTTCTCGAATTGCCCACCCCAGTCGAGCAGGTAGCCGGGCGGAAGCTCTACCTGTTGGTCGACGGCTCGCTGCGCATCCGCGACGAAGCTCGCGATATCGCGACCGCGTACGTTGAGCTCGACCGAAATTCGACGACTGATGGCCTCACGACTGATCTGCGCCGGTCCGTCTTCGATTCGGATCCTCGCGATCTCTTTCAGCGGGATGAGTCTCGGCTCGCCACCCATGCCCGCCGGAGAGACGAGTCTGAGCTCACCCACCTGCTCGGGCCTTTCGCGATACGACGGAGGCACCCGAACCTGCAGGGCGTAGCGTTGTTGGCCTTCGAGCACGACGCCCACTTGCGCCCCGCCGACGGCTTGTACCGTCTCGAGGACATGCCCCGCGTTGAGCCCGTAGCGCGCCATCGCGTCGCGGTCGAGCTGGACGCGCAACATCGGGAGCCCCGTCGTCTGCTCCGCCTTGACTTCCGCCGCTCCCGGGATCTGCTGCAGCACGGCGACGATCTCGTCCGCCTTGGTCTTCAACAGATCCAGGTCGTCGCCGTAGACATAGAGAGCGATATCCGAGCGCACGCCCGAGATCAGCTCGGACACGCGTAGCTCGATCGGCTGCGAATAGCTGAAGATCGCGCCGACTGTCCGCTCGGCGAGAACTTCGTCGATTGCTGCAATCAGCTGCTCCTTGTCGTCGAAGCGCCAGGTGTCTCGGGGCTCGAGCATCACGTAGGTGTCGCTGATCTCGACGCCCATCGGATCGGTCGCGATCTCGGCACGGCCTGTACGCGAGATGATGGTCTTGATCTCTGGGAACTCCTCCACGAGCACACTCTCGACCTGAGTGCTGATCTCGTTCGATTGTTCGAGCGACACGCTCGGGAGTCGCCAGACCTGCATCGCGATCGCGCCCTCGTCGAGGCGAGGCATGAACTCAGCTCCGAGGAACGGAGCTGTGGCCACACTCGCGACGAAGATCGTGATCGCTGCGGCAAACGTAATCCGCGGCCGCCGTACGGCTGGGCGCAAGGCAGGGTCATAGAGGCGCTTCGCGATGCGAAAGAGCCAGGGCTCCGATTCCTTGACGTTCTCCAGGAAGAAGCTCGCCATAATCGGCATCAAATTGAGCGCGAGGAGAAGCGACCCCCCCAGGGCGAAGACGACCGTTAGGGCCATCGGGCGAAACATCTTGCCCTCAACCCCCACGAGACCAAGGATTGGCAGATAGACAATCATGATGATGCCGACGGCAAACACCACGGGGCGCGCCACCTGAAGCGACGCCGCTCTCACGCGCTCCAGATGCGGACGGTGATCTCCCGGATCTCGGTGGCTGAGCACTCGGACGATGTTCTCGATCATCACGACCGAGCCATCGACGACGAGTCCGAAATCGATCGCACCGAGGCTCATCAGATTGCCGGCTATGCCGAACTGCCGCATGAAGGTGAAAGCGACGAGCATCGATAGGGGGATCGCCGACGCCACGATCAGCCCGGCGCGCAAATTTCCGAGCAATAGAAGAAGGACGATGATGACCAGTGCGCCGCCTTCGGCGAGGTTCGTGGCGACGGTTCTGATTGTTCGCTGGATCAGGTCCGTGCGGTCGTAGAAAACGTCGACTGTCACGCCTTCGGGCAAGCTCTTTTCGATTTGTTCGAGGTTCTCTTTGATCCGGTCGACGACGACACGGGCATTCTCGCCGATCAGCATCATCACGATACCGATCACGGCCTCGCCGTTGCCGTCGCGCGTGACTGCGCCCTGGCGGATCATTGGCGCGAACTCGACTTCGGCCACATCCGCGATACGAACAGGCGTTCCATCGACGTTCGCCTTCAGGACGATCTTGCGTATGTCCTCCCGCGTCTCGAGGAGAGCCTCGCCTCGTACCAGATACTGCTCGCCCTGATAGGCGACGTATCCACCACCCACGTTCTGGTTGTTCGCCCGGAGCGCAGTGAAGACGTCCCCCATTGCGAGGCCGTACGCGCGGAGACGGTTGGGATCCGCAGTCACTTGATACGTCTTGAGTTCTCCGCCGAACGAGTTGACCTCGACGACGCCCTGCACCGCGCGGAGACGAAACGCGACGTTCCAGTCGAGAATGCTCCGCAGCTCCATGGGCGTGAAGCACGCGTCCGTGTCCACGCCTCCCTCGCACATCGGCTCGCCCTTGACCTCGAACTGGAAGATCTCGCCGAGCCCGGTAGAGATCGGTCCCAGCTCCGGGGACCCGTATCCTGGCGGAATCTGTTCGCGCGCTGAATTGAGTCGCTCGCCGACGAGTTGCCGAGCCCAATAGATGTCCGCGTCTTCCTCGAAGACGACGGTCACGACGGACAGGCCGAACTTCGAAACCGAACGGATTTCTTCCACCTTCGGAAGCCCGCTCATCGCGCTCTCGACGGGGAACGTGATGAACTGCTCCATCTCTTCGGGTGCGACGCCCGGGCTGTTGGTCAGAACCTGAACCTGCACGTTCGTGACGTCCGGGACGGCATCAATCGGCAGCTGGAGTATCGAGCGGACGCCCACCGCCCCGATGAGAAGCCACAGCACGACCACCAGAAAGCGGTTGTCGAGAGAGAAATTTACGATGCGCTGAATCATCTTCTCGACTCCCTAGTGGCTGTGGCCGCCGCCCATTTCACTACGGGCAGCCGCGGACTTCACGAGGAAGGCTCCTTTCGAGACGACCTCCGTCCCGGGTTCGAGACCCGAGACCACGGACGCATGGTCGAGCCCGCGGAGACCGACTTCGACTGGCTGCTCCGAAAAGTGCTCGGATCCTTCGCGCACGAAGACCACCCAACCATCTCCGTCTCGAACGAGAGCAGACGTAGGCACCGAAAGGGCGGCGTCCTCGCGCGCGACCGCGACGCGTCCGGTCACGAAGAGTCCCGGATTGAGTCCGCCCTCGTTGGCCATGACGATTCGAGCGGAGGCCGTGCGCGTCACTTCGTCGACGACGGGGTTGACGAAGAAGATCGTGCCTCGTTTCCCTTCGCTCGATCCGGGGAGCAGAATCTCGACCGGATCGTTCTTCGTCACACGGCGAATGTCGGAGGTTGGCACCTGCAGTACGACCCAGACCTCGCTGGTGTCGGCGACGGTGAACAGCGAGTGGCTCGTATTGACCGCCTCTCCGATCGGCGCATGCTCCTCGATGACCACGCCATCGATCGCGGCTTTCACGACGTACGGAGCAAGCGCCTGACTACTCTCGATCACCGCGAGCGTCTCCCCGGCCTCGACGGTGTCGCCGACGTGCTTTTGGACCCGGGTGACCGTGCCCGGAAAGCGCGGCTTCACGTGGACGATCCGGTCCGGGTCGGGCCGAATCTCACCCGGCAGATCGATCGTGACGGCTACTGGACCCGGTCTCGCCGGCGAGACGACGATCCCGAAGCGCTCCTGAATTTCGGGGGAGATCTCGATCTCCTCTTCTTCGCCCTCCGCATGCTCTCCACCAGCGTGGCCGTCATCTGCGTGGTCTGCCTCTCGGCTCTCGCCCCCGTGCGACTCCTCGCCGTCGTGTCCTGGCTCGGCCGGCGACGCGGTCGTCGTGATGACGTCACCGCAGGCGGCGAGTCCGACGATCAGCGCGGCACTGATTGCGAAGGCCCACATACGAGCCATGGCGGCGTGAGCATCTGATTCTTCATCCTTCCGATTTAGATTCTCTCGCATCATCGATTCTCTCCCGTAGCCGCGTTGGCATTCGAGCCCAAGGGTGTTCCGGTGATTCGCTCGACCTCGGTTTCCGCGAGGCGGTAGGCGCGCAGTGCACTGATCTCGCGCAAACGAAACTCAAAGAGACGGCGCTGTGCTTGAAGCACGTCGACATTTCGGAAGAGACCGCGCTGATAGCCTTCCCGAACGCCGCGATACGCCTCCTCTGCGCTCGGCAGGATCGAGTCTCGGAGCTCGCTCACTTCCTCGAACCGAGCGAACCACTCCTGGTAGGCCTGCTCGAGCTGGGCCGACAGCTGAACCTCGGCTTCTCGGTACTGGTGTCGGGCCCGAAGAAGGTTCGCACGTGCCGCTGCTCGGCTGCCTTGGTTTCGGTCGAAGACGGGAATAGGTATCGAGACACCAGCGACAAGCGCCGTCTCGCCGACTCCCTGCGCTCGTCGGACGCCCGCTCCGACCGTCACGTCGGGGATGCGCCGCGCACGCTCGAGTTCCCGGACGGCGTCCAGTCGATCGACCTCTCGTTGCCAGCGGCCAAGCATTGGATTGCGCGACAGCAGCGCGCGCACCGCCGCCGTCTCTGGTGGGACCACTACGGCGCCAAGATCACCCGTGGCGGCTTCGAATCGAGGACGATCATCACCCCAGGTCGCAGCGAGAGCGGCACGTGAAGCGTCGAGAGCGCGTCGCGCGACTTTGAGATCGACTCGTAGCGCCGCGACTTCGAGGTCTGCGCGCGTCTTCTCGACAGCGGGAGTTGCTCCCGAGTCGACGAGCTTCGAGACGGAAGTCAAGGCGTCTTCTGCGAGGTCGACGAGTTGCTCGTTCAGGGAAACGGTCTGTTGGGCGGCAAGTACGTTCGCGAATGCCTGAGCGACTGACGCGTACACTTCGAGTCGCGCGCTCTCATACTCCCACGCTCCGACCTCGGTAGCGAGATCGGCCGCGCGGCGACTCTTTAGGCGCTTCCCCGCTGTAGGGATCCGTTGAGCCAGCTGGAGCGTCGTCTCGCTGTCCCCGAATCCGGAGAGGGAGCCCGAACCTGAAAATCTTCGACCGATAAGGCGCCCCCGTTATTCCTGGACACCTATTCGAGGAGAGTATGATGTCTCAGGAGGTCGGGATGAGCAGGAAGAAGCGAAGCAAGGGAGGCTCGCCGTCGGGCACGCAGGGAGCCCGAAGGGCGA
>Ga0316209_1001475_pt1 | contig 24023 bp, 20 predicted proteins | sample 6monopyrite_MG_FD_204945 | JGI IMG/M metagenome (GOLD analysis project Ga0316209, IMG submission 204945) | Microbial mat bacterial communities from mineral coupon in-situ incubated in ocean water Damariscotta River, Maine, United States -... | ecosystem: Environmental > Aquatic > Marine >...
AGACACGATAATGGGCGACGTGGCTTGGGTAAAATATACCACAGCTTACGATAAAACGCCTGGTGTTTTTAAACTGGTCAAACAGAATGGTAAATGGCTGGCCACGGCAAGAGGTTCAAAGGATAAAGCACCGTTTTAAAAAAGACTTTCATTTTAAGCTTTATCAGTTCTTATCGAGATTGATTTCCCAATAACCTCTTGTATCGCCTTGACGCGTTAAAAATCCTTTATTTTTGATAGCTGTAATATGCTTACCAACAGCAGATTCATTAATACCCAAAGCTTCAGCTATTTCGTTATAAGTTATGGAAGGATTAGCAGCAATAAGTTTAAGAACTTCTTTTTGTCTTTTAGTTAGAGCTTCAGTCGTATCAATTACACCACCTATTGCACCACCTATTACACCACCTTTTTGACCACCCATTACACCACCTTCTTCAACAGCAGTTTCTTTAGCGGTAAAAGTCATTCTAAGGAAGTTGTCCGAAAAGCCAAAACTCTCTTTGCCATAGTGTTCCAAAATACGAGGGATGCCAGAACCCAACTGTTCCACAAGTTCCAAATCCTTAAAAATCCGCATCAGTTCTTTATTCCGTGGAACTGAAAAGCCCTCGAAAAATTCCTGTTTGCTCAATCCTTCCGGAAGACCGCCTGCCGATGTGATTTCAATTCTATCCGCAAATATTTCAAACTTTGGGGTAATTTCATTGGTATAATCATTATGTACAAAGGCATTGATGATGGCCTCGCGCAATGCGATGGGATTCCAAAGGCTGGCTTGCTGTCTTTCTTTGGCCGTTATTTTTGTGTTGGTTCTGTTTTCAACCGCAATTTTATCTATTACTTGCTTGGTGGCTTTGACCAGGCATTCGTGACCATACTCGTTGCTTTCTATCAAGTCTGTTCGGGTTTTGCCCGAATATTTGGCTACTTTAATAGAAGTATTGTTCTTATCTGCCAAAAGATAGCCAGCATAATTGAATGCACCATCTTCGGTCAATAGTTCAAGATTTTTTGCAAATGCTTTACCAAGAGTATGACCCGATTCCTCGTAGTAGATTTTCAACTGGCTAAAGCTTAAATCTTGACGACCCGCTTTAATTTTGCTGATGGAATTTCGGGTGCGCTTGGCAAAGAGCTCGTCTATCATTTTTTGTGGCATCGGTTCAGCTGCTGAACCTAAGCGGATAAAACAACCCTTTTCGCTCATCCCGTATTTTTTGAGATGATAAGGTTTTTCTGGACCGCTCGCCACAATGATTTTCAAGATATTCTTGCCTTCTCTTTCCTCGCTTACAATATCAAACAAACCCAAAGCTGAAGGACGGATATTGTTCTTTAACCTGTCTTTAATTTTTAATTGGTCGCCATCCGCATCAGCCAGACCGTAAGTATTCCCTTCCTTATCAATACCAATATAAATAATGCCGCCTTCACGATAGTTTAAAAAAGCAATGACCTCTTTTTCAAGTCCATCGGACAGTTCTCGTTTGTATTCTATACGGTTTGTTTCGGTCATTGTTTAAATAAAATCGGATAGTAAAGATAATGATATTAAATTGTGGGAATAGGTTTTGCTTCTTATCATAAAGTATATAGCATTAATAAATTATATTTATTTTTTCTTATAATCTGTTTAACATCCACTTTATTTAATGACACCTTCAGAACGCTATGTTGCCAATTTGTGCCAAAAATCTTTCCTTCCCTTTTGGAACTTTCCAAATCCTGTAGGTAAAAAGAATAAAGAGTTATGTGATGTTTTGGTTGTTTGCGGTAATTATATTTTAATCATTTCCGTAAAGGATATTAGAATGTCAAACCACTCTGATGAAAATGTTAGATATGAGCGTTGGGTAAAAAAAGCTATTGAAGATTCTGCAAAACAAATTTATGGTGCTGAACGCTTTCTTAAAACTGCGGATGAAGTTTATACCAAAAACAGAGCGAACAAAATATCCCTACCACCAAAAGACGAAAGGATAATACTTAGAATTGCGATTGCTTTTGGAAGCGACAACACAGTCCCTTTACCTTATGGTGATTTTAGTCAAGGCTTTGTTCACGTTTTTGATGAGGAATCGACCTCAATACTGTTGAGCGAACTTGACACCATTACAGATTTCACAAAGTATCTTACGGACAAAGTGCAGTTTCTAAAAGGAAAATATTTCTCTATGCCCAAAGAATCTGATTTTCTTGCTTTTTATATCCAAACTGCTCTCGATGTAGATGAAAAAGTGGACTCGATAGTATCTGACGGTGGGCTGTGGGATTCTTACATAGAGTCTAAAGAATATGCAGAATGGCAAAATCTCTTACCTCAAAGCTATATTTGGGATTATATGATTGCACAATTACATAATTACCATATTACCAAAGAAACTACTGATGAATACAGAAATGAGTTAGAGGAAGCCATAAGAGTTATCAATCAAGAATCTCGTATAAATAGAATAGAATTAGGTGGTATTTTGGATAATGCTATTCAAAGAAAGTCGAGTGCCAGAATGCTAAGACCTCTGAAAGACGCTAATCATTGTTACGTATTTATGCCCTTAACTTCCAAGAATTGGGAAGGCAAAGAAAAAGAGTTAGAGCTTAGATGCATTGTCGCCAGAATGGAAAATCCAAGTGTTGAGAAAGTTATAGGTATTGGTTTTGGGAATAATGGCAATGGACAAGATGTTTATGATATTTGCGCTCACTATATTCCGGAAATGAGTGAAGAATTCATAGCAAGTGCCAAGGAAGTTCAAAACGAATTAGGTTATTTCAAAAACCCAACTATCTCACACAGCAAAGAATACAGAAAGGAAGATTTTAAAGGATTTGGGCTTTAATGATAATTCTTCTTTTTATGCAGGATTAACTTTGTTAAATTTATCGGCTAAACCAACTACCAACTTGCGTATGTATTTAGCCAAACTTTATATTAAAAATTTTAGAGGAATCAAAGAAATGGAACTTAGTTTCAACCGAAGTATTAATATACTAATCGGTGAGAACGGAAGTAACAAATCGGCGGTTATCGATGCAATTAGATTACTGTATAATATGGGTGAACCCATACGGGACATTTCTGTTGGTTTCTCAGATTTTCACGAAAGTGTCGAAAAAGATGGCGAAGGTACCATCACAATCTCAAGAGAAGAGAAGATTATGATTATCTTTCAATTTAAGGGTTTATCAGCTGCTCAAAGAGGTGCGCTCTATGAGTATATGGTTATAGATGACGATGCCAATGAATATGCCCAGGTTACATTAACATACGAAGACAAAGGTGGTAAATATCCTATTTCGTCCTACTATACTGGCAATGTTGAAGGTCAAAAAGCTGACTACAATACATTTTCTATTTTCCAACATTACTATTTGAGTGGCTTACGAGATAGTACGCGCGATTTATTGACTAATCGCGGAAATGTTTTAGGTCGTGTAATAAAAAGACGTGTAGAAAAAAATGAATCTGAAGCTGTCATTGAAAGCATAATGCGAACTGCAAATGATGAGCTTTTAGCACAAGACGAAGTTTCTGAAACTCGTGATGGGGTAAATAATAACCTATCGGGTATATACCAGCGATTTAAGGATAACCAAATAGGGCTTCAAATTGAGCAATCCAAAACCGAGTATATCGTAAATGCTATAAAGCCATTTTTACCCCACGACCGAGATAGTTTAGCTGGCGAAGGATTTTCATTACGGCAAAATAGTTTAGGTCAAAATAATCTCATTTACATTGCAACAGTACTCGGCGATATAAAAGACCAAATTGAAGAAAACAAAGTGCCGCATTATGCTTTACTTATAGAAGAACCAGAAGCGCACCTTCATCCGCAGCTTCAATTAAGTTTATATGGCTTTTTGCGAGATTCTAGCAAATCCAAAAACAGTCAGCTGTTCATTACGACACATTCGCCCACATTGACATCAAAAGTCCCTCTAAAGAACCTAATTTTACTTGATGGCAAGGCGTTCAGACTAAACAAACAATTTCAAGATAGAGTTTCAGAAGAAATTGTGGAAAATACTGTTAAAGACAAAAAACTAACTGCTGCCAATTTTAGATTGAAAAAAAAGCAGCTAGAACGATATATCGATGTCACGAAATCCCAATTGCTTTTTGCCAAAGCTATTCTTTTCGTTGAAGGTATATCTGAAGAACTTTTGATTACAGCTTTTACAGCAATTAAAAAATATCGTTTAGAAGATTATAGAATTGAGCTAGTCAACATTGGTGGTACAAGTTTTTATCCGTTCATCCATTTGTTTAATTCCAATCAGCCCGAGAAATCGATTGACAAGCCTATTTCTATTTTAACGGATAATGATAAATTTCCGGACTCAAAAAAGAAAGAGTTTTCATTTAACCAGTTGCTCGAAGAAGATTACAAAAAACTCAATGAGCTAGACGCTGCCATTCAAGCTGCGGACGTCTCGTCAAGAATCCCAAATATCACATCTGCTAAAAATGGAAAAGATACCATCGAAATCTTTCCTGCTGAAAAAACATTGGAATATGAATTAGCACTTGCCAATATACCGAAGACAAAAGAAGGCTTTGAAAATAACTTTCTCTTCAAATACATTGACAAAATAAGGTCCGACAAAGCTGAAGCGATACTCGAATATGTTGATGCGATTATTGACGAGGAACTTACCGAAGAACAACAGCGTAAAGTTGCAATTCTGCTATGGAAATCTTTTCCATCGAAAGGCACTTTTTCTCAAAACTTCTCACTTCACATCCTCAAAAATTTAAAACGTGCTCGGAAAGAATTTGTTATCCCAAAATACATTCGTAAAAGTCTAAAACATTTGAAGGGATAGGATGAAGTTAGATATTACAGAAGAATTACAAGATTATTTGAATGCTAAGGGCAAGGTCGTTTTAAATGCTTGCCCTGGTGGTGGAAAAACAACTGCCATTTCTCAAAAGATAATCAACCTAGAAGAAGAGTATAAAAGTACTTACGGCAGTCATTCAGGAATAGCCTGCATATCGTTTACCAACGCAGCAAAAGATGAACTCAATCTAACGTACAATCAACTTTGTGGTAGAACTTTGCAATATCCGCACCTCATAAGTACCATTGACAGCTTCATCAATACTTTCATAACGTTACCTTTTTATTACCGTTTGGAAAGAAATTTTGCCAGACCTCAAATTTTGGAAAGCAATGAACGATTAGATTTATTTTGGAAAACCAAATATAGAAACAGAAGTGGAAAGTTAGTTGATGGTCTTAGAAATCCAATGAATTCTTTTAAGGCGAAGACTAATAGAAGCATATACTACCAATACCAGCCATCACAAATAAGACTTGAACCAGATGGAAGCTATACCGTAAACGGAAATGCACCTGCTGAAGAAAAAGTAGATTTAGATGTTTTTGAAAAATACTGTAAATACATCAAAGGATGGCAGTTTGAAAAAGGCCTTATCACTACTAATGATTCTGCATTTATTGCATTAAGGCTCTTAAAGAAAAATCCCAGTATTGGTAAATGGTTATCAAAGAGATTTCCGCACATAATTGTTGACGAAGCACAGGATAATTCTTTAATGCAGCATCAAATTTTTGAAGAACTAAACAATCAAGGATTAGCTAACATCGAATTTATTGGCGACCCATATCAAAGTCTTTATGAATTTAGGGATGCCAAACCTCAATTATTTCTAGATAAGTATAAAAATGAAGATTATTTAGGTTTAGATTTATCAAATAACAGAAGGTCCCCACAGCGCATTATAGACTGTTTCTCATTATTGCGACCAGAAGCTGAACGTACTATAAAAAGTGCTTGCGGAACAGACCTAAAAGAGCCCTTACTTGTATATAGATACAAAGCCGATAATAGAGGGGCTATAATAAATCATTTTGAACAATATTGCAGTGACAAAGATTATAAAAAACTGAAGGTTGTTGTACGCGGTAATAGCGTAAGGAACAAAATGCTTGGTAGAGACGCACAACAGCGACCTTGGCACAACTCAATGGCTTACGAACTCATAGCTGCTAAAATAGAATACGATGATAAGAACTTAAAGGACGCCATCAACATAGCAAGAAACATAGTAATCCGTTTGGAAAACCAAGACCTCTCTTTTGCTGAATTTGGTCATTTAAGAGCTGAACTAAAAACCGACTTTTTATTCAACGCTCATATTATAAAATTTGTAGAAGGGTTGCCAGAGCTGTCGCATACTATAGAGGACTGGTCAAATCTATGTCCGGCTTACATAAAGGAAGCTCTAAATCTTGACTTTGATATAGATTTTGGAATGAAAAAAACCTCAAGGTATTTTGCTAAAGCTACACGTACAGAACCTGTTTCTGCACACTTTAATCGAGTTGATATAGATAAAACTAGTTCACTTACCACGGTCCATCAGGTCAAGGGAAAAACGTTAGATGCCATCCTTATCTTTTTTGACGAAAAAAACCACGCAAGTAATATTAATTTCAGGGATTTAGAGCCTGAAAACGGTGGATTTTTAAAGGAAAAGAAACGTATTATATATGTAGCTATGTCGAGACCTAAACATTTATTGGCGATGGCATTTCCTGAAAAAATTACTGAAGCTCAATTGAAAGAAAAGTTAGGTGATGATATATCAATTATCAATCTTGAATGAAACTCTACCGAAGTAGAACCAAATCTTACTCAAATATCGACTTCGCTTCCTCATAAACTCTCTCAAAATTAGCCTCTAAATCAGCCTGAGAAAACGGTTTGGACACCCTTGGTAATTCTCGTTCAATGTCAGTCAATCTAAACTGTACTTTTTTATCCTTTCCATCAGCATAAGTAATAAACTCGCCTTGCTTTAGCCTAAAAAAAACATCTGCTCTAATTTTTGGAATTTCTTTTTCTCCAGTTGTAATACGTGTATCAAAATCGAGATTATGTCCACGGCTTATGCTTTTGGTTGGGTCTTTAATTATTTCAAAAAAGCGTTCATAGTATTTAGCGGTGTCCGGGTCATTTACCTTACCAAAAAATTGATAGGACAGATTACTTAATATTGCCTTACTTGCTTTATCGCCATACATCATATCATTCTGAATTTTGTCCTGCATTACATAAACAGTAGCAATATCATAACTACGCAACGTTGCTGGAATACGGTGCATATTTAATAATCGTATGGTCGGTGCTTCTTCCATCAACAAAAATGATGGTTCGGAATTTCGCACGCTCATTTGTTTAGTAATGGTGTGAATAATAGTGGCAATTACAGGCGAATAGGATGTTTCATATTTTGGGTTGTTTACTACCGAAATGATTGCAGGATTTTCTTCACTATTAATATTCAAAGGGACTTCATCTGCTGATAATACCATAAAAATGCGCTGTGTACTGATTCGTTTCAGAGCATTGGCCAGAGTGCTTTTGACTCCAGCTGTCTGTCTATCCGAATCCTTTCCACTAATAAAAGCATCTGCCATTGCTCTTGATGTGGTGTTAGTTTCCAAAAACTGAATAAGGCTATCCGTGTCCAATAATTGATAAATAGCTATCAAATGTGGTAGCGTACAGTATTTGGGATAATCGGTTTTCAACTTCCAAATCAATCCACCAATCAAACCTTCCGCAGCATCATTAAAGAATTTTGTTGTTCCTGTAGTTTCATTTTCTCTTTGCTCTAAAAGGTTTTCAATTAATACCCGTGACACTTCATTTACGCTTTCCTCGTTCTCTAAATAGCTCGGCGCAATAGGATTTACCCTATGGATGATTTTGTCAAAAGAAATGACCTTAAACGGAATATCGCTATCCTTAAAAAGTGGGTATGCCATTTCGGTCAGCTCAAAATCTTTATAGTCGTGAATGATTCCGCAAAAACTCTCTTTCCAGAAATGTTTTAGAAATCCATAAACTACACTTTCGGTTTTTCCGCTTCCGGCGGATCCGATGACGGATGCGCCACGTTTAATATTATCTAATTTGAAGTTTCCTTTATTAGTACCAAAATTGACTTGGTATTTAATATTACCATTTTGCGAGTCCTCAGTTTTATGCAGAAAAACATACAGTCCTATATTAATTAGCATTAGAGGACACGCCAAATAAAGTAGCACTAATACTAATTCATTCCCTTCAGAAATATAGAATATGAGAAATGAAAGCATAGTGATATTTAATAAAAACGCATATTTGCTTACACGAAACATCGCATAGAAAACAATACTGGCCAAACCAATAATTGAAAGTGTTGTTATGACATTATCTATTTGCATATTAATTAGATTCCTATGGAACTTGATTTTATCGCCACATCAACGCCATGTCTTAACCGTTTGAAAACTCGAAGCGCAATTTGCGCTTGACTAACTGGAATAGTGGGAACGATTGGCAATCCTGTTTTTGTTATCATTTTAAACGCTAATGCTTTTTCGTTTGCTGGTAATTTCATCAAAGCAGCAAAGTAGAGTTTGGGGTTTTTCACAAAATCCTTTCGCGCCTTATAGGTCTCGGCAAAGTTTCGTTTATATCCGAAAGTCTTGTCAAACGTCTTTTCAGCTTTCTCAAAAAAATTGTCTCTGTCAAAACCACGTTTTACGGTTTCCCCATTCAGCTTCACATCGGAAGCTTTGTATTTGCTTCCGGGTGACAAACTGAATCGGTTTGATGCATCCTTTCGGCTCACGATAATATGGATATGACTTTGGTTTCCATCTTTCGCCATTCCCTGGACAATCCGTTTTCCGTTTTGTTTATGTGGTGCTTGGCGTTCCAGTTTGGCGATTTCCTTTTTCATTCTTTTAATATTCCCTTCAGCTCGTCCTTCTTGAATATTTCGGATTTCAGTTTTTAGCTGAAGTATTTTTGTGGCAAAGGGTTGGTTTTCCTTTACCTGAAAATCCGTTCCTTTAAATGTGCGTTGATGTTCAATTTTCGCATAATATTTAATGTCGTCGATACTGACAGGTCGCCCTTTGATTTCCCTATTAAATGAAGTCACATAATCTTTCATCAGCTCGCGAGTATATCTCTTTAAATCTTCGCTACTGTTCTGAAGTTTTCGCAATTCATATTTTGAAGGACTCACGGTAATTGAATAGAATCTTGGCTCGTGTTTTTCTAATTTTGCGGTATTTCCATCTATTTCTTTGACTACTTCTTCAGCGGAAATTTCATCGCCATATTGATTAAAAAAGTGTTCCATATCCTGTTGTTCCAAACCTTGATTTTCTTTCTCTAAATAGCCCACAAAATCCGCTGAACTTTGTGAATAATTGTTACCCAATTTTTGAGGTGTTATTGTAATGTACATAACTCAAAAATTTATAGTTGGTTACTTTGGTTTTGCTTTTCACGAAAGCGTATTTCCTTCTTTTCTTCGGCATATTTCTTTTCTATAATAAGTGGTTTTTTGGTTGGTTCTTCTGTTTCAAAAAGGGATTGAATCATAGCCACCGTAGGTTTGGTTTGTGTCTTTTCCACGTCTCGCATAATGGCGATAACAGCATTTATTCTTTTTAGTAATTTAGCTTCGATGGTACGTCCTGTTGGTCCTAATTTTTCCTTTGGCGAGATTTCATTGTAGAAGAAAAAATCGAGCATCGTGGACATCGCTTCGGTGTGCGATTTGAAGTAAGTGCGTGAGAAAGTTTGGAAACGTTTTGCAGTTTCCTTTTTAAATCTAATTCCAGTAAATGAGTCCATATTTCGCCGATTTGTCGCAAAATCTACCCTAAAAATGGGCGTTTCCAGCCCGTTTGTCGCAAATCATCGATTGTCAAGAAATTATAATAAATTTAATTAACTGATTATCAGATAATTAAAAACGAAAAGGAATCCGAAACATCGCGCAGCGTGTTACCCTCTTGCTATTCCTTTTCGTCACGCGCAAGCGTGACAAAAATCCATACAATCCGGCTAAAAAACCGATTGCCATTTTCAAGGAAAATGATTTTCCAGTATGTTATTTTTCGATGTGTAAGGGTATCGGCGAAAGTCAAAAAGTGGATAACCCTACTTTAATTTGTATGCTGAATCTCAGCGATGTAAAGATACATTTTTTTCTTGACTTGGGTTTGAATTATATACAAAAACACCTCTAAAAATTCAGAGGTGCTTACTTATCAATTTTAAAAATTATACATTAAAAATGAACTTATAGGAATACAAATTCCGTATCGCTTCTTCTTCAATCATTGTTTCAAAATTGGTATGGTTTTCTTTTACGTATTTGCGAATAGCTTCGCCAAATTTTCGTTCCACATCTTTTTTAGAATTTTCTAAAAGTCGGTTTTGAGCCTCTTCGCTCAAGTCTGTAAAATTGAGATATACCATAGCTGTCTTTTACAAAATTTCGTTGTCAGCAAAACTATAGTAATCGCCATCAGGTGAAAATATCAAATGGTCAAGAATGGTAATGTCGAATAATTCTGATGCCCTTTTAATCTTGTTCGTTAACCTCTTATCCGCATCACTAGGCTGTAATTTTCCACTTGGGTGATTATGCATTAAAATTATAGCTACTGATAGAGATTTTAAAATGACTGCAAACAATATCCGAAGGTCTATTTGAGTACTTGTAATTCCACCCTGCGAAAGTTGATACACCCCTTTTACCTTATTGCTATTGTTCAATAATGCAACCTTGAAGGTTTCTTGTATGCCTATGGTATCTTTATCCCAATCCGCGTAAAGCAGTTCAGCTGCATCTTGTGAATTGCTAATTTTCTGCCACATTGAAGATTTTAGTCCACCTTTGTAGCTTATTTTTATTTCGTTAACTTGTGCTTTCATTGTACATATATTTAATGTGTGAATAATGAAAAAGAGGGCGAAACTTTCGACAGGTGCGCCCTCTTTCTTTTTGAAGATTACTTGTCGCTCTTGCTCCCAAGTAATAAGATTTCATCGGCTACTACTTCGGTAACATAGCGTTGGTTACCATCATCGGTTGTGTAGGTTCGGGTCTTTAGTTTCCCTGTAATCCCTACTTCTTTGCCTTTTTCGACAAATTTCTCAACGATTTCAGCAGTCTTACCCCAAGCCACTACGGTATGCCAGTTGGTGTCCGTTTGCTTTTCGCCTTTGCTGTCTTTGTAATACTCATTTGTGGCTAAAGAAAAACGGGCTACTTTCTTTCCGCTTTCAAGGTTCGTAATTGTTGGTTCTTGTCCAACGTTTCCAATTAACTGTACGTGATTTCTAATAGTACTCATAATAAAAAGATTTGTGTCTGCTTTGTTACAGACTGGTTTATATTTCCCCTGTTTGTTTTAAACTGAATTAAATTTTAAGGGGTGTTTGTTCTTTTCTTCTGTGCATCGCACAATGGATAGAGTGGGTTTTGTCAAGACTTTTAGTGTAAAATCAGGTGTGTTTGCGACGTAGTAAATCCGCCTTTTTCGGCGGATTTCAAGGAAGTAGAAACCTTATTTTTCACTAAAACTCGTACAGTCTTGACAAGTTCCATAAGGACATTAGCTATTCTTTTAAACGCAGTTGCGTTAGAGCGTACCGACAGTTAAGCGAAATAAGCGGCTGTGGTTAAATTAGAATTGGTTATGTCGTACCTGTTTTTCGACGACCCGAAAAACAACAAAGGCTTTATCCATTATAAACCCCTTAAAATGTGTAAGACAGCGGTTTGGTTTTTAAGGATTTTCGAGTGAGGGCTCAAGAAGTCCGCACCGAAAATCCTGTCAAGAAAATCAAGCCGATGGCTTTCCGATTAGAAAAGCGGACTTAATTCACGATTTTGGCTCTGGAATGAAGTGTTCCTTCCCAGAGAAGCGGGAAGGGTTAGCGGAATGGAAAGCTGAAATTGGGGATTGTGTCCAAGACTTATGTAGTGAAGCTCTTTTCACGAAATGTAGTGGTTGCCTGCTTTTTCAGCAGGCGAGCGTGGAATGTAGGGGAATGTGCTGAGTGGGATATAAATTGTTCGCTAACAAACCTAATTTCAAATAAGAATGTCAAAGCTATTTTATTACACTATTCGTTTATCTGGAACAATCACCTAATTAAGAAAAAAAGTATAGTCAATCTCCGTTACGCTCAAGGGGGAGTTAGCTTTTGTGGTTTGTCCAAAAATCAAATTTTTTAAGGATTCCAGTTCCTGCCGGTTAAAAACCATAGCGAGATTTTGTTGCATTGTTTGAATCGGGATTTTGCGTTTGAGCAATGCCCTTCGACAGCAAGATTCCCAATAATTTACATCTATTTCTGCAACAAATTTTTGGAAGGCTATCAGTTCCCTTGGTGTAAATTCAAGGTAGATATTGTTAAAGTACAGATGATACACATTGCAGGTTTTGCAATGGGCGAGCTGCACGTTCAAGTTTTTCGAGAGTGTTTTTATATTATGGCACATAGGTTAATATTTTAATAGCAATCCATTTTTAATTGTTCGTTATGCTGAAGCTCATCCAAACCGATGGAATTAGATTCGTTAAGTAGGTTTTCCAGCATATCCAGAACATCGTGCTGCATTGCCAGAGAACCGCAAATCATTATGATGCCACCCTCTTGAATGGTGTTTAGGACAACACCCCTTTGTTTTAAAACCATCTCTTGAACGTACTGCTTGCTTCCTTCTCTCGAGAGGCTTTTATCAATTGAAATATTTGAATTTTTAGTAATGATTTTATTAAGAGTATTTTCGTAAATAGTGTAGGAAGCTTTCGTTCTACCTCCCCAAAACAAATTGATTTTTGTATGGCGATGTTTTTCCATCATCCCTAAAAAGGGTGCGATGCCAGTTCCGTTGGCAATTAAGACTGCGGAAGGTGTTTTCTTTGGAAAATGGAAATGTGGATTTACGTCAATTAAAGCTTGGATAATATCCCCTCTGTTATGACCAAATAAATACGAAGAACCAAGACCAAATTCGTGTTTTTTGATACTCAATAAAACTTCACCATCCACTCTTGCAATGGAATATTGGCGAGCGGTATCAGACCCATTAGGAAATATTGCCAGCAAATCGCCTGATGTGAATGTTACTTTTCGTTTGGGCTTTAATCGAATTAGAAATGTGTCGTCCACGTTTAATTCTGTGCGCTCAACGACTTGAAAGGGTGTTTTTTTGAGTTTTCTTTTTTTGACTTTTGGTTTTTCAACAGTCAATGAAATATTCAGTCTTTCAACTATTTGTTTGATCCAATTTTGAAAATCCGCTTCATCTGCATTGTTGATTTTATAAAGTGGTAACAGGGGCTGAAAATCTGGGCGAGACTGCATAAGCGCATCTACTTGTATCGCAAACTTGCAATAGTCTGGATATTCCAAAGAACCAAAACCAATCACGGCATATTGAACTTTATTAGGTTGTTGGACAGTAGGGAAGATTGTTTCAAATTTCCTGGCGTTGGTAGGTGGTTTGCCCTCGCCATACGTGGCCGTAAAGTTGATGATATGTTTGGCTTTTGAGAAATTGGAATAGTTGTTTAACTCGGTCAAGAACACCTTCTTTCCCTGGGCAGTTAAACCGTGGTAGAATCGCTTTGCAAAATCGTATGTCGTTCCCGTTTCTGAACCTACCAAAATCACAACTTCACATTCATCCTTCTCGGGCATTTCTAAAATCGTGGCAGAATTTTCTCTGCGTTTTAATGCCATCGCAAAACCCGAATAGATAAAAAATAAAACAGCCGCACTTGCAAGCAGCAAAACAATAGACCATAGCACACTTCCCTCGCCGGTATGCAGCACCCAACTCAAACGGGAAGCCAGTTGTACAAAAGGATATTGAGCACTACTGATGATTTGTCCTGTTTGTTGATTCACTCTGAGTTCCCTGTCCTTTAAATCAATTTGGTAATACTCTTCAGGGTCTTCAGAAAACGGGAATTCCACTTTTCGTACCTGACTGAGCGAAGTTTCTTTGAAAAAGGGAATTTCCCTTATTGTTGAAAATTGCTGTACTTCATTTAAAGGGTTAGTTTCTTGATGCTCAATTGCGGTCTCAGGAAGCAGCTCAAATTTTTCAGCAGAAAGATATACGCCTGTCAGCGCAAGAATAATGATGGGAATAAAGAACCACCGACTTAAAAGTACGTGATAGCGCAGTTCGAAATAATCTTTCTGGACCTTTGAGAATAGTCGTTTAAAGCCACCCTGTCTTTTGGCCAAAAGTAAAAGTCCGGTTATTGCAATCAAAAAGAGCAATAGCGAAATCAGGCCCACAAAAAAACGCCCAATACTTTTAAGAAAAAGTGAGCGGTGTAGATTCGTGGCAAAACTATAGATAAAAGGACGTTCTTGTACCTTACCCAATTGTCTGCCTGTTTGTGCATCGATATACATATCGAGTGTTTCCATTTCCGTGGTAAGTACGGATGCTTTTACAAAACCAGAAGACTCTACTTCCAACGAAAACACTTCTTCGTAGGTTAATTTCAGCGCATCAATTGTGGTCGCCAATGACACATCATCTAAATCCTGAACGGCATATCCCTTGGTTTGATGCTGAATGGGTTCGATGGCTAAAATACATCCCGTTACGGAAGCAATAAATAGAAATAGCGATGAAACGAGGGCAAGTACAAAATGACTATAGCGCCAAATGGAAATGGTCATAGGCAATCGTTACTGCGGAAGCATTCGCACATATCTGATAAAGCCTTTTCCTTCTTTTTTGGCTTTAATATTTTCGGTAGTGAGTTCAAACTGAATATCATCAGCATAGTATTCCTGGTCTTCTACCGATGTTTCAAAACGCAAGTTGTAGCCTTTATCAATTTTATCTTCGGGAATCTGTAAAACCGTCACGGTACGTTCGCCACCGCTAACAGTTGCACCAGAAATAGCATCGATGTCCGGGCGGTACTTGCCGTAAAACTTCCACCATTCTGGGATTTCGCTGTACCATTCACTATCCTTGCCTTGCACGTAAAGTGTCTTTTCGTATTCGCCATCCGCATTTAAGAGTGAGACTATGACATAAGCACCTTCGCCCGTGTAATTTGTCAATTGGATAAGGCATTTGATAGCCTTGGTGTTGCTGGTCGTGAATGCCGTGAGTAAAAGCCCTGTCAATACGATTGCGGGAATTATTTTAAATATGTCTTTCATTACTTCAAAAAGTTCAATTCAATATTTTGATGTTGTAGGCGTTCGTTTTCGCTGGCCAAATCGTATGCCGATTCTTCAAAATCGGTTTTGATTGAGGTACTGGAGCCCTTTGAGATTAAGTATTTCATCATTTCGCCGTCTTCCGCTTTCATCGCCGCAAGGTGCAATGCGGTTAGCCCTTCGTCATTTTTGGCATTGATATTAATATCAAATTCCGACAAACGTTTCAATAAACCCAAGTCATTGTTTTTAGCGGCAAGATGGAAAAGTGTGTTTCCCTCGGCTTGGGTCGCATTCATCTTGACACCCTTGTCTTGAAGCATCTTTATTTTTGTATCAAAATCATCGACTTTTTTACTATCGTAAGAAGCGACCAGATAATAGGCGAGGCTATTGCCTTTGTTATCTTTTACAAGAGCATTTGTGCCTTTTTCCAAAAGGAATCTGACTACTTCGGGACTATTGCGCTGCACGGCAAGCATCAAGGCCGTTTGGCCTTCACTATTGGTTAAATTGAACTCAATAACATCCTTTGAAAGTAATTCAACCATTGCCAGTTCATTGCGAGAGGCTGCATTGAGAAACGGTGTATTGCCTTCAGCACCTTTCTGGTTGACATCGGCACCCGCTTTTAGGAACAGTTCAAAAATTGCTGGGTCTGTATTGCTGTATGCCAAGCGGTGTAATGGTGTATAACCATCATTGGTCACAACATTCGGTTCAAGACCAAGACCTTGTAAATATTCATAAACTACCAATGGGATGCTATAACCACGACCGCCTTGAACGGCAAATAGAAATGCGTTTCCACCTTCATCATTCAACGATTTGTAATCCACCCCTTTTTCAACCAGCAATTTTAGAAAATCGGGATTCCCTTTTTTGGCAGCATAGTTGAAAATGCCGTTGCCGGTATCGTCTTTGCTATCCAATTTAAAACCTTTGCCAAGAAAGTAGTTCAGCTCGGTATCGTTGGATAATGATGGTGCCACCAATAACAATAAATTCGCACCATTTTCATTTTTCTCAGTAAGTAGATTCACACCGTAATTTTCAAAAGCTTCAAATAACTCTTCATTCTTTTGCCCTGCATTCGCAGCAAAAGCAAGTGGGGTATAACCGTGACTGTCCAATTCGGTTACCGATGAACCTTTTTCAAGCAAATGGTTTACGATTTCAACTTGGCCGGCATACGCTGCCCAATGCAAATAGATACGACTGTCGTGGGTTTTCTTATCGATAGGATTGCCTTCCAACGATAAAAGGTGTTTGACCACATCGTCATCTGCCTTTTCCAGTAATGCGTAAATGGTGGCGTCAAAAGCGTTTTCATTAAGTGCCGTGGCATCGTTGCCCTCGGCAATTTTTTGCTTTACGGTTTCCAAATCTGGGTTGCCTTTCCAAAAGGAACGGTCTAACAACACATTGCTTTCCTGACCAACTGCAACTATACTCAGAAGCAGCAACGCCAACAAGGTTATTTTCTTTGATGAATTCATATCCTTATTTCTTTACAAACGATTCGATGACACCGTTAATTTTGGATGCTTCTTCATAATCATCTTCAAATAAGAATTTATAAAGTGGCTTATTGTCCACCTTTTCCTGCAATACCAGGTCTTGATGACGACCATATACTTCATCCCATTTGGCACGTACCATTGCCCATTTTTCATCATTTTCCTTCCACCATTCGGCAGCAGCGGCACAACGGCCGTCATCTACTTTCACGTACGTGTTATATCCCTTTTCCTTGGCCAGAAGCACGTCGTCTTTTCCATCTTCACGGATAATTTTAGAATTATCTTGGTCGTGCAACCAACCGTAATCCGTAATTTCCTGACGGTTGCCACGCATCAATAGGTTATAGTCGCTACGGGTCGTGTATTCTCGACGCGCCAACGGTGCAGGCGTGGTATTTTCCCAATAGCTTTTCCCATCAACGTGCACCCAGGAGGCAGAGCCTTCGTAACGTGGACTGTCATCTACCTGATATACTTTTTGTGTCCATTGACCTTCCACTTCAGAAGGTGTCAATTTTTGGAATGTCCATTCATTGTCTGCATTGTAGGTATATAAATCGGTGTTTTCAAACAACCAATCTTGTCGCCAATGTTTTACGATATGCGGTTCGGCCGGGTTGCCCACTTGTAGCAGGTGCTGAATGGAAATCTTATCCTCTTCATCAGTTACCAACTGTGCCCATTCGAGACCTTTGTCCACCTTGGTTTTTGATGGCTTATACAAGGAATCATTGCTGTAATTGAAGGTTTCAGCAAAGTTGAAAGTGACCTCGTAACAGCCACACATATTCTTGATGGCTTCGCGGTCTTGCTGTTTTTTTGAATTTTGTGAAATAGCACTTATCGAAAATAATAGTGCCAATACGGTGTACAAGGATGTCTTCATTTTTTATGGTTTTTTGTTTCTGAATTTCTTCGACAAAAATAATAACTTTTATTTAGATTGAATAAAAATAACGTATATATTTGCACCGTATTAAGAATGAATCTAAATAAAAGTATCTGTTTTGCGCCTATTTTTTTGCCTCATACTATTAAGTTTTTGTTATCAATCCTCGATTGGGCAGAATGAGGAAAAACCCATTAAGGATTCGCTGAAAGTAGAGGCACTTGAAGAAGTCATACTCACCGCAACAAGAACAGAGAGACAATTTTCTTCCCTGCCTCTGCCGGTTACATTAGTTTCCAAAAAGAAGATTTTACAGTCCGGCACCATTCGTTTGAATGAAATATTGAACGAGCAAACGGGTATTATCACCGTAGCGGACGAAAGTGGTTTTGAAGGGGTACAGATTCAAGGCATTGCTTCGGATTATATTTTGATTCTCATAGATGGTGTGCCCTTGGTAGGAAGAAGTGCAGGAAATTTTGATTTAAGCCGTTTGACCATCGGAAACATCAAACAGATTGAAGTGGTCAAAGGACCGTCCAGTAGTCTTTATGGTTCAGAAGCTCTGGGCGGTGTCATCAACATCATTACCGAAAAACCAAAATCAGAAGAACTTAGCGGAAACGCATCCTACCGCTTCGGCAGTTTTACACAACAGGATATCAATTTCGATATCAAGCAACGGTTCAAAAAACTGCGCTATGGCTTTTTCGCCAATCGTTTTTCCAGCGAAGGCTATGACCTCAATCCAGATGTCGAAGGACAGACCGTAAACCCGTTTGAAAATTATACCGTTAACGGACGTATCTATTATGATTTCAATGAAAAGCTATCGCTATTCACGTCCGCCCGTTTTTATGACCAGGTGCAGGATGCCGGGTTTACACTCAATGAGGTTCAATTTGAAGGCGATAGTGAAGAACGGGAATGGAACGCCCACACTCGACTTGACCAAAAATGGAACGAAAAATTAGATACGTCCTATGAACTTTACTACACCAACTACACGGCCAACGAGCGACTGGCCGACCCGATTTCCGAGGATGTTTTGAGCGATAGTGATTTTGACCAAACGTTGATACGTCCAGAGATACGTGGTAATTATACTTTCGAGAAAGCGGGAACACTTACTGCGGGATTCGGCTTCCAATACGATGAATTGGACCGAACCTTTTTTGACGAGACCGTAAGTTTCAATTCCCAATATATCTACGCCCAATATGATGTTGACCCAATTGAACGACTGAACATTATCGCTGGTGCGCGTTTTGACAACCATTCGGAATACAGTAATCAATTCAGTCCCAAACTGGCAATGCGCTATAAATTAACAAATGCCATTGCCGTAAAAGGTTCGGTTGGCTATGGTTTTAAAGCACCTGATTTCAGGCAACTCTATTTTGACTTTACTAATTCAGCGGTGGGTTACACCGTTTTGGGGTATAATGTGGCTTTGGAAAAACTACAAGAACTTCAGGAACAAGGACAAATTCTCGATGTGGTGGTTTCCGAAGATGATTTGAACAATCCACTCGAAGCCGAAAGCTCTGTAGGCTATAATTTGGGATTCACCTACAAAGCGGGAAAATGGAACAGCGAGCTGAATTTCTTCAGAAATGATATCAATAACCTTATAGACACACGCATCATTGCCAGAAAAACGAATGGTCAGAATGTGTTCAGCTATGTGAATTTTGATGAAATCTATACCACAGGATTGGAACTCAATGCAGGATATAAAATAAACGATGCCATAAACGTGAGCGCAGGCTACCAACTGTTGTACGCTTATGACAAACAGAAAAGACAGGATGTAGAAGATGGTCAAGTATTTGCCCGTGACCCAGCGACAAATCAGACCGTGGCGGTCACGCAGTCCGATTATTTTGGGCTCGTGAACCGCTCACGGCACAATGCCAACTTTAAGGTGTTTTATGATATCGCTTCCGCGAAAGCGAACGTCAATCTACGATTGTTATACCGAAGTAAATATGCCCAGTTTGATACCAATGGTAATGGACTTATCGATACCTACGATACCAGCTTTATTGATGGCTATGTGACCACCAACATTGCGGCGAGTAAAACATTTTATGAGGATTTCACTTTGCAGATAGGTGCTAATAATCTTCTGGACTATACCGATGATAACATCCCAACATTACCGGGAATTCAAGGATACGTAAAACTTAATTATAATTTTTAAATACAATCAAAATGAACACTAAGCACACATTTAAAACCATTGCGTTTGCTGCAATATGTATAGCATTCACATCCTGTAGCAGCGATGATGACAATACGCCAACACCAGACCCGATTCAAGCCGAGTTGGTAAGCAATCTTCACGCACCGCAAACAGGTGGACAGGGACAACCAGTAGGTGGGGAATTTACAAAATTCGATTTTGAAACCGGAATGCAAACCGATAGCGATACTGATTGGGATATTGCTTTTAGAGGAACCACCATAGCGGTTAATGGCGGAACGGGTACAGGAACAGAAGATGAACCTGAACGAACTGGCGATGCGGGTGCAACCATAGTTACGGGAACTTTTGCAAGCGTAACAACTGCGGAAGGACTAACCTTTGCCCAAGATGCAAATGCGTCATTTGCCATCCCAACAGGAAGCGACAACGGTTGGTACAACTATAATTTCCAGACCAATATTGTATCACCTATTCCAGGCAAAGTGTTGGTTTTCCGTACCCGTGACGGTCATTATGCTAAAGTAGAGATATTAAGCTACTACAAGAATAACCCCTCGCAGCCTGACCCACAGACCGATGAAAGCCGTTACTACACCTTTAGCTATGTATATAATCCGAATGAGGGCGATACTTCGTTTGAGTAACTGTTTTGAGTTAGCTTAATTTTAAAGCCCTTCTTGATTGGAAGGGCTATTCTATTAAAGCCCAGTTTAAGGTACTGGACAAACCTATATTGACTTTATGCCATAGCATAGACTTCATCAAACAGCTTTTTATCCAACCGTTCTTGTTGGCCAAAGCTTTTCTTTAAGGCATTATGAAGTACTGAATTGAATGCATTGTAACCCAACCACAGGTTTGGTTCTTCATTGAGCAACAAGGCTTCATAGTTCAAGATTTCGATGACCTCACGAGATTTTTTCGACGGGTCGCTGTTCTTGTCGCTACATTCATACCGAAACAGTTTTGTTTTGTCAAGAATCGCTTTTACAAATTCCTGTGTATCGATGATTTTAAATTCCTTCATCTTGTCGAATTTCTTTGTAATGGTGTAGAATTCATTATCAAGAAATTTATCGAATAGATTGCTTAACCTTGGCATTATCAAGTGTGTATTGTTCTTATTGTGCTTGATTGAAAATTCGATTTCTGCTTGAGATACGTGCAAGCCATTAGAACACACTTCTCTATAAAAACCGAAATGTCCAGAGGTCTTTTCACTACCATCATAAGAGTTCTTGAACCGAAGCATCGGTAGTATCAAATCCTTATCGTTCTTGACGGTAAACTGGCTTTTGTCATCGATGATAAAGTCGGTAATGAACGACCTATCATTTTTGTTGATGGTGCGTTTATGGAAGTTCAGCTGTGCATCGGTCAGCATTTCTTCAGCTTTCTTAAAGAATAGTTGGTTTGGAATGTGGCCATAGCTGTTCGATACCACATTGACGATTTTGCCATTTGAGACAATGACATTTTCAAGCCCTCTTCGGGATTCCATCTGGGTCAGACTTTTTAAGGATTTCATTTCTGATGGAACAAAGATTTCATCCTGTTGCAAATTTTGTAAATACATAGCTTTTGAATTTAGATTAAACATTTTCTAATAATACTCGGTAATGGCTGGGATGCTTATCCCTGTAATAAGCCAAATGGCTTTCGCCGCTATCAATTTTGTAATTTTCACTACTTGATTGATAATGTTCTTCGGCTTCCTGTAGTGAGATGTTCGGATTTTCAGATACTTGTTCCATAATGATATATTTTGATTAAACAATATTTGAGCGGTCCCTAAACGGAAGCTAAAATCTCAGCTCAAAAGGAAACGGAATAAATAAGCTAAGGATGACGTGTGGGCTTTATGCCGTAGTCTTTTGATGGGTGTATTTTACGAGTTTACCTTTGCGCTTCTATTGATTATTTTTTCTTATTCTATAACCCTTTCAATTGAAAGATTATCAAAAAAAAAGAAGAGCCAGCACGAATGCTGACCCTTCCTTCCAACAACAAAAGCTAATCTTTAAGTTCCTGAACTTGCTCTTCAAGAACTGTGATGCGCTCTTTCAAACGTTCTTCACGCTTGCTTCTTTTTTCAGCGTATTCTTTCTCAATACCAGCAATTTTGGTTTTGTAATATCCCTGCATTGCATTGTAGAATGAAATATTTGTCAGATTGTTGACGTGATTGCTTTCGCCAAAATGAACTTGCTTTGTTAGCATATACCGTATCAATTTGTGAAAGATTTCCTTTTTGAACTTCTTCTTGAAATTTTCGACTATTTCAATTTTGGTCATCTTTGAAGTGTCGCCCAAGAACTTTGCAAAGTACTTTTGCTGGCTCATATAGTCCACATTGTTCTCAAAAAGCGATATCGAGAATGCCACCATTTCATCTGTTGAAAGTGTCTTCTTCGTATCGATGTATTTCGTCTCTCGAATCATCTGCACAACTTCTTCAAACTGCTTGTTGTTCTCTATTTGCTTTTTGCGGATTTCCCTTTCGTTGATTTTAAAGATTTGTTCTTCAGGCGTACAATCATCCATTTTTCTGTTGGCCAAAGGTGCCGAATAATCTGATAATTCATCCTTGGATTTTTCAACAATCTTTATGCCTGTAAGTTTCGGGATGAAAAACGAGACCAATTGCAAATCCCTTTTCTTTCGCTGAATTGAATTCTTCCAATGCTTCATTGTAATTCTGCATTGCTTCTTCAAATTCACATTTTAGCTCATCTTCGGAATAATCGTAATGTTGATATTCTCTTTTGATGGCTTCTATTTTGGGTTCAATGGGATTTTCTATGATTTCAACATCATCCAGCAGATAGACTTTCAATCCGTTCTTTTCCAATTGCGATATGATGAGCTGATTGCTTTCGTCATCTGCCCAATACTTTCGTATTTCAGGAATCAGAAGAATCTTCTCTCGCTTCGATTTCTCAATCAAATTCAAGAACGACCTGCTTTTCTTGGTCTCGAAACAGGCTGCTTTCGTACAGACCATTTTACCCTCGCCGAACAGATTGCCTTGATTTGCTGCATTGAACGGACATTCTATACAAGACCCGGCTTTCGGAACCAATTTTTTATCGCTTACATTAAAAGATGCTTTTTCCAAATCATAGGTCTGGTCTTTAATCATCCTGTTTATCTGATGCGCATTGAAATCCTCGCCCATCGTTTCCAACATCATTTGTTGCTCTTCAGGTTCAAAAAGTGCGACACCTACTCCCAAGGAAATGGTCATTTCCCCATTGCGCACAAAATGTTTGAAGCCTTCTATCAAACCTGCCAATTTGAGTCGTTGTCTTATAAAGTTATCCGTTCTGCCCAATCGCTTCGCAATTTCAGTAGGCGCATATTTTTCACTTAAGTAAGCAATCGCCTCGGCTTCTTCAGTCGGCTCAACATCCTGTCTTTGCAGATTTTCGATGATTTGAACTTCCAGAACATCATTGTTGTTATAAGTTCTCACGATACAGGGTATGGTCTTTTTTCCTGCCAACTTACTTGCACGATATCGGCGTTCGCCCATCACGATAACATAATCATTCTTGGATTTTCGGACTGTAATTGGTTGAAGTACACCATGTTTTTTGATACTCTCGGAAAGCTGCAGTAACAGCATTTCATTAAAAGTCTTCCTGGGCTGCATCGGGTCGGGAATAATCTTTCCGATACTTAGGTTCTGAATTTGAAGTGCTGGCGTTTTCTTTCCGTTCACTTCAACTTTCGCAGTTACTTTTGTTTGACTGCGCTTTCTTGTAGTACTTGCTTTTGTTGTCATAATACTCAAATTTTAGATTAAACAATATTTGAGCAGGAACCAAACGGAAGATAAAATCTTGGCTCAAAAGGAAACGGAATAAATGAGTGGGGGAAGAAGCGTTGGCTTTATGCCGTAGTCTTTTGATGGAAGTATTTTACGAGTTTACCTTGCGTGTATATTGTATGATAATAAACTCCCCTTACGAAGAAGTAAGGTCGTGATTAGATAAAATTTATTATTCTGATAGTAAATTCATAGGGTTTAAAGACAAATAGAAGAATTTAACATCAATAAAAATGTTGCCTTCAAAATAGCAAAATGTTGTACCTATGTTGTACCAAGTCATAAAAAAAGCCGAGATTTTCATCTCAGCTTTTTTAGTACCGAAGGCGGGAATCGAACCCGCACGCCTTATCAGCAATGGATTTTGAATCCATCGTGTCTACCAATTCCACCACTTCGGCATACTTTTTTTCCCTTCTCAAATCTGGATTTTGAATCCAGCGCGTCTACCAATTCCGCCACTTGAGCAAAACAGACAGCAAAAATATAAAATATTTCACTCCCAACTATTAAAATAGTGGC
>Ga0316209_1001478_pt1 | contig 24014 bp, 19 predicted proteins | sample 6monopyrite_MG_FD_204945 | JGI IMG/M metagenome (GOLD analysis project Ga0316209, IMG submission 204945) | Microbial mat bacterial communities from mineral coupon in-situ incubated in ocean water Damariscotta River, Maine, United States -... | ecosystem: Environmental > Aquatic > Marine >...
AAGCTTCACGGTCTCAGCTTTGAACTCTTCCGTGAACCTTCTTCTCGTTCTCTTCGTCTTTGACATTTTGGACTCCTCGAGAAAGACTAGCTCCCTCGGGTGAGTCCACTTTTCCGTGCAGGGTCAGTGGACGACCAATGGTCGAATGGCGGCAATTGGAAGATTGAGCACTCGGCAGGCGGTCACACGATCGGGCAGGTTCCGGATGATTCAGCTGACGCCTACATCACGTCGAGTGATCACGCGCATGGAGGAAGCAATCTTTCACCTTTGCCGTCCGTCATAGATGGTGTGAACGCTCTCACGCGCAATCTCTATATCGGCGGCTGGACACAGACCCTGAATCCGTCCCACGGCGATGCTTCTAATCATTCGGGCGAACTCGTTGTGAAGAGCGGAAATCTGCGGATCGCTGACTTTCCCGACCCGGGGAACATGACGAATCCTGATTGCTACTACCTCCGACTGGGATTCGGGGGTGCAGTGGGAACGCTCAATCAAAGCGGAGGAAACATCTGGAGCTGTACGTTTCTATCAATTGCCTTTGAGCACCCGGATAGTCTCGGTATCTGGAATGTTTCGGCGGGCGTAGCCAACTCCTACGGGGTTGACCTGGGAAGCATGGGCACGGGCATCATCAATATGAACGGCGGCTCGATCGTTGGGCAAAACGATTCGACGTACACCCATGGCGACCACATCGTTGGTCGCGGATATTTCCACCCGAACGCGGGATACGAGACCGGCGTGGGGCTTGTCAATATGCGCGCAGGCGTCTTCTACAACGAGGATGTCACCATTGCAGAAGGCCTCGGCTCCACCGGTACATTAGCTGTTCGACGGACTGGGATTACGGGCGCCGCTAAGGACCTAATCGTTGGGAAGCACGGAAGTGGGTCCCTTGTTCAGTCCGGGGGTTGGGTGATCGCAAAGAACGTGGTGATCGGGAGTGAGAAGAGGGGGTACGGCCTGTACACGATCTCCGGTGGAAATTTCATTCAATACAATCCCGCTGCAACGATGACTGTGGGGAGCGCTCAGGGCGGAATCGGGCACTTTATGATCGTCGGGCCGAATCCCGTCGTATCTGTTCGTCGCTATTTTCAGAATGAGAGATCCAGACTAACGGTTATGCTTGAGGGCGATGCGCCTCATATCTCACCGCTTCTCATCGATGACGGCGCCGAGTTCGTCTCGGGGGCCATTCTCGATGTTGAGCTGCCGCCAGAAGCGCAGTTCGGTTTTGGCGTTAGTTATACGCCCGATCCGGAGCAGGTCTTTAACATCATCAGTGTTCTCTCAGGGTCGGTCACGGGCAGCCTGGCGTTGGATCCCGATGATGCAAACGACTGGCAAATAGAGACCATCGGCAACGATATCTTCGTTCGGTATTGCGAGGGGTTCGCGGGCACGGCCGCGTGTGACGGGCTTTAGGTCCTCTAGCTCCGGCGATATAGTGAGGCTCCGAGCGCATCCGGGATGCGCTCGGAGCCCATTGCCATTTTCCGCAGTATTGTCATCTCCCCTTCAGCGCATCGAACGACGAAACGAGGGAACAGGAGGTGCGCCGGCACGGTCACGGTGCTGCCTGCTGAGTTCCCTGCGTGGCACGTGCGGAGCGACTTACCACAATATTCGCTCCGCTCGTGACCTGATTGGCTCTACGAGCGGATCACCGGTACCTTCCCCGGTCAGGGTTTCCGCCAGGAGCCCCTCCGAGTAATCGGGCCCCGGTGGGGGCGATCTGGCTTCGACGGGTTGAAGAAGTCGGGCACTGCGTGTCGAGGTTGTAGTCACCTCGTTAATCAACTGCACATTATTGGTAATTTATATCTGCCGATGATAACTACGCTCTCGCTGCCTAACTAAACCTTAGGAACTAGCGACTACCGTCCATGACGTCCTCTAGTGGGTCGCGGTAGCAATACGAGGACTGGCTCCCGAGCGCTGCTCGGCCGTATCCGGGAGTGAGATCACGTCGAGCTAGGAAGCACTTGGCCCGTCTCTGCGCCGGGTTCTTCCGAAATTAAGCGGAGACTACGCACGTAGATGTGTCCGTTGGACGCAATTCGGACGCGGGTTCGATCCCCGCCGCCTCCACCAATTCGCAATCGAAACACCGACTCGCGGGCCAAATGCCGAGCGGTCCGATACCCGATACCCGATATCCGATGCCGAATTCGGGAAGCGCGCTGGATTCAGGCGGGTAGCTGCGGTGATCAAAGAACCCGCCGGTGATGAGAACGGCCCCGACGAGCCTACTCCCGAATTAGCGTATACAGCGCTGGGTAGTGCGGAAAGTTCTCGACCGTGCTTTTCGTGAGCTGCTGAAACTCGGGCTTCGCGACGGCAGTCTGGAAGGCCTCCGGAGACTCCCACTCGGCGACGTTGATGTAGTGGAACTTCGCTCCTGGAGCGATTGCCTCATGAAGATTGGTCGAGATGTAGCCGGGTTGCTTCCGAAGAAAGGCGGCGGCCGCTTCCCATTCTTCGAGTGCTTCTTGCTCGCGACCGTTCGGAACTTCGAACGGGTTGATGAGGATTACTGCCATCGGTCTTCTCTCCTTTATTATTCCATTCGTTCTACGATTGATTGCCCGAGCGAAACCATCTGTCGAAGGTTTCGCTCGGAAAGACCCTCTGCCAGCGCGTTCACCCAAGACTGCTGACGAGCGCTGATTTCCTCGAGCACTGAGCCGCCCTTCTTCGTGAGGGCAACGAGCTTGGCACGGCGGTGGTTCGGGTTCTCTTGGAACTCGACGAACCCAGCCCTCGCCAACCGATCGACAGTGGGCTGAACACCCTGACGCTTTCGCCCAAGGTCCCGTGCGATCTGCGATACGGGAATTGGGCTGACCGCGATGGCCCCGAGGACCTGCCACTGCGCACTCGAAACTCCCAGATCACGAATCAGATCGTCACCTGCCTGCATCAGCGCGCCGTTCAGGCGGAACGTCGAAAGAATGACGCGGCTGAGTGCCTCGCCTTCCGCGGTGTGTCCTTTGCGCGGTTCGAATCGAATCATGACAGATATATGCCTTAATGGCAGATACCTGTCATGATGACCAAGCGAGAACAAGTCTTTGGCGAGCGCTTGGGTTGACGGTCCTGTGGTCGCTCCATCGGCTGGAGCCTTCGGAGGCGCTCGGCATGCCCCGACTCCTTGCGTGACGCGCTCGGACCGCTCGTCTTCGAAGATGAGGTCGCGGTCGCCAAGGCAGTAGCTTCGTACCGCTACCACCTGGCGCAGCCTAACCCTACTGTGAAGGTGGTTAATCGCGTGGTCCTCGTGACGCTGGACGCCTTTTGGGTGGGACCTTATTGTTCGCTCGCCACAGGACCCAACAGAAGCGGTTCCATTCCCAGAAAGTGAGCACGCAGATGATCAAGTTGTACGGCACGAATGCGTCGCCGTTCGTCCGCAAAGTCATGGCTGTTCTGGCCATCAAGCAGCTGCCCTACGAGCACACCCCTTCGATGCCCTTCTCGGGCGATCCCGAACTGGCGAGCGTAAGCCCGCTCAGCAAAGTACCGGCGCTCGTCGACGGCAACCTTAATATCGCCGACTCAAAGGTGATCTGTCGCTACCTAGAGAGTGCCTATCCGGAAGTCCCGGTCTACCCGACCGACCCGAACGAGCGCGCTCGCGCGGACTGGTTCGAGGAGTACGGCGGGACGGCGCTCGCGGAGGCGGCGGCGGGTATTTTCTTCCATCGCTTCATGCGCCCGAACGTGTTCAAGCAGCCCGTCGACGAAGAAGAGGTCGACAAGCTCATCAACAAGAAGCTGCCGCCCATGCTGGATTATCTGGAGAGCGAAGTGCCCGCGGAAGGGTTCATCTTTGGTGAACTCACCGTTGCGGATCTCGCACTTGCTTCGCCCTTCGTGAACGCGGGATACGCGCAATACACGATCGATGCGGCGAAGTGGCCGAAGGTCTCGGGGCTGGTCGAACGGGTCAAAGCGCATGCGGCGATGGCTCCGCTCCTTGCGGCGGAAGCGGCCGCCTTCGGCAGCTAGGAGCGACTCGCTATGGCGTTCATTGCGTCACTGATCGGTCTTCTCGTTCTTTGTGGTTTCGGGGCGTGTATCTGGCAGCACCGCCGATACCTGAAGGCCCGCCGTGAGATCGTTCAGGATCAGACGCCCATGCTCTATCCCGGGCGGACGTTTCATGCGGTGATCTTTCTCAAGGTCGAGCACGGCAAGGATGTGATCGAAGCGGTTCGTGCCCTGAGGCCGATTCTTGAATCGTCGGGTGGGGGCAAGGTTGTCTATGCCGGTCAGGCTGGTCTCGCGCTGGTGCGCTCGGAGCAGCTTTCGAGCGATTGGGATGCTGTGTTGCTCGTTCAGTACGAGTCGCGCGCGGTGTTCGATGCGGCCTGCGATCGCGAAGAGCAGCGGGAGGCACTCGCGAATTTTGAAGAGGCCTATATCCACGGATTCCAGCGCTCTGCGTTCACCAACTTGATGCTCCATCAAGCCCTATTAGGTCTTCGCCTCGCCGACATTCTGCGCCGGGCGCCATCCAATTTCCCCTTCGTTCCGGCTGGCGAAGCAGCTTTTCCCAGGCTGAAGCAAAAGGTGAAGGAAATGGAGGGGCTCGACTCCCTGCGCCATCTGAGCGAAGACGCGGTTCTCGTCTTCAACTTGATCAGGCCGGGCGATACATCGCAGAGGTCGGCGGATCGGTCGTATACGCGAAGTATGATGAGTGCGATGGCTGAGCGAGCCCATGGTCCTATGCATCTCGGGCGAGCGGTCACGGTCGAAGGAGAGGCGAAGTTCTCGAGGGTCGCCGCCGTGTACTACCCCGGGATCGATCACATGCACGCGATGATCTCGAGCACCTTCATGAATCGCATCGGCGAGGGGAAGCAGCTCGGGGATTCGCTGGCAGTCGCGACGGTCCCGTTTCTGTCGAAGCTCTAGGTTCGAAAGGTCCGGTGGAGCCGCTATCCCTCTATTCCGGATCCCCGCGGCGGTTCCCTACGTGTTCGAGTCAGCGGTGCCACCTGCACCCTTGCGGACGTCGCCCCGCGCCACCACCAGCTTGATGGTTTCTTCGAGCCAGGCTTGTGGAGCGTCTTCCCAGTCGACGACGCGTGTCGTGACTTCTTCCGGACGCAACGCGCGCGAAGCTATGAGCGGCATCACTTCCGGAAGGAGCGATACCGCGTGGGCGCGTCCGATATAGAAGCGGATCCCCAAGGTATAGAGCTTGCCGAGCGGGACAGCACTCTCCGGCATCGGCAGGTAGCTCGCGCTGTGACAGATGCCTTCGGGTGCGGTCGAGTTCAAGGCGTACTGCAAGCCTTCTACTCGGTTGCCACAGTCGGCCACGAGCGGATACCGGTCTTCGCGGCGCGCGAAGTCGGTGGTGAGCGCGCGAGCGCCGAGCTTCTCTGCCAATGCCAGAGCATCGGGATCATCGCTCGCGAAATCGACTTGGCCTGCGCCTAATGCCACGGCCGCTTGGGCCGCGTACAAAGCAATGCTGGGAGAACCATGACTCACCACGAGGACGTTCTCGCCAGGAGATTCCCGCACGTGTGAAGCCACAGTTCGGTAGCCATCGAGGACATTGTCTGAAACGCTTGCGAGCGCGATCGGGTCGATGCCCTCGGGTACTGGGCAAAGCATCGCTTCGGCATGGGGGACCCGGAGGGCCTCCGAGAGCATCCCGCCATACTCGGTGCCTGATAGCGGCTGCATGCCGAAATCGGAGAGCGTTGGATACAGGTCACACAGGCCGGAGTGACCTGCGTCGCAGGTTCCGCAACTGCCGCAACTCACCTGAAAGGCGACGACCACGCGCTGACCGATCTCGAGACCGCGTACCGCATCGCCGAGGGCCACAATCTCAGCCACGCATTCGTGGCCGAGCGCAAAGGGCTCTTTGGATGGAAACAACCCCGAGACGAGGAAGGGGTCGATCTCGCAACGCGCGACTGCGAGAGGACGTACGATGGCGTCCGTATCGTTTTCGATCTTGGGGGATGGCGCGTCGCGCCACTCGACTGCTTGCTTGCCGGTACACATGAGTTGTCGCATGCCCGGAAGGATCGAGGCGCGAACGCGTTCGAGCAAACTACATTTTCGCAAGTGCGGTTGCATTGAATGCAATCGGATCGGCATGCCGCCGGACTAGAGATCCGCGAGGGACTCCACGAGCCAGTCGCGAAACGCGATAATGCGATCGTCCTCGAGCCCTTCCGGTCGACACACGAGGTGATAGGTCTCGGCGGAACGAACGGGGAGATCGAATGGGCGGCAGAGACGCTCTGTTTCAAGCTCCGGCCCACATAGCAACGGACTCGAAAGCACGACCCCCTGTCCTGTCTCGGCTGCACTGAGCGCGATGCCGACGTGATCGAAGTGGAGGTCGCGAACGGGAGTGAGGTCAGTGAGCCCGATGCTCCTTGCCCAGTCGCGCCATGCATTCGGAACCTGACTGACGTGGATCCAGGTTTGTGCGGCGAGATCCGCCGGCTCGCGAAGCGGCGCTTCCCCTTTCAACAGAGCGGGGCTGCACACGGGAAAGAAGTGGAGATCCACGACGGGCTCGGCGTGCAGGCCCTCCCAGGGCCCAACCCCGAAGCGAATCGCCACGTCGATCGGGTCGCGATCGAAGTCGGCATACTCGAGCGTGGCTTCGATCTCGATTCGTGCGCCCGGGTGCGCCGCTTCGAAGCTGGGAAGATGCGGCACCAACCATTTCGCCGCGAACGATTCGAGGGCGCTCACTCGTAGCGGCTTCGACGTCGCGGGGGAGAGCGCCTGTCCGGCATCTCGGAGTTCTCGCAGGATCCGCTCGACCGTTGCCAGGTATCGCGATCCGGCGGCTGTGAGTTCAAGGCCCGGATTGCGTCGGACAAAGAGTCGGGCGCCCAGTTCCGCTTCGAGCGACTGAACCTGTCGGCTCACTGCCGAAGGTGAGACGTGCAACCGTGCGGCGGCTTCCTTGAAGCTGAGCGTGCATGCCACCTCGGCGAAGGCCTGCAGGGATACGGTTGAAGGCAGCGATTCCGGCATGGACGGAGCGTTGCGCGTTCGCGCGGGTGGCGCTCGTGAATCGTGGAGCACTTTGACCCAGGAGGCGTCGTTCTCTCCCCGGCGGGATGCTCGTTGTGAGAAGCGTAGCCGCGCGCTCGTTCTTCCCTTGTTGCGGGGGGCGGCGCCGAGCTGACCTACCGTGCAGGCAAGTTCACGACCCGCAAGAGATGGGAATCGCGGTATGACGCTCGACGCTCGACATCAAGTTCCGTTCTTCAGCACCCTGATCTTGATCGGGGCACTGTCCGTCGCCTGCCAGTCTCGGCCCGTGCCGGGGCCCGGCGCGGACCACGTATTTGTGGGCGGCGCCGTCTATACGCTCGACGAGGCGAAGCCGTGGGCGACCGCGGTCGCGGTGACGGATGGGCGGATCGTCTACGTCGGTGAGGATGCCGGGGCGCGTGCTCGGGTAGGGCAGGCGACATCGGTCCACGATCTCGCTGGCCGCATGCTGTTGCCGGGCTTGATCGACACGCATGCACATCCGGTGATGGCGGCCGGTATGTCGCAGAGCTTGTCGATCGATCCGGATGACGATGGGAAAGAAGTCGCCGCCGCGGTTGCGCGCTACGCGCGGAAATATCCCGAGCGCCCCTTGGTGCAGGGGTTCGGCTTCGGTGCGGCTCAATTTGGAATCGCTGGCCCTCACAAGCGTCTGCTCGATCGCGTCGTCTCGGATCGCCCCGTGGTTCTCATCGACGAGGGCGGCCATTCGGCCTGGGTGAATAGCAAGACGCTCGAGGTGCTCGGGATCGATCGTGACACGCCGGACCCGATCCCTGGGTCACACTACTACGCGCGTGACGCGCAGGGGGAGCCCACGGGATGGATGCTCGAGTCGCAGACCTTCACCCCTGCACTCGCGAAGCTAGGCGCAGTGACGGTCGAGCAGACAGTCGAGGGTGCGCATGAACTTCTCGACCTTTGGTCGTCCTTCGGCGTGACGACCATTTTCGACGCGGGGATGTCTGCGTTCGAGGACGTGGGATTCGAAGCGCTTCGTCGCCTCGATCGCGCGGACGAACTCCCCGTTCGAATCGTCGCCTCGCACATGATTCAGCATCCGAAGCAGCTCGACGGAGCGATCTCACGCTTTCGCGATCTCGAGCGGCGATACTCGAGTGATCGCGTGCGGCTCGGAAGTATCAAGATCCACAACGACGGAACGAATGAGGCGCGCACTGCAGCCATGCTGGAGCCCTATTTCGGTGAGCCGGCCAACCGCGGCGGGGTACTCCTTGAACCGGAAGTGCTCTCCCGCTTCGTAACGCTCGTCGACGCGTCCGGCATCGACCTGCATATCCATGCGATCGGCGATCGCGCTGTGCGAGATTCCCTTGATGCCGTCGCTGGAGCCCGGCGAGCAAATGGCGAGACGGGAGGTCGAATCACGCTATGCCACGTCGAGGTGGTTCATGACGACGACCTAGGCCGGTTCGCCGATCTGGGCGTCATCGTGCAGACGACACCGGTCTGGCATGTGCCGCCGAGCGAGGCGATGGCCGAAGCACTCGGACCGGATCGTGTTGCGCGCCTCGAGCGATTTGCGCCGCTGGTGCGCGACGGCGTACGGGTGACCTTCGGCAGCGACTTCCCGGCTTCGGGCACAATCCGGGGCATCTCTCCTATGCACAACATCGAGGCCGGCGTGAACCGCCAACGCTTCGGCGAGCCTGATAGCGAGATCCTTGGCGGCGAAGCCCAGCGGCTCGACCTTGCCACGCTCCTTCGTGGCTACACGCTCGACGCGGCATACCAGCTTCGACTCGAAGCCGAGCTCGGCTCGATTGAGGTCGGTAAGTCGGCCGACCTGATCGTGCTCGATCGAAACTTGTTCGAGACCGAACGCCATGATTTGCACGCAGCCAAGGTGCGCCTAACAATGGTCGACGGCGAGATCGTACATGAACGAGGTCTGCGGAACTGGCTCGTGGAATTCGTGCTGGGGCTCTGACGACAGGCTTCCAATCCGCTGTCTGAAAAACAATGAGCATCCAAACGCGTGCGCTTGGATGCTCTTGTTCGGCAGCGACTGAATGTCGGTAACCGAATGGGTTTGTTGAGAAAGAACTACCAGCCAGGATGGCTCTCTTTGTAGGCGGGCCGCTCTCTGAGGCGCTCCACGTAGGCCATGACCTTCGCCGACGGCTCAAGCCAGCCAAAGCGGATACCGGAATCGAGCGTTCCGCCAAATACGACATCCGCCGTCGTGAACTTCTCACCGATCGCCCACTCCGTGAGCGGAGTCATGGCCTCAATCGTCGCCAACACGCGTGTGACGTCGCCCCAGCCGACCGAGCCAGGGTTCTCGAGCTCGACCTCGAGTTGAGCCAGCGTGAGCGCCGGCTCGAGCGTTGTGCCCGGGAAGAAGAGGTAGCGGTAGTACGCCCCACGAGCCTTGGACTCGATGGCGGGTGCGAGGCCCCTGTCGGCGAACTGATCGGCTAGGTACGCGCAAATGGCCGCCGTTTCGGTAACGACGACATCGCCATCAACGAGCGCGGGCACCTTTCCCATTGGGTTGATGGCCCGGTACTCGGGGGTGCTGCTCTCGCCGGCTGTGAAGTCGAGAACGACGGATTCGTAGGGTGCCTCGAGCTCCGCGAACATCCACAAGGTGGTGGCTGCGCGGCTCAGGGGATGGAAATATAGCTTCATCTGGGTCTCCTCTCGGGTGAGTCGCCCACTCGGTCATTCGCCGAGTCGGGCGTGCGGGGAGACCGTTCGCGTTTGAAACGCGCTTGGAGACCAGGCCGCCGATGGGGAACCTACTGGAGGCGACTATTCCCGGCAATCCGTGCCGCCAGCGAACACAGTTCTGAGCTCTGATCACAGTTATGCGTCGCCGATGATACTCGCAAAGCCCCGCACTATGAAGACGTCGGGCTGGATCTCTTCGGCTGGGTCGTGCGGGTAGATGGGGGTGTCAGTCATTGGAGGCCTCAACGGAAGCGGCGAGCGTCTTTGATTCGATGGTATCAGTGAGTTCGTGGTGGACGCTTTGAGAGGAGTCGGGCGAAATCTGAGGTCACACCTTCCATGAGAATGTCGTTGAAGACGCCGTAGGTTTCGAGGTTTGCGTCGCATGTCGAATGTTCCAGCGCGGGGCCACTGAAGCATTGGTCCGGTCAAATTTCGGCGAATTGGCGCTGATCGCGCCGTCCCCAGCAAGCAATCGTTTCCCCATCGATCTAAGCGAGGAGACTTTGATGAACGCTCTCAGTTGGTCGGCTTGTCAGCCGCCGTGTCTGCCATCCACCCGCGGACAATACGTCGACGTAGATCCACTGAATGTCGCGAAGGATGCCGCCGACCTGTTCGGAGCAGTGGGAGGCCCAGGCAATGACGATCTCTGGCGCTTCATCCCGCTCGGCCCCTTCGACTCAGCCGACCAGCTCATCGGTGTGATGTCCGGCCTTGCGCAAGGGCTCGGCTGGCGAACCCACGTACTCCGTAAACCCTCGGACGGAACGGTGCTCGGCATGGCGAGCTACATGCACTTGCGACCCGAAGTCGGCGCGGCAGAAGTCGGCTGTATCGTCTTCTCGAAAGCCCTGCAGCAAACCCCTGCCGCGACCGAAGCGATGTTCATCATGGCACGCCACCTCTTCGAGGACCTCGGCTACCGGCGCTACGAGTGGAGGTGCGACGACCGAAATGCCGCATCGAAACGCGCCGCGGAACGAATCGGCTTCACGTTTGAAGGGCTTGCGCGACAGGATGTCGTCGTGCGCGACGAGAATCGCGACACCGCGTCGTACTCGCTTCTCGACCGCGAATGGCCGCCGGCGAAGGCCGCCTTTGAGAGCTGGCTCTCCGCGGAGAACTTCGACGACGCGGGCAACCAGCGACAATCGCTCGCCGCGTTTCAATCGGTCTGATTGCGGATTGCGATTTTCGTCTGCACCGCGAATGGGATCGGCGATCCTGCTTCCTACCAGGGATGTACGCGCACCGGCAGCGACTTGTACCCCTTCACGAAGCAAGACCGAACACGCTCCGGGTCGCCCACGACTTCAACCTTCTTGAAGCGCTTGAGGATCTCTTCCCACAGAACGCGGACCTGCATCTCGGCGATTCGGCTGCCCATGCAGAAGTGAACGCCCCAGCCGAACGAGAGGTGGCGCTTCGAGTCGGCGCGATCGATCAGGAATTCGTTCGCGCGATCGATCGCGGTTTCGTCGCGGTTCGCCGAGACGTACCACATGGCGATCTTGTCGCCCTTCTTGATGTTCTGGCCGCCTAGCACCGTGTCGCGCGTTGCCGTGCGTCGCATATGGGCAAGCGGCGTCTGCCAGCGGATGACTTCGTCGACGAAGGTCGGGATCAGGCTCGGATCGTTGCGAAGCTTTTCGTATTGCTCGGGGAACTCATTGAGTGCCATGACGCCGCCGGAAATCGTGTTCCGCGTCGTGTCGTTGCCGCCCACGATCAAGAGCATCAGCGTTCCGATATAGGTCACGGGGTCGACCGCAGGATCCAGATCGCTCGTCGCGTCGGAGTTCGCGAGGGCGCTCACGAAGTCGAGCGTGTCCGACTCCCGACCCTTTCGCTCATTCCAAAGCTTCGTGAAGGCCTGCAGGCATTCGAGCATCGCGTTCTCGCGGTCCTGGCTCGTGAGACCCTCTTCGGCGAGCTGGACATCGCTGACCGTGGCCATGTCCGACCAGTATGTCAGCTTGCGGCGCGTGTCCCAGTCGAAATCGAACATCGTGGCGAGCATGGCCGTGGTGAGTTCGATCGAAACCTTGTCGACCCAGTCGAAGGTTTCCCCGATCGGTAGCGAGTCCAGGATTGCGATCGAGCGCTCGCGGACGAGCGGCTCGAGGGCCTTGATGTTGCGCGGAGACGAAACCGGCTGCGCGACCTTGCGATGGGCGTTATGCCGCGGGCCGTCCATCGTGATGAAGCCCGCGTTCTGGGTGATCGAGTCCTCGGGAATGTCGCCGACGGTAATCGTGGGCTCGGACGAGTAGGTCTCCGGATCCTTCTCGACTTCGACGATGTTGTCGAAGGTTGTGACCGACCAATAGCCACCGAATTCGCTGTCGGCGCAGTAGTGGACCGGCGCCTCGTTGCGGAGGCGTTCGAAGTAGCCCCAATGTTTGTCAGTGACCCAGAGCTCGCTGTCCGTGACGTCAATCTTCTCGAGGGGGATCGAGTTCGGATCGGCGTCGGCTTGTCCCTTTGAGGGGAAATTCTGTTCGAGGAGAGTGGCTTCGCTCATGTCGTTCCTTTCGAGGCGACGCGTAAAACAAGGCGTTATGCGCGTCGTATTCGGGCGTCCTTAAACCGGCTGAGGCTCGCTCAGACCGAGTAATCGTTGGGCCATCGCGACGGCATCCTGCTCGAGGCGATTCGCAGCGTCCTCCGGGCGAGGCGCATCCGGGTGGTCTTCGATCATCGCGGGAAGGGATGCGACCGTGTAAAGGATCGCGCCCGCGATGGAGGTGAAGAAGAGGTAGGGCTCCGCGTGGACCGGCCGGATTTCGCCGGAACGCGAACCCTCCTCAAAGAGATCGACGACCCGCTCGAGGATCAGGCCCGTTCGTTCGGTGAGGTCTTGTTCTTCGGAGGTGACTTCGCGAAGCGCGATGGTCGCGATGGTCGGCCGTGCTGCGATCTTGCGCGCGGCCGCGCGAACCAGCTCGATCAAGCGTTCTCGGGGTGGCGCGGGCGCATCGATGGCCTCCTCGATTGCGCCCAGCAAGTCGGCGGTCAGGCTCTCGAGGACCGCGCGGTAAAGCTCTCGCTTGTCCGGGTAGTGATAGAGGATCGCGGAGCCGACCATCCCGATGTCCTCCGCAACATCGTCGAGCCGCGTCTTGTCGAAGCCGGCGGTCGCGAAGCGCAGCTCCGCCGCGGCAAGGATCTGGCCGCGGGTGCGTTCGGCTTTCGAGAGGCGGGTTTGGGGGGCCGTGCTCACGGAGGAGACCTCTGGGCGTTTCTGAGTGATTACCCAAAAATGAGTAACGAGTCAAAAAAATAGCTCTAAGTCCTCTGTGTTCTCCCCTGAGGGCAATTTCAGCCGCCTGTGGCAGGCCATCATGCCTCGGGAGGCGCCGGGGCCACGTCGACATATTCGAGGTAGCCAGTGCCCGAGACAGACTGACCGAGCAGCGAGCCGCTGAAGTCGTAGCCCGCCACGTACCCGCGCCCGAGCCCGTAGCTCAGATCGGTCGTCAGCACGCATTCGAGGCGGGCGGATCCGCGAGGTCCATCGAGTTCGCAGACCCACTCGCGAGGGACCCGCATAACACGCCCATCCGGCGTCTCCGCATCGACCGCTTCAAGGATCTGCTTCGTGACGGAAGTGAACGTCTCCTGCTTGAGCCCTTTGCCCTTGAGCCACGCGGTCTGCGCCTGAACCGACTTCGGAGAACGTCCGATCCGCGCCGCCAGAAGCTGTCGCCCATCGTCCAGGGACATCACCTCGTAGTTGAAGAGGCGAAGCGGAATTCGCGGCCCGCCAGGCAGCCGTGCCGAGCTCCGACCGAAGGCGTATTCGAAAGAGCAGGGGCCGCGGACCGAGTGGGTCTTGCCGTCGACGTCGATCGTCCCCTCGTAGTGAGCGAGCAGGCCGACGTGTTGGTAGAGGCCGAGGACGCGCGCGAACCACGTGACCTCTTCGTCGCAGCTGATCTCGAGGGCGAGGCGAGCGTTCGGATGTTCTACGGTGACCGACCAGCGGGGATGATCCCCATGAAGATCAAGCACGTCACCCATTGCTAGGCGAACGGGTTCATTCGGGGTTTCGCTGCGGCGACAGTCCGCCTCGATGTCGAACTGTCGATGGATGGCTTCGTGACCGCCGCTTGCGACGAGGAGCTCGGCGGTATTCGCCGGGCCGTGGCTCTCGTCTTCTCGTGTGAAGAGGAATTCGAAGCCGGGCGAACCCATCGTGACCACGATGTCTGCGTAGTGAAAGGGCGCGGGCATCCTCGGGATCATGATCCCCCAGTGATGCCAATCGGCGCGCGAGTGGGATCGAAAGAAGCCTGCGATCTCCGGGCGAGGAAAGAGTCGTCTCGTCAGCGAGGCCAGAGGGGAGGGTGCCATGAGCCCACTCTAGCTCTTCGCCGTGGGTACACCGCGAGTGGCGGAGCTGGGCGCCTTGAATGAACGCGAGCCCCGCTATCGCGTCTTCGCGCTTCCGCCGTAGGTCGCAAGAGCGGGCAAGAGTCGCTCGTAGACGACACGGACACGATTCTCGGCGCGAAGTATCGCGGTCGCATTGTGGCCCTCGGCGACGGTCGATATTCGAATCGCAGACATGCCCGCGGAGCGGGCGAAGGGGCTTCGCTCGAGAGCGAACGTATGGCGGAGCCATTCGCTTACGAGGCCCGACGAGTTCTGATACCACGAGTATGACAGCACAGGGGCGCCAGCGGAAGCGAAGACGGTCTTTCGCGAGTGGAGCCGTCCCTCCAAAGGGGGCAGGTCCGAGGAAGTCCGGGGGGCTATGCCACTTTCCGGCCAGGCGAGTCGGCGCGTGATGAACGCGTTCTGAAGATTGCCTGCGTCGGGGATGGCGAGGAAGATCTGGACCTCTCGGCCGTCGATTTCGACCGCGCGGTAGTCGTGGGAGAGCGGCCGAATGCTCCCCATGAACATCCAATCGACCGGGCGTCGTTCGCTCGGTAGGTCCACCAGTGTTCGGTCGAGAAACTCCGTGGGTGTCTCAAGGCGGACTCGCTCGGTGGGCCATGGAGCGACGAGTCGAGAGATCCCGAGCATGGCGAAGAGTACGAGGGCGGCGACTGCAAATGTTTCGTGCCACCGATAGCGGGCCTTCGATTCCGTTGATGGGCTCGTTTGGGTTGGGGCGCGCGTTGGTCGATGACGATCCAGGGCCAAGCCCAGGGCGAAGAGGACCAAGAGCGATCCGCCAAACACGGAGAGCCCTTGGAGGAGATGGTTGTGATCCTCAGGTGGGGTCGGCCAGACAGCGAGGGCGACGATTCGCGCTGAGTTCGCAATGAATGCGATCATGGGTGCGCTCAGGATCAGAATCGCCGAGCGAAACCCCTTCAGGTCGAGAACCTGATTGGCCAGGATGCTGATCATCGAGAGCGAGACGATTGCCCGCAGTCCAGCGCACGTCTCGATGACCATGACGGCATGTGTCGCGAGCCAGAGTCTCTCCCCAGCGAGTTCGACCGGTACGCCCAATAGGGTCAGAATCGTGGCCGCCACTTGGGCGGTTGCGAGCTGCAAGGGAAACGTAATCGCGGATAGGAGAACGGGGGAGGGTGCTGTGCAGAACCAGAGTATGGCGATCGGTGCGGCGCACGATCGAAGTGCCTTGACTCCCGAGGCGAAGGTGGTCAGCCCGGCGAGCAGGAGCATGAGCGCGGGCTTCAAGAGATGTGGAGCCGAGGTGTAGTGGGACCAGCCGAACGCGCTGGTCGAAGCGAAGAGCAGAAGACCTGCGAACGCCCTGTCAGCGGGCCGGGCTGGATGGTCGAAGCACCGTCGCCGGCATGCGAAGAGCCAGGCTGAGAAGAGCAGGGGAGGGATAGGGTTAGTCGAGTCCGCGTTGAAGAGCAGCTCCTCAGCGAGGAGGTCGCCGCGACTCGTGCTCCCTGAGGAGAGGAGCGCGGAGAAGTTCGTGATGAGCAGGGACAGCGCGCCACCCGCGAGGAGCAGCCCTAATCCATTGCCCCAGAGACTGCGACGATTGAGGTTTAACCTCGAGGGCGACGGCGGGAAGTTTGCATTCTTGATCGAGTCGACCGGAAATGCGAGAGCGGAGGCGGAGCTGTCCTTCACGCCGCTTGTTGACGATCGAGTCGCCCCGCTTGAGAGGTGATGAGGGGGTGGTCCGAGTTTGATCAATCGGTCCTCCTGTGGTGTCGCATCGCTTCGATGGACGAGGTCGCCCGGCTAGAGCAAAAGGATGCGGGAGATGCACGCTCGCTTTGGCCGATGGGTCTAAAAGCAGAGTCTCATGGTTGACTCGATTGGGCAAGACTTCTCGGTTCCTTCGAGGTGGCGGTCTCTTCTGCTTGAGGATTCTGTTTGGCATCGACTGATGTTAGTCGGATTTGGATTGGTTTCCTGTCGGTTACGAAAACGGCGTTCGGGATGAGTGTTTTGGGTGCGCTGCTGGTTGCGTTGGATATTTTTCTGAGTCTGCCTGTCTGTCTTAATCGTGTTAGGCGTTCGACTTGGGTGGTAGCTCTTTGGTAACGCTTTGTGGCGAGAGTGGGCTGTGTGTCTGCTGATGGCGGGGTGTTGAATTTGAGAGATGCATATTCGCTATGCGACAGGATTGGTCAGCGTCCGAGTTGGTTGTCTGTTCGGCTGAGCCTGTTCGGTGGATGTTATTCGTGTTGACTTGGTGAGTTGAAAAGTTCAGGGTTCCTCCACTTAACTAACGCGAAGAATGTGGAGGGCGTGTGCTTTATCAACGGTCGATGTCTCGAGAGGGGGTGCGTAGTGCTTCTCTTCTGCTGTTTGTGGTTGGGGTGTTTTTGTTTGGATTGGCGGGGGGTGCCTCGGCGGGGCCGTCCTTGAATGGAGGCGCGCAGTACTGCTTGACGGGCGACGGTTCAGGCACGCCGTGGAGCTTTGAGGTGGTCGATCGGAACGGGGATCTCCTGTTTGGAGCGGGGCCGATCAGTTCGACCGGGAACCAAAGTGTCCTGACCGACTTCTTCGTTCAGGAGATCAATGACGCGGCAGCAGCAGAGGCTGCTCTCGGAGGGACGCCTCTCAAGATCGTCGCTGCCGCAGTGACGCCGGCGCCGACGTCGTGTGGGAGTGCGTCGTCATTCACCCTGGTCCGCCTGGATAACGCTGTGCTCGCCCCCGTGAACTTGGAGATCGACGGAAATAAGGTGACTCCGGCCGGCGTGTCATTCAATCCGTCGATTTCAAAGTATGTCCCGGAACCGTCCATGACACTTCTGTTGCTGAGTGGCGTCCTCGGTATGGCAATTCGCGGCAAACGCCAGAGTTGCTCTCGCTCGACCCGAGCCGTTTGAGCGGGAGAGACGAGTTGACCGTCGAGCTCGGGCTGAATGAGGTGTATATGCGAATCGCAGTGCTGTCAGTTGTCTTGTTGGTCGCTTCGCCGCTCTTTCCTCAGGAAGGGAGCGCCGCCGGGGACCCGATTCCAGGCGTCGATATCTCGCTTGAGCAGAAGCCGGGCGGAATCGTAGCTGCTGCGGGTGATCCCATTCCGGGTGTCGATATCAGCCTGGAGCAAAAGCCAGGCGGTGTCGTCGCGCCGAACTGTGCCGGCGGGGCGGGGATCGAGTTTACGACGATCGAGCCGCTGAGTTATGAGCGAACGGGCGCCACGTTAGGTGGATCCGGGTTCGACACGATGAAGCTCAGCAACTTTCGGGGCTCCCTGGCATCGATCTGTCCGGTGATGCTTGGCCCGCCCAGCGGTCCACCGGAAGAGCACACGATCGTGCTCAAGGTCGAACCATCGAGTTATGGAGAGCTACTGATCGACGGTAGCGAGCCAGACGGGGGGCTCGTTGTCGCGTCGGGAAGCTACTACGCGCTCGACATCACGGCGGAAACGCGGTCAGTTGCAACGGGGCAGACGCGGTATACGCGGAACGTGGCTCGTTTCGATCTGGAAAACGATACGCCTTGGAGAAACGACCTTCCGGGGGGCTCGGGCACGAATGGTTTCGTGATGGGCTCAGATGGAACGGGCTTCGTCGGCTCGAGTTTTAGGCAGGCAGGCGGGGGGCTGAGACTCGATATCGCACACACGCTTCCAGCCGATGCGAACCGACAGTCGCTCTCGGAAACCGGACAGCGATACATCTATGAAGGATCGATTCCGGCTCCCGGCGGCGGTGCATCGGGCGCCTGGGCGATGAGCGATGTCGATACGCTCTACTACGGATTGGGTGCTGTCGACTTGCTGGTCGAGACCGATCTCTGCGGTGCGACCGTCGGATCGGTTTTGTATTCGGCGGGCGTCGTTGGGGTCGTGAGTGGGATCACGGTCGAGTCGACCACGGGAAATATCTTCATGGTGGACTCGACGACATCGGTTCACGAATTTCTGCCGAGCGGAAGTCACGTGGCCTCCTACTCGCCGGCTCTTCCCGGCTCGCCGACGATTGAAGGCATCGCCTACCGCGAGGATACGGGGAACTTCATCGTTCGAAGTTCTACGGACGCACTCTACGAGGTAGCTCTTCCGGCGGGAACGATCATTGCCACGCTGCCGGGGTCGGTGGCGTCATCGGCGCTCGAGTATGACCGCGATGCAGTGAACCTCCTTACCCATTCTGCGCCTGCGATCGTCGCGCTCGACCCCACTTCGCTCGCGACCGTGAATGAATCCTTAGGTACGGCCAGTCGCTTGGCCTATGGCCTGGGCAAGCTCTTCGTACGCGAGACCGATTCCTCGACGACCGTCGAGGTTTACGACAGCGCGCTCAGTACCGACGCACCGCCGGGGTGCCCGTGATGCGAATTCGAAGAGTGAAGGGGAACGCGGACCGAACACGGCCGACTGCCGATCAAGATGAGATGAGGAGCTGCGGGATGACGACTGAGATCCAAAAGGGGATCGCAAAGCGGGTTTTGTTCTCGCGTGAGCGAAGCGGAGGCGAGTGCGCCCGCATGGAGTGCAGCCGTCTGAATCGACTTGCTGCGCTGGGAGTTCTTGGCGCAGCCCTGCTGATGAATCCGCTATCGGTGCTCGCTGCGGGAGACCCCATCCCTGGCGTCGACATTAGTTTGGAGCAGAAGCCTGGCAGCGTGGTCGCTGCAGCCTACGCCGGGGATCCGATTCCGGGCGTCGATATCAGCCTGGAGCAGAAGCCCGGTGGCGTCATCGCCCCGAACTGTATCGGCTCGCTGGGCCTGGAAACGATCACGGTCGAACCCCTGATCTACGAACACGGCGGAGCAACCTTTGGCGGTGGCTCCGGCCCAGAGGTCATGTCGCTCTCCGGCTTCGGCGGATCGTTCGCTTCGGAGCGTCCGGTTCGGATTGAACAGCCCGGCGGAGGCGTCGAGGAGTACACAGTCATCGTCAAGATTCTGGACAGTAGTTCCGGGCAGGTGACGATGGACAACACGCGCCCCGATGGCGGCGTCGTCTCTGCGAGTGGGAGCTACTACGACCTCGACTTCCTATGGGAAGTCCGTCCGGTCTCTGGAACGGGGATGTCGACGTTCATCAAGTCGTCGGAGCGTTTCGAACTTCAGGCGGATGTGCCGTGGAGCAATGACCTGCCGGGGGGGATGGGGACGACGGGGTTCGTTTTTGGAGCCGATGCGATCACGACGTATCTGGCGAGCTTCGAGCCGGTGATCTCTGGATTCTCACTGAACACCGCAAACACGGTTCCGGCTGATTCGGATGGAAACCCACTCCAGCCGATCGGTCCCTACCTTATCTATCAGTATCGGTTCGCGGTTCCGGGAGCGACGGCACTCGAGGCGATGGCGTATGACTCGCGCACGGGGAATCTCTACGGGGTGGAGCCGGGAAGTCCGGATGTCCTCCTGGAGTTCGATGCCTGCGGTGGAATTGTCGCATCGACGCCGCTCGCGTTCCTCGGAGCCGGGGAATCGATTCGTTCGATGACCTTCCTGAAGGACACGAATACGCTGCTCATGGCGACAGATCCCGTGGGTGCCTTTGTGGAGACTTCAACCGCTGGCACGCCCATTGGCAGCATTCCGAACCTCACAGGCGTTGTGAGCGAGGGGCTCGCATATGACGCTTCGACCGACACGGTGATCGCGAGTCGGGCGACGTCGAGTTTCGATGTGATCACGCGTTCAACCGGCGCGATTGTCTCTACGCTGCCGATTCCGCATAGCGGGAACCGCGGAGCGGCTTTCGACGGTACTCGCGTATTCGTTGCATCCGACTCGGCTTCGGTCGTTGCGGCGTATGACCCTGTCGCTGGCGACGCGCTCAATGAGTCTCCGACGAGTGTTGCGAGTTCCGGCGCCTCGGCGTTCGGCGGGGGGAAGCTGTACCTCTGGAACGATGCGGATGATCGAGTCGAGGTCTACCCCTCGGAGTTTGATCGTCTGCCGGAGGGGATTGCTGGGCTCGAGACAACGTCCGGAGCGGGTTGGCCGGTCGCTCCTCCCGTTGAAACGATCGACGTGAGTACCCTTGCATCCACAGGGGGCAGGTCGATCTCCGGAACCCGGAAAATCCGACAGACCTTCCAAGTCGCCGAGGACTTGCTCCTCGATGCGATTCATCTTTCAGTCGGCGCCGGGGGCCTACAGAACCAAGAGGCCTTCACAGTCCGCTTCTTCGAAATCGATGCGATCGAAGCTTTGACTTGGGCTCCAGGGGACCAAGTCGGACCCACGATCACAGTCCCTCCGGGCATGCTGGGAACGGGAAGTGGGATCAGCACGCTCCGGATTCCGATCCCGATTTGCGATCAATTCGTGATCCCCCAGCGAGATGCCGGAACGACAGGCTATGGGATCGAGATTCAGCCGGTTGATGCTGCGGCACCCAGGCCCTTCACTTGGCGCCACGCCTTTGACGGCTCCGACTACGCACCGGGGCGCTACTACAGCGAGTCTGGTTCCGCGTCCGGCGGCGTGGGGAATGATATGGGAATGGCGCTGACGGTTCCCGAGCCCGCGTTCGGTGCTCTTCTAGCGGCAGGAACCGTGATGGTCGGCGGGTTGGGCCGACGGCGGCGCGCCTAGCGTTCGGGGCTCTTGGCCACAGCGGATATTGTCGACGGGCTGAGGCATCTGCCCGTGCGATCGCGTTCGAGTGAGCTCGCGGAGGCGGCCGTCTCGCTCGGCGCGTGCGTGAAGCTGTTTTAGGGCATCGAGCTCGGACACTCGGGGCTCCTCCCCAAGAATGACTGAGAGGCCGAATCGCGTTCAAGCGGCGGTGAGTGCACTAGACTCTCACCTCCCCGAACGACGCTCTGCGCGTAAACCGATACGGAGGGCCCATGGGCCTATCTCTGACCGACGACCAGCTCCTGCTTCGCGAGACGGCGAAGACTTTTCTCGACGACAACTCCCCTGTGAAGCGAATGCGCGACCTGCGCGACGCGACCGATGAGACCGGCTTCACCCGCGCCCTCTGGAAAGAGATGGCGGACCTTGGCTGGGTCGGGATTCTGCTCCCCGAATCCGCTGGCGGCAGTGAAATGGGCCATGGCGACCTCGGCGTCGTTCTTGAGGAATGTGGCCGTGTGCTCGCGCCGGAGCCCTTCCTGTCGACGGTCTTGCTAGGCGCGATCGCGGTTCAGCAGGGTGCGAACGAGACGCTTCAGAAGGAAGTGTTGGCAGCGGTGGCGACGGGTGATCGTGTTCTCGCGATGGCGCTCGAAGAGCGCGCGCGGTTCTCGCCCTACGCAATTTCAACGAGTGCGACTGCGGACGGCGATGGCTTTGTCCTGTCCGGCGAGAAGCGCTTCGTTCTTGACGGACACGTGGCCGATCAGATCGTGCTCGTTGCCCGGACGTCGGGGAACGAAGGCGATCGTGACGGCCTCTCGCTCTTCTTGGTCGATGCCGCGACGAACGGCGTGAGTGTCGAACGCACGATCATGGTCGACGGGCGCAATGCGGCGCTCGTGCGCTTCGACAACGCAAGCGTGGCGTCGGATCGGTTGCTTGGCACGCTAGGCGAGGGCGCTGACCTGCTCGATGCCGTGCTTGATCGCGCGACGGTCGGACTCTGCTCGGAGATGATCGGCACGCTACAGACGACCTTCGACCGCACCCTTCAATACCTCAAGGATCGAGACCAGTTCGGCGTCAAGATCGGATCGTTTCAGGCGCTGCGCCATCGCGCCGCGGACATGTATGCCGAACTCGAGATGGCCCGCGCGACGGTGATGGATGCGTGGACCGCGATCGACGAGGGGCGGGATGACATCGCACAGAGCGCGAGTGCTGCTAAGGCACGCTGCTCCCAGGCAGCGCGACTCATCGGAGGCGAAGCCATTCAGATGCATGGCGGAATCGGCATGACCGACGAGGAAGAGATCGGTCTCTTCTTTAAGCGCCTGAAGGCCGCTGAGCTCGCCTTCGGCGACGCCACCTACCACCAGCGCCGCTTCGCGACGCTCCAGGGCTACTAAATCTCTCCGGAGATAGGACGGGAAAATACCATGACGCAGATCGACGATTTCCGTGAAGAAGTTCGCCAGTTCATCGACGCCAAGCTCCCCGACGAGCTTCGTGGCGTCGGCAATTCCTCCAATATCCCCGGCGGTCCCCTCGGCCAGTGGGTGAATGCGCTGGCCGACAAGGGCTGGATCACGCCGGAATGGCCGACTGAATACGGGGGCGGCGGTCTCGACCGCAAGTCCGCGGCGGCGCTGAAGGCCGAGATCAAGGCCGTACGCGCGCCGATCATCAGCTCTTTCGGAACGAGCATGCTTGGGCCGACGCTGCTCGAGTACGGAACCGAAGAGCAGAAGAAGGAATTCCTTCCCGCGATCTCGCGCCACGAAATCCGCTGGTGTCAGGGATTCAGCGAGCCGGGCTCGGGTTCGGACCTCGCGAGTCTGCAATGTCGCGCCGTCCAGGAAGGCGACGAATACGTCATCACCGGACAGAAGATCTGGACGACCGGCGCCGACCGCGCCGATTGGATCTTTTGTCTCGTGCGAACGGATCCCGATGCGAAGAAGCACGAAGGCATCTCGTTCATTCTCTTCCCGATGGATCAGCCCGGCGTCGAAGTCGCGCCCCTTATGTTGATCGATGGCAGCGCGCACTTCTCGCAGGTCTTCTTCAATGAAGCCCGCGCGAAGGTCAAGGATGTGATCGGCCCGCTGAACGGTGGATGGACGGTTGCGAAGAGCTTGCTTCAGCACGAGCGTGGGACCGATGGCGAGGCCGAGGGCGGCGTCGGAGGTTCGGTTCGCGAGACGCTCGTCGATCTCGTGAAGCGCGAAGTCGGTCTCGAAGACGGCAAGCTCGCCGACGCAACCTTGCGCGAGCGACTCGCGGCGCAGGAAATCGACAAGCGCGCCCTCAGCCTAACAATGAAGCGTGCGCAGGAGGCCGGCCGCGCCGGTCAGCTCGAACGCGACGTGACGTCGATCGGCAAGTTCCGCTGGGCCGACATGATCAAGAACGAGCAGGACATCGCGATCGACGCGCTCGGAACCCAAGGCCTTGGATGGGAAGGCGCCGGCTTCGAGCAGAACCAGCTCGAGCGAACGCGCAAATGGCTGACGACCCGATCCGACTCGATCTGGGGCGGCACGAACGAGATCCAGAAGAATGTTCTGGCGAAGCGGGTGCTCGGGCTGCCTGAGTAGGTGCGTAGGCTGGGGGGCGATCATCCCCCCCTGCCGTCGCTATCCCTGAATCACCGATTCCTCCGCCCGATACTCAAGGTCGTACCGATTGAGCGGCAGGCTACGAACCCGCGTCCCTGTTGCGTCGTAGATCGCATTGACCAGGGCCGGGGCGATGCCCGGAGTACCGGGCTCGCCAGCGCCGCCGATCGCGTTCCCACTGTTGATGATATGCGTTTCGATTTTCGGGGCGGCCGACATGCGAAGCGCTTCGTAGTCGCTGAAGTTGGTCTGCTTGACGGCGCCGTTTTCGATGGTGATCTCGCCATAGAGTGCGGCGGTGAGGCCGTAGGCGATGCCCGACTCGATCTGGGCCGTTAGGCCGTCGGGTGAGATCGCGAGGCCCGGGTCCACGACGGCGACGACCCGGTCTACCTTGGGCTGTCCGTCGACGAGGGTGATCTCGACGACCTGCGCGACGATGGATCCAAACGACTCCTGGAGCGAGATGCCGCGTCCCCGTTTTTCACCGAGGGGGCTGCCCCAATTGGCGGCCTCGGCAGCCTTGCGAAGCACGGCGAGCTGGCGCGGCTTGTCCTTCAGGCGGGCGGCCCTGAACTCATAGGGATCCTGCCCGGCGGCAGCGGCGACTTCGTCTACGAAGGATTCGGTGAAGAAGCCGTGCTGGGAATGATCGACGCTGCGCCAGGCGCCCCA
>Ga0316209_1001481_pt1 | contig 23979 bp, 20 predicted proteins | sample 6monopyrite_MG_FD_204945 | JGI IMG/M metagenome (GOLD analysis project Ga0316209, IMG submission 204945) | Microbial mat bacterial communities from mineral coupon in-situ incubated in ocean water Damariscotta River, Maine, United States -... | ecosystem: Environmental > Aquatic > Marine >...
ATGCACGGAACGGCTCATCGCTCCAGCGCGATCGGAAACGCGATGGGGCGTATCTGCGGGTTCGCACTTCTCGCGCCGCTGCCGATTTTTCGCGGAGTCCACCACGAGCATCACGGCCATACGAACGACCCTGAACGGGATCCTGATCTCGTCGTCGCCTCGGGGCCCAGCTGGTTACGGCCCTTGTCGATGGCAATGACGCTTCCCGCCTATCGCTGGCACTTCTATCGTCGCGGACTGTGGCGCGATCGGGGGAGTCTTCGAGAGGCGGTCGCTTCCGATGTCGCCCTCGCTGTGTTTCTCATCCTGGGGCTCGGCTTTGGACCGACCGAATGGATCCTGACTGTGTGGATCGGCCCCGTGGCACTGGCAGCGCTCTGGCTCGCCTTCGCGTTCGACTATCTCCCTCACTACCCGCATGGTGAGCAGGGGCGCTACTACGACACGCGCATCTACCCGGGGCGAGTTGCCAACCTCCTGCTGCTTGGGCAGAACTATCATCTGATCCACCACCTTTGGACCACGATTCCCTGGTATCGCTATCAGCAGGTCTTCGACGAGATCGAGCCCGAGCTGCGCGATCGTGAATGTGCGATCGGGTGGCAGAGCGAGGCCATCGCGCCGAAGCTGGCGAACGCGACGGCGAACTAAGGCTTGCCCAATCGAGTCGCACCCAATTCTGATAGGAGACAACACGTTGAATCTGTTCAAGCACAACGACCTCCGCTGGAAGCACTACACAGGCGAGACTCAATTCGATCATCCGATCAGCTATTGGGGCGCGGTCCTCGACGCCCGTGAAGACGGTCACGTAGACCTGCTTTACCGCTGGGACCCACATAGCGCCTGCCACCTCCATCGGCACACGGCGGCGATCTCTTCGCTTGTGCTCGAAGGCGAGCTCACGGTCATCGACATCGATCTTGAGACCGGCGAGGAGGCCGGCCGAGTGGTCAAGGCCGCCGGGACTTGGGTCCACAAAGCGCCGGGCGATGTCCACGTCGAAATCGGCGGGCCGGAAGGCGCGCTCGTACTCTTCAATCTATACGCGCCGAATCAGAGTCTGGTTGAGGGGTTGGACCGGGATGGCCGCGTGGTCGATCATCAGACGATCATGCCGATGCTAAAGCACAAGACGCGCGATTCGGCGGCCTAACTGATTGATGCAGGGTGCTCTTATCCCCCGAGCGCGTCCGATATTCGCGGCAACCGATGATCTTTTCGGCTCACGAAGAGCTCCGTCCGGACTTCTCCTTGAGGGCTCTCGACCCGCCGCGAGAGCATGTCGCTTCCTGCGAACGTTGGACCTGCGAGCCCCATCACCGCGACGTCGTGCAAGGCTTCGTCGAATTCGTGTTCGAGCTCGATGCGGCATAAGGTCGATTGACATCGAACATCGACGAGTCGCGTCGTCGAATCCGGTCGGTTCTCGAATTGCTCCGTGATTTCGGCTTCCTGTCCGATTGCCCAGGGGCCATCGAGAGGCTCGGCATGAAGTGTGTCTGCGAGTGATTCGAAGGCGTGCTCGACGAACTCCCGTTCCGCCGCGATTGCCTCTTCTGTTGCGGCGAACGTCGGTGACGGATCATCGAGCCCCGCCGGTCTGGCCTCGATGCCCCTGATGGGCTCGGGGGGGACGTGCGCCTCCGTCGCCGTTAGGCTCTCGGACTGGCGTGAGGCGGGTGGGCGACTCAGCCCTTCGACCGCGGCCTCTAGGCGATCGATCTTCGCTTGAAGCGCCGGGTCAACTGTCTGAAGCGATGTGTTCAGAGCCGTCTGGTTAGGTTCGACCGCGGGGCGTAGGGTGAGCCCGATCCCAAGCCCGAGGACGAGCATGAGAATGCCGGTTATGATTCTTCGAATCGCCATGTCCGTTAGTCCTCATCCACGCGGTAAGCCTTGAACGTAGACCCGGGTGGCATGATGCAACTTAGGTAGAGCTCACCGCCACTGTATGCCGAAAGGTTGGTTGAGGTGATCGTTCGGTAGCTGGTCGATCGGCTCCCGTACATGTAGCGACTGGTCGCGGCATTACCGTACGGGGAGATTGAGAAGACGTTGCAGACGAAGCCGCTTCTCTCCGGGGACAAGTACGTCATGCTCATGTAGTTGAGCTTGGTCCCCCCAATGTGGTCTTTTACGACGGGACAATTTAAATAGAGGTAGGTCGCCGAACTGTTTCGGATGCCGGCGCCTTCAGGGGTGAAATACTGGGCTTGCGACGGATACCGCGGAGTACACCCGAGTGGCGAGTAGACCTTGCCGTCTCCCGCCGTGGATACGCCCGCAGAGAGGAGTCCCAGCAGCGAAAGCGCTGCGACGAGTAGCCTTCGAAGGCGAGCGGGACGATGTGTCGATTTCATGTTGTTCTCCTTTGCCCATCTCGTGAGCGTGAGACGGGCTTCTGATTTCGAGGGGGACCTGAGTCCCGGGAGGCTTCCTGCCTCGTGTAGGGACGATCGGGGTAGGGCTCGAAAACGGATAAAGAAATTGGAGAAATTTTGATCGCGACGTTGGGCTTGCGACACGGCAAACGAGCTTTCCGTGCCGGCGTGCCGTCCCGCGGCCGTATGCGGCAAACAGGTGTATAGAAATTGCGCTCGCTCTGCTGGCGCGCGCGTCCATGGTTGCTCTTCGTACCCCATTCTCCGAGGCGATCGAAACTCTCTTGCTAGTCTTTCCCTCTGCCGACGTTCGCTAGCTCCGCCCTATCAAGCGCAAATCCAAGCGTCCCCATGGAGATCCACTTGAGTCAAGATCGCGACTTCGATGTCAATGTCTTTGGAGCCAGCGGCTTCACCAGACGGCTCGTCGCCGAGTGTCTGGTCGGGCGCCACGGCGTCGACGGAGATGTGGATTGGGCGATGGCCGCGAGGAGCCACGATAAGCATGAGACGGTGCTCGACGAGATCGGTGCCCCCGGGAGTACGCCGTTGGTGGTTGCCGATAGCGACAATCCCGCCTCGCTGCGAGCGATCGCGACGCGCGCCCGGTGCCTTATCGCGACGGTTGGGTCCAATGCGTGGTATGTCAAGAAGGGACATTGAGCTATGGCCCGTTCCCGCAACATTGACCTCGGCCTTGCGTTTCTTCAGATTCTCGCGCTCGTGGCGGCCGGGTCCAGCGTCGTGTGCACCATTTTGCTCTACCACCACTTGAGTAGTGACTACTTCCTACCGAGGCTTGAGTATCTCGCATCCTTCCGAATCGCGGCGCCTCCACTCGCGATACTTGGAGGCTCCTATCTCTTCGCGCTTGTCACCAGCCAGCCTCTGACCGATGCACCGAAGGCACTTTGGTCCTGGCTGCGAAACAGGTTTTTTCAGGAGGCGGCGTGGTTACTTGCGTTTTCGAGTGTTGGAATCGCTGCTTGTTTGGGCGCAGTGGTCGAGATCACGAGGACTGCTCCTCCAGAGTACTCGCGGTTCGTGCATCTTCTCTTGGCCGGTGAATCGGACGATCTACTGATCGTACGGAAAGAGATCGCTCGGATCCGAACACGGAACTCTGACTACGCGGATGATATGGAAGATGTCTTGCGGGTCTTCTCAGAGCGTCGACTGTGGAGCTACGAGAGCAAGGTCCCGAGTACGACGGTTCCGCGGCTCTTGTACCTCACGCTGAACGGTGAGTCCGATCGAGACGAAGAGTGGGAGAGTCACCCTCTGAGGCTGCACGCCGCCGCAGAGGCTGCCTCAATGTATGCCCAGGCTCTGGCCAGTAGTAGCACTACACCGTTTGCCGAACGGTGGCGTGACTCTGCGGTCGAGCTGTACAAGAAGGTTCTCAACTCGCGAGACGTTCGGTCGCTCCCGGCTCTGAAGCGGAGCGCGCAGAATAATATCGGAAACGTAAACTACTACGTGGGTGATTTGGAAACCGCGCTTGCATCATACGAGTCGATTACTGCGGACGATACGAGTGTCGGCGCGAGCGGAAACGCAGTCGCGATTCGGATTCTGTTGGGTCGTCCTGCGGAGGCACTCGTATGGGGGAAGCGCGCAAAGGAAAAGGCGATTGAGAATGGAAAGGCTCTTTCTGAGCCCGTGCCGTTTTCGAACCTTGCTTCCAATCTCGGGTTTGCGTACTGGGTGCGCAGTGATTGGGGAGGTGCGCTGACTGAGATGCAGACAGCGTTTGATCTTGTTCCCGATCGAAATTCCGCACTGAACTTGTCGCTGGCCCGACTATTTGCCGGTGACTCGCACGGTGCAATCAGCGCGATGCGTGTGCTGCCGGAGCCGACTGTATCAGCGGCTTCGCTCGCGAGCGTCGTGGAGGCTGGAAGCGCCGGTACGTGCACATACTTGGTTCGAGGGCTGGTGTTGGACAGCGTCTCGATTGAGGACAGCCGGAACGAAGCCCGACTCAACTACCTCGCGTTTCTCGGTAAGGTGGTGCCTGCGGTTGACCTGCAAGCGTTCGACGATTCGAGATCTCGTGCGCTGAAAGAAGAGGTCTACATCTATATGAGCGAATCTTCGACAGCGTGTGCGAGTCTATTACACGTCCCGGCAGTCTCGGCGATCCTTAAGGGGCCTCGCGAAACCGAAGCTGGTTGAGACGTTCGCTGCTCTGACGAGTCGCTCAGATTTCACCGTAGACGTAGGCGAGATCCGCGGGCTCTCTGGGGAGACAACCTAGTTTCGACGATTCAGGGAATCACCGAAGAGCTTCCGAAGCATGACCCGCCATGCACCGAAAGTGTGCTCTGGTTTGCGCCGTCTTGGCGGAGCATCTGTTCCTCGCCCCGCTGCTCGACCGATTCCGAAAGGTGACACCACGTCACTAGCGGTCGGCGCGGGTCTTCGAGTCTGGGCGGCATGCCGCGAGCGCGCTTTCGCGGTTCAGGCCGAATGGATCGAGCAGCCAACGCACCATCGTTTTGTGCTCGCAAACCACCCGACGCTTACGCTTCATGAGATCGCAGATCTCCTTGAGTTTCTTGTCTCGTGCAATTTTTGCCGGTTTCTTAGAGCGACACTCTTTCAAGCGGGCGTGGTTCTCGGGACGACTCAGATTGTCGTACCAGACGGGCCGGCCGTCTGCCCATCGCTCCCGACTGAAGCGCTGGCCGGTCGCGAGATCGACCGACGTCGGTACGATCAGCGCGCCGATGATCGCGCTCGATATTGAAATTTTGCTGTCGTTCTCCACGTTGTGACTCAGCGGCTTGTAGATCACGTCCTTCAGTACGGGGATCATTCCGAATACGAGATCCGCCGCGTGTCCGACGATTGGATACGGGCACCGTTTTACAGGACGTCCGAGTGCCCAGTCCCAGAAGCCCTTGATGTCGCACTTGTTCGCGAACATCTGCCCCTGTGTGGCGAGCCCCGAGATTTCGAAGAGTCGTAGGTTCTCGACCCGGACCGTCGTGTCGACCTTGTGATTGCGAACTCGGTCTAGCGGCTCCGTCTCGTTTTCGGTCCCACGAATCTTGGGCGGCGCGTCCTCCCCGTACTCGAATACCACGTCTAGTTCGGCATTCGCGCCTGACGCGAGCGAGACTGCGCCTACGTTGAGCGAGAGTCCACCGCCGATCTCGACAACCTTGTTCTGCTTGTCGGCGGCGGCCTTTGCTATTTCGAGCGCCATCTCGACGGCGATCTTCCGCGGATCGTCCTTGAAGAGTTCGAGCAGATCGGCACCGTCTCCGTCGTCGTCCTCTTCGTCGTCCTCTTCGATGGCTTTCTTCGCGGCCTTCAGGACATCGCCCAACCCCGGAAGCTTGGAAATCTCGAAGAACTGAGTCGTCTTGCCCGACACGCTCGCTTGCTGTGCCGAGAGGGTCGTCACAGATGCGCTACTGCGAAAGGCGTAGTTGATCTTGTCGTCGTAGCTCTTGAATCCCTCCATTAGCTCGACTTCCGCTGGATCCAGCTTTTTTCCATGCCCCATCCAGCCGGCGATCTTCTGGATCGGACTCTCTGAATTCTCCCGAATCAACTCCACACGACTACGCGTCACACAGGACATCGGCTTGGGTGTTCGCATGAGCGCGCCCGTATAGGTCGCAACATCGGACTGAAACTCGCGCGCGAAGTAGGCGAGGAGCGCGTCCAGCTCATCGGCGGAGCGTCCGAGGTCATAGCCCACGACCTCCATTGGGTGCAGCACGCTCCACTTGTAGTTGAAGAGATAGCTGGCGAGGGCCGATCGAAGTCGCGGACCACCGTCGTATGCCGAAACGCTCTCAAGGGCATTCGCGAACCGCTGGAAGGCGAGATCGCCGTCCAAAGGTCCTGTCACGTCCTTGCTGGGTTTCGCAACGCTCACAAGATCGAGTGTCTTGAGAGGTGCCGAGCTGCAGATCAGCCCAGTCCGCATCGCAGCGACGATCAGATCGGCGACGTCATCGAGATCTTCGATCGCTGAGATCATTACGAGCAGGTTGACGAGTGAGGCACGGGAGGGTCGAAAAATGTCGCGATACCCGAGTCCGACGCCATCGTCGGCCATACGATCGTTCCACGCCAAGCCGTACGCCGTCTCGCGGCCCTCGTCGGTATCAAGCGTGGTTAGGTACGCACGATAGGCGCGAATGCTCCTGTTCTGCTCATTCGGCCTTGGATTCGTCCGCTTCCCATTTCCGTCGCGCTTCCACCGACGCTCCGCCACTTCCGCACACTTCTTAAATACGGACTCGACCGGTTCGAAAAACTGATTTCGCTCGTCGCTGGGTCGGAGCGTCTGCGGTGCGGTGCTTAGCCCCATCTGCACCCGGAGTATCGACTGAGCGCACGCCGTGGCGCGCCAGATCGCACCCTGCATGTCGGCGCTAATCTCGTCCACGAGGGATCGGAGCTGTTCGTGCGACCAGTCGAGGGTGAGCTGATCGCGCTCACCGTGCCTAGCGCCTAACCGAACGCTCCAAGCCTGAATTGAGATCTGAGATCGTGGCTGGTCGAGCGATGCGACCAACGCCTTCACATTGTCGATCTGTTGGTGGTCGCCGTAAACGATCAGCGTGTCGGCCGAAGGGACCCGGATCTCCACATCGATAAAATCTTTGAGTGCCGCCGCGATTTTGGTCGCGTGGCGTTCGTGATGCAGCCGGATGACTCCGTACTCGTGATGCTTCTTTTTCGCTTGACCCTGCGCGGTCGAGCCGGAGTGTGGCCGCGCGACTGCGATGCCTTCGCAAATCACAATCGAAGCGAATAGGCTGAGCGCGATGAGCGCTACGAGCCTCGGACCGCGAACGATCGAGCGACGAGAACGAAAGGAGGAAAAAAACACGTAGCACCCCTGCAGCAATAGAGATCGTTTTGGAATCCAAGCAGACCTTGCCTGCTATGTCGCCAGCTATGCGACAAAAAACGAGAATTCCGGCAGAGTGTGTAGTATTCCGGACGCACACGAGGCGTGGGATAGTGCATTTCCGCATGACTAACGCCTAGCAACGAAAGAGAATTAGGCGGTCGACCGTGTGCGCGGCGTGTGGGTGGTCCCGAATACGGGCCGTCCCCCCTGGGCAGGGGGCTGGATGCGGAAAATTCAGAAATGGACGTTGGCGAGATGGTAGGTTGCGCCGCCAAACCGCCCACTCGCTGTGGGCCGATCGATGTCTGGAATCCGTGGGGCTTGTGTGACCCCAGGGTGACTGTTTGTTCCCGGTCTTCGTCGGATCGTCGATCTTTACCTGGGCACAGGGCGTCCGTACTCCGAACGCCCGAGAGGCTAGTCGTTCGGATTTTCTCAAGGGCGAGCTCCTCCCCGATTCAGGCGCGTCGGTCGCCAGTCGTGGAGCGTCGCGCGAGCATTCCGAGTCCGAGTCCGAACAAGACTGCGGTGCTTGGTTCGGGGACGATCGCGTACACGATGTTGTCGAGGGTGAAGCCTATGCCCTGCGGCTTGCCGAACGACAGTGAGGCCAGGTTCGTCCACTCTGGTCCGAAGATGACAGTCTCGAAGTCGAATAACGGTCCGCCGCCGTCAATGATTCCATCCGTCGTGAACGACGTTGTGAGCACGTCTCCCGTTTGCTTCGTCGCGATCATCGTGACGGTGACGGCACTCCGGGTCGCCACGCTCACGGTGCTGTATTCCGCGAGATCGATGGACAGGATGCGAAACGGATTCGCGTTGTCGTTCGTGAGTACCGCGGGCTCGTCACTGAACCGGAAAGCGACCATACTGCCCTCGGTTTGAGGACGTGCGGCCCCGGCCGTATCGATCTCGAAGGCCGTCGTCGGTGTTAGGCGGAACCCGTCTTCCTCGTAGTAGGCTGGGCCGTGAATTGGTCCGTAGGGGCCGCTGCGCGTGCCGAAATCGAGGACGCCCGCCTGGGATATGTTGGCGATCGCGAGCAACGAGCCGATCAGAAGGATCGCGACAGAGCTGGGGACAATCGATCGGTCTCGTAGACGGCAGGCGGAGAAGGGCATAGCAGGCTCCAAGTGGGTGCCGTCCCTTCCCTTGGCACCCAGTATCACACAAGTCGTGATTCTGGAATACGGGAAAGGCGAACAGCCGAGCCCAAGAGGCGGCCTTTCCCTGAGCCCAGCTCTGTCGCCGGAAGCCGGCGGGCGAGTATTCTCTCTTGATCCCTGAATTGATACGGTGTATCAAGTTGTAACGATGTCTCAGAATGACTCCTCAGAGAGCCCGACCAGCCTTCGTCAGCTGAATATTGAAGCGAGGCGACAGCGCATCCTTGCGGCGGCGCGGGAGCTGATTGCTGCGGGCGGGCTTGAGGCGCTGTCGATGCGCAAGTTGGCGAAGCACGCGGGGCTCAGCGTGACGACGCTCTACAACCTCTTTGGCGTGCGGGACGAGATCGTGCAGGCGCTCGTGTTGGATGCGATCGATCAGATGGACCTCCTACTCGAGCAAGAAGCGCCACTCGACGATCCGATCGAACGCTGTCGCGCGATCGTGACGGTCAGCATTCGAATCGTGACCGGGGACGAAGCGGTTTTTCGGCCGATGGTGATCGGCGCGATGTCGAAGGTCGGAACTGCGGGATCGGCGGGGGAGGTCACGCGTCGAGCCGCGAGTATGCAGGCCGTCGCGATCCGCGCAGCGATCGATCAGGGATTGCTTAAGGGGCTGCTCGATCCGGAGCAGCTCGGACGCCAGATCTACCACGGTTACGAGTACGCAAGCTTTCAGTGGGCCCGTGGCGTGATCGACGCGAAGGGGTTCGAAACGCGCGCGCGCTACGGCCTAGAGGTCGTACTGCTCGGCATAGCCAGCAGGAAGGTGAGGCCCCAGATCGAGACAGAGCTCGCGAGGCTCGAAGCCGAAATGTCTTCAGCGTCACGAGTACCCCACGAAACAGAAGCCCAACGCCGGAATCGCATCTAAGCACGCCCGAGGAATCACGCCCTCCTCACAAGGAAAGGACACCCCCTATGCAGCGAGAAGAACAACTTCGAGTACTCAAGGAGGTCATCGGGCGACTCGACGATGGGACTAACGTCGATGCCGGCGGCATCCGCCACAATCCGACGTGGGTCTATACCTGTCCCGATCTTGCCGAAAAGGAGTGGCAGACCTTTTATCGCGACTACCCGCAGCTGATCGGTGCGAGCTCAGATCTGCCGGAGCCCGGCACGTTTCTCACGACAAGCGACTTCGGGACCCCCGTGCTCGCCACGCGCGATGCGGACGGGAATTTTCGAGCCTTCGTGAATGTGTGTCGCCACCGCGGCGTCGTTCTTGAGAAGGAGACTGCGGGCAAGCGATCCAGCTTCGTGTGTCCCTTCCATGCCTGGACGTACAAGAACGATGGCAGCCTTGCAGGAATTCCGAAGAAGGAGCATTTCGGAAAGATCGATCCCGATTGCCACGGGCTGATTCCGCTCCCGGCCGTCGAGCGCTTTGGGCTTCTTTGGGTTCATCCCAATCCCGAGGGCTCAATCGACCTCGACTCATTGCTAGGCGGACTCGTCCCCGAATTCGAGGCCTACGGATGGGATCGGCTGCTCAACCTGGGTTACGACACGTACGATGTCCGACTGAACTGGAAGCTGGCGATGGATACGTTCGGGGAGACCTATCACTTTTCGAAGCTACACAAGGATTCCCTCGCGCTTAGCTTTCACGGCAACGTCCAGGCCTACGATACCTACGGTCGAAACCACCGAATGACGCTTGTCCGCAGAGAGATCGACGAGATGCGTAAGCGGCCCGAGGAAAGTTGGGAGATCTCCCAAGGTGCGTTCCCGGTCTATTATCTCTTTCCGAACATTCAGCTGAACGTGGCGCCCTTCGGCCTGGTCATGGTTCGGACCTATCCGGACCCGAAGGACCCGGCCCGCTCGGTTTCACGTATCGGATTCTACTCACGGCCCGAGCCGCTCGAAGAATCGGCAGACCTGATCCGGAATATTTCTCAGACATTCTCCGACGTCATCCGGGACGAGGATTATGCCGTTGCGGCCCGCAGCCAGTTGGGTGCCGAGGCCGGTGTACCCGAGTTCAACGTCTTCGGGCGGAACGAACCCGCTTTACATCACTACCACAACACGTATCGCGAGGCGTTGGGGATGGATTTGCTGCCTCTGATCGAGGGGTAACTTCGGGTTGCGACCCTCCCATCGCCTCAATCGCTGCGGGGGGCTGAGTCTCACTTGAAGACGATGAGCCGGTGACTATAGTCGCGCGGTGTCGACCGACGTGCCTGCGCGCCCCTTTTGCTATCGCTGTCACAAGCCGCAGGTCACCTGCATCTGTGACTCCATAACAACCGTTAATAACACCACGAAGGTGTGGCTGGTGCAGCATCCGCGCGAGCGCTTTCACCCGATCGGGACGGCACGCATCGCGCGGCTCGGGCTGAGTAACTTCTCGCAAACGATCACCCATGCAGCGCGCGATGATGCCCCCAAGGATTTTCCCGCTGATGCTGTGCTGTTGTATCCGGGGAAGGACGTGCCCACGCTTGCGGAGTTGGCACCCGCGAAACGACCCTCCACCTTAGTTGCGATCGACGGCACCTGGCATCACGCCCGTACCGTGTTCCGCGACAATAAGTGGTTGCATAAGTTGCCGCGCTACGGCCTTCAGCCCACCGCTCCCAGTCGCTATCGGCTGCGCGAAGAACCTGCAGTTCACTGTCTGTCGACCATCGAAGCCATCGTGCAGGCGCTATCGGTGTTGGAACCGGATACCGCGAACTTGGATGGTTTGTTGCGATCGTTTGAAACAATGATCGACGAACAGCTAGCGATTATTCAGCAACGGTCCGCAGGCCACCGCACGCGAAAGTCACCGAAAACTCGACGCGGCATTTCCCAAGCCATCATCGATGAGCCGGAGCGCGTGGTGGTGGTTTCGGGCGAATCGGCTCCGCGTGGTGATGATCCGTCTTCGCCGTTCTTCGCTCTGCAGTGGGTGGCATCGCGAGGGTTGTTGTCAGCAACGGACGACAACAACTTCGAAGAGTTCAGCTGTCCGCCCGTCGATCGATTTCCCAATGACTGCCTTCGCCGGGACATGGGACTTTCGGAGGAGCAACTCAAACGATCGGGCTCGCAACAACAGCTGAAGGACGCCTGGCTGGACTACACCCGTAAGGACGACATCATCGTCAGCTGGAACGAGGTGGCGCTGACACTGCTTAAGCAGGCCATCGCGACGCCTTCACAGATCATGCATTTGAAGAGCGCCTACTGCAGCCACCATAAAGGCAAGAGCGGCAGCCTGAGTTCGCTGACAGCTCGGCTCGGTCTACAGGTTCCCGCGGTCTTCGGCGCGGGACGGGCGGGAGTAGCGGTCGCCGAATCCATCGCGGTGCTGAGACACATGCGGTCGGCGGCGATGAGCAGCTGAGCAGCAGAGCGCCGTGAGGAACTCTTGCTCCGGGGAGTCCCCGCGCGCATCGATTGGCTGCGTTGGTAGTCATCGCGGCAATCGGCGAAACTTTCGCCATGGCAAGGCTTCATATCTTCGAACTCGAAGACCAGCCCTGGTTTCCCGCGGTGATTCGCGACGCCGGCACCGCCTATCTCCGCTTCGCCGTGGGCTTGTCGGGGCAGGCGAAGAACCTCGTTCCGAAGCTCAAGGAAACGCTCGACCGGACGGGCGCCACCCGCGTCGTCGACCTGTGCTCGGGTGGGGCAGGGCCACTGCCCGCGCTGTCTGAAGCATTGGCGGAAGAAGGCTCGGACGTTCGCATTACGCTGACCGACTACTACCCGAATATCGAAGGCTTCGAGCGCCTGCGATCCAGGTCTCAGACCACGATGGATTTTGAGGCCGAGTCCGTCGACGCACGGCAGGTGCCCGAAGATCTCATCGGCCTGCGAACCCTGTTCAGTGCGCTTCACCATTTTCGTCCGGCCGATGCTCGCGCGATCCTGCAGAGCGCGGTCGATTCGGGCCAACCCATCGCTGCCTTCGAAATCGTGAACCGCCATCCCGTCACACTCGTGATGATGCTCACCGTGTTCATTCCCGTGATGCTCTCGATTCCGTTCCTTCGGCCCTTCCGTTGGAGCTGGTTGCTCTTCACCTACGTTCTCCCCGTCATCCCGCTCTTCGTGATGTGGGATGGTCTCGTCAGTTGCTTGCGGGTCTATTCGAAAGACGAGCTCCGAGAAATGGTCGCCGGCCTCGAGGGTGGCGATCGCTTCGACTGGGAAATCGGCACGATCGCGATGCCTCCGTCCCCGGCGCCCGCGATCTATTGCATTGGCACGCCGCGTGCCGAGGCGACGAATGGAGGCGCTTCGCGGTAGGTTGCGGGAGACCGGAGCGAAGCGTGGTCTGTCTTGAGCCGGCGTTGGCGGCCTTTCCTGGCAGACTGAGTCGAACCGGTCGAATCGGAGCTGGGCCTGTGTAGGGACAGTCGGCGAGATGCAGCATTTCCGCAGATACCCGCGAGCTGGCCGCCACGCCCAAATCTCGTTAGAACGTTCTAGTATCCGGGGCGGGAAAATGCAGCGTTTTCTCTAACCTGAAGCAACGCAGCGATGCGACAACAACAGTGGATAAGCCTTTATGAACGTCAAGATCGGGACTCCTTTCAAATCTTCCGCCGTCAAGGTGCTCCTGTGTGGATCGGGTGAGCTGGGCAAGGAAGTCGTACTCGAGCTGCAGCGCTATGGCGTGGAAGTGATCGCGGCGGATGCCTACGCCAACGCGCCGGCCATGCAAGTGGCGGATCGTTCGCACGTTTTTTCGATGCTTGACGGAGATGCGCTGCGCAAGGTGATCGAGGACGAGAAGCCCGACTTCGTGGTGCCGGAGGTCGAGGCGATCGCGACCGACACACTCGCCGACTTGGAAAAGGAAGGGGTGGCGACCATTATTCCGACCGCGCGTGCCACCCAGCTGACGATGAATCGCGAGGGCATCCGTCGGCTGGCCGCGGAGGAGCTGGGGCTCACGACTTCTCCCTTTCAGTTTGCCGAGACCGAAGAAGAATTCAACGCTGCGATCGCCGAGATAGGGCTGCCCTGCGTGGTGAAGCCCATCATGAGCTCTTCGGGTAAGGGCCAGAGTACGGTCCGGTCCCAGGATGAAGTCAAAGCCGCCTGGGACTACTCCCAAGCCGGTGGCCGAACCGGTAAGGGCAAGGTGATCATCGAAGGGTTCGTCGACTTCGACTACGAGATCACGCTTCTGACTGTGCGCCACGTGGACGGCACGTCCTACTGTCAGCCGATCGGCCATATTCAGGTCGATGGCGACTACCGCGAATCCTGGCAGCCACAGCCGATGTCGGAACAGGCGCTCACGACCGCGCAGGCCTACGCCAAGAAGGTCACCGATGCGCTTGGTGGTCGCGGGATCTTCGGCGTCGAGCTCTTCATCAAGGGCGACGACGTGATCTTCAGCGAAGTGTCCCCGCGTCCGCATGATACGGGCATGGTCACGATGATTTCCCAGGATCTTTCCCAGTTCGCGCTGCACGCCCGCGCGATCCTTGGACTCCCGATCCCTAACATCGTCCAACACGGCGCCTCGGCCTCGGCGGTCATTCTCGTCGAGGGTGAATCGGAGAACGTCAGCTTTGGCAACCTTGGCGAGGCGCTGAGCCAGCCCGATACCCAGCTTCGCCTCTTCGGGAAGCCCGCCGTTAAGGGCAGGCGCCGGATGGGCGTCGCGCTCGGCCGTGACGAGTCGATCGAGAAAGCTCGCGAGAAGGCCCGGCGCGCCAGCGCGGCGGTAGATGTGAAGCTCTAGTTCCCGCCCTCGACTTGGGGCGGATGAATCGCCCCAAGCCGTGAGGTCAATCGCGCGCGTCGCTCGGAACCAACCTCACGATCGTCCCCAGCTCTCCATGCTCAAGCAGCAGATACACGAAACCATCCGTTCCAATCTCCACGTCGCGAATCCGCGCGAGCCCGGTCAGCAGCTTCTCCTCCTCGACGAGTTGCCCGTCCTCGATTCGCAAGCGATAGAGCGTCCGCGCCTTCAGGCTGCCGACGATCAGGTCGTTCTCCCACGTGGGGAAGGCCGTACCGCGATAGAACTCGAAGCTTGAGATCGCCGGCGCAGGGGTGAAGTCGACGACCGGTTGGATCGTGTCTTCGAGCTTGAGGTCGAGCCCGAGATCCTCGCCGATCGTGACGGGCTCACCATCGTAGTCGAGTCCATGGGTGAACATGGGCCAGCCGTAGTTGCCCCCGCGAACGATGAGGTTCACCTCGTCGCCCCCGCGCGGCCCCATCTCGGTTCCCCAGATCTCGCCGGTCACGGGGTGGGTCGCGAGACCCTGTGGCGTTCGGTGGCCGTAGCTCCAGACGGTGTGCGCGGTCGATGTCTCGTCTTGCGGCTGGAAGGGGTTGTCGGTCGGGAGGCCTCCGTCGTCGCGCACGCGATGGATCTTGCCCGTGGGCTTGTCGAGCCACTGCACCCAGTCGTAGGTCGCCTTTCCCCCGATCGAGACATAGATGTGGCCTTCATGGTCAAATGCTAGGCGGCCCGCCGAAACGTTGTCAGGGACGACGGTGTAGAGACCTGGGTCGACCGACCAGATGATCTCCTGGTCGACCCATCGCCCGTCGCGGATGCGTCCGCGGACCACCTGCACCATGGATTTGGGTAGGACAAAACCGCAGTCGAGTTGGCATCGATGGGTATGCGAGAGGTAGATCCAGCCGTTCTCGTCGTAGTCTGGGTGCAGCGCAACATCGAGCACGACGCCCATCATGACGTAGCTGGTCTCTGAGCTGAGAATCGGATCCCAGACCCGCGGCGTATCGGTAAGGAGCGGCCCCTGGTTTCCTTCCGCGTCGATGACGGATAGGCCGCGGACGATCTCGCTGACGAGGATGCGGCCGTCCGGAAGCGGAGCGATGGAGTAGGGGCGGCTGCTGAGTTCTGCGACGACCTCGACGCGAAAGGAATGGTCGCGCGCAACCTGCACACCAGCGGGGATGCGCGACTCCCACGATTGCGAGGTCAGACCGAATCCCTGGCGCTGTTCACTGACGTAAAGGGCGAGGCCCTTCACGAGTTCCGGCGACAGGGTTTGGCCGAAGCTGGGCATGCCGCGTTCGGGATAGCCGCCGCCGATCGCGCGGATGAGCGCTGCGGTGCTGTCGCCGTTTTGGAGTTCACCCCCGGTGAGCGGGGGGCCAAGTTCGCTGCCCTGAAGCGCATTGCCATGACAGGCTGCGCAGTTCTCGGCGAACGCGAGCATGGACGGTTCGTGCGTCTCCTTGCGCTCTTGCAGCCACGATAGGCATCCAACGCCGACGACGAGCAGGATCACGATGCCGATTCCGGCCTTCAACCACTTTCGCATCCGACTCCCCAGCGCCACTCCGCTCAGTACGACGCGAAGGGTACGACCACCGCGCGGCCGTCGATGTCACCCGCTTGTAATGCCCGGTACGCCTCGACGCCACGCTCGAGCGGGAACGTCGTGATGCGCGAGTCGATGAGCCCGCGCGCGGCGAGGTCGAGCAGCTCGACGAGTTCGGGACGTGAGCCCCAGAACGTCGTCTGGATGCTGACCTCGTGTGGCACCGAGAAGAACGACACGGGGAGGGCATCGCCTCCTAGGCCGACGATCGTCAGGTCGCCTAGCGGCCGAGCTACTTGGGCCGCCAGGCCGAGCGTGGCTTCGACCCCAACGAAGTCGAAGACGACGTCGGCGCCGAGTCCGCCGGTCGCTGCGCGGACTTCTTCCGCCGTTGCATCGCCGGAGAGCAGCGCGATATCCGCGCCATGATCCTGCGCGAGCTTGAGCGCCGACTCGCGCTGGTCGACGGCGATGATCTTCGCGGCCGTCGTCGCCGCAAGAATCTGCACGGCCATGTGTCCAAGTCCGCCAACGCCAATCACGACCACGGTCGAGCCGGGCACGAGCTTCGGCAATGAGCGGCGAATCGCGTGATAGGGCGTAAGTCCGGCGTCGGTCAGCGGTGCTGCACGCGAGGGATCGAGCCCATCGGGCAGCGGGACGAGCAGCCGCGGGTCGGGGACGAGCATGTACTCGGCCATTCCGCCGTCGGCTCCGACGCCGCCCCCACCACCGGGCATGGGCGCCGCCATGGGGTTCTCGCAGTACATCTCCATGCCGTAGCGACAGCGTGCGCATTGCCCGCATCCCCACGGTCCGTAGACGGCGACGGGAAGTCCCGGCTCGAGGTTCGTAACACCCTCACCAACCGAGTCGACCCAGCCCGCGTTCTCATGACCGAGCGTGAAGGGCAGCTCCCAGGTCGATGTCTCCCCATCGAAGTCATGCATGATGTGCAGGTCGGAATGGCAAGCGCCGGCCCCGCCGATCTTGACCACGATCTGGCCTGGCCCGGGCTCGGGGCGGTCGACCTCGACGAGCTTCGGTTCCGATTTCCATTCGACGAACTGCAATGCTTTCATTTTGGTCATGGGAACCCTTCAGAGTATGTCTCGTGAACTGCGATAGGGCGGGGCGATGTTGGCGTCAATCCACGCCGGGTCATCCTGCCTGGGTAGGTCGTAGCATGGTTCACCTTTACAGCTGATGCGATACATCAGACGAGCATCTTCAGGAGTGTTGATGATCGACTTTGCCGGGGGCGCATTGTGCAAGGTCGCAAAGTTGCTCCAGATCGTGACATCGCCCGGCGCGTGTACGTGGTCATAGCGGTACTCCGGTTTGAGCACATGGGCTTCGAGTCGATCCAAGAATTTCCGTGATGCATCATCGGACAATCCGTCTACTTCTGCGGGCGCCACGTTCTTGCCACGCGAGGCCCATACGGGGCTGTGGAGAGACTTAATACCTGTTCTCGGGTTCGTATGAACCAAGGGAATAAGCCATCCCGCATCATTTGCGCGTAATCGTCGGCGCATCAAGACACCCTCCAACTGAGCCTTCTCTTGATCTGAAAGATCGGCATAGGCGGCCGCTGTATTCGCATATGCAGTCTCGCCGTTGAGTGGTAAGCCCTCACGACGTTCCGCGAGTTCAGCGGGGGAGTCGGGGTGATAGAAGCCGGGCTCGCGCGGTGGGTCCGTCACCCAATGACCCTCCGGGCTGTGTCGCGTTGTTGGGGCCGCCTGGACATAGAACATACTGGTCGACAAAGGGATGGGTTCGAATTCAATGTCGGTATGCCAATGCAGGCCACCGATTACCTCTTCTTGTTTGTCAGGCCCGCTGCCAACCAGGTTCGTGACGATATAGACGGCCGGGCTGTTGGCCCCATCAAGGCATTGCAGATCGCGCGGAAAGGCTTGATTGCATCTTGTGCTTGTTTGTTCGGCGCTAGGGAGTAGTTCTAGCGGCACGTTGTTCTTCTTGTGCTCGACGTAGTTTGCGTAGTTCTTGGGGTGTGGAATCGGTGCCCCGAAGTGGTTGGCCAATCGCTCCAGGTGTCCAAGCTGAAATTTGGCTTGCTCCTGGGCGGCAAAAGTCACCACGTGATACTGGTCCAAAAGGCTAACAATCAGTTTGGCCTGATCTGACGACAACGGCTGAGTCAGGTCGACACCATGAATCCGTCTGCCCATGCGTTCTTCTGTCGCCAGTGGGGTGCTGGACGTGGTGGCGCCGAAGAGACGGCGCAGTTCGCGGTCTGAGTTTGTGATGAACTCCGTGGTCACGGGCTGCTCCTGGAAAACGGCGGGACGTAGAGCGCGAAACAGGCTCAGGCGATCGACGATCGCTTCATTCGGACTCGTCGTCAGTCTGCGTTGCTCTCGATGTCGGAAGCCAAGCTATTCGCAAGCGCCGTGAGTCGACGGCGGTACGTCGGTACAGCGGGACGGTCGAGTTTGAAGCCGCGCGGGGCGAATTCGAGAATGTCGATCCAACCCTTTCGTCGTGCTCGGTCGGCGGTGGATTGTCGCTTGACGCCATTTCGCTGGAGGTACTTCTCGAGTGCGCGACGAATCCGCTTCATTTCGGTTCCCACAGCCTTGGGCGCGTATTCGGAAGTCGCGCTGAGGAGTTCCTCGCCATAGGGCGAAGCCGCAGTCCGCTCCCAGAACGCGCCATCAAAGTTCTGGAGAAAACCATCGAGCTGTTCGGCGACCGACCCCGGCTCTGCAAGCGCCGCGAGTGCGCGATCTGCTTGTTGCCCAACAAGGGCGGCGAACGCGCAAGCGAAGATGTCACCCTTGTTATCGAAGTATTGATAGAGGGCAGGGCGCGACATCCCTGCCTGCTGGGCGATGTGTGACATGGACGTTCGGGAAAATCCGCGAACCGAGAATACGTCGATTGCGGCCGATGCGATTAGCGCGCGCTTGGGCTCATCCGCCAGTTGATCGAGTTCTGCTGACATTCGCTGAGTGTGACCTGTTTGGACGATCTTGTCAGGATTCCACATGGGACTCTCCGGGCTGCTGCTGCCTTCAGCAGGAATAGAGTCGTCCGCCGTCCTTGCGGACCCCGCACCCCTCAAGCCGCACGTCGAGCTCGAGGATTTCCCCGCCGGTTTCGAATTGCTCGAGCCAGTCTGAGAGTGTCTTGTTGTTTGCATCCGCCATCGCGCGTGCGATTCGATCGAGCATCCACATCTGATACGGCACGACCATGCGGCGTTCCTGGATGCCGCCGATCTCGAAGGGCACGGTCAATGCTCCGCTACCCGTTTGCAGGGCTTCGAAGCCGGGCGTCGCAGTGAACGTCTTGCGCGGCAACTCGTCGCCCACGTTATGCGCGTCGCTTGCGAGATAGGCCCGCATCGCTTCCATTGAGGAGCGAAGGTAAGGCCACATCTCATCAAAGAAGACGCGAAATACGGGATCAAGCGTCTCCGGCACTTCATCGTCCGGGAGCCACTCGCCATTGTCGCTGGTCGCGACTCGGCCGACGAGCTGTCCCTCGGCGTCGACGCCGTACAACTTCTGACCATAACAGCGCGCGATGAGCGCGCCCTCGGCATTCGTGCGCTCGACCCACTCGCAAACGAGCGGAAAGAAACAGCGGAGGGCAAACCCCGGGACGGGGTCGCGGTAGAAGTGGGCGTAAAGCGGACCCAAGAGTCCGTAGTCGGCGAGCGAGGGGCGGCCCCCGAGCAAATAGTCGTGCTCTTCGAAATGGGTCTCGAGCGCCTGAAGCAGTGCATGCAGACTGGCGAGCCAGGCATCTCTCGTGGCGTCCGTACAGCCGAGTTGGATCAAGCCGGCAAAGGGACCTCGTGGGCTCAGCTTGGATTCTGAGATCCCGAATGAGTTCTCGAAGAAGCGAGCTCCTGCGGCACGTCGCGCTGGGCCATCTCCGCCGGCGCCGAAGATCCCTCCCCACTGATGCTCGTTCCAAGCTCGGTGGCTCGGCTCGGTCTCCGCCTTCGTAAAGTGCCAGCGCTCCCAGCATGCCGGGACGATCAGCCACTCATCGGCGAGCAACTCGATGAGGTACGAGGCCATTCGTTGACGCGGGCGGGTCCTTGCATCGGGGATGACTGAGATCTTGGTATGCCGACGCTCGATCTCATCGATGATCGCGCTCGAGTCCTGAATCCAATGGCCTTCGGGCGTTTCGATCTGCGGAAGGGAAGGGCTACCCGAGCGCGGGATCAGGAGTCCCGTGATGAGTTCGGGGGTGACCAGGATGTCTTCGAAGCCGGGCCCGAGGTCGCCTTGAGATTGCTTGAAGCGGAGGTACGCGCGGGTCTTGCCAGAGAAGACGCTGTTCTCAGCCGAGATCATTCGGTACATCGATGGGTTCCTATGGTCGGTCGGGGAGGGCGCCGCGCTTATTGGCCATCACGGTCACGCTCGCGTCAAACTCTTGCGCGCGGAACGGGTAGCCCGGGAGTTTCCACGCGGGCGCGATAGATGGTGCCTTGTGGTGTGTCTGGGGTGCCGTCGTCGGCCGTGACGATATAGAGGTCGCGTCGGTCCGTACCGCCGAAGCAGACACTCGTGACGCGCGACTGCGAGCATTCGATCTCTCCGGTGAGCGCTCCTTCGGGGGTAACTCGTACCACGCGTCCCGCGCCGTAGGCCGCGATCCAAACGCAGCCTGACTCATCGACGCAGAGGCCGTCGGGAGCGCCCGCCGCTAGTTTTACGAAGACGCGTCGATTGATGCAACGGCCAGCTTCGTCAAGATCATGCGCGATGACGTGCGCCCTTAGGCTGTCGCTGTGATAGATCACGCGACCATCCGGGGAGAATCCGATTCCGTTCGAGAGCCCGACCTCTCCATACAGTTTCGTCGCATTGCCACCCTCGTCGACGCGGTAGAGCGAACCGGGCAGCGGCTCGGGTTCCTTTGCGAAGGGGTCGAAGCGAAGGCTTCCGGCGTAGATGCGGCCGAGTAAGTCGGTGAAGATGTCGTTGAAGCGCGGGGCTTCTTCATGGCGAAAGATCGTGCGGGTGTTTCCGTTTCGGACGTGACTCAGGTCTCGCCCCGATACGACGATGCCCCCGTCTTGGTGGAGCACGATCCCGCCGACGCCTTTTCGTTTGGGCACGACCATTTCGATCTCGCCGTCCGGCGTTCGGCGGTACACGCCGCCCAGCCGGGCGTCGCAGAAATAGAGCGCATCGTCGTCGTCCACGCGCGGGGCCTCGATCAGGCCGTAGCCCGACAGAAGTCGTTCTAGTCGGCTTCCTAGAATCATGTCGCCCCTCTTGGTCGGCCTCGATCAGTTGTAGGCACGTTGACACAATTGTGGAAAGTTGTCAGTGTTCGTATGTCGACAATATTCGAGAATATTGTCAGGTGAATTAAGGAATCACGATGACGTCAGTTTCGACCGGACCTATGACGTTTCCCGAATTTGACGCCGACTACGTCGCGTCCCGCTCCGACCCTGAAGCTCAGATCTACGGCGAGGAAGTGCTCAGCCAGGAGCCCATGGCGAGCGTGCTCAAGAACAATCCCGAGATCTACTTCGTGCAGCAAAAGCGTGGAGCAGATTGGGGTAAGTGGGAGTTCCAGGCGGGCGCCTACTACGACACGACCACCGGCGCGAAGCACCCGGCTTGGCAAAGCGAAGCGCTCCCTCGCGCAACGCGAGAGATCGAACAGCTTCGTCGTGATCTTGTTTGGTGGGGCTATTGCGTGATCGAAGATGCGGTGGCTCCTGACAAGGTCGAAAGCCTTCGCGACCGTGTGACCGCGCAAGCGGAGGGCGAGCGGCTGGCGGGCATTGCCTTCAAGACAATGAGCGGACAGAACGTCCACACCTGCGTGAACAAGGGGGCGAGCTTCGCGGAGTTGATCGAGCTCTCGCCAAGGACGGTGCCGGGGACTGCGGTCATCGAACAGTTGATGAACGAAGCACTCGGTGTGGGCTGGATCTGTACGTCGCTCATCGCGGCGATCTCGACCAAGGGTGGGGCGCCGCAGGCCTTGCACCAGGATCAAGCCGGAATCCATCCCGATTCCCGTTCGCCCATGTCGGTCAATATCCTGACGCCACTTACGGACGTCGACGAGACGAACGGCGGCACGCTGGTCATCCCAGGGTCCCATCGACTGCTTTCGGATGCCGTTCGCGAGGGTGTGCCTGTTGGGAAGCTACCGCCCGCGATCAATATCGAAGCGAAGGCGGGAAGCATGGTGCTCACGGACGGCAGACTGCTTCACGGAACCGGGATCAACCACACCGATTCACCGCGCATCGTGATGCTCTGCAACATGCAGAAGCCGTGGCTGCGGCAGCAGGAGAACTGGATGCTGTCGGTCGCGCCAGAAGTCCTCGAAACGGCGAGCCCCAAACTGCTCCAACGAATGGGCTACCAGGCCACACTGCTGGCTCAAACAAACGAGGGGCACGGCTTCGGCGCTGGCGGGGGCGTTGGTGAGGCCGCAGGCGCACTCGTCGAGTTTCGGCGGGCGGCGGATCGCGGGGAGTATCTCCGCGTGGGCGAGCTCGGACCGGATTCGAGTGAGGAAGACCTGCAAGCGGCGTATACGCTTCGGCAGGTCGTGGCGGATTCGAAAGCGGCTGCACGGTCAGGCCCGAAGCGAAGCGCTGTCAGTAAGGTGCAGCCCGGGAAAATTTAGTAGCGGGTCCAGTCGCATGAGGGGCGCGGAGACTGCGCCCCCCCCGAGAATCAAGCGAAGCAGGAGAGTTCGACATGGCAGGGAAGACCGTACTGATCACCGGATGCTCGACGGGCATCGGCCGTCTGGCCGCGTTCACGTTCCAACAAGCCGGGTGGAATGTCGTAGCCACGATGCGCACGCCCGAGCGTGAAACGGAACTCACGGAGCTGGATTCGCTTATCGTCGCTCGTCTCGATGTCACCGACCCGCAGAGCATCGCGGCAGCCGTTGACACCACGATCGAGACGTTCGGAGAGATCGACGTGCTCGTGAATAACGCGGGTCGCGGCGGACGAGCACTCCTCGAACAGACGAGCGATGAGAAAATCCTCTCGATGTTTGAGACGAATGTATTCGGTCTGATGCGCGTGACGCGCGCCGTTCTTCCTCACATGCGACGTCAAGGGCGAGGCTGTGTCATCAACGTGACCTCAATGGCCGGCTTGCTCGGTCTGGCTGCCGAAAGCAATTACTGCGCGGCCAAGTACGCGGCTGAGGGATTCACGGAAGCACTCTCCTGGGAGTGCAAGCCGCTCGGTATCTCCGTTAAGTCCGTGGCGCCGGGTGTCTATCGTCAGACGGCTTTTCCGACGAACGTCGATGATGAGGAGATCTCTCAAGGGGAGGAAGCTCTGGTGACGCACGCTGCGAGACTCCGCGCACATTTTTCTGCTGGGGCGAGCGCACAGGGTGGAGATTCGGCGGACCCACAGGAGGTCGCGGACAAGATTTTCGAATGCGCGACGCAGGACACACCGGTTCGAAACCCCGTCGGTGCGGATGCCCAGATGATCATGGGCATGATGGGCGGGCCCGACCGCCAGGAGTTCCTCGACAAGGTGGAGCCCATGCTGATTCCCCCGTCCTAGCCGCCAGGTCATCGTTCCCAAATCGATGCGGTCTATGCGATCGCAACTCAAGGAGTCTATTCATGACGGATTTAAAGCCCCTCGAACAAAAGACCGCACTCGTCACCGGCGCATCGAGCGGGATCGGCCGTGCGATTGCGATGGAACTCGCCGCCGCCGGCGCGCACGTCTTCCTCTCCGGGCGCACGGCCAGCCCGATGGAAGAGGCGAAAAAGGAAATCGAAGAGCGGGGAGGGCGCGCATCGGTCATCACGGCTGATCTTCGCGAACTTTCACAGGTTCAGGGTCTCGTGGATTCCGCAGTCGAAGCGACCGGACGCCTCGACATCATGATTAACAACGCCGGGCTCGAATACCCGGGAACTCTGCTCGAAGGGGATCCCGAACAGTGGCGCGAAGTCTTCGAGACGAATGTGCTCGCGGTCGCCGTCGGGTGCCAGGCTGCCGTGAAGGCGATGCGCGCGTGTTCAGCCGACGGTCGGATCGTCAACGTGTCTTCAGTGGCCTCGCAGCGAAACGACTCGGGCTTTTATGGCGCAACCAAGCACGCTGTGAACGTCCTCTCGGCGACGCTCCGCAATGAGCTCGAAGAAGATTCGATTCGCGTGACCAACGTCATGCCCGGCGCGATTGCAACCAACTTCGCCCGCAACTTCGCCCCCGAATTCAAGGCCGGCATCCTGCAGATGGCGGGTTCCGACGCCGAGG
>Ga0316209_1001483_pt1 | contig 23960 bp, 25 predicted proteins | sample 6monopyrite_MG_FD_204945 | JGI IMG/M metagenome (GOLD analysis project Ga0316209, IMG submission 204945) | Microbial mat bacterial communities from mineral coupon in-situ incubated in ocean water Damariscotta River, Maine, United States -... | ecosystem: Environmental > Aquatic > Marine >...
TACACGAGCGTTTGATATAACTGAAGAGCCGGATGCGGTAATTCCGCACGTCCGGATCTGTATGGGGGCGGTTCAGGTAACTGGCCGTTCTACCATGACAATCGTAAATGATATGAATGAACAATTTGAAGTAATAGAAAAATTCGAAATCACAGGTCGTGGAGCTGTTGTCGTAATAGACGAAATTACTGAGCGTGTGCCTGGAAAATCTTATACGGTAGAGGTCACAGGTGCCAATAATGAAACACTGACTACCGAAGCATTTAAAGAATGGTTTCTTCGCCGCACATCAAAACCTATAGAGAAAGAAGCTTACATGCTTAAAGGACTTCATAAAAAGGATTTATCGGAAAATGCTAGTATTACTTTCATCTGATAGTTCTGGATTTAACCAGCAGTTGTTGCGCGACATGTCACTCGTAAACTCGCTCAATGCCGCAAAACAAAAACGTTAATATAATAAATATGGATAAAAGACAATTTGCATTTAATGCTTCTGATAGAAATTATGTTATCAAAGAAAAATTTGGTCAGGATGAAGTCTCGGCAATTGAAACTATACTAAATACAGTTGAAAACCAATCTAATCAAGTTCTTGGTGCGATTATGTTTCTTTGTAAAGAAGGAGATTTAAATAGCCTTAATCATTATATACATTTAGCAAATACAGAAGAAATGGTTTTGAGAACTAGTGCGGAAGTAAAATTTGAGCGAGTCACCGGAACCTTAAAATGATTCTTGGTTTACCGTTTTCATTAACAAGTAAAGGTTGCCGAAAACTAACAGCCGACCCTAGAGGCCTAAGTAGTTTTTAACTAGGCCCGGTTGGCGAAAACTAACTCGCGAGCCATTTTAGCCAACGGGCAAACGTTAGGCCCTCGCACTGCTCTGTTGAAGTTAACCTTTTGACAAATCTTCTGCAATCATTAAACCGTTGCCATCTGGGTCAAAAAATGCGGCGACCTTTACCATCCCTTCTACTTCAATTGTATCTCCATCAAATTCGACTCCAGCTTTCTCCAGTGCTTCTCTCGATTTATCAAAATCATCGACACCAAATACAGGCATAGTATTTCCGAATTTTACATCCTGTGCTTCACCTAGGCCGATCGTAACTCCAGGAGTATTAGTCGAAAGTTCCGTCCAGCCAGCTTCGTCTACTGAAAAGATTTCTTCAAATCCCAAGTGCTTTTTGAACCAGGCAGCTGATGCAGCCCTATCTTTTACTGACAGAGCAATATTTATAGTGTTATCGGGTGTTATCGTCGGCATTAATACTCTCCTTTTGCAATTTAGTTAAAAATATAGTAAATATACTAAATGGACAAACATCAACTTGTCAAGCTATGTTCCAGAACTTGGTCTCTTACAGCACTAAGCCTAATGGCTCGCGGTGTTAGTTGCAGGGTTTCTCCGTTAGCAGCGGCCGCTGGATGCGGTCGTACGTCAATGGGCGCTAGCGTAGAGCATTTGATTTCGTTGGGACTTCTCGAAAGAAATTCAGGGCATGGCCACCCGCTACGCCCTGAGTACCGTTTAACCCCAGGAGGTATCTACGTTGCCGAGTGGGCTAAAGGCTTCAGTAATTTAATTAAGTCAGATCAGGATCAGGCATTATTACGCAATAAATGGTCGCTGTCCTTGATTAGTTGTTTGCCTACAGAGAGGAGATACTCAGATATCCGCAGGGAACTTATTCCCATTACTGATCGGGCATTATCTGGTTGCATTGCAAAACTAAGAGAGGAATCTTGGATTAAAAGAAATGTTGCAATCAATATTTCTCCACCCACAGTAACTTACCGCACATTGAAGACAGGCCAAAAAATATACACCCACCTTTTACAATTGCCTAAAGTTGCATATGATATATGCTAATCGAAATATATAATCGGCTTACCCTAAGCGTTAGGTGCATGATGCGGAGCGTACTTCTTTTAATTTTCATGGCTCATTCATTTAAAGTTTTGGAGGGCGAAAAGTTCATGTTTGAATGTACTCCAAAGAAAAATGAAGCCTCTTTTAGAATTAAGGGTCAATTTGAAAATGGTAATAAACCTCGATTTCTCGGAATTGCGCATAGTTACAAACCATTTGGTGTACATAAATAAACTGTCAGGCTGTTGAACTCCATGGTATGAAAAGTTTCCGCTCAATGATGAGCTAAATATCATATATATTACACGCTCATGAAAAAACTAATTTGGTAAGCGCAAACTATGTTGTTACAAAAGGGAGTCATGTATATTTTAATTTAACAAGATTGATTTTAATCTTGCAGCGTACGAATGTCATTCAATTACAACGGCCACCCATTAACCAAAATGAGAAAGTAGCAAAAAAGAAGAATAGGCAGCACAAGCAAAAAACCTACTAAATAACCCAAAGAACTCCAACGGTATTTTGCCGCTAATTTTTCCTGACTCTTGCTCGATATTATAAACGGATAACGACTACCGGGATGATTGGCGACAATATTAATCGCTTCTGAAGTAGGCGTATTGACGTTTTTCTTTTCAATTTGTAATATGGCCAATTGTCGCGCAAATTCCCATTCTTCAATATCAATTTTTCCGTCATCATTCGCGTCAAATCGAGCAACCAATTTTCGGTGGTCAGATTTCCATTCGTTTAATAGTTCCCCGACTTTCTGTTTATTGGTTTCCGCCAAACTCAGGATATGTGTTGACTGTCTGGTTTTTATCTTTAATGGTCTGTTTTATTAATTCGATTCATTCATAACATGCTGTAATACACGTATTTTGGGTGGAGTTGGTGAAAGCCTCTAGCCCAAACAAATAAAATCTACTTTTTATATCATCAAGCATAGGGGGGGATTTTTATTGTAGACTCTAACGGGGAAAACGCCCGAACTATTTCGATTGGTGTACCAATGCTCGACGTTTTTTTTTAACGCGTTATTGCCAGTACTTACTTTTTTAATTAAATACAGGTTGTCGTCATTTTGTTTTTTTATTAATTTCGTTATTTCGTTGGTACTAATTCACCAAAAAAACCGTCAACCCTTTCAACAAGCCCGTCATCATTTAGTGTTGCGACATCAAAGCCTCTCATCAAAGTTTTTCCTTGTTCTGATATGATCCAATTGTAACGAAAACGGTTATTATGACCATCTACGTTACTGGAAATGTCGAGTTCTGCGGTTGGGTATTTGGCTCTGAATGCTTTGACATTGTTTTCCAACCCAATTCGGCCAACGTGCGAGTTTTGCGGATCAACCCAAATGCAATCCTCGGAAATGGCGAGATCTAAATGCCCTCTGATTAAAGTCGGATCGATTTCGTTCCACATGCAAAAATAGTGGCGCATTGACTCTGGGATATCTTTAGGTGGTTGGTACATTGAATTTTCCGTGGTTTGGTAGCGTGGGAACAAGTATTTTACATAAACGGATACTTTAGGCCAAATTTGCACTAGCGCTAGTGACTATTTAGATTGTTGGCGTCTTTGGTTTTGAAGAAAATAGAGAACCAAAAAACGCTAACCACAAGTCTTTTGGACAAAAAATCGACTAATGACAGGCAAACTGTGGTTACTAATTGCTTCTTTTGGTAAAAACCGCTTACAAAATTCTTTCCTACCTTTCAATATCTTTGCTAAACTTGCGGTGTTTCTAGCAATGAGAGCAAAATAGTCCATGAGTGACGACAAACCTCCGTCGAGTAACGGAGCTGACAAGAAAAACTGGTTCGATAGAATTACCGATATATTTCAAGATACGCCTCAAGATCGCGATGGTCTGATTGAAATCCTCAAAACTGCGGAAAAAAACGCCCTCATTAATCCAGAATTGCTCTCCATGATGGTTGGCGTGATGCATATTTCAGAATTGCACAGCCGAGATATCATGATTGCCAGACCGCAAATGGTGGTGGTCAATGATGAAATGAGTTTTGTGCAAATTCTTGAAACCGTGGTCGAATCTGGTCACTCCCGATTTCCAGTAATAGGTGATAACCGTGATGACATTGAAGGGATTATTCTGGCGAAGGATTTACTGCATTTTACCGCGCAAAATGCACTTGGCGATAAGGAAAAATTTGCGCTGAAAGACTTTCTACGTCCGGCGGTTATTATTCCCGAAAGCAAACGTCTAGACACGCTACTCAAAGAGTTTCGAACCAATCGCAACCATATGGCGATGGTGGTTGACGAATACGGCAGCGTTGCTGGTTTGGTTACCATTGAAGATGTGCTTGAGCAAATTGTTGGCGAAATTGAAGATGAATACGATATCGACGGTGAAGAAGAAACTATTCAAGCTATGTCAGAGACCGAGTGGGTGGTAAAAGGTCAAACAGAAATCGAAGAATTTAACGAGTTTTTTTCAGCGACTTTAGATGATAACGAATTCGATACCATAGGTGGAATTCTAATGCATGCTTGCGGACACGTTCCGGTTAAAGATGAGACAATCGAAGTGAATAATTTTCGTTTTGAAATCATCAATGCAGATACCCGCCGAGTTAAACTCGTTCGAGTTTTTAAAGCGTCCCATTGATTGCCTAACATCGAACCGTTAAGAAAATTTGGCATTAAAACAATAAGCGCTCCTTAATCCAAGAATAAAACAAAGCTATGTATTCAATTCTACAGTTACCGCTCTTCAAGTCTCTCATTAGCCAAAGGATAGTACTCATATTGATGGGGGCTCTATATCCGCTAGGTTTTTCGCCTTTTGATATTTGGCCTCTGACGATTGTGTCTATCATACTTCTTGTGAATGAAGTCATTTGTTTTGTGACTAAACAAGATTCTTTAGCGATGCAGGATTCGGGAAAAAAGAAACCTCTATCTCTTTTTTCGATCGGATTATATTGGGGCTACGGCGCCTTCGGAGTCGGAGCGAGTTGGGTTTACGTCAGCATTCATGAATATGGTCACGCACCGGTCGTTGGTGCAATCGGTATCAGCTTTCTATTCGTTTTAGTCCTGTCTTTAGTCAAAGCCGGTGGAATTTATATGATCGGAAAAATCCACCGCTGGATTGGCGTAAATTTGCTCGTTTTAGTTATTCCTTTTTGCTGGGTGATTTTCGAATTTGTGCAAACATTATTGTTCAGTGGTTTTCCTTGGTTATTCGCCGGTTATACTCAACTCGATGGTCCTCTGTGGATGCTTTCAACTTGGTTAGGCGTTTACGGTGTCAGTTGGTTTTTATTAGCGATTTGCAGTTGTTTGGTGATTTTATTACGGGACTATCTAATTCGCTCGTCCGGTCAAATTAATAATGTTAGTCGATCGGCGGTAATTTTGATTATTTTGCTGAGTGTGCCCTTTCTGGCGGCGGTCGTTCCCTCAACCATTATTCAACCAGAAAAACAATCGCTTGATGTAGCATTAGTGCAACCTAATATCGCTCAAGAGCAAAAATGGGATCGACAATTTTTTTCGAAAATAGTGGATATTCTTTATCTACAAAGCAAACAGCATTGGCAAGCCGATTTACTCGTTTGGCCCGAAGGTGCGATCCCTGCATACCAGCATCAAGTGAAGGATATTATTGAGGATTTAGATCGTCAGGCGCAAAAAAGTGATACTGATTTACTACTCGGATTACCGGTCTACTACCCGCAACAAAAGATCAGTTATGCGGCGTTAATCGCACTAGGCAAACAAAATCAGACCTACCATAAACAAGTATTGGTACCCTTTGGTGAATACGTGCCACTCGGCAATATGCTGCGTGGATTGATTGAATTTTTCGATTTGCCAATGTCCAGTTTTTCACCGGCAACGAGCGAACAAATCGCGATGGATTTTGCCGACTACCAAGTGATCCCCGCAATTTGTTATGAAATTACCTATCCAGATATTGTGCACGATTTAATTGCTAAAGCCGATCAGACCTCAAACAAGCCAAAGTTATTGGTTACGGTGAGTAATGACGCTTGGTTTGGTGATTCTCTGGGGCCCTACCAACATATGCAAATGGCAAGAATGCGAGCGCTAGAACTAGGCATTCCTTTAGTTCGTTCTACCAACGATGGCATTACTGCGGTGGTTGATGCTAGAGGTAAAATGCTCGCCCGTCTAAATCGATATGAGCAAGCGACATTACGTTACACAGTGCCGATGGCCTATTACCAAACGCTGTATCGAAAATATGGACTTAATGGCATTTATCTAATTCTTTTGCTTAGTTTAGTTCTTTTTACCGTCGCTCGATTCAAATTGGCGAAAAAATAGTCCAAGTCTCTAATATTGGCAATTGAGCGACTAATTTTTTAGAAAGTGGATAAGATCTTTTTTGAAAAGCCAAATCGGCCACTTGGAAAAGTGTCGGCGTTTAGCGGTTGTCGCCGGTAAAGGAGAATTCAGAGCAATCGTTTCTGAATGGGTTGTACTTTGTTGTTTTCTTAACCGACGTTTTTGATCGGCGCGATTGGCTATTTCCGCAAAACGAAACCTTTTATTAGCGCTTAATTCGCTCAGAACTCCCTTAGCCGGTCGCTTATTAGCGTGTTGAGAACCACTAGATTTTGGGTTGCTACACATGTTATCCACCGAGTTTCTACCTACCCGAGAATATTAGACCGACACCATATGATAATGTTACTAACCGCTGAAGATGTGCGTTATTAAATGGTTGAGCTGGTGAAGCAAATCGAGAAATTGTGCAGTGCATTGTTTTGGCTCTTGTATCTTAAATTTATTCATTCCCTCAGGTTACATCGATAACCCCACAAAAACTGCATTTTTCGGATTAAAACGAATAAAATCAAAGCGCTTTGATGATTTTATGACCAATTCACGAGTCCAGATCAATATTTTTAGTTTTTTTTGGTGACAGGGGTGGTGATAACCTAATAGTATAAGCTCGGACTGATTAGTGAAACAGCGCCAAGCGAGAAAGAAGCCTGTATTCACCACAAAATTTATTTAGCTTTAAAACGATTGAGCTGATGAAGTTAGCTGCAATCTTAAGCCAGTTAGACTAATAATAAACGGGATAGAGAATGTTAGAAAACTACTTACCCATACTTGTATTTATTGCTATAGGCCTCGGTTTTGGCGCTTTCCTTGAGTTTGCCGGATTTTTAGCCGCTCCCCGTAAAGAAAAATTTGATAAGAACCTCCCCTTCGAATGCGGCTTTGACGCCTTTGATGACGCACGTCAAAAGTTTGATGTTAGGTTCTATTTGGTCGCCATTCTGTTTATTATCTTCGATCTTGAAGTCGCCTTTTTGTTCCCTTGGGCAGTGGTATTCCAAGAGTTAAGCTGGTTTGCAATTGGCGCTATGGGTGTCTTTTTAGGACTCTTAGTGGTTGGTTTTATTTACGAATGGAAAAAAGGTGCACTCGAATGGGAGTAAAAATTAAACACGATCCATCTGCTCCTAATGCTTTGGTATCACCAACCCTGCCAGAATTAGAACAGGCTCTTTCGCAACAAGATGGTGGCGTGAAACAATCTGGTAAGGGCTATTTAGTTACCGGAATAGATACCTTAGTTAATTGGGCAAGAACCGGCTCTATGTGGCCGATGACTTTTGGATTGGCTTGTTGCGCCGTAGAAATGATGCAAGCTGGCGCGGCTCGTTACGATTTTGACCGATTTGGCATTGTTTTTCGGCCAAGTCCTCGTCAGTCCGATGTGATGATTGTCGCTGGAACGCTGACCAACAAAATGGCGCCTGCACTGCGGCGTGTTTACGATCAAATGCCAGAACCCAAATGGGTAATCTCGATGGGATCCTGTGCTAATGGTGGCGGGTATTATCATTATTCGTATGCTGTAGTGAGAGGTTGCGACAGAATAGTGCCAGTTGATATTTACGTTCCCGGTTGTCCCCCGACCGCAGAAGCACTCATGTTTGGCGTTATACAATTGCAAAACAAAATTAAACGAACCAACACCATTATGAGAAAGGTGTAATAAGGTTATGGCAAAAGCACTTTCAAAGCTAAGAGAATCCGTCGAGCAATCCTTTGGCGACAAAATTATCGAATCGAAGTTAGACTTAGGCGAATTAACTATCGAAGTCGCTATTGTCGACTTAATCGAGATATTGAAAGTACTCAGAGACAACGACGACTACCTGTTTGAACAACTGATTGATGTGGCAGGGGTGGATTATTTAACTTATGGATTAGATGAATGGTCTACCAGCGAAGCAACATCAGAAGGATTTGAACGAGGCCGTCAAAACAACGCTCAAAGTGGCTGGAGTAAACCTCGTTTTGCGGTGGTTTATCATTTATTGTCTGTGACACTCAATCAACGGATCCGAGTGAAAATTTTTGTTGAAGAAGATTCAATGTTAGTACCCAGTATTGTCGAGCTTTGGAATGGTGCAAATTGGTTCGAGCGAGAAGCATTTGACCTGTTTGGTTTACTTTTTGATGGGCACCCCGATCTACGTCGACTATTGACGGACTACGGTTTTATTGGGCATCCTTTTAGAAAGGATTTTCCTGTCATAGGCGAGCTTGAAATGCGTTATGACGAGCAGAAAGAACAATGCGTTTACGAGCCAGTAACCATCGAAGAGCGAATATTAGTTCCTCGGGTAATACGATAAGCGTTTTGTAAAAAACAAAATTGAATAAAGAAACAATGTTTTAACGAGCGGCAAATATTTTTGTCTTCATAAATAAAAAAAGTAAATTTTATGGCTGAAATAGAACATTACACCTTAAATTTTGGGCCCCAACATCCGGCGGCCCATGGTGTGCTTCGAATGATCCTTGAGATGGACGGCGAAATTATCGAGCGTGCCGATCCGCACATTGGATTGTTGCATCGTGGCACAGAAAAACTAGCTGAAATTAAACCTTATAATCAGAGCATTGGTTATATGGATAGACTCGATTACGTTTCCATGATGTGTAACGAGCACGCCTATGTCTTGGCTATTGAAAAACTCTTAAAAGTCCAAGTGCCAAAACGCGCTCAATATATTCGGGTGATGTTTGCCGAAGTGACTCGTATCCTAAATCATTTAATGTGGCTTGGAGCACATGGTCTAGATGTCGGCGCGATGACTATGTTTCTTTATTGTTTTAGAGATAGAGAACCGTTGATGGACGCTTATGAAGCGGTCTCGGGGACGAGAATGCACGCGACTTATTTTAGACCAGGCGGCGTCTACCGCGACTTGCCTGATAGCATGCCCCAATATGATAAATCGCCATGGCGAAATGATAAAAAACTCAAATCGCTTAATGAAAATAGACAAGGTTCTTTACTCGATTTTTTGTGGGATTTTACCGAAACTTTCCCGAACGCAATTGATGAATATGAATCGTTATTAACCGAAAATAGAATATGGAAACAACGTTTAGTCGGCATTGGCGTTGTATCGCCGGAACGTGCATTTCAAATGGGGCTCACCGGACCGATGTTAAGAGGCTCTGGCGTAGCCTGGGATTTGCGCAAAAAGCAACCTTATGATGTTTACGCCGAAATGGATTTTGATATTCCTGTGGGCCGTAATGGCGATAGTTACGATCGTTATTTGGTGCGAGTGGAAGAGATGCGCCAATCGAACCGAATTATTCGTCAATGTATAAAGTGGCTAAAGAAAAATGAAGGACCGGTTATAGCCGATGACCATAAAATCACCCCGCCTAAGCGCGAAGATGTTCGAGAAAATATGGAATCGTTAATTCATCATTTCAAACATTTTACCGAAGGTTATTGCGTGCCTGAGGGCGAAGCTTACGCGGCGGTTGAACATCCAAAAGGCGAGTTTGGTGTTTATTTATTATCTGACGGTGCCAACAAACCTTATCGTTTAAAAATAAGAGCGCCAGGTTTTGCCCATATGGCGGCAATGAATGAAATGGCAAAGGGACATATGCTCGCAGATGTGGTCGCGATTATTGGCACCATGGATGTGGTGTTTGGGGAGATTGATCGATAATGACTGATTTAAATTACGATAAATCGCTCCATCTTAAAGAATTAATTCCGCAATCGGCGATTGACGAAATTGAAATGTGGATAAAAAAATATCCACCCGAACGAAAGCGGCCTCCAATTATGCCGGCACTAAAAGTGGTGCAAGAACATAATGGCAATTATTTAACCACTGAGATGATGCAAGCGGTCGCCGAATATTTAGACGTACCCCATGTCGCGGTTTATGAGGTGGCCACTTTTTATACCATGTTTAACCTCGACAAAATGGGAAAACATGTTTTGTCAGTTTGCACCAATATTTCCTGCTCTTTACGTGGCTCGAATAAGGTAGTTGAACACTTGGAAAATCGGCTCAATATTAAACTGGGCGAAACTACCGAAGATGGTTTGTTTACCATTAAAGAAGTTGAATGTATGGCTGCCTGTGGCGGCGCACCGATGTTAGAAGTGGATAAAATTTATCACGAAAACTTGACCGAAGAAAAAATTGACCAAATTCTTTCCGAGATTGCGGCAAATGAATTACCGGCAAAGGAGGAAGCCCATGACTAACGAAGTTTGTTTTAGAACGTTGCATATGGAAACCCCTTGGTCATTAGAAGCCTATGAAAGTGTTGGCGGTTATTCCAGTTTACGAAAAATAATTGCTGGTGAACTGGATCATGAAAAAATTATTGACGAACTTAAGTTGTCGGCGTTGCGTGGACGCGGCGGTGCAGGATTTCCAACCGGTTTAAAGTGGAGTTTTATGCCACGCAATATGCCCGGTCAAAAGTATGTCGTTTGTAACTCCGATGAAGGGGAGCCCGGAACTTTTAAAGATCGCGATATTCTAAGATACAACCCACACCAGTTAATTGAAGGCATGACTATCGCAGGTTACGTGATGAATGCCACAGTTGGATACAATTATATGCGCGGCGAATTCTTTGAGCCTTTCGACCGAATGGAACAAGCTCTTGCTGAAGCTCGAAAGCTCAATTTAATTGGCGATAATATCCTCGGTTCAGATTTTTGTTTTGAACTACATAACCATTTAGGTGGCGGCGCTTATATCTGCGGTGAAGAAACCGCGCTTATCGAATCGCTTGAAGGTAAAAAAGGTCAGCCGAGATTTAAACCGCCGTTCCCCGCTAATTATGGTGTGTTCGGACGACCGACTAATGTTAATAATACCGAAAGTTACGCCTCGGTACCGGCCATTTTGGAAAATGGTGGGCAATGGTTTTTAGATCTTGGTAAACCGAATAATGGAGGCACCAAAATTTTTAGCGTCTCTGGTCATGTTAATAATCCGGGTAATTTTGAAGTTAACTTAGGCACACCATTTAAAGATTTACTGGAAACTGCAGGCGGTGTACTTGGTGGCAATCGATTAAAAGCAGTTATTCCCGGTGGATCGTCATCACCTATATTACCGGCGGATGTGATGATGGATCTTACGATGGATTACGATGCGATTGGTAAAGCCGGTTCGATGTTGGGATCGGGGGCAGTGATGGTAATGGACGAATCGGTTTGTATGGTTGAATTAGCGGCCCGTACTGCGCACTTTTATTATGAAGAATCCTGCGGTCAGTGTTCACCTTGTCGAGAAGGAACCGGTTGGATGTCTCGTGTTATTCATCGAATTTTAGAGGGCGAAGGTAAACCAGAAGATCTTGATAATTTGGATCGGGTTGCCGGAAATATAATGGGACGAACTATTTGTGCACTAGGCGATGCGGCTGCCATGCCGATTAAAGGATTTTTGAAGCAATATCGACACGAATTTGAATATATGATTGAACACAAAAGAAGTATGGTTAAAGGATAATTATTACCGGTAAACAGCACTTATTCGCTTTTTACTTCGGCGCTTTAGATTTAAGTAAAGATGTCTCTACTCGGTACGTACTGGCACATAGATTAGCTAAAGATGGGAAAGAATGGGCAAAGTCAATATAGAAATAGATGGTAAAAAGCTTGTCGCAGATGTGGGTTCGATGATTATCGAAGTTGCAGACGATGCGAATATTGTTATTCCAAGGTTTTGTTACCACAAAAAATTATCGGTTGCCGCTAATTGCCGCATGTGCATGGTGGAAATTGCTAGCGCTCCCAAGGCATTACCAGCCTGTGCGACACCCGTTGCTGAAGGCATGGTGATTAAAACTAAAACGCAAAAAGCAATTGACGCGCAAAAATCAGTGATGGAATTTTTACTGATTAACCATCCTTTAGATTGCCCCGTTTGTGACCAAGGTGGCGAATGTGAACTACAGGATTTATCGGTCGGCTACGGAGAGGATATTAGTCTCTATGTTGAAGGCAAACGAGTCGTTCAGGATAAAAATTTAGGGCCGCTTATTGCGACCGATATGACCCGTTGCATTCACTGCACTCGCTGTGTACGGTTTGGTCAGGAAGTCGTTGGTATCAGAGAAATGGGAGCGACCGGCCGAGGCGAACATATCGAAATAGGCACTTATATTGAATCGACAATGGACTCAGAAGTTTCCGCTAATATTATCGATTTATGTCCCGTCGGCGCACTGACCGCAAAACCTTCGCGTTATAGGGCGAGAGCTTGGGAATTGAGGCAACTGCCTTCGGTTGCGGCACACGATTGTTTGGGCTCAAATGTCAATATTCATCACCGTCGCGGCGAAATTATTCGGGTCGTTCCGAGAGAAAATGAAGCGGTCAATGAAGTTTGGTTATCGGATCGTGATCGATTTTCCTACCAAGCTTTATCAGAAGGAGAGCGACTATTAAAACCACGTATCAAGAAAGAGGGCCAGTGGCAAGAATGCGATTGGCAGACGGCATTAAATTTTGCAGTCAGCGAGATGAAACGAATTATCGGTGCATCTAAAGGCGATAATTTTGGCGCAATTATTGGTAATAACTCAACCCTCGAGGAAAGTTTTCTTGCGCAAAGGTTGTTAAGAGGCATGGATTGTCACAATATTGATTTTAGAACGAGACGCCGAGATTATTCTGCCGATGACAAAGGCAATGTGCGTTCCGGTTTTAATTTTCCATTGCAAGATTTGAGTGAAATGGACGCTACTTTATTAGTTGCTGGAGATGTTCGCCACGAGCAGCCGTTAGCCGCGTTAAGAGTTAGAAAGTCGACTGGCTACGGAAAGGTAATGGCGATTAACCCATTTGATGGCGAATATAATTTTCGCCTGTGTCAGGAAATACAGCCGCAACCGCATCAACTTGCCCATGAGTTTGCCCGTGTTTTAGCCGCCGCTAATGAAGCTAACACAGATATTCTTAGCGCAGAAACAAAAGAATGGCTGAAGGAAGTTAATTTCGAAGCATCCCACTCTAAAATTGCTGATGAGCTGACCAGTGGTGAGCAAAGTTGTATTTTATTAGGCGTTTATGTTCAAGAACACCCACAAGCCGAAATGATTAATTGGCTCGCTGAGCAAGTGGCAAAAATTACTGGCTCTAGTTGGGGTTATATGACTCAAGGCTGTAACGCTGCGGGTAATAAATTAGCCGGTGCTGTACCCAACCAATCAGCGGTAGGCGGACGTGCGACGTTAGGTAAAAACGCCAAGCAAATGTTAACCGAAGGATTGAAAGGTTATCTTATTCATAACTGCGAACCTGACATCGAAAGTCTATGGGCTGACGAAGCCTTAACGAGTTTTCAAAATGCAGAGTGTGTGATCGCTTTAACTTCTTATGCCGATGGACGAATGAGTGATTATGCAACGGTGATGTTGCCCATCGCTGGCTGTTATGAAACTTCCGGTACCTATATAAATGTTGAAGGTCGGTGGCAGACTTTTGCTGCCGCCGTTGCCGCTCCAGGAGAAGCTAGACCTGCTTGGAAAATACTCAGAGTACTGGGCAATTTGCTCGACATCAATGGATTTGAATATGAATCTTCAACGCAAATTCACGACGAGTTAAAAGAGCGTTTTGAGCTTTCAGGCGACAAAAAAGTTTCCCGCAAAATTCCAGAACCTTTATGTGACGCTAATCCAGCGGAAACTAAGCGTGACTCTTTGGGATTGTATATGGTTGACCCGATGGTGCGACGAGCGAAAGCACTGCAAAAAACTCCCAAGGCTTCGACTCACCCGATTAGTATTTCGAGGGTTAAAATATGAGCGAAATAGATTTCATGGAATGGGGTACGACTTTATTTTGGATTTTGATCAAAATCATCTTGATCATTTTACCGTTAGTTTTGGCGGTCGCTTACGCCACTTATGCAGAAAGAAAATTGATCGGTTATATGCAAATGCGGTTAGGTCCCAATCGAGTTGGCCCAAAAGGTTGGTTACAACCGATTGCCGACACTGTCAAATTAATTATGAAAGAGATCGTCGTTCCGCAAGGCTCAAGTAAAGTCCTTTTTATTATCGCGCCGGTGCTTTTTATCGGCCCATCATTTGCTGCTTGGGCGGTTATTCCATTTGATGCGGGATTAGTACTAGCCGACATTAACGTTGGATTGCTTTATATTTTGGCAATGACTTCTATTGGCGTTTATGGAGTCATTATTGCCGGATGGGCGTCAAATTCAAAATACGCGTTTTTAGGAGCGATGCGTTCGGCGGCGCAAATTGTTTCCTACGAATTAGCCATGGGATTTGCATTAGTCGGCGTTTTAATGTGCGCACAAAGTACTAACCTTGGTGAAATTGTGATGTCACAATCCGGCGGCCTTTCACAATGGTATTTTATTCCACTGTTTCCTTTGTTAGTCGTCTATTGGATTTCTGGCGTTGCAGAAACTAATCGTGCACCGTTTGATATGGCAGAGGGCGAATCTGAAATTGTCGCAGGATTCCATGTTGAGTATGGCGGTATGGCGTTTTCGCTTTTCTTTCTCGCGGAATACGCGAATATGATTTTGGTTTCATTTCTAACCGCCATCATGTTTTTCGGAGGCTGGTTATCGCCTTTTGAAGGATGGGGCGCGTTTGCTGAAATGACCGCGTGGATCCCCGGCACTTTATGGTTATTAATAAAAGCCTCTTTCTTTTTGTTTATGTTGTTTTGGCTACGCGCGACTTTCCCAAGATTTCGTTATGATCAGGTAATGCGTTTGGGCTGGAAAATTTTTATTCCAGTCACCCTAGTTTGGTTGCCAGTGGTTGCAATATGGATCAAATTGGAAGTGTGGCCGTTTAGCTAAATTTAATCGTTTGGATTAATAAAAGTTTATGAAGAAAAATATTAAACAATTTTTGAACAGTTTTTTACTGATAGAGCTCTTAAAAGGCTTAGTGGTGACCGGTCGTCACATGTTCAGTAAAAAAGTAACTATTCAGTATCCAGAAGAAAAAACTCCACAATCGCCAAGATTTCGTGGACTGCATGCGTTGCGTAGTTATCCAAATGGTGAAGAACGTTGTATCGCCTGTAAGCTTTGTGAGGCTGTTTGTCCGGCGGCGGCCATTACCATTGAGGCCGGCATTCGAGAAAGTGACGGCTCCCGACGAACCACCAAATATGAAATTGATCTATTTAAATGCATTTTTTGTGGGTTTTGTGAAGAATCTTGCCCAGTTGACTCAATTGTTGAAACTAGAGTCTTTGATTATCATTTCGAAGAACAAGGCGCGCAAATAATGACCAAAGAGAAATTGTTGGAAATTGGTCGGGTACACGAAAAGCAGTTGGCTGAAGATATTGCGGCGGATGCCAAATATCGATAATTATTTTAGCAGCATTTTAATTCTAAACATGACTAATAACGAAAAAAGATAAGCGAGTTTGTATAAAGTGAACAAAAGTCAGTTAAATATTATATCGAGACAAAATTAATGAGTTTTCAAGTCATTGTTTTTTATTCGTTCGCCGCTTGGGTGATTTTTTCAGCCTTGATGGTGATCACGAGTAAAAACTCAGTAAAAGCCGCGTTATTTCTTGTTTTGACCTTTGCTAGCGCATCGGCAATTTGGCTATTGTTAGAAGCCGAGTTTTTAGCGCTCAGCCTAATCGTCGTTTACGTTGGCGCCGTTATGGTGCTGCTGTTATTTGTGGTCATGATGATGGATATAGATTATGCCGCCCTACGACAAGGGTTCGTCAATAAATTGCCCTTGGCTATCGGTGTTTCATTAGCATTTTTTGGTTTACTTTATTTTTTCATCACCCATGGAGAATTCGGCCCTCAGAATTACGCAGAACCCGCACCTAAGCCGAGCGATTATTCAAATATCAAAGAGCTTGGAAGAATTTTATACACCGACTATTTCATCGCTTTCGAAACGGCTGCGGTTATCTTGTTAGTTGCCATTATATCTGCGATAGCGCTCACCTTTAGAGGGCGCAAACATCGTAAGGCTCAAGTGATTAGCAAACAGCTTGCCGCCAACAAAAAGAACCGGTTGAAAATCGTTTCAATGGACCCAGTGGTGGCCGAGGAAGATGCGCTAACAGAAGGCGAACTAGCCGAAGGCAACAACGTGGAAGAAAATAATGGAGAGGCGAAATGATTGAGTTATCGGATTACCTCTTATTAAGTGCCATCTTGTTCGCGATAAGTGTCGCCGGCATTATTATCAACCGTAAAAACGTGATTACCTTGTTAATGTGTATTGAGTTAATGCTGTTAGCGGTTAATACCAATTTCATTGCCTTTTCTCATTTTCTTCAAGATAGTGCAGGGCAGGTTTTCGTATTTTTCATATTAACGGTCGCGGCTGCAGAAGCGGCGATTGGTCTGGCAATTATTGTGGTCCTATTTAGAAATCGTGCGACCATCGATGTCGAAAAAATTAACCAGTTAAAAGGATAGCTTCGCTTTATTATGCAAAATCAACTACTCGCTATCGTATTATTACCGCTAATCGCTGCTTTGGTGACGGGATTTATTGGCGGTAAAATGCCACGAGCATTGGCACATTGGATTACCACCTTAAGTGTTGCCATTTCTTGTTTCTTGTCGATTAGTATTGCAATGGGACAATTGCTCGATGAAGTGCCGAGCTTTAATCATAATCTTTACACTTGGGCGCAATTAGGCAACTTTAGTTTACATGTCGGATTTATGATTGATGATTTAACTGCGACCATGATGGCTGTGGTGACTTTTGTCTCGTTAATGGTGCATATCTATACTATTGGTTATATGAAAGATGATCCCGGTTATCAGCGCTTTTTCTCTTACATTTCGCTGTTTACGTTTGCAATGTTGACTCTAGTAATGTCGAATAATTTTCTGCAATTATTTTTCGGTTGGGAAGCGGTTGGACTAGTTTCTTATTTATTGATTGGTTTTTGGTACAAAAAGCCGACGGCTATTTTCGCCAATTTAAAAGCGTTTTTAGTCAACCGTGTGGGCGACTTTGGATTTTTGCTCGGCATCGCAGGGGTATATTTTATTTTTGGTACTTTAGACTATGCCGAAGTCTTTCAGCAAATTAGTAGCGGCTACACCGATTTATTAATTCCTGTTTCTGAGGAAGTTTTTTGGTCGGCAACCACATTTACTTGTATCGGTTTATTTATTGGTGCAATGGGTAAGTCTGCGCAAGTTCCACTGCATGTTTGGTTACCCGATTCGATGGAAGGTCCAACACCAATTTCGGCGTTAATTCACGCGGCAACTATGGTGACTGCGGGTGTATTTATGGTGGCTAGAATGTCGCCAATATTTGAGCAGTCTGAAGTGGCGCTTAATTTTATTTTAGTCATCGGTGCCACTACTGCGTTGTTTATGGGGTTCTTGGGCGTTATTCAAAACGACATAAAACGAGTGATCGCTTATTCGACCCTTTCACAACTCGGTTATATGGTGGTGGCATTAGGCGCTTCAGCTTATTCTGTGGCGATCTTTCATTTGCTCACTCACGCATTTTTCAAGGCTTTATTATTCCTTGGCGCGGGCTCAGTGATTATCGCCATGCATCATGAGCAAGATATGCGCAAAATGGGTAATCTCAAAAAATATATGCCAATCACTTATGTGACGATGCTGATTGGTTCGCTGGCACTTATTGGAACGCCTTTCTTCTCAGGTTTTTATTCTAAAGATGCCATTATTGAAGTCGGGCACTTTTCCCAATTGACCGCCTCTACCTATGCGTATATCTGTGTTTTGATTGGCGTGTTTTTTACCGCGCTGTATAGTTTTCGCTTATTTTTTATGGTCTTCCATACCAATGAACGTATGGACAATGAAACAAAATCACACTTGCGAGAATCGCCTGCGGTGGTTTGGATCCCGTTAGTGGCTTTGGCGATACCGTCAATTTTTATTGGTTATTTACTCGCGCCAAGCGTTATGTCGGGTGATTTTTTCGATGGCTCTATTGTGGTATTAGAGCAGCATAATAGCATCGCTCCAATCGTCGAGCATAACCAACATCCCCTTTCTCTGGCACTTGAATCAGTGAAACATTTGCCTTTTTGGCTGGCACTTGCCGGTGTCGGAACGGCGTATATGTTTGTCGTCTGGCGACCTGAGTGGGCGAGTAAAACAAAGAAAATGTTAGGACCTATCAATCACGTACTGGAAAATAACTATTATTTCGACAAGCTCTATATTAATTATTTTTCAGCAGGCGGTGTTGGCTTAGGAAAGAAATTTTGGCGTTGGATTGATATGGCGATCATTGACGGTGTAATGGTTAATGGAACAGCCTCATTAGTCTCTGGTATTTCAGCGAGGCTCAGACGAATACAAAGTGGTTATTTATATCATTATGTTTTTGTCATGGTATTCGGCTTGTTGGCGCTTTTGGGCTGGCTTTATTGGCGGGCGCTTAACGGGTAGCCGTTATAGCAAAAAATAGTAAATTACGCGACGATTAAAAACAGGTTAAAACAAAAATAATGTTAGAAAACTTACCGATCCTCAGTTTGTTAATTTGGCTTCCCATCATTGGAGCCGGAATAATTATTTTTGGCCCCGGCCAAAAGCAAAAACAATTAACTCAATGGCTCGCTCTGATAACGGCTGCCTTGACCTTTGTTTTGAGTTTAATGGCATTAAGTGAATTCGATTCTAGTCGTTATTATATTCAGTTTATTGAAGACAAGGCGTGGATAGAGTCGTTAGGTATTCGATATTCCTTAGGTGTTGACGGTATATCACTGCCTTTAATTGTTCTAACCTCGCTGATGACTTTAATCGTTGTTATTTCCAGCTGGAATAATATTAAATTACGAGCTTCACATTATTTAGCTTCCTTCTTGGTGATGTGCGGACTAATGAATGGTGTTTTCGCCGCGACTGACGCCATTTTGTTTTACGTGATGTGGGAAGCCATGTTGGTTCCAATGTTTCTAATTATCGGAATTTGGGGCGGTCCTAATCGGATTTACGCAACCCTCAAGTTTTTCATTTATACATTCTTCGGTTCAGTATTCTTATTGATTGCGTTGATCTACTTGGGAAATCAGGCAGACAGCTTTAACCTCTTCAAAATGCATAGCATGGTTATCGATGGTGACGTGCAGTTGCTATTGTTCTTTGCCTTTTTGATTGCCTTTGCGATAAAAGTGCCAATGTGGCCAGTACATACTTGGTTGCCGGATGCGCATGTTCAGGCACCCACCGGAGGTTCGGTGATATTGGCAGCGATAATGTTAAAAATGGGAACCTACGGTTTTTTGCGATTTATGCTGCCGATTGTGCCCGATGCGTCACTCGAAATGGCGGATATGATGATCGTCCTGTCATTAATTGCGGTCGCCTATATCGGCTTTGTAGCTTTGGCGCAAAGCGATATGAAAAAACTCATCGCTTATTCTTCCATAGCACATATGGGGTTTGTGACCTTAGGACTATTTATTAGCTTTTCACTAATCGCCAACAATCAAATAGACGCTGCGGTCATGGGGCTGCAAGGTGCGTTGATTCAAATGATTTCCCACGGTTTTATCTCGGGCGCCTTATTCTTATCAATTGGCGTCTTATATGACAGAATGCACAGCCGAAATATTCAAGATTACGGCGGAGTGGTTAACCGCATGCCTCGCTTCGCATTGTTTTTTATGATTTTCGCAATGGCTAATTCTGGCTTGCCGGGCACTTCAGGATTTGTTGGCGAATTTATGGTAATTTTATCCAGCTTTCAAGTGAGTTTCTGGATTGCAGCTGTTGGCGGATTGACTCTAATTCTGGCTGCGGCCTACACTCTTTGGATGTATAAACGAGTGATGTTTGGTGATGTTGGAAATGAGAAAGTAGCGGTATTAGAAGATCTAAATGCACGAGAAAATATCGTATTTATAATTCTTGCAATAATGGTGATGTTATTTGGTCTTTGGCCGGCACCGTTAATTGATTTAATGGCGCCCAGTGTACAACATTTAATTGATTGTAATTTAGTCTCAAAACTTACACCTGAAGGGATGTGTTCCTAATGGCAGATTCAGCGAACTTCTCGTTAATCTCTTCTGAGATTTTTATATTGATCGCATTGTGTATCATCATGATTGTGGATCTGTTTCAACGTGATAAAGAACGTAAACTAACTTTTTTGCTGACTCAAATTACCTTTGTTGCGCTATTGGTTATTGGAGTGCAAGATCTAGACACTAGTCAGCAAATTGGATTTAGCGGACATTGGGTGCTCGACCAATTTTCGGTTGTTCTGAAACTGGCTATTTATGTTTCTGCATTTATTTCCTTGTTGTACGCAAGACCTTTTATTCGAGAGCGAAATCTTATGCGCGGCGAATACTATTTGCTGACGCTTTTTTCCGTCCTTGGCATGATGATTATGGTCTCGGCCGGAAGCTTATTAACGGTTTATCTCGGATTAGAACTTTTATCCTTGTCGCTTTACGCGTTAGTAGCCTTGCAAAGAGACTCTAACTCGGCGTCTGAGGCAGCTGTAAAATATTTTGTAATGGGCGGTCTCGCGTCTGGATTTTTGTTATACGGTATTTCACTGATATATGGTATGAGCGGATCTATTTTAATTGCAGAAATAGCGACTTACCTAACCAACAATGATGCCAACTTAATGATCCAGTTCGGACTGGTCTTTATTGTGGTCGGCATTGCTTTTAAGTTTGGGGCGGCGCCATTTCATATGTGGTTACCCGATATTTATCATGGCTCGCCAAGTTCAATCACCGCCTATATTTCTAGTGTACCGAAAATCGCAGCATTCGGAATGGCTTTCCGGATTTTAGAGGGTAGTTTTTCGAATGCCGAAGAGCATTGGGCGCCAATGATTATGATCGTGGCAATGTTGTCGGTCATACTCGGAAATATAATCGCGCTAGTGCAAACCAATTTGAAGCGTATGCTTTCTTATTCTGCCATTGCCCACATTGGTTATTTTCTTTTAGGGCTTTCGATAGGGACTGAAGAAGCTTATTCTGCCTCAATGTTTTACATAATTGTTTATGCGCTAATGACGTTAGCTGGCTTTGGAATTATTATTTTCATGAGTAGTGATAACAAAGACTACCAGCAAATTTCAGATCTTCGCGGAATGGGACGATATCATCCATGGTACGCATTAATGTTTACTTTAGTGATGATATCAATGGCTGGAATTCCGCCGCTAATTGGCTTTTGGCCAAAGTTAGAAATTTTCCGTCTGTTAGTGACTAATGGACATATTGCCGCAGCGGTAGTCGCAATCGCTTTTTCTGTGGTCGGGTTAGTTTATTATTTGAAAGTGGTTAAAGAAATGTTTTTTGCTGACTCAGATGAAAGCCCTAATGTTTCTAATAGTCGATCGCTAAAAATTGCATTGAGCGTTAACTGTCTGTTACTCGTTTTGTTTGGTTTGATGCCGGATGGTATTTATCAGTACTGCATTTCTGCGTTAGCTAGTCTCAACTAATCACCGGTAAACGCGATGGATTGGTTACAAACAATTATTCAAGAATATCTACCTTTTGTGTCGGATAATCACTTAATTCAAGCGTCACTTATTTTTCTTTCGAGTGCGCTGATTGCCAGCCTGGTCAAATTCATCATTCACCGTATTCAACTACACGGTACTAAGAAAACCAATAATCCAGTAGATGATCATATTTTAGAGGCGCTAAGGCGTCCTGTCGGCGCTAGTATAATAATCATTGGTATTCGGCTCGCGGCTGTACGATCGCAACTTTTTAGCGAACAACTGGAGCTGATTGATTCGATATTGCTGACACTGGTTATCTTTTATTGGTTCAGGTTTGTAATCAATATTTCGAGTTATGTTTTAAAGTATCTAAGTCGTAGTAAAAGCAAAGTTAAAATTGTTCAAAAACATACCCTGCCATTATTCGATAATCTAGCAGCCATAGTTTTTTATGCAATGGGTATATATTTCGTTTTAATTGCTTGGGAAATCAATATTTCCGCATGGATTGCTTCGGCAGGGATCTTAGGTTTAGCGCTGAGTTTTGCCGCAAAGGATACCTTGGCCAATTTATTTGCCGGAGTGTTTATTTTGGCGGATAGCCCTTATAAGTTGGGGGATTTTATAGTTCTTGATAGTGGCGAGCGCGGAGAAGTCACCCACATCGGCATTCGAAGTACCCGAATTTTAACCCGAGCGGATGTCGAAATTACCATTCCTAATGCGATAATGGGTAATACCAAAATTACCAATGAAACAGCAGGCCCACATAAAAAATATCGGATCCGAATTCAAATTTCCGCAGCTTACGGTGAAAGTATTGCGAGGGTTAGAGATGCATTGATGGAGGTTGCCGCTCAGGCCGATAATATTGAAAAAGATCCGGCTGCGCGAGTCCGTTTCCGCACTTTTGGAGATTCAGGACTTAATTTCGAACTCTTGTGTTGGGTGGCAGAACCAGTATTAAGAGGTCGTGTGAGCGATTCATTAAATGAAGCGGTCTACAATAAATTTTTAGCTGAAAAAATCGAAATTCCTTTCCCCCAACAAGATATCTACGTTCGAAGTCTACCAAATCAATAAATTCTACTTTATCTCGTATTAAAACAACTCGAAATAGTTCTCCAAATTTTTCTTCGTTAGGATTATTTCGAATATTTGGAGTGAGAGTCTTCTTGTGAAGTACCAAATTATTACAATAAGAAATCGTCGAATGTCTCTATAGGGTCAATGTTAAACAAAATGGCCTCATTAAGAGGCCGTTTTTTATTCTGGAAGTATGATAAAGTAGCGTAATAATTATTAATTCAATATTAATCTCCCCCTCGTTCATAACCCATAGGTTGCTTAATGTCACACGGTGCAGATTCTACAAAGTCCATCATCTATGCGCTAACGGCCAATTTTTTAATTGCCATAGCCAAATTCGTTGCCGCCTATATCACTAAGTCGGGGTCAATGTTAGCAGAGGCAATCCACTCCTTAGTCGATAGTAGCAATCAAGTTCTATTGTTAATGGGACTGAAAAAATCGAAAATGCCACCGTCTTTAGAGCATCCGCTAGGCTACGGAAAGACCATTTATTTTTGGTCCTTTATAGTTGCTTTAATATTATTTTCCCTTGGAGGTGTCTATGCTATTTACGAAGGCATTCACAAGTTAAGTGATCCGCAACCCATTGAATCGCCGATGATTGCCATAGCTGTTTTAGTCTTTGCAATAATTGCAGAGGCATTTTCCTTATGGGGTTGTATTCGTGAGGTGAATAAAGTTCGATTTAAACGAAGTTTTATTACTTGGTTTAAAGAAAGTCGCCAAAGTGAATTGTTAGTGGTGTTTGGCGAAGATATTGCGGCGCTTGCCGGTTTGGTATTTGCGTTAGCTGCAGTTATATTAACCATGGTCACTGGCGACCCAATTTTCGATGCGATCGGCACAATTGTCATTGGCGTTTTACTGGTATTTATTGCCATTTTTCTTGCTAAGGAAACCAAAGATTTATTAATCGGCCAAGGTGTCGAGCCTCATATTAGAAAAGAAATGGAAGCTCACTTAAGTGGTAATGCTGAAATCGATGTGGTCTTTAATTTGTTGTCGTTACAAATGGGTGATGATGTGATGGTAGCCGTGAAAGCCAAGATGGCAGAAGCGGATTCTGCGGAAAAATTAATTACCGATATTAATATTTGTGAGGCTCGTTTCAAAGAAAAATACCCTCAGGTGAAATGGTTGTTTTTTGAACCGGATGTAAAAGACTAATTAGCTTTTAAGTATGTGGTAAGGAATTTTAT
>Ga0316209_1001484_pt1 | contig 23924 bp, 18 predicted proteins | sample 6monopyrite_MG_FD_204945 | JGI IMG/M metagenome (GOLD analysis project Ga0316209, IMG submission 204945) | Microbial mat bacterial communities from mineral coupon in-situ incubated in ocean water Damariscotta River, Maine, United States -... | ecosystem: Environmental > Aquatic > Marine >...
GTAAAGAAATTTACCGACATAAATCAATCTGATTTTAATTAGTATTCTGTGTAATATCTTTATATAATTGTTAATAAAATTGAGTAACAATTCATAAAAACATCTCAAATAATCATAAAATAAATTAATTTTGTCAACCAAAGTAAACTACAATAAAATGGAAATACAAGAGTTAAAAAAAATCAGTTCACAAGTTAGACGTGACATCATAAGAATGGTATCAGCTGTAAAATCTGGTCACATAGGTGGCTCTTTAGGTTGCACAGACTTTTTAACTTGTTTGTATTTCGAAAAAATGAATATCGACCCTTCAAACTTTACAATGGATGGAATAAATGAAGATTTATTTTTCTTGTCAAATGGGCATATTTCTCCTGTTTTATATAGCGTTTTAGCGCACAGAGGTTATTTTAAAACTTCAGAATTAGGGACGTTTAGAAAATTAGGAACAAGACTACAAGGTCATCCGTCAATCGAAAAAGGTTTACCAGGAATAAGAATGGCATCAGGCTCTTTAGGTCAAGGGTTGTCAAATTCAATTGGAGCTGCCCAAACTAAAAAATTGAATAATGATAAATCAATCGTTTATACTTTAATGGGAGACGGAGAATTACAAGAAGGACAATGTTGGGAAGCGATCATGTATGCTGCCGGAAACAAGGTAGATAATATTATCACTACAGTGGATTATAACCACAAACAAATTGATGGAGATATTGATGATGTACTCCCTTTAGGAGACCTTTCTGCAAAATGGCAAGCTTTTGGATGGGAAGTACTTGAAATGTATGGTCATAATCATGCTGAAATTCTTGAGACATTAGATAAAGCAAAGTCTTTAACAGGAAAAGGAAAACCGGTTGTAATTATTATGACAACCGCTATGGGGAGAGGTGTTGATTTTATGGAAGGAACTCATAAATGGCACGGTTCACCTCCTTCTGAAGAACAAACTATTAATGCTTTGTCTCAGTTAGAAGAAACTTTAGGGGATTATTAAAATTGGTTAATGGACTATTCATTTCATATTTTATTAAATAACTTTTTATGAAAAGAACAGTCATTTTTATCGCATTTTTTTTAGGTGTTTTTAACGTACTCTCACAAGAAAAAACAAGACTATTATTTATTTTTGATGCTTCTAACTCCATGAATGGAAAATGGGAAGGGGCAACAAAAATTGTGCGTGCACGTGAAATATTAACAGCAGCAATTAAGGATTTAGAAGGGGTGCCAAATTTAGAATTAGCACTTAGAGTTTATGGTCATCAATCACCTGTTACACCAACTTTTCAAGACTGTGAAGATACTAAACTTGAAATACCTTTTGCTGCTAATAACCACCAAAAGATAATAAACTTTATCAATTTTGTCGAACCTAAAGGTACAACACCAATCGCTAAATCTCTTGAGGCTGCTGCAGATGATTTTCCAGATAAAACTACAAGAAATGTAATCGTTTTAATCACAGATGGACTTGAAGCTTGTGATGGCTTTCCGTGTGCTGTTGCTAAAAGTTTAAAGGATAAAGGTGTAAACGTAACACCTTTTGTGGTAGGGTTAGATATTGATTTGTCGTATTTAAATGATTTTTCGTGTATAGGTCGATTTTATGAAGCATCAACATTACCCGCATTTGAAAAAGTAATGAAATCTATATTGAGTGATGTAATTAATAATACTACTGTTGAAATTGATTTACAGGATATTCATAAAAAATCAACCGAAACAAACACAACCGTTTTTTTATATGAAGCAGGAACTAAAAACTTAAAATATACATTCATGCATACTATGAATGCATATAATAATCCCGATACTATAACCATTATTGATCCTAATATAAAATATGATGTGATTGTGAATACAATTCCCCAGGTTGAGGTGAAAAATATCAGTATTCAAAAAGGAACACACAATTATATAAAAGCATATTGTCCACAAGGTAAATTGATTGTTAGAATTAAGGGACCAACAAAAAAAACAGGTGTAAAAGTTATCGTGAGGCAAAACGGAAAAGCTATAACATTAAATGTGCAAGAAATGCAAGAAATTCAACGTTATATAGTTGGTAATTATGATGTTGAAATTTTAACCTTACCGCGAATTTATTACGATAATTTATCTATTAATCAAAGCGAAAATAAATACATTGATATTCCAGGGTCTGGATTAGTAAAATATCAAGCTTATAAACCAATAGTAGCTCAAGTATTTGTTGAAAGTGAAACTGGTGAATACGTTTGGGTTTGCGACTTAGATGAAAATAAATTAAAAGGGCAATTGTTTTTACAACCCGGAAAGTATAAGCTAGTGTACAGAGCAACTTCTGCTGTGTCAACCGATTATACCCAAACAAAATCATTCATGGTGCTCTCCGGAGGAGTTGTATCAATAACATTATAAATAAAACAAGATGAAAGACATCAAAATCCAAAATGAAAAAGATACACGTTCTGGTTTCGGAGCGGGTTTAGAAGAATTAGGTAAATCTAATCCAAACGTAGTTGCCCTTTGTGCCGACTTAATAGGGTCGTTAAAAATGGATGCTTTTAAGGCAAATCATCCAGAAAGATTTTTTCAGACAGGAATTGCAGAAGCAAACATGATTGGAATGGCTGCTGGGTTAACAATTGGTGGTAAAATTCCTTTTACAGGTACATTTGCAAATTTTTCTACATCAAGAGTTTATGACCAAATCAGACAGTCTGTAGCATATTCTAATAAAAATGTGAAAATTTGTGCTTCTCATGCCGGATTAACTTTAGGTGAAGATGGCGCAACGCATCAAGTTTTAGAAGATATTGGTATGATGAAAATGTTACCAAATATGGTTGTGATTTCACCTTGTGACTATAATCAAACTAAAGCTGCTACAATTGCAATAGCTGATTATGAAGGGCCTGTTTATTTAAGATTTGGTCGCCCAAAAGTGCCGAATTTTACGCCTGAAAATAAAAAATTTGAAATTGGTAAAGCTGACGTTTTACATGAAGGAAAAGATGTAACTATCATTGCAACAGGGCATTTGGTGTGGAAAGCAATAGAGGCAGGTCGAATATTATTAGAGAAAGGAATTAACCCTGAAATAATAAATATGTCAACCATTAAACCTTTAGACGCAAAAACAGTCTTAGATTCAGTACGCAAAACAAAATGTGTTGTCACCGCTGAAGAACATATGATGAATGGAGGTTTAGGAGATTCAATTGCTCAGTTGTTAGCAACTCAATTGCCAACGCCATTGGAAATGGTAGCTGTAAACGATTCATTTGGTGAAAGTGGTAAAGGAGAAGAATTATTAACAAAATACAATATTAATACTCCAAATATTGTTGCTGCTGTTGAAAAAGTGATTACACGCAAATAAGTAAATTAGTTATTTTTTGATTTGTTCTTGTGAAAAAAATTTAACCATTAACAAAATTAAATATGAGCCATTATTCAGATAAAGAACTTTTAGATTTCTATCAGAATAATGGGACTTTGGGTTTTAAAAAAATTGTAACCCAATTTCAAGAACGTGTATATTGGCAAATCCGTAGGCTCACTAAAAATCATCAAGATTCTGAAGATGTTATGCAAAATGTATTTATAAAAGTGTGGAGTGCATTGCCTAAATTTAAAGGTGAATCAGCATTATATACATGGATATACAGAATTACTTTTAATGAAACGCATACCTTTTTAACCAAACAAAATAAAATGAAAAGTGTGGATTTAGATCCACCTATTTTTGAAGATAAATTATTCGTTGTAGGACATGAGTTTACTGGAGATGAAATGGAAACTATTCTGTATAATGCAATTGATACTTTACCCGAAAAACAGCAACATGTGTTTAGATTAAAATATTTAGACGATTTAAAATATAAAGAAATAGCGCAATTATTAAATATGAGTGAAGGTGGTTTAAAAGCCAATTATCATCACGCAGTTAAAAAAATTGAAGAAATTATAAAACAGCATTAAACCTTTTGACTTTTTTTAAGTCATATAACTAAGTGAAAGAAGATAAAAACATATTAAATAACTTAAATAGAACTGAAAAACCTGCAGTTGCTAATAGATTTTTTGACTCATTTTCGGATGGTTTAATAAAAAAATTAGAAGAAGAAACTTTGTTAACGTCTTTATCTAAAAATACTAAGCCTGAAGCCCCAAATGATTTTTTTGATAAGTTTGCTGATGAAATTATAGCAAAAATTCAATCTAAAAATAAGTTTAAAATAATCCCATTAAGAATTTTTATTGCTGTAGCTTCTGTAGCTGCTGTATTCGCCATTTTAATTTTGACTAATCGTGATGGTCAAAATCAAACAAATGCAATAGTTAATAATTCAATAGTTAATTCAGCTGATGAAAATGATGACTATTTAGCTTACATAGATGAATCAATATTAGTCGATTTTATTGTTGAAAATGATATTGATATTGAAGAAGGTAATGCAATTAATGAATCAGTTTATAGTGAGTTAGACAACGAATTAGACGATTACTATTACAATTATTAAATTTTATAACATGAAAGGAACAGTATTATTAATCATAACTTTATTTTTTATAGGACATGTATTTGGACAAGGTAAAAAACCACCACATCCAAAAAAAGAAGAAATTAAAGCTCAAAAAGTAGCATTTATTTCAACTGAATTAATGTTGACAAAAGATGAAGCCGAAAAGTTTTGGCCCATATATAATGAATATGAAATTAAGATGGAAAATCTTCACAAACAGCATAGAGCATTAGTTAAGATGATGAGAAATTTTAAAGAATTGACAGAAGATGAGGCTTATGCTACGACAGAAAAATTAATAAAACTAGATGCCAAACAATCTAAAATTAAAGAAGAATATCTCATTAAATTCTCTAAAGTTTTGGGAAAAAAGAAAGGTGCAAAAGTATTTTATGCTGAAGAAAAATTTAAAAGAGAATTATTACGGAAAATAAAAAAGAATGGTGGGCATGAACCACCTTCACCAATGCACTAAATTAAAATGAGGGGGAAACCCCCTATGAAGTATGCTAGGTTACAGTTATTTTTGTGCCGAGTAAGTTAAATTATGTTATGGGTTAAGAGACAAACATAGTTTTAGTTTTTTTATAGTTAGGTTAATTAATAATTCCCTAATGCACAAAATTGCCTTCAAGTACACTACTACTTGAGGGCTTTTTTTATATTATATTTTTAGTCTAGCATTTGGCGTAACATCTTGACCAACAAACTCATTTTTAACATATTTATAGTGCCCAGCAATAGCAATCATACCAGCATTGTCAGTGGTGAATTCAAAAGGTGGAATAAATACGTTCCAATTTTCTTGAATACCAATGCGGTTAAGTTCACTTCTTAGTAACGAATTGGCCGAAACACCGCCAGCTATTGCAACTTGTTTAATGTTTAAATCTCTAGTTGCTTTTACTAATTTTTTAAATAACGATTTAATAATTGTAGATTGATATGAAGCGCAAATATCCACTTTGTTCTCCTCAATAAATAGAGGGTTTTTTGCCATTTCTTTTTGTAAAAAATATAAAATGGATGTTTTTAAGCCACTAAAACTATAATTATAACCTTCTAAATTACTGATCGGAAATTTAAATTTTTTGGCATCACCAGTTTTGGAAAACTTGTCAATTAAAGGTCCGCCAGGGTAAGGTATTCCCATAATCTTAGCAGCCTTATCAAATGCTTCTCCTGCAGCATCATCAATCGTTTCACCAATAACTTCCATATCAAAATAATCTTTTACAACAACAAGTTGAGTATGGCCTCCTGAAACGGTCATGCAAATAAATGGGAAATTTGGATAGCGATTTTCTTTATTCTTAATAAAATGAGCTAAAATATGTCCTTGCATGTGATTGACTTCAACAAGGGGAATATTTAATGCCAAAGCAAAACTCTTAGCAAAACAAGTACCAACAATTAATGACCCTAATAGACCAGGGCCTCTTGTAAACGCAATAGCGTTAATATCTTTTTTATCTATTCCAGCCTCTTTTATTGCGGCATCAACAACGGGTATAATATTTTGTTGGTGTGCACGTGAAGCCAGCTCTGGCACAACTCCACCAAATTTTTTGTGTACAGATTGACCTGCTACAATATTAGCTTTAATTTCTCCGTTAATGAGTATAGATGCTGAAGTATCATCACATGATGATTCTATTCCTAAAATTATGATGTTTTTACCGTTCAATTTATTATTTTTACAATCTTATTAAAATGCTATCGCAAAATTAACTAAAATACTCAAAGGAATTGGTCGCTCTCTACATTTATTAATAGAGCTTGTATTGGTATTGTTAATTTTTATTGCCTTTGGTATTCGTACATCATGGTTTCAAACCTTTTTAGCGCAACAAATAGCCTCATATTTGTCAAATGAACTGAATAAAGAAATTAAAATAGACAAAGTAGATTTAGTGTTTTTTGATGAGTTAGACATTGAAGGTGTTTATGTGCAAGATGGATATGAAGATACTTTATTGTACACTAAAAAATTAAATGCTACTATAGCTGATTGGAGTTTAGATGAATCATTTGTGAAACTTGAAAATGTTTTATTAGCTAATGCCACTGTAAAAATGAAAATTTATGAGGGGGATACTATTTTTAATTTTCAATATTTAATTGATTATTTTGCCTCAGATGAAGTCGATACCACTGAATCTGCTCCTTTTTCTGTATCGGTTAACAGCCTCTCATTGCAAAATGTAAACTTTTTATACCAAGACCAAAATGCGCAATCTTTGGTACACGGCTTAGATTATTCTAATTTAGATTTGAAACAAATTAATGGCAAATTTTCTAATTTTTCAATGATTGGCGATTCTGTTTTGATTGATATTAATAATTTTAAATTTAAAGATCAAAGCGGCTTAAATCTTAAAAATTTTTCAGCGTCAATCTTGTATAGTCCAAAATTAATTGCGCTAAATCAACTAAATATTCTGTTAAATAATTCAATTTTAAAGGCAAATCATTTTAAACTAATAACCCCAAATGGAGCAGATGATTTTAATGACTTTTTAAATAACGTTAAATTTAATGCTGAACTTAGAAAGACTTCTCTTGCATTATCTGATGTAGCCTATTTTGTACCAGATATTTGGGGAATGACTGACAAAGTCAATATTGTAAATGTGGATATTTTAGGTGCTGTAAATGGGATGAAATTAAAAAATACCGAAATCAGAATATTAGACACAACACTCATTAAAGGAGATTTCCAAATCCCAAACCTTGACGTCTTTGAAAATGCATTTGTTGATGAAAAAATTGTTGAAATTAGAACATCCATTGCCGATATTGAAAAACTTAATCTTTCACCTTTTTTAGATGGTGAAAAACACATAGATATACCATCAAATATTGATATTGCTAACGTAATTACCATAAAAAAAGGACATTTTACCGGTGTAATGTCTGACTTTGTAGTGGATGGTGACATCACATCAGGATTAGGGAATATATATTCTGAAAATGGGTTAAAATTCACAAAAAATCAATCAGACGGATTATATTATTACCAAGGGACAATAGCAGAAGGCATTACAAAAGATGTTATTGTTGAAAACTTAAATTTAGGCGCGCTGGCTTCAAATCCTATGTTAGGTGAAACATCAGGTTATCTAAAAATAAAAAAAGGTACTAAAGGATTTGCACCAGAGGATATTGACTTACAATTTATGGGGCGTTTTTCATCAACAACCTTAAATGGCTATACCTACAACAACATCATTATTCAAAAAGGACGATACGGAAATGACCGATTCACAGGGGTAATTGATGTAGAGGATGATAATTTAGCGTTAAATTATGACGGTTTTATAGATTTTAAAAATGACTTAATATTTGATTTTGACATCAATATTGATAGTTCATATTTAGCTAAAATGAAATTAATGGATGGGCCTTTATCAACGAACTTAAAAACTAAAATGAATGTTAATATTACCGGAACTTCATTAGATAAAATTAAAGGAAATGTCTCCATTGCAAATTTTGAATTTTTTGATGGCGAAAAACAATTTGTTCTAAAAGACTCAATAGGTTTATCAATCGTTAAAACAGATTCAATCGACAGAATCACGCTAAACTCATCTTATGTAGATGTTGATTTTGAAGGTGATTTTGATGTAGATGAAGTTTTTATGGTCCTAAAAAATCAAGTTGCATTACTTTTAACAAATTATATGGAGACCGTGGATTTACAGCACAGCGAAAATCAAAATTTTGACCTTTCTGTTGATTTTAAAGATGTAAATCCATTGCTCGATTTTTTTGATATGCAGACTTTTGTTGAACCACATTCTTTGTTTTGGGCTAATTATAATCAAGAAAAAAAGAAATTAGATTTTAATTTTAAATCAGACAGTATTGCTTTTGCCGACAAGGCTTTTTCTGGTATTTCATTGAGTAATAATTTAGATTCTACCAGAGGAAGTATTTATTATTTTGTTAAACATGCTAAAATAAATGACAGTATTTCAGTCCGAAATTTGTACATAGATAGCTACATAAAACCCAACAAACTAAACACCAATATGGGGTGGGACGGAAACGGGAAAATAGAACCAGCACTTTTCGCATTTAATACTAAACTGAGCCCAAACAAAGATATTTTAACCGAATTTTATCCGTCTTTCTTTTATTTGAAAGGAGACAAATGGACAATTAATCCAAAATCAACATTGCTTTGGAATCCTGATTTAATTGAAATAGCAAATTTTGACATTGTTAATAATGAACAATTAGTGAGTTTTAATGGACGAGTTTCTAAAGACCCTTCTGACTGGCTTAATTTTAGAATCAAAGACTTTGACTTGTCTTCTTTAAATAGATTTCTTGGTGATATGACATTAAAAGGTAAACTTAATATTGATGGAGGCTTAGCAGATGTGTATGACAATATAAGATTTATGGCTATGACTGATGTTGCAGGATTATTTATAAATGATGAAGCTGTAGGGGATATTTTAGTGGATAGTAAATGGGATAAAATTACGAATTCAGTAAAATTAAATGGAAATTTAAAGCGTAATAAAACCGAAACATTTTCATTTTACGGTGATTATTTTGTCGAGAAAAATGAAAATAGTCTAGACATCTTTTTATCTTTTGATTATACCGATATATCATTTTTAAATGCTTTTTCTGATGAAAATTTATATACTGACATATCTGGGATTTTAAACGGGAAACTGCACGTTGGGGGTGAACCCACAAATCCAATTATTAATGGTGATTTAGACGTAGTGTCTGCAAATGTGAAAGTGCCAATGTTTAATGTTGGTTTTGGGTTGTCAGGTAAATTAAGTTTAGATGAAGGCGAAATTATTGCAGACAACTTATCTCTTTTTGATCAAGAAGGAAATAGCTCAATTGTAATGATGCAAATTTACCATTTTAACTGGATAGATTGGAATTATGATATCACAATGGATATGGCAGATCCAAATTTTACAGAAACATTTTTAGTAATGGATACTAAATACAAAGATGGGGATTCATATTACGGAAAAGCATTTATTACAGGTGATGTAAATATATCAGGTTATGGTGGAATGACTACCATTGAAGTCAATGCTAAAACCGAAAAAGGAACAGCATTAACATTACCTCTCTACGGAACAGCAGAGTTGCAACAAGATAATTTTATTGAATTTTATAATCCAAATGATACTGTACATGCTGTAAATGCAATTAAACAACTTGAAAGCATGGGGATGACTCTAGCTATGAATTTTGAAGTAACAAATGATGCTGAAGTGAAAATTGTGTTTGACCCTGTATTTAATGATCAAATTGTGGCTGCAGGAAATGGAAATATTGAAATCAATATGGACGAATATGGTGAAATGGAAATGTTTGGTAAATTCACTATAAATGATGGGATGTATAATATGAACATGAAAAATGTTGTGGCTGAAGACTTTGAAATTATTGATGGAAGTACTGTTGCATGGACAGGGTCTCCCTATGATGCAAACATTGACATAAAAACCCGATTTGAACGATCGGTAGATATGAGTGATATTATTACCTCTTCATTAGGAACTTCTAAACGTAAAGATCAAGTTTTTGGATATTTGAATCTATCAAATACACTCATGAGTCCCGAATTATCGTTCGACATTCAAGCACCAAAAGCACGTGATGAAGCCAAAAAAGCATTAAATCAAATTAGAGGGGTTGAAGATGAGCTAAATAAACAATTTTTTGCATTGTTAATGATTAAAAAGTTTATTCCAATTGTGGGTTCAGGAGACGGAACAGGGGGTACGAATGTAGCTACAGACCTATTAAATCAACAAATTAATGGTGTGTTGGGTCAAATAGGAGATAATTATGACTTAAAATCAGAAATAGGAGTGGATAAAGTGGCATTTGGTTTTCAAAAATCATTTTTGAACGACAAACTTAAAGTAACTACATCTGTAGGTGTTATGTCTGCAAATGAACAAAGTGGAGGTGCTAGTAATATTGTAGGTGACGTAAATATTGAATATGAACTAAATGATGACGGAACGTTTAATGTGACTATTTTTAACGAGTCAAATTCAAATGCAGCTGACCAAGATCAAGGTAATTTTACTCAGGGTGTTGGGTTAAGTTATCAAGAAAATTTTAATAGTCGTAAAGATTTTATTTTATGGCAAGGATTTTTAAATTTATTTAGAAGAGCCGAAAATGATGTCCATTTAACAACTGGACGTAAAAGTGGAAACGGAAGAAAAGTAAAAGTTCAGGAAAACTTTGACCCAAATCAAATGGAAGCTAAAGAAGATTAATTAAGAATAAAATATTAAAAATATAAAGTATGAAAAAAGTATTAGTTGCAAATAGAGGCGAAATTGCATTGAGAATCATGCGTACCCTAAAAAAAATGGGAATTCAAACTGTTGCTGTTTATTCTGATGCAGATCAGCATGCACCCTTTGTTAAATTTGCTGATGAGGCTTATCATTTAGGAGCCTCTGTGCCATCTGAAAGTTATTTGAATCAAGATAAAATTCTAGCCATTGCAACCCAAACACATACAGAGGGAATTCATCCAGCTTATGGATTTTTATCTGAAAACTCTGATTTCGCACAACGCGTGCATGATGCTGGAATTAAGTTTATTGGTCCCGGAATTGAAGCTATAAATGTTATGGGGGATAAAATTGATGCCAAAAAAGCAGTTAAAAAGTTTAATGTACCAATGGTACCAGGTACTGAAGAGGCTATTACCGATATTCAAGAAGCAAAAGTTATTGCTGATAAAATAGGCTACCCTGTTTTAATTAAAGCAGCTGCCGGTGGTGGTGGTAAAGGGATGCGTGTAGTCGAAAATAATGAAGAATTTGAAGAACAATATGACAGAGCAGTTTCTGAAGCTGTTTCGTCTTTTGGAAATGGAGATGTGTTTATTGAAAAGTTTGTATTAGATCCAAAACATATCGAAATTCAAATTTTAGCCGACCAACACGGCAATTATGTTCATTTGTTTGAACGTGAGTGTTCTATTCAAAGACGCCATCAAAAGGTAGTAGAGGAGGCTCCATCAGCTATTTTAACCCCTGAATTAAGAGAAAGAATGGGAAAAGCTGCAATTAATGTGGCAAAATCATGTAATTATGAAGGAGTGGGTACAGTTGAGTTTTTAGTGGACAGAAATATGGATTTTTATTTCTTAGAAATGAACACAAGACTACAAGTTGAACATCCGGTAACAGAAATGATTACAGGTTTAGATTTGGTAGAAGAACAAATAAAAGTTGCTAGAGGAGAGGTTATTTCTTTTAAACAAGAAGATTTAAAAATTAATGGGCATGCCATTGAAGTGAGAGTGTATGCAGAAGATCCAGAAAATGATTTTTTACCCGACTTAGGTAGCTTAGATTATTACAGAAAACCAACAGGTTTAGGCGTAAGAGTTGATGATGGGTATGAAGAAGGTATGGCAATTGCTTTAGAATACGACTCAATGATTGCTAAATTAATTGTTCATGGTAGTTCGCGTGAAGAAGCGATTGAAAAAACGATTCAAGCTATTAATGATTATAAAATAAATGGATTTGCAACAACGCTCGGATTTTGTAGATTTGCAGTCAATCATCCTGAATTTAGAAATGGTAAATTTACGATTGATTTTGTAAATCAACATTATTCATCACCAGAACAATTAAAAAATGAATTGTCCAATCAATTAACCCGTGATGCGTATGAAGCTTTTAAAGTTTTAAAAAAGGAGCAAGAACCTAAGTTAGAAAATCAAAATTATTCTGCTTGGAAAGAGAATAGAAGATAATTTTTGTAGTAAAATAATAAAAAAAATACATGAGCAAATTACTATTGAGTGGATTTTCTTTTTTGGTTACCTTAACTGCTGTCAGCCAATCTGATTTGACAATCGCACAAGCCGTGGCTAAAGCATTAGAAAACAATTTTCAAATTAAGCTAGTTGAAGCTAATACTGAAGTGTCGGCCATGCAAAATACTTGGGCAAATGCAGGAATAATACCTACTTTCGATATAAATGCCTCAAATGCTTCAAATTTATCAAATACCAATAATCCAGCATCTTTTTTTCCCGGTAAGGTTTTTTCAGACAATCTGAATGTTTCTTTAGATATGAATTGGACTATTTTTAATGGCTTTGGTATTAGGATTAATAAACAACGGTTTGAACAGTTAGAAGAACAAACAAAAGGAAATGGAATAGTCGTGATTGAAAATACGATTTATGATGTTATTGTTGCGTATTATACTGCTGTTGTTCAAGAACGAAAATTAGGAATTGTTAGAGAGTTATTAGAATATTCTAAAGATAAACTTGACTATTTTCAGTATAAAAATGAATTGGGAACTGCCACTTCTTTTGATTTATTAGAATTTGAAAATCAAGTGTTAACTGACTCATCAAACATTTTGCTGCAAGAACAATCCTTAAAAAATGCCAAACGTAACCTTAATTTGGTCATGTCTGAAGGAATTGAGGCTAATTACAAATTAATTGATGAATTAACTTTTAAACCGCCAACTTTAACTTTTGGGCAAATACAAGAATCTATGATTGCAAATAATCAAAATTTAAAAAATCAATATTTTAATTTACAGTTGCAAGATTTGAATATAGCGGCTCAAAAATCTGCTTATTATCCAATAGTATCATTAAATTTGGGTGTTCGTCCTTCTGTTGGGTATTTTCAATTATTAGGTGATCAAGGATTTTCGGCCAACACAAGTTCAACCAATTATTATGGAACTATAAGTGCGCGTTACACATTGTTTAATGGCTGGAATCGAAAGCGAAATGTTCAAATTTCAGAAATTCAATATCGTATTGCAGATATACAAACAGAAGAATTAAAATTAAATTTAACGCATCAATTGAGAGGACTTTTTGAATTGTTCCAAACTCAGTCTAAAATTGAAAATATGACTTTAAGTCGAGTTAAAAATTCTAGAAAATTATGGGAATTAGGAAAAGAAAAATATGACTTAGGTTTAATTAATGTATTTAACTTAAACGACATAAAAATGGCGTATCAACAGTCTATTTTAAGTTATTATGATCGTTTATTCGATTTACTTAAAACCAATTATGATTTGCTGAGATTGACTGGTAAAATTGCTCAGCAATATCAATCGTAAAGATTTGTTTTTAGTTATCTGAATTTTTAATAGTTGTATTTAGTTATTTTGAGAAGCCATAACAACAAGTGTGATATAAACGACATAGGTAGAAAAAAGCATAAAACCATTTACACGTCCTAATTTTTTTCCAAAGAGCATCATAGGTAATAAAATAGCAGATATTCCTAGCATCCATAGCATGTCATAATTAATGACATTCCCATCAACAGGTATTGGTTTAACCATTGCGGTTACTCCAATTACAGCCATGATATTAAATATATTAGAGCCAATTAAATTTCCGATTGATATATCCGTTTCTTTTTTGAATGCGGCAACGGCAGATGTGACTAATTCTGGTACAGATGTCCCAAATGCAACAATTGTTAATCCAATAACAGATTTACTCATTCCAAAATCAGTTGCTAATTGAACAGCGCTGTTTAAAAGCCATTCTGCTCCAAAATATAAACCAATTAGTCCAATAGTTAGATAGAGTAGGGATAAGCTCATTTTTTGAGGGGTAGATTCTATTTCATATTCCTCAGTTTTTTGTGCTAATGCTTGTTTTGTTTTTTTACGAGAATTTGAAATTAAATAATATATAAATCCAATTAAAATAGCGAATAAAACCCCACCTTCCCATCTTTGTATGGTGTAATCTGTTCCAAAAAATAAAGCAAAAACGAAAAAAAGAAGGGTAGAAAACATCATCATTGGCCAATCCAATATTTTCGAATTTCTATCCACTACAATCGGGAAAATCATAACGGTAATACCTAGAACTAAAGCTAAATTGGCAATGTTAGATCCAACAACATTACCAATGGCAATTTCTGGACTGCCGCTAAGCGCAGCTTTAATACTTACAATTAATTCGGGAGCAGATGTTCCGAAAGAAATTACAGTCATTCCAATAACTAAAGTAGAAATATGCATTTTTTTAGCAATACCTACAGCGCCTTTTACCAAAAATTCACCACCAACAATTAATGTTGCTAATCCCAATATTAAAAATAAATATGTCATTCAGATTTTTTTGAATTAGAGTCGTATTCATCAACTACTTTTGGTGTTTCTAAAATTGATTTTCCAATTTCTTTAACCGGATTTTTAATTGTTTCTAAAGGTTTTTTTATGTCTTTTAAAATGTCCATATCAGGCATATTCATGTCACGCTTCATATCTAATGCTGACTTTTGAATGTCACGTTTAATTTCATCAGATGCCGTTTTAATTTCACGCATACCTCTACCTAAATTTTTTGCAATTGAGGGGATACTTTTAGCACCAAACAACATTAAGACAGCAATCATTATAAAAAATAATTCGCCGGTCCCAAAATCGTTTAAAAATAAAATAATATTTACCATCATAATTTGAGTGACAAAGTTAAATAAAAAAAGCCCTCCAAATAAGGAAGGCTTTTAGTTTTTTGGTTAAATATTTTTTATTTGTCTTCATTTGGATCTTTTTCTAAATCAATTACTGCAGGAGTTGCAATAAATAATGAAGAGTAAGTTCCAACTACAACACCAATCATTAAGGCAAATGTAAATCCTTTAATAGATTCTCCACCAAATAAGAATATAATTAACAATACTATAAATGTAGATACAGATGTGTTGATTGTTCTACTCATTGTAGAGTTAAGTGCTGAATTAATAACATCTTTTCTGTTTCGTTTTGGATGTAATTTAATAAACTCTCTAATTCTATCAAATACAACCACGGTATCATTTATTGAGTAACCAACAACTGTTAGTATAGCTGCTATAAATGCTTGGTCAATTTCCATTGAGAATCCAATCCATCCCCAAAAAATTGAGAATAAACCTAATACAATTAATACATCATGTGCCATAGCCAATAAAGCGCCTAATCCAAATTGCCATTTTCTAAATCTAAATAAGATGTATAAAAAGATAATGATTAATGCAAATATAACAGCTAAAAATGAATTGTATTTTAAATCTTTAGAGATTGTTGGTGCAATCATTTGAGAAGAAATAATGTCATCTTTTGTAACATTAAATGCCGACAATCCATCAATTAATTTTTGTTCAACTAATGTATTTGTATTGTCGTTGTTATCAAAAATCATAAATTTAGTTGTAATGGCTGCAGTAAACCCATTTCCAACAGTTTTAACTGTAGGTTTAGATTCAAAAGGGCCAGTCAAACCTGATTCAATAGCATCAATATCTATTTCTTTATCAAACTGAACAGTGTAAGTACGTCCACCTGTAAAATCAACACCTTTGTCGAGCCCTCTTGTAAATAAGAAACCTAAACCAATTACAATAATTAAAGCAGACAATACATAAAATTTCTTTCTGTTTTTCACAAACTGAATGTTAGAATTTATAAACCAACCTTTTGTAATATTTGTCGAAAATTTAAATTCAATTTTTTTATCAGACATTGCGCTGAAAATCAATCTTGAAACAACTACTGCCGCAAAGAAAGAAGTGAAAATCCCTATGATTAATGTTGTAGCGAATCCTTTAATTGGTCCTGAACCAAATATAGCCAATACGATACCTGTTAATAAAGTAGTGATGTTCGCATCTAAAATAGCTGCTAATGCTTTGTTAAATCCTTCTTCAATAGATGCTCTGGTTCCTTTACCTGCTCTTAATTCTTCTCTAATTCTTTCAAAAATAAGTACGTTAGCATCAACCGACATACCAATTGTTAATACAATACCTGCAATTCCAGGTAATGTTAAAATAGCGTGAACAGATGAAAGTGCACCAACCAATAAGAAGATATTCACAACTAATGCAATGTCGGCAATAATACCGGCTTTTCCGTAATAAAACACCATATAAACCAATACCAATAAAATAGCAAATAAGAATGACCACATTCCTGCGTTAATATTATCAGCACCTAAAGTTGGCCCAACAGAAGTTTCATCAACAATTTTTGCTGGCGCTGGTAAAGAACCTGCATTTAATAAACCAGATAAATCTCTTGCTTCAGCCATTGAAAACCCACCAGAAATAGAAGCACTATAGCTCATTTTTTCTTGAACTGTTGGGGCAGAAAACACATAATGGTCCATTGTAATGGCTACAGACTTACCAACATTCTTTTCAGTTAAATCAGCCCATTTTCCTGACCCCATAGCAGTCATTTTCATAGTTACCGAAATTTTACCAAATTGATTACTCACATCCGAACGTTCAACGTCTTCACCTCCAACTGGAGCACCATCATGTGGTGTTTTAATCGCATATAAATAAACTAAACCAATTGGAAATCCATCAGAATTTTGCATTTCTTTAGCACCCCACATAAACATTAAGTCGTCTGGCATTAATTCTTTAAATGCAGGATTGTTTAATCTTACATTTAAAATAGAAGTATCAATAACTTGTGCATAACCTACAACCGGTCCTGGGTTAAATCCTGTTGGTGTTCCCGTTTCTGGATCAACTTGAAAATTTAAAGCTAAAAATGAACGAATAGGCGCTAATTGTCTTTGTTGTTCATCTGTTAAAGAATCTTGCGTTTCTGTTTCAGTTAAATCAGTCCCTGTTGAATCAGGTCCGTCTAAAGTTAAATCTCCTTCTTCAAGTTCTAAATTTAATGCATTTGTGTCGGCAGGTGTGATTTCTCCTAAATCAATTTCTAATTTAGATGTGTCTTTGTCTTCATTTTTAGGTGTAATAACATCTCCAAATAATTCTTTACTCAAAGCAGCTTCAGCGCCTAAAATTTTGTTTCCAATGCCATCATAAGCATTGTCATAAGTTTCAAAAAACTCAAGATTTGCAGTGGCTTGTAATTTTTTCCTTACAGATTCTTTGTCTTTTACACCTGGTAATTCAACATAAATTCTGTTTGTCGCTTTTTGTTGTTGAATGGTTGGTTGTGCAACACCATATTGATTAACACGTTTTTCAATAATTGTTTCAACACCATCTAATGCTGAACTTGCTTTCATTTTTAAGAAAGCAACAACTTCTTCATTTGAAGCATCAGGGGCAATGTCGTCTTTATTATAACGGTGAAAGATCTTAGACATTTTTGCTTCAGGAGCATTTTTTTCAAATTCTGCAGCAAAATTATCAATAAAATCACCTTCTCCGTTTTGACTTAGTTCGATTGCTTTATTATAAGGTACAAAAAATACTTTTTTCTCTGTTTTACCCGCTAAATTAAAAACTAGTTCAGGAACCGAAATTTCTAAAGTTACACTCATCCCACCTTGTAAATCTAATCCAAGGTTAATTTCTTTCTTTTGACATTCAGAATATGTTGCACCTGTAAAATGAGCGCTTTCATTGGCTACACTTTTAATATACGCACTTGCAAAGTATTCAGTTATTCCTTTTTGATGCATCGCACTGTCAACAAATAATTGTTCTCCATTGCTATAAATAAACTCAATGTTATTTGCTTTGAGTGAATCTATTTTTTCTTGTGCAACAACTTGTGCTTCTTTTTCAACACTTTTTGTTGCCATTGTGAATGATAACTGATAGACAGTAGCTATGATTAAGGCTATAGTTATTGTCCAAAAAAATCCTTTATTTCTCATTTGTTAAATTATAATTATTTCTTAGCGTATTTTACAACGGGTGCAAATATAGAATTTCAAAATTAAATAACCTATTGAAACCGAATGAAAAATTGATGTATTTATGGATAAGATTTTTTTTTAGGTATTCTTATATGTTAAACATGGGTATAATTGATTAAAAATTAGCTTGTTTACAGTTATAAAAGTCCATAATATGTGGAATGCTAAAATGCAGATTAATTATTTAAGATATTATTGGAAAAATAGCCTTAAATTTGCACCAAAATTTTTTAAGCTAAAAATTAATGGAAAAAAATACTAAAACTTCATTTCAAAGTTCGTTGTTGCTCTTTGTTATTTTAGTAGTACTAACTGCGACAACTATTTTAGTGGAAACATATTTTAATTTTTCTGTAAGCGGTCATTTAATTATTAAAGCCGGCTATTTAGGTTTGATTTATCTCTTAAATAGTAGTTTGGGAGGAAAGTTAAGTCAGCAACTATTTTCTATGGGATTAATGTCTGTTCTAGTATTCTTTTTTTTCTTATCTGTTGCTATTGCAACCGGGGTTGAAACTTATTATGATACCAATACAGCTCAAAAAGTAATTTATAAATCACAATGGTTCGAATGGATAATTTTTATTCTTTTCATCAATCTAATTGCCAATATAACGCGTTATTCTTTATTAAAAAAAGATAAAATAGGCTCATTTATTTTTCACGTCTCTTTTTTAATTATTGTAATTGGTGCTTTTGTAACCCGTAATTTTGGTTTTGAAGGCTTTGTTTCAATCCCTGAAGGTCAGGAGAAAAGTCATATTTTAAGTAGAGATACTTATTTGCAAACTAAAATTGATGATGGTAATCAGCAATATGTATATGATATGCCTCTGCTTATTTCTGAGCATACATCAAATTACTTTCAAAATAAAGTCGATTTTCCAAATGTGACTGAACCAATATCAATCGAATTTAAAGACTTTTTACCTGGATACTTCACACAAGATACCATAAATTATGTTGAAAAAAATGGGAATACATTTCTACATATTGTAACAGTCGGTCAAAATGGGAGAAAAAATAATTACTTGAAAGACGGAACAATTTTGTTAGATGGAGGATTAAAAATTTCGTATAATAATTCAACTGAGTCTGATGCCATTAAATTGATAAAATTAGACTCAGGGTTGTATGTCATGTCGCCTTATGACTTAACTTTTTTACAAATGTCTGACCAGTCTGAAGGAGTAATTAAAAGAGATAGCCTACAGCCATTTTTACCTATGCGATTATATATGTTAGGCGGTATTCAATTTGTGTTTAAACAAACATTTGAAAATGCACAATTAAGAACTATAGAAACTACATATTCACCATTAGGAAAAGACAATTTAGTGGTAACAGTGAAACAAGGAAATGAAACTAAAGATGTGTATTTGCCGGGCGGGTCAGGTATTTATTCAGATGTTCAAGAATTTGAATTTGGAGGACTAAATTATAGAATGAGTTTTGGTTCTAAAATTATTGAATTGCCTTTTTCAATCTTGTTGAGAGATTTTCAACTTGAAAAATATCCGGGTACCGAAAGACCATCATCTTACGCAAGTGAAGTAACCGTAATTGAAGGGGATAAAAAATTAAATCATAGAATTTATATGAATAATGTATTAGACTATGGCGGGTACAGATTTTTTCAGTCTTCATATAGTATAACGCCTCAGCAAGAGAGCACGGTTTTATCGGTAAATCATGATTGGTGGGGGACACAAATCACTTATTTAGGCTATACTTTAATGGCATTTGGGTTTTTTATCTCAATATTTTTGAAAAAATCTAGATTTATGTTTTTGTCTAAAAAATCGCATGAAACAAGATTAAAAAGAGAAAAAATGTTGGCATTATTATTCATTTTTGGATTAACGACATCCTTTACAAGTTTAGCTCAGACTGAAACTGACAATTATATTCCAGTTAATAAAATACATGCCGAAAAATTTGGTCATTTAGTGATTCAATCTCAAAGTGGAAGGTTTGCACCAATTCACACAACGGCTAAAAATCTATTAAGAAAAGTATCTCGTCAAGATTCATACAACGGATTAACACCAATGCAAGTTTTTGTTGGTTTACATTCTGATTTTCAATATTGGTTTACTCAACCATTAATTTACGTTTCAGGTGACTCTACTAATGTTGTTTTAGGCACAGAAGGCCAAAAAAGAGTCAGTATGAAAGATTTTTATGACGAAAAAGGAGCATACAAATTAGACCATAACATGTCTGTAGCGTTGTCAAAATCTCCAGCAAAAAGGTCTGTTTTTGAAAAGAATTTTGTAAAAACAGATGAAAGATTTAATATTATTATGGGAGTGTCTATGGGGTATTATTTAAAAATATTCCCAATTCAAGACAAATGGTATGCACCTGCTGATGTAATCGGAAATTTAACAGGAGAAGATAGTATGTTTGTAAATGGCATGATGAGTATGTATATTTTTTCATTAAGAGACGCTAAAGAATCAGGAAATTGGTCGGAAGCAGATAAAATGGTGAGTTTAATTGACACTTATCAACAAAAACAAGGTGCAGAATTTGGAATACCATCAAAAGAAAAAATTGAATGGGAAATCACATATAATAAACTAGATATTTTTAAACATTTGTCAAACTTGTATTTAGTTGTTGGTTTATTTTTATTAATTGTTCAATTCAGGCAAATTTTTAAGCCTAAAAAATCAGTTAAATGGGCTATGATTATTGGAATTGCCATTTTTGCTGTACTTTTTGTAATTCACGGATTAGGACTTGGTTTAAGATGGTATTTATCCGGACACGCACCATGGAGTAATGGTTATGAAGCCATTATTTTTATCGCTTTTATAGTTGGTTTAGTTGGTTTATTGTTTTCAAAGCACAATAAAATTGTAGTTGGTGCAACTGGTATTTTTGCATGGTTACTTTTATTTGTAGCACACTTGAGTAATATGGATCCTCAAATGTCAAATTTAGAACCTGTACTTAAATCTTATTGGTTAAAAGTTCACGTTGCAATTATTACAGGCAGTTACGCTTTTTTAGGATTACCTGCACTGTTAGGAATCATTAATATGTCTATTGATATTGTAAAGACAAAAGCAAATTATAAACATTTGAATTTAGTAGCTAAAGAACTAAGATATGTAAGTGAAATGGTGATGACAATTGGTTTGTTTATGTTAACCATAGGTACGTTTTTAGGTGGTGTTTGGGCAAACGAAAGTTGGGGACGTTATTGGGGATGGGATGCTAAAGAAACTTGGGCATTGGCTTCTGTTTTAGTCTATACTATTATTTTACATTTTAGATTTGTACCAGGATTAAAATCTGATTTTACATTTAATTTTTGGTCATTGTGGGGATATTCTACAATAATAATGACTTTTTATGGCGTAAATTATTATTTAGCCGGACTTCACTCTTATGCAACAGGAGACCCCGTTCCAATTCCATATTGGGTGCCTTTAACGGTGACAATATTTGGTGTTTTAAGTTTAGTGGCTTGGTTGCGTAAAAAACAGTTTAATAGTAAAAAATAATTTTTGGAACAGTTATTGAATTGTTATTATTTAAAAACAAATAATATGAAAAATTCAATAACACTTTTATTTCTTTTACCAACAATACTATTTGCACAAGTAAAAGCCGAAACAAAACATAAGGTTGTACAAAAACAAATCGTAAAGATAGCAGCAATTAAAAAAGTGAATCCTTTGCCTGTTTATGAAATTCCTGAATTTGAAGGCGGAATGACAGCTTTGGATAGTTATGTCGCAAACAACTTTAAAATGTCGAGAAAAGACCGTAAAAAAGAAGTTGAAGGTCAAATTAAAGTAAGGTTTATAATTGCTGCTGATGGCACAATCAAAAACGCTAAAGTGATAAATGGTGGAATGTCCGAAAAATTAAATAAAGAAGCCTTAAAAGTTATTAATGCCATGCCAAAATGGAAACCCGGTACCGAAAATGGTAAAGCAGTTGATGTTTTGTATTTATATACAATTCAAGTCGGTTAAACATAATACGGGACGGATTAATTATCTACAATCATAATTTCAACCCGTCTGTTTTTTTGTCGGTCTTCTTCAGTCACTTCAAAAACCAATGGTTTTGAGGCGCCATAACCTTTAAAAGTTAGACGGTAAGGTGAAATGCCATTTTTAATCAAATAATTATATACATATTCTGCTCTGTTAACCGATAAGGTCATGGTTTGAGTATCTTTATCTAGCCCATCTATTTCTGGCGACATACAACAAATATGCCCTTGAATTTCAATTAAAATTGTAGGGTTGTCTTTTAAAACTGTCACCAATTGTTTAAGTGTTTCTTCAGACCCAAACATTAAAAAATGACGACCTGGAATAAAACTTAAATTTGGTAATGCCAAGGTTTGACCAACTTCTAAAGTAGAAATGTCATTTAGCACTGGTTGTATTGTTGAGATATCTGGAGAGACACTGATTTCTGTTGAATCGATTGAGGGTAGGATTTTTTTTTCTTTCTTAATTATTGGTTTAACATGGGGTTCGTATCCAATGTCAACATATCTATTTAAGTTATTTTTATCATAAAAAGTATTTTCACCATCTCCAAAAACACTTCCAACCGATATTCCATTATTTTCAAGATAACTTTTTACGGCATTAGCGCGTTTTAAAGACAAAATTTTATTATATTCAAAATCACCTATATAATCCGCATAACCTGTTATTGTAATAGATACGTTTTGATATGTTTTTAGATTATCATCTATTATTTTTTTACTTTTTTCAGTTAGTGTAAATTTATCAAAGTCAAAATAAATACGGTCACCTTTTAAGAAGATTGCATATAGATTAAATTGAGATAATAAAATTGAGATAAATAATATTTTTTTCATAGTAATCGTATAATTCAAAAATCAATAAAAGTTACAGTAAAACACTAATCTACCCCTTCAACTTGAGTTTAGATAAATTAATTTGCATCATCCAAAACCCAATTCCACCTAAAACATACATTAAAACATCCATCCAATCTCCAGTTTGATTTGATGAAATTGAGGGGGCATACCATTCAAAAATAATAGCATATAATACGGTCATATAAGCAATCATAAAAGGAGTTAAAATAAATGCAGGTGTTTTTTTTATGAACCTTATTATGGCTAAGCAAATTGATAAAATAATAGGCATTAATAATAAATCTGTAAAATAATTTTTGATAAATTCAGGTAAAATAAAATGATTAATTTTCATGTACTTTACCATTAAATACAAAATCGATAGAGTAATAAAATATGTTTTAGTCAATAATTTCATTACGCTTGAACAATTAAGATAATCCATGCTAAAACCAACCCAATCAACGAAAACAATAAATAAACAGAGTAAAACATGTAAAAAATTGATCTCAAAATCAAATTATGATGGTGTTTGTATTTGGAAATAAATATTTGCCATTTATCTTTAGGCTTATTGTATTCTTTTTCTTTTTTGATTTCGTCTTCTAATCGTTCTTGCTCTTGCATTGATATTACAGTACCACACTTTGTGCAATAATCACCACCATTATTCCATGTTTTACACTTACTGCATTTAATTTGTAACATAACCGACTTTTACTACAAAAGTAACAAAAGTCATACTATATCTTGAATTTATGCACTAATTTTATGCTCAATTAATTTCTTACAACATGAAAACTACAATCAATAATAGCTTATCAAAAAGTATCAC
>Ga0316209_1001486_pt1 | contig 23835 bp, 16 predicted proteins | sample 6monopyrite_MG_FD_204945 | JGI IMG/M metagenome (GOLD analysis project Ga0316209, IMG submission 204945) | Microbial mat bacterial communities from mineral coupon in-situ incubated in ocean water Damariscotta River, Maine, United States -... | ecosystem: Environmental > Aquatic > Marine >...
ACCCGGTTTGGGTTCGGGCGATTCTCCTTGCCGCGGTCGGACGGCTCGAAGAGAGCCTCGAGGCCTATCGCGGGCTCCACGAACTCGCGCCCGAGGACCCACTCCAACCGATGATCCTTGTCACCCACGGCATCGCCCTCAGCCTCTCGGGTGCACAAGAGGAGTCGGACGAAGTGGGCGAGCGCGCGATTGCTTTGAAGCCGGGGCTGACGGTCGCCTACCTCACGCTCTCCATGGGGCGCTGGATGTCCCAAGATCTTCCTGGCCTAGAGCATTGCTTTGCCCGAATTCTCGAACAGGAGCCTCGCATCGACCCACGTCGAGCGCTGGTGCTCGCGCCCCCGGGAGCCGAAGTCGTGATGGACGCAATGCTCGACGCGGTCAACTGGCCGAATCTCGAACCGGCGCCCGTCTCCGACTAACGACCGCCTGCGATTCGCCGCTTGCGTGCCGCGGCGAGGCCGAGTGCGCCGGTTAAGCTCATCAGGGCGAAGCCGGGTTCGGGCACGACGGTGAGTTCCGGCTTGGGCGTCTCGATTGCGGCGAAGCGGTTTTTCGTCCAGACCCGTGGCGCGTCGGGTGCGAGGAACTCGCTCGCGCCGTAGATGCCCGTGGTCGCCAGATCGATTTGGCGTGCGAGAACTAGATGCCTATATCCATGCGTTCGATGACAGATTCGAAGGCAACCGTCCCGTCGGCGGTAAGGCCGAGGATCCTGACCTACCCCCGCGCAGTAGGGCTCCGCCGCGGTTAATCGTCGGAAGCCCGATTGTGTGGCGTGTGTCACGCGCTTGGGACCAATTCGTGCCGAAAGTCGCATATCACCCTCGACACCGTTTTCTGTCAGTAGCGCGTTACGCGCTGAGTCAATCTCGGTGTGACACGGGAATCCATTCATGCCTCTCTTCAGTCGACGACGTGTCTACGACCGTAAGCGCCTGCTGGACCAGGCCAGCAAGCTTGAGTCCGGTTGGCGTTGGCGCCGAGCGCTGAGCCTCTATCGACAGGTCCTTGCAGCCGAGCCCTACGATCCGGAGTTGCACGCACGTGTCGCGCCGCTGCTCGCTCGATCTCGGAGACACTACGAAGCGCGTGAGTCCTATCGCATCGCCCAGAGCGAATTCAAGCGGACGGGCAAGACCGACCGGGTCGATCAAATGATTACCGGCGCCTCGGAGGCTCTGCCTTTGGATCCCGACGTGGCAAGGCAACGTGCGCGCTTCGAGCGCGCAAAGAACCGGGCGGGGGACGCTATGCGTCACTTGGTCGAGACGAGCGACCGGCTCGCGCGAAAGCGCCGCGGAGAGGCCATCATCCTCCTTCGGGAGGCCAATGCGATCGGTCCCCGGCACCCGCAAGTTTTGATCCGATTGTCTCGACTTCTTTTTCGAGACGGCCAGGCCGCTGAAGCGCTGTTCTGGTTGGAGCAACTCGAGGGTCGTGTCGGCGGTGCCGAGCTCGTCGACGTTGTGCGCCTGCGCTTCCGGATCGATCCGACCTTCGGGAATCTGTGGGCATGGATGCGATGCCGCTCTGACTGCCGGGGGCGCTCGGACCGCCGACACAAGATCAGGATTGCCTAACGCGAGTGTCGGAGACTTCCTATCGACGCAATCGACTCGGCGGCGGTAACGCCCTGGAGCTCTTCGCGTGCGAAGGCCAGGATCGTTTTGAGATCGCTGTCCGTTCGCTCGGCACCGAAAGAGGGACGCGTACGAGGCACCTCACGGAGACCTGCCCAAGTCTTTCATCGAGATCGAAGCGCACAAATGTCGGCGCGTGATATCGGAAGCCGGTCACGATGCCGTCCTGGCTGTCAACGCGGTCAACGATCCAAGACAACGTCGCCGTCTACACCGACGCTTCCAGTTGTATGATCCGCATCGTCGAGAAGCCACCACCGGGCACGTCGACGTCGCCCAGGAAGAGCGCCGCCCGCGGCGCCTGTCGGTGACTCTCAGACATTAGGCCCCTGGAAGCCAGCCTGTTTGTCGGCGTGGCCATTGGCCTCGGCCTCGGTGTGGACTTCAGCGTTGTCGTCTGCGTTTTCGGGCGGAGAGCATGAGACCGAAGAGTAGAAAGGTCGCCGTTGTGGGTTCGGGAATCGCCCGCACCAAGAAGGTTCCGGCCCCCGGTGCAGGGTTTGGGTTGACGGAAATGGCTCCGAATCCGATTCGATTCCAAGGCTCTCCCGGTGCATCGGCATAGATGCCGAGGAAAGCGAGGCCCGGTTCTTCTCCGTGGGAAGAGAAGTACGCTCTCGCGATCTGAAATGGCTGATTGGTTGGAACACCGTTGGACGTCACGAAACCGGTCAGTGTTGGCGTGAGCGCATCAACGAGTGCGACGGCCGCTGTCACTGCCTCGGGCTTCGTATTGAAACCTGCGCCAAGCGAGTTCGCGACCGGGCAGGCGGAGCTCGCGGAATCCGTTCCGAGCCACGCGCGGGAGGTAAGGCTGCAGGCCTCATAGTTGGTCGCCACTCGCCAGCCTGAAGTTGTGTATCCACCGGCTCCGGCGACGACGGCCTGGTAGTCGAGTCCGGACGTAAGACTAAGGTCGAGCCAGTCGAGTCCACCAACGGTGTCGCGTGTAGCGAGTCCGTCCCCGGGGGCGAAAGCACCGACCGGAAAGAAGGCCGCCTGAGCAACGGCTCCACCTAACAGGAAATACGCGGAGAGCATCTGCGTGATGACTTGGACCGCTCGAAGCACAGGCCGCCCCAGATTTCCCTTTGCCTTCATGGTTAGCATCTCCCGAGGAGTAAGTGAGGACATGGACCAACCTAACAGAATGATCCAGTCTTCAGTCGAATAATCCACGATCGATTCGACCGGTCGAATCAAGGTTGCGGGAGGGAGCGCGGTTGGCGCAATTGCGGCATCGCGAACGCGGCTGCTCAGCATTCGAGGGTCGACGGCACCTTGGATATTCGTTGCGCCTTCTCATGGAAGTGGCTCGGTTCTATCCATCCTTCGGCGGTCGACGCGAGTTCGATTGAGTGAGGCACGCAAGCTCAAGAACACGACACCGAGCGGACGCCGACCGGACGCCTATGTCGGTCACACACGGGATCGGCGAATGGACGCGTATCCGAGTACAGAAAGCGCGGACGTCAGGGTGATCAGCGCAGGGCCTGAGAGGATCGGTACGACGGGATTAGCGGTGATCGAAATCGCGTCGATCGTGACTCCCGCGCTACCTACTTCAAGCGACGTGAAGCGAAGCACAGCCTGGGCATCGTCGGCGACGAAGGTATCGCTAAATTGTTGATAGGAATTGAAGAGATGGACGCCTGGATCATGCTGAACAACGGATGAGAGAAGAGATGTGCTCCCTTCTACATCCACTTGAGCGTCCGCGACGTTGGCGCCGAGTAGGTCATTGCGCGCGTAGTAGAAGGTAAGGGTGTAGGTCCGGCCGGGGGTCGTCGGGAACGTCGCCTCGATGACACCGGCGCCGGGTGAGCCCGCTAGGTCGATTGCTTGCGCTCCGTCGAATGCTGCGGCTTCGACTCTCGCCGCGGCCTCGTAGAGATCGACGCTCTCCGCAACGACTAGCCAGGTGTTGTCGGCGGTAACGATCGTTTCAGAGGCGCTGAACACGGTGAAGTCGGTTGTATCGGGGACCTCGAAGCTCTCCGTCAAGACTTCCTGCGCGAAGGACTCGGCGGCAAATGAAAACAGAGTGAATGATACGACGACGAACGTGAGGCGCGGCGACAGCATGGTGAACTCCAGAGCGTGGTTGAGAACTCGTTTCTTCGAACGAATGCTAGAACGAATCACGATGGAGGGTGCAGCGAAAGTGAGTCGTCCGCGATTTTCCCGAAGTGATCTGCCGGATTTCACTTCGTGAATATCCGTCGTCCTTCGCGCGGATTCCCATTGGTCGAGGTCGTCCGCTTCGTGGAGTCGCAGGCGGCGCGAAGAGAACGGAACCTCGAGGGGTTAGAGGTCGTGGCTGTCGAGGAAGCGGCGCAGCGCGTCGTCGAACGCCTCGGGCTGGTCGACGTTCGCCGCGTGCCCGGCGTCTTCGAGCACGACTTTTGTCGCGTTAGGTATCTTCTCGGTCATGTAGTCACTTGCGCCGAGATAGAGCCTGTCCCGCTCGCCCACGATGACGAGCGTGGGCACTTTGATCCGCGGCAGTCCCTCGAGGACCTGCGCCGAATATTGGGGCAGCGCATGCCTTGCGGCCAGCTCGAGCCCACGCAGATTGTCGTGCTCGCCAGGGCGCATCTCCCGACTCGCCTTCGCAAAGACCGCGAGCCCCTTCTTCGCGATCGCATCCGCGTAGCGAAGCGCCATGGCGTTCCAATCATCGCGCTTGTCGTCACTCTTGTAGCCCGGGCCCGTGTCGACCAGGAGCAAGCCGCGGAGTCGCGATGGATAGGCGAGTGCTACGGCCATCGACATGAAGCCGCCGAGAGATTGCCCGCCGATCACGGCAGCATCGAAGCCCAGGTGATCGAGCAGCGCGACTATGTCGCCAATCGTCTGCGCCTCGCCGTATGCCGCGGGTGTGTCGGGCGAGTCGCTCTGACCATGGCCTCGCATGTCCCAGAGAACAACTGTGTGGTCCCTAGCGAGTGCCTCGACTTGCCCTGCCCACATCCGGGAGGTCGCCCCGAACCCGTGCGTCAAAAGGACTGCGGGCCCAGACCCGTATACTTCGTAGTAGAGCCGCACACCGCTGCGATCCAGGATCGACATCTCTTTGTTCTCCTGATTGCGTCGGGCGGAGCCTAGAAGCTCGGCTTCGCCGCGTGGGGCGTGAGCTGCAGCTCGTGACTCCAACAGGACCGGTCTTGCGAGTGGAGATAGTAGTAGGCGTCGGCGATCGCGGCCGGGTTCATGATGTACTCCGGATTTGATTGCGCGATCGGGAGTGCGCGGGTCCCGGGCGAGTCGATCAGGCCGTCGATGATCACGTTCGCGACGTGGATTCCGTGCTCGGAGTACTCCTCGGTCAGGACCTGGGCGAGGTGACGCATCATGACGCGCGGGTAGTAGAGGGACTGACCTGTGTGTCGTTTACGACCGCGGAGCGCAGCCGGGTTGTTCGTGATGAGGAACGTCCCAGCGCCGCGCTCGCGCATCGCCGGAAGCGCCGCCTGTGCGACGAGGAAGGGGCCGCGGCTCGCTAGATGCTGCGCCGTCTCGAAGATGTCGAGCGGAACGTGTTCGAGGAGCTCCTTGTCCGGCGGCAGGTCCCGCCCTTCGAGATAGCCAACGTTGTAGACGACGACGTCCGGCGCGCCGACGCGATCGCGCACAGCGTCGAACGCCTCCGTGATTGATTCGGGCGATTCGACGTCGAGCTCGACGATCGTCGATTCGCCTCCCTCTCCTTCGATCGCGACCTGCAGCGCCGCGGCATTCGTTGCGACGCGCGTCGTCAGGATCACGTGGAAGCCTTCGCGTGCGAACCGCAAGGCGACGGCGCCGCCCACGCCCCAGCGCACGTCGAGCGGGAGCGCGCTGTCCTCAACGTCCTCGCCATGCACGAGATGCGTATTGCGCCCATCGGACTGCCACTTCGAGGTCGCGCCGATGATCATCGCGACTGGCTTTCTCTGCGAACTCATAGGCTCTCCGCGCGGCGTCCGGGGGAGGGCGTTCACGCTGTGATTCTGTTCAAAGCTGGAGTATGGGCGTTATTTGAGTTCTTTGCAGGGAGTCGCGGCGCCGGGCCTCACGAGCCGATGACCACTCGGCGTTCGGTATTCAAGATCGTGCTAATCCGCCGGAGATCGGCGCGAACAGTCAACGATTCCGAGAGTGAGAAGGAGTGCCGTGCTGGGCTCGGGCCTTGTGGGGGATCACCTATCTGTGGGCCGCGGAATGGTTTCGTGAGGACTTCGCGGATTTGGCTTTGCAGATAAAAAAGTCGGTAGAAGTCGAAAGAAATCTGATCCGGAATCGTCGCCGGGCGCGATCGAATAGGTGGAAAGTTCAATCGGTGAATACGGGCAAAGAAAATTGGGCTCGTCGAATGTCGGCGGTGCTGAGCGTGTTGCTTGAAAATCCTACTCGCCTCCGCGACGCGGCGATCTTTTCGCTGAGAAAACGCTGGAAGTCGACTCACATCCTGGCGCGTAGCGCTAGGGGCATTGAATCTGGCAGAGCCGCCCGGGCCTGGACCTCTCGAAGGGGATCCCGCGCCACTCCACAAGAGACAACCAAAGAGGTCCCATGAATATCTTCGCGTACTTGCGCCCCCGCCCGATCCGCTCGTCTATTCCACAACACGAGAGCCTCTGGCCCCACGTCCGCGCGCATCGACGGCGACTCCTCGGCCGGGCCGCTCTTTTCCTTTCCGCTCTGTCCGTTCTCTCCGTGGCGACGCCCGCTTTCGCGATCCCCGCAGACGAGGGGAAGCAGCTCTACCGCGAGGACTTTGAAGGCGAGTTCACGGCCGCCTCCTCGCCGATCAGCTTCGGCCCGACCACACCTGAGGTCGACTTTTTCGAGGAGGGCGGAATGGTAGGCCAGGGGTTCGACGGGTTGGGAGACCCCATCTACCCCGAGCTCACAGGTTCAGCCGTTAGGCTGTTGCTCGATCCCGCAAACGGTGATCGTTTCATGAATCTATTCGGATTCGCCTCGCGCCTCGGTACTGCTACCCACAGCCTTCGTGCCGCGTACAACGGACTGGTGATCAACCCTGCCGTGGCGATCGAGTCCGGCGTGACCTTGACCTCGCAATATATCGAGCCCGCCACCTTTGATTTCTACTCCGTGGGGGCGGGTGTCGCTTGGGATCCTGTTACGACTCAGCTGCGGTTTTTCGTGCGGGAGTCGAGCGAAGTCTCGTTTGTCCTCGCGACGAACGAAGTCGAAGCGATCCTCGGAACCACTTTGACACCCCTTGCGGGTGAGATCTTCACGATCGATGTACAGATCGATCGCGACGCCAATCTCATCACAGGTACGCTCATCGTAGACGGAGGTGCGACCACGACCCTCTCGGTCCCCATCACCCTCATCGGCAATCGGCCCTTCGATCTATTTCGAACGACCCTGGTCGCACCGGGCGCAATCGGCGGCGTCATGAGCGAAGTCTCCGTCGACGAGTTCGAAGCCTACATCCCGTACACCTCCGATTTCACAGTGACGTCACGATTCGACAACGTCGATGCCACACTGGGCGACGGGGTCTGCGCAGATGCGTCTGGCGGCTGCACGCTCCGCGCCGCCGTCCAAGAATCGAACACGATCCCGGGAATGAGCCGCATTGTCTTTGACCCACTCCCCGGCCCGGTCGTGCTCTCGAATACCGGCGCCGGCGAAGATGCCGCGGCGACCGGAGATCTCGACGTGCTTCGCGCAGCCGACTTCGTCGGTCGAGGGTCGGACGCAACCCGCATCGAGGGGAATCACACGGACCGAATCTTCCATGTTCCGGCCTCCGCCGAAGGTACTCCCGTGTTTCTTGCCGACATGAGCCTCCGCAATGGATGGGTACCGACCGGGGCAGGGGGTGCGATCGACAGTTGGGGGCTGCTTGTGATCGATCGATCCATCGTCGAAGACAACGAAGCGAATATCGGCGGCGGACTCGCGAATCGACGCCAGATGTCGGTCCGCGATTCGATCATTCGCGAGAACCACGCGGCGGAGGCGGGTGGCATCTCTGCGCCCGCTGCGGGCGCTCAAGGAACCAACGAGTTCTTCGAGCTTCGTCGTTCCGCGGTCGTCGATAACACTGCGCTCGGCACATTCGGCGGCGGCGAAGTCTACGACGCAACCGAAGCCATCGTTTGGAACTCGACCTTCAGCGGCAATAGCGGAACGCAGTTCGGAACAACCGATACGGAAGCCGAGTTTCAGCACGCGACGATCGTCGGCGGCGCAGGTACTGGGCTCGAAGTGGTGTCAACCGGATCTGCGTCGGCGTTCTACCGCGTATCCATGTTTAACTCAGCCTTCTCAGGAACCCCCGCTTGTGTCCTCGCGCCGGCGGGCGTCGGAATGCTCAACTACACGAAGCTTGGCATCAGCGCGAGTAACGACACGAGCTGCGACCTCGCGGCAAGTGGTGGTCTCGAAGGAACCCCACTCGACCTCGGTCCCCTCGTGTCCCATCGCGGAACGATCGGCCACGTTCCGACGGCGGGCGGGAACCTGATCGATGCGACCCCCGACCCACTCGTCGCGACGAGCTACTGCCGCAGTCCGATCGACCAATCCGGGACAATCAAACCCCAAGACGGCGACGGTGACGGAAACCGAATCTGCGATATCGGCGCGATCGAAAGACCGGCGCCGGTCGGTTCACTCACGTCCATCATCTGGATCGGTCCCCTCGAACTCGTGCCAACGAACTTGGGATCGGGACTCTTCGCCGCCGGGACACCCGGCGTGAGTCCGTTCGAAGGATATTTTGTCCTCCCCGAGGCCTGCGCAGGAGACTGCATCGGCGTGCCCTTCGCACCCACGGGCACGGCCTACGATGTCATCGCCCCGGCCGGCGGAATCCGCGCCGTCGGCGAATATGCCGCGGCCATCGAGAATCGAGTCGAGATCGCCAACGACTTCATCCTCGACGACGGAATCGTCGACATCGCCTCACAGCTCGGCGTCTTCCTGCAACAGGGCGCCCCTTTCGACGCCTGGCAGCTGACCAGCAAGTCCGCGCCCGATGGAACGCCGGGACAAATCACCTGGTCGCTAATCCACGTCTACGTATCCACGGACCCCTTTCAATCGACCGAGTACACGATCGATCCGCCGCAGGGTGCAGACCTTATGGCGTTCATCGTGACGGAGGAGGATGGGACGACGATCTATCAGGGCTTCGGGAACGTAACGAGCGTTCCTGAGCCGGGGATGGGATTGCTTCTGGGGGTCGGTGTTAGTGGACTAACTGTTCTTGCGGGTGGGCATCGGCGGAAACGACGGTTGAGGTCGTAACCGAGGCGGATCGTTGAGACCGACACGAAGTCAAGCGGTTGATCATGAATGGTACGCAGGGCGGGAATCGTAGCCTTCGGCACTCGCTGCTCGCTTAGCTTCGACGCCTAATGTTCTATCTAGCGGAGCTACCGGCGCACGGTTCCGGCCGCGCTCTAGCGGTGACGCGGTGAGCCGCCGTCTGATGCGCTTCATCTGAAGCGGGGGCTCCCGACGAGCGAGGCGACGCCGATCGGAAGCCTCGGAACGGCGACTTCCTCGAATTCCCATTCGTACGTCTCGTGCCCGTCGACCTGCTCGATGAGCTTGCGGAGTTCGCCCTCCGAATAGATCCGCATGCACGAAACCAATCCATCCCACGTCACGAAAATCGGAATCACAGGAACTAGATAGGTCAGCGGCAGCCAGCTCCAACGAAAGGGACGCAGGAAGGGTAGGCTCAGCATGACCGGAAGGAACACAAAGAGCATCCCGATGATCTGGATCGGCGAGCGGCCGACCATCTCGAAGACGGCGATCGGCTGGCGCGCGTCGACCGCGTCCTGGAAGATGCGGCGAGCGTCCTCGGGTCGGAAGTGGTGGAGCGCATTGGTCAGCGTTCGCAGTCCCGGTCGTTCGCTTCCGATCTCCGTCGCGTCGACCGGGGTCATGACCGCTTCGATCCGCCCGTCGGACTCGCGCTCCACGCGACTGAAGGCATCTGCGTTCGGATAGAGGTCCGTGAGCGTCGCGCGGACGTCGCGCCCTTCGGCGCTCAGTACCTCGATGACTTCAGGAATCGGTCCGGAACCACCCGAACAGAGATCGACGATCCGCGTTTCGCCATTTCGATCGAGAACGTCGGCGATCTTCTGCGCGAGCGCCGCAGACTGACCGGCGCGCTCGGCCATGAATCGGAGATAGGCGGTCCCCGCATCTCGAATCACACCGGGAAACCAGGCCTGGTCCTCGAGTTCGAACAGGTGGATGCGGTCCATCCGTTGCGTCTCCTTGTCGCGCGGGGCTCGTCGGGCGCAGGGGCAGGCTAGCATCGAGGATGTTCCGCCGACCGCAACCGATCGCCGCAGTGTAAGCGGTTCGATCCTGCCGCTCGAGTCAACTGTCGAGGCGCGGCCTCAATCCTTCTAACCCGCACTCGTGAGATGGTCCGCCGCGCGTCTCGACGCCCAGGGGCGCGCCACCTCGAGCTCGTAGGCGAGTCTAAAGAGAAGCGCTTCCGCTTCGGGTTTGGCGACGAACTGACTGGCAATCGGAAGTCCATCGGCGCTCGTGCCACGGGGGACGGACATAGCCGGCAGGCCGAAGATGTTGGCCATCGCGGTATAGGAAACGAAGTCGTAGATCCCTCGCGCAATCTCTTCGTAAGGGCGGTCGGGTAGCATCGTTCCGAGCCTTGGTGCAGGGGTCGGCGTGGTCGGCAGTAGGAGAACGTCGACGGGCTCCATCAGGGTCGTCATCCGCGCGGACAAACGAGCGAAGGTCTCAACCGCTTTCTCGACGGCGTCAGGTCCTCGGGTGTCGGGGAATCGGCTGAAGGCGATCGTGAAGCGTTCCATGAGCCCAGACTCCTCGACGGGGCCGGACGTCGCCTTCTCGATCTGTTCGCCTCGAGCGGGAATGAGGAGTGCTGGGCGAATCCGTCAGCCTGGTCCTCTCGCTTGAATCGACATCGCTTTTGCCCTCCTGGGACAGGCGGGCTGATGTTTCGAGTCCCGGTCCCGCAATCGGATTGATCCGTGGGCTCTGCGTGCGGAAGGGTGTCAGCCGGCTTGACTAGCTGGCCCGCGCCGCCGCGGCGTGTGCGACCAGAGGAAATGGTGGCCCCGTCGCAGAGATTCGCGCGAGGTCTTCGGCGAGTCGCTTCCGTGCATGGGTCGCGATGCTCGATTGCACATCCCCGTGCGCTGCGAGGGCGATGATCGAGGCCCAGGGGGCGAGCGCCTGGGTCGGAGATCCAGTCTCCGCTGCGATTTCAAGTGCTCGTTCGTAGGCGCCGAGGGCTTCCGGACTGCCGGCACGCTGCAGGAGCTCGCCATGAATCCGGTAGACAGCAGGCGCGGCGGATACTTCGCCATGCTCTTCGACGATCTCGATTCCATACCGGACCGCTTCGAGCGCCTCCTGGTCCCGGTCCGCCAGCATCAGCGACTCGGCGAGCGCCGCACAGTAGAGTGGCATGCCGAGCAGCGCGCCGGCGGCTTTTAGAAGCGCGACGCCGCCCGCCGCGCGATCAGCGCCCGCCGCCGCGTTTCCCCGGCGCGCGTCCACCCACCCTGACATGACAAGTGCGGCGGGGACGTAGAAGGGCAGGCCGTGCTCTTCGCTGAGTGCGAGGCAGGCATCGGCCGAGGTCGCCGTTGCTTCGACGTCCTCTAGCAGCTGGTAAACGGTCATTGCGTAGTAGTGGCTTAGCGCCTGGCTGGGCACATGCCCGAGGCGCTCGGCGAGGGCGATCGACTCGCGCGAGTTCGCGAGTGCCTCGTCAACGCGTCCTTGTGCGGCGAGCATCAGGCTTGCGTGACCGAGCGCTTGCGTTCCCGGGTCGCTTACGGCCGGGACGCGACGCGGACTATGGAGTTCGGGGTCGTAGAGAGCCCATGCTTCCTGAAGGTTTCGCAGCCCGTCATGGTTTCGACCGACCGTATGCAGGGCGATGCCACGACTCAGTCGCGCCACGATGCGGTCGTAGATCTCGGGTCCCCCGTTCGCGAGGGAGAGCTGGCGTTCCGAGATGCGGTCCGCGCTGGCATGCTCTCCACGGACCGCATAATACCCGCATAGCCCCGCAAGCACGTTCATCAGGCCGGGCGAATCGTCCGGGAGTCGGAGCGAAAGTTCCTCGGCGCGTTCGTAGGCCTCGCGGACAGTTGGGGCGACGTATCCGAGCGTGATGGTCCGACAAGTTCCGAGCTTCGCCTGCAGCGAAAATTCGATTCGGTCTCGTTCCAGCGCGGCCGTCTGGTTCGGGAGATCCTTCGAGAGCGCCAACGCATGCTCGAGCAGCCGCTCGGCTTCCGCATGCGCACTGCGTGCCATCGCGGCCTCAGCGATCTCGTCGAAGTAGTGAACCGCGCGCTCGTTCTCGCCCGCCGCCTCGAAGTGCGTCGCGAGGATGGCACTATCGTGACCCGAAGCACGGCCGTGCTCGGGCTCGAGCCGCGCGGCGATGGCAAGGTGAAGGTTCTTCCGCCGCAGCGGCGGGACTCGCTCGATCGCGACTTCCTGGTGGAGTGCGTGCGAGAAGCGAAAGCCGTCCGCATCGGCGTGTAAGAGAGAGGTGCCCGACGCGATCCGCGCGAGATGACCTTCGGCGCCGGGAAGGACTTCTTCGATCGCGGCGAGTTCGGCCGCCCTAAGCTGCGTGCCCGCAACGCTGGCGGCCTCGAGCGCTTCGCGCGCTTCAGGGATGAGTTGTCCGTGCTGGTATTCGATCATCTGGCGAACGCCCTGCGGAACGGGCAGCTCGGAGAGTTCGCCGGCGAAGCGCCATCCGTTCGAATCCTCGACGACCAAGGATTCGCGTACGAGTTCGTCGGCGTGCGCGACCAGGATCAGAGGGTTGCCACCCGAACGAGCTTGGATGGCCTCGGCCAGTCCGCGATCGATCGTCGCACCGGGGAAACGGTCCTCGAGGTACCTGCTCGTTTGGTCGGAATCGAGCGCCTGGAGCGAGAGTTCGCTGCTATGCCTGTGCATCGCCAGCTCGGTTCGCAAGGTTGCGAGACGCGTCGATTCGACGTGCTCGGCGGTCGGGGGGCGGAACGTCGCGACGATCAACAAGCGCGCGGTTTCGTCCCGCTGAGCGATCCACTCGATCGCATCGAGCGAAGCCGAGTCGCTCCAATGTAGATTTTCGAAGAGCAGTGCGATCGGGCGCTGTGCGGTGATCGCCTCAAGCGAAGTCGCGAGCTCTCGCAGCATGCGATTTCGATCGACACGCACCACGTTGGGCCGAACGCGCTCGAACGCTTCTTCGCTGACGTTCGTGAGTTCGCTCACCCAGGTTGGTGCGTGCTGCTCGAGTAGCGGTTGCAGGGGGGCGCCGAGGGGCGACGCGATCAGTCGCTCGAGGGCTTCGAGAACCGGTAGGTACGAGTCTCGGGCACCATGCGCACCGATGCAGCGGCCGTAGGCCGTGACGAATCGTCCGGCATCATGCAGCTTGCTGAAGAACGATTCGACGAGCGATGTCTTGCCGATTCCACCTTCCCCCGTCAGAAAGATGACCTGCCGCTCGCCGGCCTCGGCGCGGCGGGCGGCATCGTTGAGGGCGCGAAGCTCGGCGTCGCGCCCAACCAGCGAGTGACGGGGGGCGGCCGGCGTGCGATGCGAGTCCGTCGTCTCATCGGCAAGCACGCCGACGAAGCGATAGCCGCGTCCGCGAACCGTCTGGATCCAGCGCGGTGCGTCACCGTCGTCGTCGAGTGCTGCGCGCACCTCGCGCAGGACGGATCGCAGGGTCGACGCGCTGACGTGCGTGTCGTCCCAGACCGCGGATGCAAGTTCGTCTTTCGAGACGAGCCGCTGTGGGTTCGCGAGCAGGAACTCGAGCGCGGTCGCGGCGGTTGGTTTGAGCGCGACGAGGTCGAGCCCGCGCCACAGCTGGTTGTCTCGCCGGTCGAAACGGAACGGCGGAAAGTGGATGCTCGAATACTCGTCCATTGGAGTGCAGGATACCGGATTAAGGCTTCCCTGCGCGGCCCATCCGGACGATGCGAGCAGGCCTTTCAGCTCGCAGGCATGGTCGACTTGACTGGCTAGCCCGCTCGAATCCGCTAGAACTGCAGGCGGTCAGGGCCAGCGGCTTTGAACGCATCATGCGGCGTGTCTGGAATTCATCAGAAGCCCGACTGTCTGCTCGATCACCGGAGTCATCTCGCCTGTGTCCCATTATGTTAGGCCAATCGCACTTGCGCTGACCGTGCTTACCGGCTTCTCGGGTCTCGTTTACGAGGTGACCTGGCAGAAATATCTCGCGACCCTCGTCGGCTCACACGCCGAGGCGGCGGCGGCAGTCCTAGGAATTTTTCTTGCGGGCCTGTCGATCGGGTACGGCTTCTTTGGGAGTTTGAGCGCTCGGCGTGTTGTGCGGTTCGAGGGGACGGGAGGGTCGCCTCGGTTGCTCGCGATCTACGGCTGCGTTGAGCTGGGGATCGGCCTCTACGCGTTCGCATTTCCGACGGTCTTCGCTGCGACCGAAATCTTGTCGATCGGGTTGCCGGTTGCGGATCCCGGGCTGCGTTTCGCGGTCGACGTCGTCTTGACGGCGCTCGTCATCGGGCCTTCGGCCGTTCTGATGGGCGCGACGGTCCCGTTCCTGACTCAGGCTCTCCCTACCGGCCTGTCGGACGCGAGCCGCTTGCACGCCCAGATCTACGCGCTGAACACGGTCGGCGGGTGCGGGGGCGCACTTGCGGCTGCTTTCTGGCTCGTGCCCAACTTCGGTCTCGATCGGGGCATGCTCGTCGTGGGCTCGATCAACGTGGCGTGCGGCCTGGCCTTCATCGCTTTGGATCGGATGGCGACAGAGTCGCCGAAGCGATCGGTCGCGAAGGGCGCTGGCGCGACTGGGACGAGGCACGGCTCAGCGGAAGACGCTCGGCCCTTAGACTCCAGGCGCCGCGAGCTCAACGCGATGACCGCGGCAGCGCTGCTCTCGGGTTTCGCGATGATGACGCTGCAAACGGTCGTGATCCGACTCGGCGGACTCTCTTTCGGCGCGTCGCCCTTCGCTTTCGCGAGTGTGGTTGCTGTTTTCGTCTTGTGCATCGCGATCGGGAGTCTGGCGGTGGGGCTGATGCGCACGATCGATGCCCGCGCGCTCGTGATTTCGCAGTCGATCCTCGTGGCGATGCTGCTCCTGCTTTATTGGCCGGTCGCGCAGGCGCCCTACTGGGCCTATCGCCTGCGTGCGCTCTTTCCGAGTGAGCCCGAGGCCTTCCTGCAGTATTGGCTCTCGACGATCGGCGCGATCGCGTTCGTTCTGGGGCCCGCGATCGCGCTCTCCGGTGCGATGCTGCCCTTGCTATTCGACCGACTCCGCGACGATCCGGAGCAGCTTGGGGCGGTTTCGGGCCGACTCTACCGATGGAATACGGTCGGCTCATTGTTAGGTGCGATGCTCGGCGGATACGCCTTCCTGCATTGGCTCGACCTCGACGGGGTCTACCGGCTCGCCGTGGTGGCAATCATCGCGACTACGGTTCTGCTGGCTTGGGTCACGGGGCAGGGGAGGCCGCGGCGCGTGCTCGGGGTGGCGCTCATCGCGACGATCTTGGTGGTCGGGTTGCCCCGTTGGGATCAAGACCTGTTGGCGATCGGGCTCTTCCGTGTTCGCACGCTCCTCGACGAATCCTCTGACCCGCTCGCGTTGGCACGCCGCACACGTGATGGAGAGGTCACGGTCTATTACGACGACGATCCTGTGCAATCGGTGGCGGTCCGTTCGTGGGATGTCGAGGGGGAGCGCTCGCTCTCGCTCGTGAATAATGGGAAGTCGGAGGGGTCGACACGAAGCGATCGGATTACGATGCGCCTAGCAGCGTTGCTTCCGGCCGTACTTGCGGAGAAGGTCGAGCGGGCGCACGTGATCGGTCTCGGAACGGGGATGACTGCGGGCCAGCTCGCGGCACTCGATTCGATCGAGTCGGTCGTGGTGAGTGAGATTTCGCCCGCCGTGATCGAAGCGCTTCCGCTCTTCGACTTCGCGACAGGTGATGCGTCTACGAATCCCAAGATTGAGATCGTCGAATCCGATGCGTATCGGCAGCTCTCCCGCGAGGGGCGCCGCTACGACTTGCTGATCTCGGAGCCCTCCAATCCCTGGGTGGCCGGGGTCGAGATGCTCTACACCGAGGAGTTCCTCTCGACCGCGCGCGATCGATTGCGCCCCGGCGGAATCTACGTTCAGTGGTTCCACCAGTACGAGACGAACGACGAAACCGTTGAGATCATTCTGCGTACCTTCGATCGCGTTTTCGCCGAGACAGCGATTTGGTCAACGCAAAGCAATGATCTTCTCGTGTTAGGGTTTGCCGCGCCCGTGCCCGACGTGTTGGTCCTGCTCGACCGAATCGAGGGGCGCGTCGCGGATCCAGTGGTCGCTGAGTCCCTCGCGTCACTCGGTATCGACGATCTGCCGTCGCTCCTCGCCCACGAGGTCGTTCCACTCGGTGTTGTGCGCGCGGGGATCAAGCCGGGTGCGATCCATCGGCTCGGTCATCCAATTCTGAGCGACGTGGCCGGGCGCGGATTTTTCTTGGGCGGACGAGGCGAGTTGCCGTATCTCGGCGCGGGAAGAGCGAGGGCGCTCGGCCCTGAGCGGAGCTTGCTCGAGGAGCATGTACGACGAAGCGGGGGATGGACGTCGGCATCGCGGTTGGCTGTTCTCGACGAGCATTGCCGCCACGATCGATGGGCCTGCGCGACTGGTGTTGCTGCGTGGGCAGCTTCGGGGCGGGACGTTGGCGTGCTCGAGCGCTGGTTGACGACCGCGAGCGCGGATACGCACGCGGTGCTCTCGCGCGACTTGGCCGCCGACCTAGCACCGCTCTTTGGCCGAAATTCACCGGCGCGAGATCCCGTTTCCTTGCAAGATGCGATGCGGGCGTTGGCGCTCGCTCGGGTCGGGTACCAACCGACCCGGCCTTTCGATTCAGCGGCGCTGACGGCGCTTTGGGATGCGTGCCCTGAGTGTGTTCCCTATCGCGAGAACCTCGTTCGATTCCAAGATCACGGGGAGCTCACGTTCCGCGTCCGACAGGCGGGCGATTCGAGCGCACGCTGAACCGTGCCTCGTCGGGAACCTGCGGGGACCCGCTTGTGTGGGAATTGCGTGGGGCGAGCCAGATCGCTCATTTGGGGGATACCCCCTCCGTCTATTCCGCCTATGGTGCTGCGCGTATCGATAGGAGGAAGTGATGGCGAAGGTACGACGTGGTCTCGGGAAGCTTGGTTGGGCGCTGGTTGCGCTAGTGATGGCCGCTTGGGTCATCGTGCCGCTCAGTGCGCTGGCGCTTGACGCCGTGCTCGTGATTGCAGGGCTCGGCGCGAGCGATGTGGGTGGCCCCGCCGAGAACGGAATCCCGGTCGAGTCCTACTCGCTCTCCGCTGACAGTATCGTGAACCAGCAAGCGGGCGCGGGAGGCGGGGTTTCTGCAACGGAATTCTCCGACCTTCGGATCGTCAAGCAAGTCGACGGCACTTCCCCGGAGTTGATGTACCGGGTCGCGGCCCAGACCCTGTTGACCACTGCGACGCTCTATGTCGGGGCGACAAGCGCGAAGGGTGGCACGGCGCCGGCCTCCTACGATTTCTCGATCGAGCTGGGCGACGTCATCGTGACCGGTATCGAAGCGTCGGGCGGGCTGAACGCGCCGACCGAGACGGTCAAGCTCAACTTCGGCACGATCACGTTCGAGAACCAGACGAGTGGCGCTGAGGTCATGTGGAACGTGCTCCAGAACAAGGGCTCGCTGCAGTAAGCCGATCCGGCGATTCGTAGCGGAGATGGACTCGATGACCCTTGCCGATAAAGCGCGAAGTTATGCGATCGTCCTGATGGCCGCGTGCCTGCTGGCCGGCGAAGCGGCGGCTCTTCTCCCGCCCGAGTCGATTCTGCTTGTTAGGCGTGATCGCCTCGAGTTCGACACCCCGGTTCCCGACCTCACGAGCTCGGGGGTGACGCTCACGAGCGCCGAACTCGAGTCTCGACTCGGCAGCGCGCCTACGCTGCCCGACCAAATCCTTCTTTGGCACGCGAACTCGGACACGGTCCGAACCCTGGGCGTGGGCGTCTCGCGCGATTTCGAAATCGTTCCGGACTTTGGGGCCGCACTCTTTCACGCACAGGGTGCGAGTACCTGGCAAGAAAATCCACAGGTGAGTCGCGGCGATGTGATCGCTCGCGTACAAGCGGGCGACGTCGTTGTGCTGAACGTGATGCTCTTCGACCCCTCTGTGCCGACCGGGGACAGCGATGGCGACGGCATAAGCGACGTCTTCGAACTCGCGAACGGCTTCGACCCGGCTGATCCCGACGAAGATTCGAACGGCACACTGGACGGCGACGACGACGCCGATGAGGACGGGCTCACGAACGCCCTTGAAGAATTCTACGCGACGAACCCGAACAGTGATCAGAGCGACGTCGACGATCTCTCGGACGGGATCGAGGTGGCGGTCTTCCGAACCGATCCGGCGCTGCGCGATACGGATGGCGATGGTGTTGACGACGATCTCGACAACTGTCGACTGATGTCGAATAGCGGCCAGGCGGATTTCGACGGCGACGGGCGGGGCGACGTTTGTGACGATCTTAATCCGGTCGACCTTGCGGATCCGACCACGCGTGAGGTGATCGTCCAGTTCGAGATGAGTACGCCGCTCGATGTGACGGGGCGTGCCTTTGACGATCATCAGCTTCGTGGCACTTACTCGGAGGTGCTCGGCAATCGAGAGATCGTTGTCCCCTTTCAGGGCTTTCGTGACTTTATTGAGCGGACGAATCCAACGAACCCGTTCGCCTGGGGAGTGCCCGGCGATCTGACCTTTACGATCGACCCGACGTCCGGTGACATGACGTTTTCGCAGTGGGGCGACCCGGGCATTGGCTTGCTGGCGAGTGCAAACACGACGATCGCGTCAGGCGGTGCAATCCTCCGGACCCTGTACGGGATCCCGGATACGGCCGTGTTCTGCGATGCGAGTCTGCACGGGCCGTGTGATATCCCCGTTTCGACGAGCGTCTACGATCCACAGACCGGCGAAATCAACGGCATCGGCGGCATCCAGGACTTCTTTGGGCCGGTGGATCCACCGGACGATCGGTGGAATCCGTACGCGGACGTGCGATTCGCGGAGCTGCCCGAGAACGCCGCAGTGATCGACTTCGAAGGCGTCGCCGCGGCCGGAAACGTTCTCGAGGTGACACCCGACTACTTGGAGGATGGCTACGTCCTGGATGGTGCGTTCGGCAGCGATCCGAACGTGACCGTGACCAGTGCGACGGCACCGGGAATCACATTGACCGGAACCGATTTCGGACACGTCGAAGCGGACGCCGAGGCAGTGCTTACGGAGTCGAGCGGCAAGCCCTTCACTCTGCATGCTGTTTCATTTGCACGGACCGGCGGCGCGACCCTGCCGACAATCACCGTTCGCGGCAGCCACGTGCTTGGCCCGCCGAGCATCGAGACGTTCACGCCGGCGGCGAACGACTGGGCGACGCTCACGCTCCCGCCGGACTGGACGGAACTCACGAGCGTGCGGTTCACGACCGACCAGGCGGATCTCGCGATCGACGACATCGAGGTCTCGACCGTCGAGCGGGTCGGCGATTGCTCGATCCTGCGGTGGCGCTTCGACCATGCCGCGGGTGCATCCGCCGCGGACGGCGTGAACATTCCGGAGTCGGCCTGCGGTGAGGACGCGCACGTGCGCGGAGCCGGCGCGAGCTTTAACGGAACCGGGATCGACCTACCCGGCGGTTCCGGCACGTCGGGCGCGGCCTATGTCGACCTGCCGAACGGCCTCGTGTCGTCCCTCGACTCGGCGACGATCGAGATCTGGTACACGATGGACGCCGCCCAGTGGTGGGGCCGACTCTTCGACTTCGGCAACTCCGGCGGCAACGAAGTCCCGCCCGGACCGGCGGGCGGTAATCGCCTCTACCTGGGCTATCGCCCGCAGCAGGGGTGGAACGCCGATCTTCAGGACGTGTCGATGGGGATCGGTCCTGGCTCGGCCTCGGCGAGCATTCAGATGAACGAACTGACGACGCTCGGGACCCGCTATCACCTCGTGGTGACCTACGAGCGGGACGGCGTGTCTTCTGGTGTGCACCAGATCTCGGCCTATCGGAACGGGATCCGAGTCGGGCAGACCTCGATCACGTCGTCGCTCTCGGACCTTGATGACGTCAATAGCTGGCTCGGCCGCTCGAATAGCGACAACGAGTGGAACTTCGACGGCCAGATCGACGAGTTCCGGATCTACGACCGGGCGCTGACGTGGGGCGAGGTCGCGTACTCGCGGCTCCAGGGGCCAGATACACCGGTCGTCGTGGTTCCGGAGCCGGGCTTCGGTCTCGGTCTTTGGGCCGCCGCGGGGCTGCTCGCGGCGGTGGTTCGGACGCGTCGCGTTCGATCCGCGGGTCACGCCCGATCACTCGCGATGGCCGCCACAAGAAGCTGAAGAGGCGAACGGATCGTTCTCCGCGAACTCGCTCTACGACTCTGCGACGAAGCTCTCGAGCGCGGCGCGGGCGGCGGGATTGATCTCGATTGCGTCCCGTGCGGGCATCGAGCGTAACGCTCGATCCGCGACTTCCAGAATCTGGTCGATGTCCGCGGCGGTCATTGCAGCGTTGATGAACATGTTGTGGAACGGATGGAAGTACACGCCGTGTTCAACCGCGATTTCGCAGAAGGCGTATGTGATCGGGATGTCGCGCTGGCCATTCTCTTGATTGAACATGACGAGCGGCATCTGCGCGGGGCCCGTTTGAGAAATGGGAAGGCCCGCCGATTTTGAGATCGAGTCCAAGCCTTCCCGTAGACGAAGTCCGAGATCGATGGTGCGCTCGAGATAGTCGGTCGTTTGAATGAGTTCGAGGGTCTTGAGCGCGGCGGCCATGGGCGCGGCCGAGAACCAGAACGAACCTGTTACGTAGACCTTCGACGCCGCGCCCCGCGCTTTCTCGGAGCCGAGAACGGCCGAAATCGGATGGCCGTTCGCAAGAAGCTTCCCCCACATCGAGAGGTCGGGGTCGACGCCGAACCGACACCAGCTGCATTCGCGCTCGAGTCGGAAGCCGGCCCGCACTTCGTCGATCATTAGGAGTGCATCGTGATCGTCGCAGAGGCGCCGCGCGCACTTCGCGTACTCGGCGGTCGGTTCGCCATTGTCGACGATGACTTCGTGCCGGATGGGTGTGAGCATGATTCCGGCGAGGTCATCTCCCGCTTCGCGGACGGCCTGTTCCAGGCTCTCGGCATTGTTGTATTCGTGGTAGATGAAATGGGAGCGCTCTTCGCCGATCGTTCCCGTTTGGAAGGGCGTGCACCAGTCCGCCGCACCGTGATACGTATCCTTCGCGAGCACGACCTTTCGTTTTCCGCGGTAGGCCCTCGCCGTACGGAGTGCGATGGATGTCGCGTCCGTTCCGTTCTTGCAGAAGAGCGCCCACTCGGCGTGGGCGATCTGGTCGACGTAGGCCTCCGCGAGCTCGATGATGCGGGCGGAGGGCCCAGTCGCCGTGTCGATCTCGGCGAGTTGCGACGCGAACGCGGCGTTGATTTCGGCATGGGCATAGCCGAACAGATTCGGGCCGTACCCGCTCATGAGATCGATATATCGATTGCCGTCGTAGTCCCAGAGGTAGGTACCTTCCGCCTTCGAAAAGAACTGAGGCGTCGAAGGCGACTGCAAGGCCGTTGATTGGTGGCCGTACATTCCACCGGGAATGACCTTCTGCGCGCGGCCAAAAAGCGCTTTACCTTTCGCTTGACCCATTGGACGACTCTCCTCTGCCTAGCTTACCGTGTTCGCGTTGGACTCACGCCCTTCGTGAGCCCACTCCGAACCAAGCGAAACAAGGCAGCATCTTCAATGCGGCCGGCCGATTCTTGCGGTTCATCACGTTTCGATGTGAGGCGCCATGACTCGCGCTTCAACCCAGCGCGATGTAGCTCCCAGCGCGGGTGAGCGGTCGTTCGAGTTCGAGGTCGACCAACCGTTCACCGCCAAAGCTCGCGAGCAGTTCGCGTCCAGCCTTTTGGTCGTCGGCGTCGAGCGTGTTGAACCAATGGAGGGTTCGTTGGTGAACCCACAGTGGGTAGAGGCCGACCCCCACCTTCATTGTCACGCCCCGGAGCGACGCTTCGTAGTGTCCGATTGAGGGTTCATCGTGCTTTTCGGAGACGGGCGTTCCAGCGGCGACAGCGGTCTGGGAGCGAACCCATTCGTTGTACATGTCGGCCGAGCGCGGAAGTCGACCCATTGAAGCTTCGAGGCTGAGCTTCAGCAAATCGGCAATCGTCTCCGGGAGCTCGTCTTGTGCGTCGAACTCGGTTGGGAAGTCAGCGAATTCGGGCGATTGGATCTCGGGGGTGTTCATGGCTTCGGTCCACCGAAAAACGCGGGGGGCGCGGGTCTTCATGATCGAGGCGGGGAGGGGGTCTCGCGCGAGGTGACCGAAGAGCGAACCCATCAAACTGAAGTCTGCGATCGAGGGACGGCCGCCAAAAAGATACGGAATCGTGGTGAAGTGGGCTTCGAGGATGTCGAGCGCTTCCTTGTAGAACGTTTCGAAAACAGGGAGTGAGTCGTCCGTGGCGCCGATTCCCGCGCGCTTGCCCTCCATGCGGTCGGCGATCACACGGCCGTAGTGGTCGAGCTCTTCATCCGTGCCCTGGGGTTTGAACGAGCGGCCGAATTCGCGCCCGACGAAGCGGTAGTTCTCGTCCATGTAGTTCCAACGGTAATGCCACGCGGGACGCATCAGGAGGTCGTCGAGAAGTTGTTCAAACAGTCGCGCCACGAGCCCTTGCCGGGGCCCGGGAGGAAAGATGTTCGGCTCGGGAAATTTCGCTTCGAGCACATCGACGATGGCAGCGGTGTCCTGGACCACGCTGCCATCTTTGAGTTCGATTTGTGGGATGCGATGGTTGTTGCTGTTGGGTCGGACGTGCGTGCGAAAACGCGGGTGGGCGGGGACGCGCTCAACAAACGGAATGCCCTTCTTGCGCAGGTAGCATCGGGTCTTCGCCGCGGCGTAGGAGGCATACGAGCCGTACAGGTAGACCTCTGGCTCGGGAGTTGAATTCATCGGGGATCTCCGGGCTTCAGCGAATCGACCGCGCCTCGAGCTGCGCCAGACTAAAGTGGATCGAGACGTCTTCGGGATGCGCTGAGTGTACCCGCATCAGATGAGCTCTGGCATTCGCAAGATCGGATGTCTCTGCAAGCGCCGCCGGAAGGTTGAGGGGATGGGGCGCGAAAGCTGTTTTGGTGTCGGCGTCAGGATCCGCGCAGGCGCAAGATTCAATTGGAGCGGTGCTGCCTCGCGAACGCGCGATCGAAAAACTGGCGTCAAAACAGGTGTCGATTGATGCAGGCTCCGCACCGACGCGTTCGCCAAGTCGTTGATGCCATTCGCGATTCAATGGTACGCCGGGGGAGGCCGCGTAGCGGCCGAGTAATTCGAACCCCTTAGCTCGCTGCGCTCGCACTCGTCGCCTTCGGCTGCTCCCCCTCAGGTTCGAAGCCTTATACGAGGTCTAGGAAAAACAGGGGGTTAGGAGATTCCGACACGGAATGAGGCGGAATAGGCGGGAATACGGGGGATGAAATGGTCACAGTGTGGCGAGCGCTGAAGAGAGCATTATTGGTTCGAGCGGGCCTCGCGCGTGGAGATCCCGCGCATTTTCTCAAGCGAGACAGTCACCCCAAATCGAGTAGGAATCTCATTGTCCGAGGTCTTGTCATCTTTCCGAAAAAAGTGATATGGAAAGGCGTTGCTCGCAGTATCGCGGATGCAAAGCACGATCATGTCCTCGACGAATCCACACAGATTTCCGAGATAGGTGTTCATATCCAGCACGATGTCGCTGAAATCGACTTGTTGAGTTCCACCTCGCGCTCGAAGGTCAAACTTCCAGCTCGGCGCGCTGAATTTGTTCCCGGGGGCCAAGCTGAAATTCTTGGTATATACCCGATACCCGTCCCGAGAATGATTCACGTCCAAGGCGTTTCTCGCGTCGGCCAGCTGTTTCAGCCACAGCGCATCGTTTTCGAGGAGGCAAAGCAAATCTTCAAGCTCTGGGCGATTCGCTCTCACCCACTCCCGATAGCTCTGAAAGTTCTCGCGCAAATTCGGTGTTCCAAAGCACTCGCCCAGCAGTCGATGAATTCGTTC
>Ga0316209_1001488_pt1 | contig 23782 bp, 35 predicted proteins | sample 6monopyrite_MG_FD_204945 | JGI IMG/M metagenome (GOLD analysis project Ga0316209, IMG submission 204945) | Microbial mat bacterial communities from mineral coupon in-situ incubated in ocean water Damariscotta River, Maine, United States -... | ecosystem: Environmental > Aquatic > Marine >...
GATAACATCAATGGCATGGAAGTAACATTGATTGCACCGATTGCGATGAGTGAAGGTTTACGCTTTGCGATCCGTGAAGGTGGTCGCACCGTCGGAGCTGGCGTTGTTAGTAAAATTGTCGAGTAATGTGTTAAGCAAATAGGATATATGAAAATGGAAGCGCAAAGCATCAGGATCACACTAAAGGCATTTGATCACCGTATTCTTGATACGGCATCAGCCGAGATCGTTAATACTGCAAAAAGAACAGGAGCCAGTGTTCATGGTCCTGTGCCTTTGCCGAATAAGATTAAGAAATTTTCTGTTATTCGCAGCCCGCACGTTAATAAAGGCTCTCAAGAGCAGTTTGAAATGCGGACACATAAAAGACTAATGGACGTTGTTGAGCCAACACCGCAAACAATCGATGCTTTGATGAAGCTTGACTTGCCAGCTGGTGTTGACGTTGAAATTAAAATTGGTCAGATGGCAGCATAATTATAGCTAAATTGACACTAAGTTGGTCTTGTAGGGCTAACCTCTGGAAAGGAAAAGAAAAATGAGAACTGGATTGATTGCACGTAAAGAGGGCATGAGCCGTATATTCGATGAAGATGGGCGTCACATACCAGTGACGGTTCTGAAAGTTGATGAATGTCAGGTTATTGCTGTGCGCAGTGAAGAAAAAGATGGTTATGTTGCTGTTCAGCTTGGCTCAGGCAAGGCGAAGGTTAAGCGTACATCTAAGGCTAATCGTGGACATTTTGCTAAGGCAAAAGTAGAGCCTAAGAAGAAACTGGCAGAGTTTCGTGTTTCTAATGAAAATATATTAGAAGTCGGCGCGGAGCTTGGTGCAAACCACTTTATTGCCGGTCAGTATGTTGATGTGACTGGAACATCAATTGGTAAGGGTTTTGCTGGGGCTATGAAGCGTCATAACTTTGGCGGTTTGAGGGCTACTCATGGTGTATCTATTTCTCACCGTTCACACGGTTCTACAGGGCAGTGTCAAGAGCCTGGTCGCGTTTTCAAGGGTAAGAAAATGGCTGGTCACATGGGCGCGGAGCGTGTAACAACACAAAATCTTGAGATTATTGCAGTTGACTTGGAGGATAACCTTATATTGGTTAAAGGTGCTGTACCTGGTTCTAAACAAGGTTGGGTTCTGATTAATGATGCGGTTAAAAAGCCTGCTCCTGAAGGAATTCCTTTGCCTGCTGGTTTTAGAGAAGTGCCAAAGGCTGATACGAAAGATGAAGCTCCTAAAGCGGAAAATAATGATGCTACGCCATCTGATGATGCGCAAGAAGTGAAGGAAGATTAGTTATGAAGATAGCTGTAAAAACATTAGAAAATAAGGCTGCGGGGGATATTACTCTTGATAAGTCTATATTTGGTGCTGAGGTACGCCGCGATATTATTCATCGCATGGTTAATTATCAGTTGGCTAAGCGCCGTTCTGGTAATCATAAGGTAAAGCAGCGTCATGAAATATCTGGCACTGGTAAAAAGCCACATGCGCAAAAAGGTACTGGCCGTGCACGAGCTGGTGATTTGAAGCGCAATATTGACCGTGGCGGTGCTACTGTTTTTGGTCCTGTTGTTCGCTCACACGCGGTTTCATTGCCTAAAAAAGTACGTAAGATGGCTATGAGATGTGCTTTGTCTGCTAAGGCTGCTGAAGGTAAGCTTATTATTATTGATGAAGTTAAAGCTAAGTCACATAAGACTAAGCCTATGGCAGATGCATTGGCAAAATTTGATTTTAAATCTGCATTGATAGTAAGCGGCAGTGAAGTTGATGTGAATTTTGCGAGAGCTACGGCAAACTTGCCACGTATTGACGTTGTTCCAAGTGTTGGAGCAAATGTATATGACATTTTGCGTCGTGATGTTTTGGTATTAACAAAAGATGCAGTTAATGACTTAACTGAAAAGTTGAAAGGTTAGAATAATGGCTAAGGCAAAGAAAAAAGCAGCAGCTGAGTGGATGTATGAGATTATAAGATCTCCGCATATTACAGAAAAAGCAACATTGGGTAGCCAGTATTCACAAGTTACATTTAAAGTTCCTAATTCTGCAACAAAGCCAAGCATTAAAGAGGCTGTAGAAGTTCTTTTTGATGTTAAGGTTAAGAGCGTTAATACCTTGATTCAAAAAGGTAAAAATAAACGATTTAAAGGCATAGTTGGGCGTCGTTCTGATTTTAAAAAGGCAATTGTTACTTTAGAAGATGGGCAAACAATCGACACAGGTGTTGGTGTTTAATTATAAAGTTTAATGCAAATCATGGTGGCTCGCCGAGAATGAGTAGATAAAAAGGAAGTAAGAAAATGGCATTGAAAAAATTTAATCCGAGAACTCCTGGTACACGCCAGTTGGTTCAAATTGATCGCTCTGACTTATATAAGGGAGCCCCTGAGAAGTCTTTAACTGAAGGTTTGAATAAAACTGGTGGGCGTAACAATATGGGGCGTATTACGTCTCGCCATATTGGTGGCGGTCACAAGCGCAAATATCGTATAATCGATTGGAAGCGCAAGAAATGGGATATGGAGGCAACTGTTGAGCGTATTGAATATGATCCAAACCGCACAGCTTTTATTGCTTTGATAGAATATAAAGATGGTACTCGTAATTATATTATTGCCCCTCAGCGTTTGAAAGTAGGTGATAAGGTAATTGCAGGTAACAAGGTTGATGTTAAGCCCGGTAATGCTATGCCACTTAAGAATATGCCAGTTGGTACAATCATTCATAATATTGAAATGAAGCCAGGTAAGGGTGCGCAAATGATTCGCTCTGCTGGAACCTATGCACAGCTTGTTGGCCGTGATCAGGGTTACGCTCAGATTAAGCTTGCATCTGGTGAACTACGTGTGGTTTTGTCTGATTGTATGGCTAGTGTTGGGGCAGTATCAAACTCTGATCATAGTAATACAAATATGGGTAAAGCAGGTCGTAATCGTTGGAAGGGTCGTCGCCCACATGTTCGTGGTGTTGTTATGAACCCTGTTGATCACCCACATGGTGGTGGTGAAGGTAAGTCATCTGGAGGTCGTAATCCTGTTACGCCATGGGGTGTGCCGACAAAAGGTTATAGAACACGTAAAAAAGGTAAGGCGAGTGATAAATATATTATCCGCCGTCGTAAGAAATAGGCCCTAGGGATATAAATTAAGGAGCATTTAAAATGTCACGTAGTGTATGGAAAGGTCCGTTTGTAGAAAAATCTCTTCTGAAAAAAGTTGAGGAAGCAAGAGCAAGCGGAAAAAATACTGTAATTAAGACTTGGTCACGTAGATCAACGATACTGCCAAATATGATTGGTTTAACTTTTGGTGTGCATAACGGCAAAAAATTTATTCCTGTTATTGTGTCTGACCAAATGATCGGACATAAGTTAGGGGAATTTGCTCCTACACGTACATATCATGGTCATGGCGCTGATAAAAAAGCTAAGAAATAAAGCCATTAGAAAAAGGTAAGGAAAATAGAAATGGGACAGTCAAAAAACCCAAGAAGAGAAAAAGATAACGAAGCTAAGGCATTTGCTAAGTATGTTAGCACATCACCGCAAAAGCTTAATCTTTTGGCACGTACTATTCGTGGTAAAAGCGCATCAAAAGCTTTGATAGATCTTGAATTTTCAAAACGTCGTGTTGCACAAGATGTGCGTAAGCTGTTACAATCTGCCGTCGCTAATGCGGAGAATAATCATGGTCTTGATATTGATCGCTTGATTGTGTCTGAAGCTTATGTCGGTAAAGCAGTAATGCTCAAGCGTTTTCGCGCAAGAGCTCGTGGGCGCGGTGCACGTATCCACAAAACAACAAGCAATATGACTATAATCGTTAAAGAAGCAGAAGAGGCTTAATTAGTATGGGACAGAAGATAAATCCAATTGGTTTAAGAGTAGGCATTAACCGTACGTGGGATTCACGTTGGTACGCAGGACGTGATTATGCGGATAAGCTTATTGATGATTTGAAATTACGTGAATATGTTAAAACTCATTTGAAGCCAGCAGGCATTAGTAAGGTTATTGTTGAGCGTGCTGCTAAATCAACGAAGGTTACAGTTCATACTGCTCGTCCTGGTGTTATTATCGGAAAAAAAGGTGCGGATATAGAAAAATTACGTCAGCAACTATCTCGCCGTGCAGGTGGAGAGGTTAGTCTTAATATCGTTGAAGTTCGCAAACCTGAAGTTGATGCTCAATTAGTGGCAGAAGGTGTGGCGCAGCAGTTAGAGCGTCGTGTTTCTTTCCGTCGTGCAATGAAGCGCGCTGTTCAGAATTCTTTGCGTTTTGGTTCTCAAGGAATTCGTATTAACGTATCTGGCCGTTTGGGTGGAGCTGATATTGCGAGAACTGAATGGTATCGTGAAGGACGTGTGCCTTTGCATACATTACGTGCTGACGTTGATTATGGTACTGCCGAGGCTTTGACAACATACGGTATTATAGGTATTAAGATCTGGCTTTATAAAGGTGACATTATGGAGAATGATCCAATGGCACATGATAAACGCTTATCAGATGCTCAAGGTGGGGCGCCAAAAAATAGATTTTAAAAATAAAGTTACGAAAGTACTGGATTTTTAAATAAAAGTGCGATATGGTCGCGCGAATTTTAAAAAAAGCTTTGTTTAAAGCGACATATAGGAACTATTACCCAGAGGGTGAAAAGTCTATGTGAATAAATTTTTTTTTGCCCTTTAGCAGCTTTTGTTATGGGTAGTTATAAGGAAAGACGGAAAAGAGATGTTAAGTCCTAAGAAGTTTAAACATCGTAAGCAATTTAAAGGCCGTATCCATGGTAATGCCAAGGGCGGTAGTGCGCTGGCATTCGGTGCTTATGGTTTGAAAGCGTTAACTCCTGATCGTGTTACTGCGCGTCAGATAGAGGCTGCTAGACGTGCGATAACTCGTCATATGAAGCGTCAAGGTAAGGTATGGATACGTATATTTCCTGATGTGCCTGTAACGGCCAAGCCCCTTGAAGTTCGTCAAGGTAAAGGTAAGGGTTCTCCTGAATATTGGGCGGCACGTGTTAAGCCTGGACGTATTATGTTTGAGTTAGACGGTGTGTCTGAAGAGGTCGCGCGCGAGGCTTTAGATTTGGCCGCTATGAAGCTGCCTGTTAAAACAAGATTTATCAAGCGTGTAGGCGCGATAGAGGAGGCAGCGTAATGAATTCTGAAGATTTAAGAGCGAAGTCTGTAGACGAATTAGTGAAGATTATTGTTGATCTTCGTAAAGAACAGTTCAATGCAAGATTTCAAAGAGCGCAAGGTGCACTAGAGAATACAGCTCAAGTTCGTAAGAACCGCCGTACTATTGCTCGCGCAAAAACTATTTTAAACCAAAAGCGCCAAGTGGAAGTTAAAAAAACGTCTACTAAGAAGGCAGCTTAAGAGGAGATACTATTCATGCCACGTCGTGTATTAGAAGGTAGCGTTGTAAGCTCGAAAGCAGATAAGACTATTACAGTTCTTGTTGAGCGTCGCTTTATGCACCCTATGTATAAAAAATATATTAAGAGCTCTAGCAAATACACAGCCCATGACGAAAGTAATGCTGTTAAGGAAGGGGATCGCGTTTCTATAATTGAATGTCGTCCGATTTCTAAGACAAAGCGTTGGACTGTTTTTACAGGTGATAAACCTGAAGCTAAAGCAGGTGCTCCTAAGAAGGCTGAAAAGAAAAAAGCTGCTCCTAAAAAAGCATCAGCAAAAAAAGATGATAAGAAGCCAGAAGTAAAAAAAGCTCCTGCTAAGAAAACAAAATCTACAAAGAAGGATGCGTAAAAATGATACAGATGCAATCCCGAATGACTGTGGCTGATAATAGTGGTGCTAGAGAAGTTCAGTGCATTAAAGTGCTTGGCGGTTCTCATAGACGTACAGCTAATATTGGTGATGTTGTTGTTGTTTCAGTGAAGGACGCAATTCCACGCGGTAAAGTTAAAAAAGGTGATGTGCAGCGCGCGGTTATTGTGCGCAGTCGCTTTGGACTTCAACGCAAATATGGTGAAAAAATTCGTTTTGACACTAATGCTTGCGTATTGATTAATAATAGCGGTGAGCCAATTGGCACACGTATTTTTGGCCCCGTTACTCGCGAATTGCGTGGCGGTGGTTATATGAAAATAATTTCATTGGCTTCGGAGGTGCTGTAGAGATGGCTCAAGCTAAATTAAAAATTAAAAAAGGCGATCAGGTCGTTGTTCTTACAGGGCGTGATAAAGGCGCAAAAGGTGAGGTGCTTAAGGTTATCACCAGTGAAAGACGCGTAGTGGTTCAGGGTATCAACCTTGTTACTAAACATCAGAAACCTACGCAAGTTTCACCTGGAGGAATCCAGAAGAAGGAACTTTCGATACATGTTTCTAATGTGGCTATTGTTGATCCTAAATCAGGTGATGCAACGCGCGTTGGGTATAAGGTTTTAAAAGACGGTAAAAAAGTTCGCGTTGCGAAAAAATCCGGCGAAACGATTGAATAAGATTAAGAAGCGAGAAGAGATATGAAACCGCGCTATAAAGAATTATACGAAAAAGAAGTTATTCCTGCGATGGATAAAAAGTTTGGATATAAAAATCCACACCAACGTCCACGTCTGGATAAAATTGTTATAAATATGGGAGTTGGTGAAGCAACTCAAGACCGTAAGCACATGGAAAATGCTGTTAATGATTTGACGTTAATTTCTGGTCAAAAGCCTTTGATCAATAAAGCGCGCCAGTCAAATGCATCTTTCAAAATTCGTGAAGGTCAGGCTATTGGTACTAAAGTGACATTGCGCGGCGATCGTATGTATGAATTTCTTGATCGCTTGATTACTATTGCAATGCCACGTATTCGTGACTTTCGCGGTATAAACGCAAAGAGTTTCGATGGTAGAGGGAATTATGCGATGGGTGTTACAGAGCATATTATTTTCCCTGAAATCGAATATGACAAGGTAGATAAAATTCGCGGTATGGACATTGTTATTTGTACAACAGCCGCAAATGATGAAGAGGCGCGAGAGCTGTTAAAATGCTTTAAGATGCCTTTTAAAACTCAGTAATTATTTATACGTAGAACGTAGCTAAGGAAAGACATAGATAATGGCAAAAGTCTGTATGATTGAAAGAGACAAAAAACGTAAAAGGCTTGTAAAGAAACACGCAAGTAAACGTGCGGAACTTAAGGCGATTGTAAAAGATCAATCTGTTCCTGCTGATGAACGTTTTCAAGCTGTTTTGAAGTTGGCTGAATTACCTCGTAATTCATCTAAGGTAAGAATGCGTAATAGATGTGCTTTAACAGGTCGCCCACGTTCTTATTATCGTAAATTTAATCTCTCGCGTATTGCGCTAAGAGATCTGGCTTCTCGTGGTGAGTTGCCAGGTGTAACAAAATCAAGTTGGTAAAGGAGGACCCCTGTTATGGCAATGAGTGATCCCCTCGGTGATATGCTTACGCGTTTGCGTAATGGGCAACAAGCCGGTAAAGAAATAGTGGAATGTCCTTTTTCAAAACTACGCGAAAATGTGTGTAGTGTTTTGAAAGATGAAGGCTTTATCCGTGGCTATAAAATTGAAGATCTTGGGGGTAATAAGAAAAACCTTCAAATTCAGTTAAAATATGCGGAAGGGCGCGGAGTTATCCGTCAGATCGATAGAGTTTCAAAGCCGGGCTGTCGTGTATATTCAAATGTAAAAACAATGCCTCGCTTTTTTAATGGTCTTGGTGTTTTGGTTGTATCGACACCGCAAGGCGTAATGACAGATAATAAAGCCAGAGCCGCTAATGTTGGTGGTGAAGTGCTATGTCAGGTATTTTAATCTAAGGCATAAAGTAAGATATTTAAGGAATTAGTATAATGTCACGTATTGGTAAAAGTCCTGTTTCTATCCCTGATGGGGTTGAGGTTCAGATAAACGGTCAAGACTTAACTGCTAAAGGTAAGTTAGGTGATCTAGCACTGCATATTCATGATGAAGTGTCTGCAAAAATAGAAGAAGTTGCAAATGATGAAGGTAAAACTTCAAAAGTTGTAATACTTGAACCTAAGTCTAAATCTAAATTTGCCCAACAGATATGGCCGACCATGCGTACACTTGTTCATAATATATGTGTGGGTGTAAGTGAGGGTTATGATAAAAAGCTTGAAATCCACGGTGTTGGTTATCGTGCTAATTTACAAGGAAATGACCTTGTTTTAGCTTTAGGTTTTTCACATGAAGTGCGCTACAGCGTTCCACAAGGTGTTAAAGTTGATGTTGAAAAGCAAACTAAGCTTAAAGTTAGCGGTATTGACAAGCAGTTAGTAGGTGAAGTAGCCGCAAAAATTAGAGCATTTAAAAAACCTGAGCCATATAAAGGTAAAGGTATTCGTTATGCGGACGAGTATATCGTACGCAAAGAAGGTAAGAAGAAGTAAGGGATAATAAGATGACAAAAGCAGCATCTGTAAAATTAAGCGCTTCACAGCGTCGTAATTATAGAACTCGTAATAAAATCCGCCGCGTTAATATTGATCGTGTTGGTGGACGTGAAACGCGTCCGCGCCTTTCTGTATTCCGTAGTGGTAGACAAATTTATGCGCAAGTGATTTGTGACCTAAGTGGTAAGACATTGGCCGCTGCATCAACTCTTGAAAAAGAGTTAAAAGAAAAACTAAAGGGCGGAGCCGATGTTAAGGCAGCGTCTGAAGTAGGTAAGTTAGTAGCTGAGCGAGCAAATAAGGCTGGCGTAAAAAAAGTTGTTTTTGATCGAGGTAGTTACATTTATCATGGTCGTGTGAAAGCTTTGGCTGACGGCGCTCGTGATGGCGGATTAGAATTTTAAAGAAGGATTGAATAATAATGGCACGTGGACAACAATCAGAACATAAGCGTACAGATCGCGATGAACCAGAGCTTATTGAGCGTTTGGTTGGTATAAACCGCGTTGCAAAGGTTGTAAAAGGTGGGCGTCGCTTTGGCTTTGCTGCTCTTGTTATCGTTGGTGATGGCAAAGGTAAAGTGGGATATGGACACGGCAAGGCCAAGGAAGTTCCTGAAGCGATTAAAAAAGCAACAGATCAAGCCAAACGTAAGATGATACATGTTCCTCTTCGTGAAGGTCGCACCTTGCATCATGATGTGCATGGCAAGAACGGTGCAGGTAAAGTGTTCTTACGTTCAGCACCTCCAGGTAAAGGTATTATTGCTGGTGGACCTATGCGCGCAGTTTTTGAAGCTCTAGGAGTTCAGGATATTGTTGCAAAAGCTATTGGTTCTAACAATCCATACAGCATGGTAAATGCGACATTTACTGCTCTTGAGAATATGCAAAGCCCGAGAAATATTGCATCACGACGCAGTAAAAAGGTTGGTGACATTGTATCCAATCGTGAAGTACAGGCTATTGCAGGTATTGTTGAAGACGACGCTTAGTAAATTTAGATTATAAGGTTAAACCATAGGGAATTAGAGTTATGGCTGAAGAAAAGAAAGCAAAAAAAGCACCAGCAAAGAAGACGCCAGCCGCTACGAAAAAGGCTCCGGCTAAAAAGGCAGCAAGTGCAAGTAAAGCTGTTGCAAAGAAAAAAGCTCCAGCGAAGAAAAAAGTAACTGGTAAAATTGTTCGTATTACGCAAACGGGATCACCTATTGGCCGCAAGCCTGATCAGCGAGCTACATTGATTGGTTTAGGCTTAAATAAAATGCACAAAACTAGTGAATTAGAAGACACACCTTCAGTGCGTGGTATGATTAACAAAGTTAGTCATTTACTGAAGATTGAAGATGCTGCTTAAGGCAGACATAAAAGATAAAAGAGGAATTAAGTGATGAAACTGAATGAAATCAAACCACAAGAAGGTTCAACAAAAAATCGCACACGTGTAGGTCGCGGTATAGGATCTGGTAAAGGTAAAACATGTGGATCTGGTCAAAAAGGTCAGAAATCACGTTCAGGTGTAGCTATTAAAGGTTTCGAAGGCGGGCAAATGCCTTTGTACCAACGCTTGCCAAAATTTGGATTTAGTAACGTTCAATTTGCAACAAACTACGCTGAATTGACATTTGTACAATTACAGCATGCGATTGATACAAAAAAACTAGATGCTAAGAAAGAAATTGATGAGGAAGCTTTGGTTAAAGCTGGGGTAGTTCGTCGTAAGCTTGATGGCATTAAAGTTTTAGCAACTGGTGAATTGAAATCTAAAGTTAATCTTAAAGTTACAAAAATTTCAAAAGGTGCTCAAGCTGCAGTTGAAAAAGCTGGTGGCAAGGTTGAGCTGATTGAAAAGATAGTTGCTCCGGTTAAAAAACGTGGTGAAAAGAAGTAATTCTTCTTTTATTATTAAAAAATATGAGCCTCTGCCGTGCGGAGGCTTTGTTTGTTTTGACACATGTGTCGCAAAAGTTTACACTGACTTCTAGTTTTTGTATTAAGCTCCTATAGCAGGTTAAAATTTTCATGCGTAAATATTCTCAATTTTTCTTATGTTTCTCTTTCTTTATGTTAGCAACATTCTTTGTATCAACTAGCTCGGCTTATGCGGTTGTTGATCGCTGCCCGCGCCATAAAATAAAAACAAGCGTTAAGTCCAAGAAGTTGAAGACTAAGTTTTTGAGGGCATCGGTTCAAGGTATTAATGAATACCTTAATTCCCATAGTGTTTTAGCTTTTGTTTCGAATCCGATTGATGTTATTCCGGAATTAAAATTTAGGTTAAAGGATATTGGCTATGGGCGTTATTGTGTGATGCTTGATGAGGTTAGAGTTACTTATATATCAGCCCCTCGGATTGTTATGCCGAAGGATTATAAGAAAAGCAGTTGTGAATATAAACTTATATTAAAGCATGAAAATAGACATTTGAATGTTCATTATAAATATTATGATAAAAGTGTTGGTCAGTATAAGGCTTTTCTTGGGCGTATAGCTCGTGATGTTCCGCTATCTGTTCCTGTTACTACTAGTGAAGAAGCTCAGGCTGTAAGAGATAATCTTGAATATTATTTCATTGATAAATTCTATACTCAAGTTGGCAAGTCTATTGCTGAAATGCGTAAGCTTCAGGATAAAATTGACAGTAAACAAGAATATACTTTTACAGGCAGGAAAATAGATCGTTGTGCTGCTAAAGAGGAAAATAAAGATCTACAAAATAGTAAGGTTTTCCTTGAAACTAGAGATGAATAATTCTTATTCACTTGATCTTTGATAGTTATATTAAACATAAACTCAATATAATTATATATGGTGTGCTTTTTTTTAATAGCGGGCTTGCAGCCTTCGTGACTTTTCTTTATGAATAATCGATCTAAACAGTTATTTAAGGAAATATAATTATGGCATCTGCCGTTGAACAGCTTGCAAAGAATGCAAATTGGGGCGCCTTATCCAAGGCTACTGAGTTAAAGAAACGAATTATGTTTGTAATTGGTGCTTTGCTAGTTTACCGACTTGGAACATATATACCTATCCCTGGTATTGATCCGACTGTATGGAATGAAATTTTCGAATCAAAGGGCGGCGGCATACTTGATATGTTCAATATGTTCTCTGGTGGTGCTTTGTCACGTATGACAATATTTGCACTAAATATTATGCCTTATATATCTGCCTCTATTATTATGCAGTTAGCCACGGCTATGTCTAAAAAGCTTGAAGAGCTTAAAAAAGAGGGCGAAGTCGGACGTATGAAAATAAATCAATATACACGTTATTTAACGGTTATATTGGCAACTGTTCAGGCTTATGGCTTGGCGATTGGTCTTGAGGCTATGACAGGTCAGGGCGGGGCTTCTGCTGTTATTAACCCAGGCTTGTTCTTCCGTGTTTCAACTGTAATTACTATCGTTGGAGGAACTATATTCCTTATGTGGTTGGGTGAGCAAATAACCAGTCGCGGCGTAGGTAACGGTATATCACTTATTATATTTGCAGGTATTGTTGCTGGTCTGCCGCGCGCTGTTGCTAGTGTGTTGGAACTCACCCGCCAAGGTACTTTTAGTGGTTTAGAGCTTTTGATGCTTTTTGTGATGGTGATCGCTGTTATTGCTCTGATTGTGTTTGTTGAGCGTGCTCAACGTCGAGTTATAGTGCAATACCCCAAAAGACAAGTCGGTAATCAGATTTCTCAGGGGCAAACGAATCATATCCCGTTGAAACTTAATACTGCCGGAGTTATCCCGCCTATCTTTGCATCATCATTGTTGTTATTGCCTTTGACTGTTCTTGGCTTTGCTGGTGCAGGTAGTAGTGATTTTTGGTCAGATTTGACGCGCTATCTTCAACATGGTCAGCCAATTTATATGGCTTTATATGGACTTTTGATTGTATTTTTCTGTTTCTTTTATACTGCGATAGTATTTAATCCAGAGGAAAATGCGGAAACGTTGCGCAAATATGGTGGCTTTGTTCCGGGTATTCGTCCGGGTAAGAATACCGCTGATTATCTGGATTATGTTTTGACCAGAGTTAGTGTTGTTGGCGCTATTTATTTAGTGTTTATATGCTTATTGCCAGAATTTATGATTTCAAAATATAATATGCCGTTCTATTTTGGTGGGACAAGCTTATTGATTGTTGTTAGTGTTACAATGGATACTGTAGCGCAGATTCATTCTCACTTGATTGCTCATCAATATGATGGTCTTGTGAAAAAGACAAAATTGCGTGGTCGTTCAAGACGCAGATAGTATTATATAAGGAGAAAGCTATGAATGTTATAATGTTTGGTCCGCCCGGTGCAGGGAAGGGGACGCAAGCTCAGCGTATTGAGGAAACTCATAAGATAAAACAGCTTTCTACTGGTGATATGCTTCGAGCTGAAGTTGGGAGTGAAAGTAAGCTGGGTCTTACACTTAAAGCAATAATGGAATCTGGAGAGCTTGTCTCTGATGATATTATTATAGAGCTAATAGGTAATTGTATTAGTGAACCTGAATGTGAGAAAGGGTTTATATTAGATGGCTTCCCTAGAACTGTAGCGCAAGCAGAGGCATTGGATAATATGCTAAATCATATGGCTCGTAAGATAGATCATGTCATTGTTTTAGAAGTTGATCATGATATTTTGCTAGATCGTATTAAAAGCAGAGCTTCGGAATCAGGTGAAGCAAGAAGTGATGACAATGAAGGCGTTCTAAAAAATCGCTTGGAAGTATATGAGCGCCAAACTGCTCCTTTGCTTCCTTATTATGAAGGTAAGGGGATATTAAGACATATAGATGGTATGAAACCTATTGATGATGTTACCTCTCAAATTGAGGCCGTTATAGCTGGCTAAAAAACATAAATTACCCGTTAATTTATTCTGTATAATATAATAGTCATAATTTTGTTGACGTGGGCGCACTAAACCCTATAATGCGCCCATTCTTATTGCCTGATATTTATATTTGGTGTTAACGCACTAATCACAGTAATTGGTTATATAGGATAAGTTTGGTTTACAAACTGGCGTAGTGAAAGCGTAATGAGCGGAGCTATATACGGTTTGGTTGAGGTTTTAGTATTACTAAAATTTCTATAAATATTTGAAAGGAAAAATAATGGCACGTATCGCCGGGGTAAATATACCTGATAATAAACGCATTCCGATTTCTTTGACTTATGTTCATGGTATCGGGCGCACAACAGCATTTAAAATTTGTAAAAACCTGAATATCGATGTGCAAATGCGCATGGGTCAAGCAGACGAGGATACATTGAATGCAATTCGTAATGAAATTGATAAAGGTGATTATAAGATCGAAGGGGATCTTCGCCGTGAAATATCAATGAATATTAAACGCTTGATGGATATGAAATGCTATCGTGGCCTTCGTCATAGAAATGGCCTTCCTGTACGCGGTCAAAATACTCGCGTTAATGCACGTACTCGCAAGGGACCCGCAAAACCGATCGCTGGTAAGAAGAAATAGGGAAGGAATAAAATTATGGCTAAGCCAAAGACTAAAGCAAAAAGAAAAGAGAAAAAGAATATCGTATCGGGTATTGCCCATGTGAATTCTACTTTTAACAATACTCTAGTTACAATTTCTGATGACCAAGGGAACGTAGTTTCATGGTCTTCATCTGGTATGATGGGTTTTAAGGGCTCTCGTAAGGCTACTCCTTATGCATCGCAAATGGCGGCAGAGGACGCTGGTCGTAAGGCTCAGGATCATGGTATGAAGGAGCTTAGTGTTCTAGTAAAAGGCCCTGGTTCTGGTCGAGAATCTGCTTTGCGCGCATTGCAGTCAATTGGTTTTAATATCAAATCTATTAAAGATATTACACCAATACCACATAACGGTTGTCGCCCACCAAAACGTCGCCGTGTATAGGAATTAAGTAACTAAATATTTAAATTTAAGACAAGAGGAGTTAATCTTGATACAGAAAAACTGGCAAGAGCTGATTAAACCCCAAAAACTTGATGTTGTTGATACAGGTCGTGTCAATATAGGTAAAGTTATAGCAGAACCACTTGAGCGAGGCTTTGGTCTTACTCTTGGTAATGCTTTGCGTCGTATTCTTCTTTCATCACTACAAGGCGCGGCTGTAACTGCGGTGCAAATTGATGGTGTTTTGCATGAATTCACTTCGGTTGAAGGCGTTCGCGAAGATGTAACCGACATTATATTGAACTTAAAGGCTTTGGCTGTGCGTATGCACGCTGAAGGCGCACGCAAGATGCGCTTAACTGCTGAAGGTCCATGTGAAGTGACTGCTGCTCAAATCGAAGCAGGCGCTGATATTGAGATCATGAACCCTGATTTGGTTATTTGTACTCTGGATAAGGGTGCAAAGTTAAACATGGAAATGACGGTTGATACAGGTAAGGGTTATCGTCCTGCCGCTCAAAATCGCCCTGAAGAATGCCCCGTGGGTATGATTCCTATCGATTCAGTTTTTTCTCCTGTTCGTAAAGTTACTTACGAAGTGACTGATACTCGCGTTGGTCAGACAACTGACTACGATAAGCTGACAATGAGTGTTGAGACAAACGGTGTTATGTCACCTGAAGATGCTGTGGCCTATGCTGCTCGCATTATGCAAGATCAGTTGCAGGTGTTTGTGAACTTTGATGAGCCGAAGGAAGAAAAAGAAAAAGAAGAAGAGCAAGAATTGCCATTTAACAAAAACTTACTTCGTAAAGTTGAAGAGCTTGAGCTATCAGTTCGTAGTGCAAACTGCCTGAAAAATGATAATATCGTTTATATTGGTGATCTTGTACAAAAGAGCGAGAGCGATATGCTTCGTACGCCTAACTTTGGACGTAAATCTTTGAATGAAATCAAAGAGGTGCTTCAGGTTATGGGCCTATATCTTGGTATGCAAGTTGAAGGCTGGCCTCCTGAGAATATCGAAGAGTTGGCTAAGAAACTTGATGATCAACAATTCTAATAGGCATAGTGCCGAACTGGTATGTAACTTAAGCAATTAGGTGCATACCAGAATATCATGGCTCTCATAATATGAGGCCGCAGTAACGCCATAAGTGGCAGATAAGGAAATATGATGAGACATCGTATAAAACATCGTAAATTAAATAGAACTTCTAGCCACCGTAAGGCAATGCTTGCAAATATGGCTGCTAGCTTAGTTAAGCATGAGCAAATTGTAACTACTTTGCCTAAAGCGAAAGAGCTACGCCCCTATGTTGAAAAACTGATTACTTTGGGTAAACAGGCTGCGGCTAACCCAGATAGAGCAGTTGCAAAGCGTCGTCAGGCTATTTCTAAAATGCGTGATGAAGCTCAAGTAAAGAAAATATTTGAAGTTCTTGCAGAGCGCTATGAAGATCGCCCTGGTGGTTATGTTCGTGTGCTGAAAGCTGGTTTTCGCTATGGTGATTGCGCTCCAATGGCTGTTATTGAGCTTGTTGATCGTGATGTTGAGGCTAAAGGCCAAGATTCAGGGCCTGTTCAGTATAATGATGAATATGATGATGAGCCAGCAGAGCAGGTAGCTGCCGCAGGTTAAAATTTAAAAGCTCCGCTAAGCGGGGCTTTTTTTGAGAGGTCATATGAAAAAAGAGTGGGGGTTTAGGGAAAATAATCAAATTTTTAATGATAGTATTCCAGCCCTAACATGTATTAGTTGAGACTTAATCTGACATTCTTTATATACTGCATAGCAAAAAAAGTAGTGTTAGACATGAGAAGTTACCAAGAGAAGATCATCAAACCGAAACTGGGCGTATTGGAGTGAATAGCCCCATGGAAATTAGACGGTTTGCCGTTTCCATTTTTGTAGCTTTTCGAAATCGATTGGCGACAATAAATCGTTATTACCATGCTTTCGTTTTGAATTATAGAATAATTCGATGTAATCAAAAATATCATCCCTTGCATCTTGCCTTGTAAGATATATTTTCCGCCGTATTTTTTCTCTTTTCAGTAATTGAAAAAAAACTTTCAGCAACAGCATTATACCCAATGGGGCAGACCCTCATAACAATTACCTCTCCGGCTCATGCTGGCTTCTAGATTATTAGCTTTCAAGAAACTCTTGCCTTTTCATAATGCAACGCTCTTTATACTGACGTTCTTTTTTTTACAATATCCAGTTTCTTTAACATACGCCCCATAGAACTCACATGAATGTTAAAGATCGCGGCGCGTTCACGTAAATACATATCTGGGAATTCCCAGGCATGATCACGTAACTTAGACTTGTCGATCTTACGACGACGAAAGCCATGAGCCTTTGGACGTAAATCTTTCGCACCAAGCCAACGGTATAACGTATTGCGGGAAACATTGAATATGCGTGATGCCTCTACCTTGCTGCCACCATTACTTACGTACGAGATTGCGGCTTCTCTCAAATCTATAGAATAAGTCATCATATAGCATAACATGTAACTTTATTAATGCGAAATACTATAACAGAAGTTCTTTATTATGTTCCTGCGCATTTTAACGTGAAATAACTCCCTGGGCGTAAGCCCATGGAGGTTCACCAATATTGTTAATGCTTCCATGTGCTATGCTTACATATAAGTATATTGAAGATCCCTCAAGAAGGTGGATTATTAGAAAATTCATCAAAAGTCAGTAATTTCAATATTATCAATAAGGCGTGTTTTATCAAGCCATGCAGCCCCCAGAACCCTGTTCCAGCGAGTTTCTATGTAATCAATTTTATTAAAACCATTGCTTAGTAACTCTTCTTTTGCCTTATCATAGTTTTTAGTTTTTGCTGCATTTTTTAATATAATATTAAAAGTGCGGGCTATTTCTAACTCATCTTTTGATAAATACGCATTGCGTGATGAGAGAGCAAGGCCGTATTCATCGCGATATATGGGCGCTCCGATTATTCCTATAGGCAAATCAAGAGTGTTTACCATTTCCTTTATAACTTGTAGTTGCTGAAAATCTTTCTCACCAAAAATAGCAATATCAGGTTTCACAGCATTAAATAGTCTATGAACAACATTTACGACACCATCAAAAAAATGTGGTCTAAATTTAGTTTCCAGCCCTAGAGCCGCTTTCCCTGCTTTTATTTTGCTATCATGTCCATTTGGGTATAGCAGAGCTTCGGTTGGTAGGAATAAGATATCTACCCCCTCATCATTTAATAATTTTGTATCTTTCTCTATTTCGCGCGGGTAGCTGTCAAAATCTTCGTTCGGTGCGAATTGAGTGGGGTTTACAAAAATGCTGACTATAACTTGATCCCCATGATCTTTAGCAAGCCTGATAAGGGAAAGGTGTCCCTCATGTAATGCCCCCATGGTTGGAACAAATGCAATCTTCCCCGAATTTTCTTTTTTAAAATTATTAAGCTCATTAATAGTTTTTGCAATGTGCATTATTATTTGCCTTTATAAACATGGTTCTCGCTTGGAAATGTTCTATTCCTGACTTCTGTAGAATAATTTGCTACGGCTTTATCAATCTCATCTGCCATGTTTGTATATTGCTTTACAAATTTGGCTGTATGATCGGTATTTAAGCCCAGCATATCGTCAATAACCAGAATTTGGCCATCACAGGCACTAGATGCACCAATTCCAACAGTTGGGATATTTACTGAATTGGTTATTTCGCGCGAAACATGTTCTATTGTTCCTTCAATTAATATTGCAAATGCTCCAGCGTTTTCAGCTGCTTTAGCATCTTCTAGAAGGTTGTGAACTTCTTGATTGGTTTTGCCTTTTACCTTGTAGCCGCCTTCTTTAATAACGGATTGTGGTTTTAGACCAATATGCGCCATAACAGGGATATTATTTTTGGAAAGATGCTTTATGGTTTTTTCCAGATCATAGCCGCCCTCAATCTTTACAGCGTCGCAACTTGTTTCATCTATTAAGAGTCTAGCGGCTTTATACGCTTGATCGGGGTTATCTTCATAAGTTCCGTATGGCATATCAATAATTACAAAAGAGGAGGGGGCGGCTCTCATAACTGCTTTTCCATGATTTATCATCATGTCCAGTGTCACTCCTAGCGTGTTTTCCATGCCATATATAACCATGCCAAGAGAATCTCCAACTAGTATAATATCACAGTGCTTATCTATTATTTTAGTAATAGGAGCTGTGTAGCTGGTTAAACAAACAAGAGGCGCACCAGATTTTTTACAATTTTTTACATCTTTTATTGTAAAGCGCTTTATTTCAGTCATTTTAAAATAGCCCCTTGAATTTTTTTAAATGTAGTTTTAGATTTATCCCATGCTTATCAGAATTTTTATAACCTTTCTAGTGTTGCTTTTTCCTTTGCAGTCTTTTGCTAAAGAGGCCGTAGTGCCACAAAATGATGCCCAAATAAAACTTTCATTTGCACCATTAGTTAAGAAGGTAGCCCCTGCCGTGGTAAATATTTATACCAAGCGCAATGTAATGGCTGGCTTTAAAAATCCATTTATGGACGATCCATTTTTTGGAATGTTTTTTAATAAGGATATGTTTGGAGGTCAACTGCGAAAATATCTTGAAAGTGCCTTGGGTTCTGGCGTTATTGTTACCGAAGACGGCCTTGTTGTTACTAATGCTCACGTAATTAAGGGGGCGCAGGAAATAACAATATCTTTAAATGATGGCAATGAATATGCGACAGATGTTGTTCTTATAGACGAAGCTTCTGATCTTGCCTTGATGCGTGTAAAAGATAAAGATGTTAACCTGCCATTTGTTACTTTAAAGCCTAGTGAATCTCTTGAAGTGGGGGATTTAGTATTGGCGATTGGTAATCCATTCGGAGTTGGGCAGACTGTTACTAGCGGCATTGTATCGGCACAGGGACGTTCATCGTTAGATATAAATGATTATAATTTCTTTATTCAAACCGATGCTGCTATCAATCCTGGTAACTCTGGTGGGCCTTTGGTTTCAATGGACGGGAAAGTCGTTGGTATAAACACGGCGATTTATTCGCGCAGTGGCGGTTCAATGGGTATAGGTTTTGCAATTCCATCAGAAATGGTTGCCAGTGTTATTGCTGCTGAAATGAATGGGCAAGTTGGAGCAAATGGAATTATTCGTCCATGGCTTGGGGTGAAGGCGCAAGATGTAAGCTCTGATATTGCTAATAGTTTGGGTATGGATAGCCCTATAGGGGCAATTTTATCGGATATTCATTCGGTTAGTCCGTTTAAAAAGGCGGGTGTTAAGGCGGGAGATGTAATTGTTAGTGTTAATGGCTATGAAATAAAAGATGTTGCAGAGCTCAAATTTAGAATTGCTACTGTTCCAATAGGCAGAGTGGCTAAAATCGTTATCCTTCGTGATGGTAAGAAAATTAATCTAAGCGTTAAGGCCGTTGCTCCGCCGGATAATCCACCGCGTAGTACCTTAGTTCTTAAGGGTAAGCATGCTTTAAATGGTGCTGTTATCTCTAATTTAAATCCTGCCGTAGCGGTTGAAGTTGGCCTTATTGGTGAGGAAAGTGGGGTAGTTGTTGTTCAAGGGCCGCGTGGTTTCTTTTTCGGTCGCTCTATTGTGCCAGGGGATATAATAGCGGAAATTAACGGTAAAAAAATTACTGATACTTCGCAAGTTGATCGTGCCCTAAATACTTCTACTAGAGGCGTGCAGATAATTATTAAACGTGGCGGGCGTCTGGTTCAGCTTTATCTAAGGTAGATAATTTTAGTTTATTGATTTTAAAATAAAAAAGACGCCGATATTTCGGTCGCCTTGTTTTATTTCCCAAACTCAAAGGCTCTTTGTTTCGCCTTCTTTTTTATATTTTTGAGCTTTTGCTCTTTTTCAACCTTGTGAGGGTTTTCCCTCTTTTTATTTCCCAAACTTCAAAGGCTCTTTTGTTTCGCCTTCTTTTTTATTGTGTTCAACCCGCTATTTAATTCTTTTAGTGAAGATATTCGTGACGGTCTTCCGTCTCTCTATCCATATTTTCCGCAAATGCACCAAAAAATCCTATTTTACCATGTGTTATATGCGGAGCATCAAAAGCTTGTGGCATAAAAGGCGCATCGTCAAAAGAGGGCGCAGTTTTTTTTGGTCTTCTCTCTTGCGCTGAAACCCTTCTGGCTTCTCCGCCATGTCCGGATTTTGCATCTCCTGGGTTTATACCGCTAAAACTTCTACTCATAAGTTGTTCCTTAGTTATTAGCTTGAAACAATACTAATACATTATCTCCATAACGTCAAGAAAAAATATGTAAAGAATAAGTATAGAAAATACAGTATTAGTTTAGTATTTATAGTAATTGCTATTTATATTTTAAGTATATGGTTGGCTGTTGACGGTGTATACTTGTTTATATACTACATAGTCCCGATTTTGAAAAAAAATGTTTCGATTTTGGTTTTTAGGTGTGTTTTTGTATATACAGTGTCTTCTTCCCCTTGTTTTCTCTTGTTTTTCACGTCATTATGCGCGAAAGAAAAAAGTGAAATAATTTATAAAAATTACTTTTTCTTGGTGGTTTTAAGTAATAAATGGAAAAAATAGTTATGAAAGATATTGTATCTCTATGCAAAAGACGCGGTTTTATATTCCCAGCATCTGATATTTACGGTGGTTTAAACGGGTTTTGGGATTATGGCCCGCTTGGGGTGGAGCTGAAAAATAACCTTAGAGATCGTTGGTGGCGCGATATGGTGCTTTGTCCGCCAATCGGCCCTGATGGTAATCCTATAGATATAGTTGGCGTAGATTCGTCTATTATTCAAAATCCAAAATGTTGGGAGGCTTCAGGGCATGTAGGAGGATTTAATGATCCCATGGTGGATTGTAAGGAATCTAAAAAGCGTTACCGTGCGGATCATCTTCTTGTTTATATTCCAAGAGACGGAGAAGGCTTTAATATAGCTTTTGATAAGGATGCTGGCGAAGATGAAATTGGAAAACGTATAAAAAAACTGGGTGGAGGACATAGTGTTACTGATTATGAATTAACTACTTATGATTCTATTGATAAGGTGAAAATGGTAAATACCATTGGTCCTGATGTAAAAAAAGCAGGAACTTTGACCGAGCCGCGCCAATTTAACATGATGTTTCATACCTATGTTGGTGCTACGGCTAGCGATGATAATAAGGCTTATCTGCGCCCTGAAACCTGCGCGGGTATATTTCTTAATTTTAAAAATGTAGTTGATTCCTCTCGTGTACGCGTTCCATTTGGTATAGCGCAAGTGGGTAAGGCTTTTCGTAATGAGGTAACGCCACGTAATTTTGTTTTCCGTTCTCGTGAATTTGAACAAATGGAGCTTGAGTGGTTCTGTGAAGAGGAGGAAGTTCCGATGTGGTTTGATTTTTGGGTAGATCAACGCACTAAATTCTGGGAGGCCGTAGGTGTTCCAAAATCTGAATTGCATTTTCTTGACGTGCCAAAAGATGATCTTGCGCATTATTCTAGCCGTACTATTGATATTGAATATCGTTTTCCTTTTGCTGCACCTGATTTTGATGAGCTTGAGGGGGTCGCGCATCGCGGTTGTTATGACTTAAGTCAGCATCAGAAATTCTCAGGTGCAAAACTGGAATATTATGATCAACCTGAAAATAAACGATTTATGCCGCATGTTATTGAGCCATCAACTGGTTTGACACGCGGGGTTTTGGCTCTTATTTGTCAAGCATATACTATTGATGAGACTCGTCCTTCAGGCGTGTATATGGATTTCCACCCATCTATGGCTCCTAAGAAGGCGGCAATATTGCCTTTGACTGCAAAAGATGAGCATGTGCCAATTGCGCAGAAGATATATTTGCACCTTCGTGATGAATTTGCCGTTGATCTGGATATTAAGCAAAATATTGGTAAGCGCTACGCTCGTCAGGATGAGATAGGAACGCCGTTTTGCTTCACTATTGATAATGAAACCAGCGAAGATAACAGCGTTACTGTTCGCCATAGAAATACAATGCAACAAGAGCGTATTCCCTTGGACAACATTAAGCCTTTCTTGCGTGATAAAATCAGTAAGGCATAAATACTATATGGCTGAGAACAAAGCAGAAAATTTAGTTGTTAAACGATATTATCCTGAATTAGATGGTTTAAGAGCAATTGCTGTATTACTTGTTCTGTGGTGGCATTCTTCACAATGGGCATATAATATAACGCCAGCTTTAGGAATTTTTTCTAATATATATGCGTCAATTTCAATAATTGGTGCGCTGGGGGTATCTTTATTCTTTGCTTTATCTGGCTTTTTAATTTCCGGAATATTAATGGATTTGTCTGAAAGGAAAGATTACTTAAAGGTTTTCTACATTAGACGATTTTTCAGGATATTTCCTTTATATTATCTAAGTATAATAGTTATTTCTATATTATCTATACTCTACATTCAAAATTTTAATTTGGGCGATCGTATATGGTATTATGTTTTTTATCTGCAGAATATGGATAGATTGTTTTATGGGGAGCTTCCTTTTGAAGACGAAAGGTGGTTGTTTTTTAATCATTTTTGGTCACTTGCAATAGAAGAACATTTTTATATTATCTGGCCTTTATTATTTGTTTGGATGTATCGTAATTTGAGTTTTTCGGTATGTATTTGTTCTATGTTATGTATAGCTATTATTTCAGCTTGCATACGTTATATAATGGCCGTTGGTGGTATGTGGGAACATGCCCAATTACTTACTTTCTCAAGGGTTGATGCCCTTATTTTAGGCGCTATTCTAGCTTATATAATGAATAGTAATATGAGTGATTCTATAATGCCTGTTTTGAAAAAGCTCTCCTGCATAATAGCACCCTTATCTCCTGTAATATTATCAATTTCTGTATTATATTTTTCGCAATATGAATCAATATTTGTAATATATGCTAAATATATGATTTTATTGGGAGGTGTTTTTTCTTTCTTTCTTCTCGTATATGTTATTAATGTTTCTTATGATAAAAGTTTATTTCAAAAGGTGTTATGCTCAGGTGCATTTAAATATTTATCACAAATAAGCTATGGGTTTTATATTTTTCATATTCCTATATTGAGTGTTATTCAATACTATCTATTAGAACATACATCATTGGGATATTGGGATAATCACATTATTTTGTTTTTATTAGGAGGCGTAATAACGTTAAGCGTAGCTTCTTTAAGCTATTATTATTTTGAAAAACCGATCCTTCGTTTAAAAGATAAATACGCTCCATTGAATTAAGTAAATTAAGAAAGAGAATATTAGTGAGTAAAGAAAACCTTATTGTTGGACAACATTATCCTGCTATTGATGGTTTGCGCGGCATTGCGGTCTTATTGGTACTTTGGTTTCATTCTTCTTATTTTGTAACTATAGGTAGGGAATGGAATTTAGAGGGTTTTACTTATTATTATTATCTTCTTTCAATCATTGGGGAAACAGGCGTAGATTTATTTTTTGTACT